>Ga0105047_10000550_pt1 | contig 63947 bp, 41 predicted proteins | sample MAT04_FD_78384 | JGI IMG/M metagenome (GOLD analysis project Ga0105047, IMG submission 78384) | Freshwater microbial communities from Lake Fryxell liftoff mats and glacier meltwater in Antarctica - MAT-04 (megahit assembly) | ecosystem: Environmental > Aquatic > Freshwater > Ice > Liftoff... | reverse complement strand
GTGGCCGGCGCCGTCGGGTAGGCAGATGGGCTCGATGCAGCGCGCCGCGCTCCCCGAGATGCCGGCTCGGCAGATGGTGTTCGACGGCGTGTGCACACACGCCGCGGGGCCGCCCGCCGTACCCGGGAGCACGCAGCGATCATCGGTGCATCCGAATGCGTCGGCACACCGATCGTGCTGCGGCGTAAACAAGCAACCGAAGGCGTTCGCGCGGCCGTCGTTGGGGACGCAGGTGTCCTCGGTGCACGGGCTCTCGTCATTACACGCGGCCGTCGACGGAGCCGGGTAGACGCAGCGGCCCGCGGTGCACGCCGTGGCGCTGCCTGCGCAGGTGACGGGACATTCCGTCCGTTCACTACAGTTGCGCCGGCAGGTCCCCGACTCGCAGCGCGCTCCGCCGCAGTCGGTGTCGTTGGTGCAGAGCCCGCACGTGTGGCTCAGGAGGCGGCAGACCTGGCCGGCGCCGCAGTCGGCAGCGCGCACGCACGCGACACACTGGTTGGTGCCCAGATCGCACACCGGGGTGGCGCCAGCGGGGCAATCGATGTCCTCGTCGCACGGCCTGCAGGTGTTCGCCACGCACGCGCCGCCCATGCCTGTCGCTTCGCAGTCGGCCGCGCTGCCGCACTCGACACAGTGGTTGCTCACGCACGCCGCGCCCATGCCTGCGGTGGCGCACTCGCGGTCCTCCTCGCACGTGCGGCAGGTCCCCCCGTCGCACACGGGTGCGCCATCGGGACAGGGCACGCTATCACTGCACTCGATGCAGCGGAACGTCGCTCCGTCGACGTCGCAGAAATGGGTGTCGTCACACGCATCCGAGATCACGATGGGGTCGCACGACGTGCACCGGTCGAGGGTCGCGCACTCGTACTCGTCGGTGCCGGGACACGCGAGCTCGAGGTGCGTTTGGCAGAAGCCGCCCGTGCACTCGAAGCCGCAGCCCGTCGAGGTGGCCGGGCAGTCGCTCGGCGTGGTGCATGGGATGCCCTCCACGCACTCGGTGTCGACGCAGCTCTCACCCATCGGGCAGTTCGCTCGGCAGCGATCCTCGACCGGATCGCACACGGCCGCGCAGCCTCCGTCGCACGACGCGTCGCTCGGGACACAGGCGCCGATCGAGACATCACAGATCTCGCAGACGGAGTCGTCGAAGTGGCACTCGCTGGTGCTGCTGCACGGATGCAGGCAGCTGCCCTCGATGCACTCCGTGTTGTCCTCACAGGCCACGGCGCACCCGCTGCCAGAGTCGATGGCGCCGTCCATCGTCGAGCCCCCATCATGGGGTGGGTCGTAGTCGAGCGCGAGACCGCAGCCGGGCACGAGGAGGGAGAGCGCGAACCAGACGACGATCGAACGACGCATCGGGACCTCCAAAGACAAGGACCTCAGGGTGCCACACGTCTACCTCAGACCCCAAATCGCCCTGCCGGCATCGATTCGCCCACGGCGCCTTCGAATCACCCGATCGGCCTCCATGGCGCTACAGTCGGCGCCTCATGCGCCTGACCCAGCCCGTTCCCGATGCTCCGCTCGCCATGGACGAAGCCTCGATCAAGAGCTCGATCGTCCATCATCTGGCCCACGCCCGCGTCCGCGATCAGTACCGAGCGAGCCCCGTCGACATCATGCACGCGGTCGCCCGCGCCGCCCGCGATCGGGTCGCCGATCGCTGGCTCGAGTGCAGCAAGGCCCAGTGGGACGCGGGTCACAAGCGCGTCTACTACCTCTCGATGGAGTACCTGCCCGGCAGGCTGCTCCGCGACGCCCTGACCAACCTCGGCATCTACGACGCGACCGCGGCGGCGTGCGCGAGCCTCGGCGTGGACTTGGCCGAGGTGCTCGAGGTCGAGCCCGATCCGGGCCTCGGCAACGGCGGCTTGGGGCGCTTGGCCTCGTGCTTTCTCGACTCGATGGCGACCCTAGGGATCCCCGGCACCGGCTACGGCATCCGCTACGACTACGGAATCTTCCGTCAAGCGATCGAGAACGGACAACAGGTCGAGGAGCCCGACTCCTGGCTCCTGCACGGCACGCCGTGGGCGGTGGTGCGCAGCGAGACGGTCTATCGAGTGCGCTTCGGCGGCCGCGTCGAACCCCGCGTCGATGAGCGGGGCACCCACTTCGTGTGGATCGACACCGAGGACGTCCTCGCCGAAGCCCACGACATTCCGATCCCCGGCTACCGCAACGGCGTGGTGAACACCCTGCGCCTCTGGTGGCCGCGCCCGGTGCAAGCGTTCGATCTCGCCGCGTTCAACCACGGCGATCACGCGGGCTCGGTCAGCAAGCGCAACACCGCCGAGCACATCTCGCGGGTCCTCTACCCCAACGACAGCGGCCCTGAGGGTAAGGAGCTGCGTCTTCGGCAGGAGTACTTCTTCGTGAGCGCGTCGCTGCAGGACGCGATTACGAGGCACCAAGCGCGCTGGGGGACGCTCGATGATCTACCCGACCACGCAGTCTTTCAGCTCAACGACACCCACCCTGCGCTCGCCGTCGCCGAGATGATGCGTCTCTTGCTCGACGAGTATCGCTTCGCCTGGGAGCGGGCCTGGTCGCTCACCAAGCGCTGCTTTGCGTACACCAACCACACGCTCCTGCCCGAGGCGCTCGAGACCTGGCCCGTGCACATGCTCGATAGGCTGCTGCCTCGGCAGTTCGACATCATCCAGGAGATCGATCGGCGCTTCTGCGAAGAGATCGCCCGCAAGGATCCCGATCCCGAGAAGCTCAAGCGCATGGCCATCGTGGAGAAGGGTCCTCAGTCGCACGTGCGCATGGCGAACCTCTCGGTCGTCGGCAGCTTCTCGGTGAACGGCGTCTCGATGCTGCACAGTCGCCTTCTGCGGGAGCGGATGTTCCCCGAGTTCGACAGATTCTTTCCGGGGCGCTTCCGCAACAAGACGAACGGCGTCACCCCGCGGCGCTGGATCAAGCAGTGCAATCCCGGCTTGAGCGCGCTGCTCGACGAGGTGTGTGGACCGCGCTGGCCGGTCGAGCTCGATCGACTGAAGGCGCTCGAGCCGCTCGCAGAGGACCCCGCGTTCCAGGCGCGGTTCGACGCGGTGAAGCGGGCCAACAAGCAGGCGCTCGCCGCGTTCCTTCAGCGCGAGCACGCGTTGACCATCGATCCGAGCGCGCTCTTCGACATCCAGATCAAGCGCATCCACGAGTACAAGCGCCAGCTCTTGAACCTCTTGCACGTGGTGGCGCGCTACCAGGCGATCAAAGCGGGCAACCGCAACGTCGCCCCGCGGGTGGTGCTCTTCGGAGGCAAGGCCGCGAGCGCCTACGACATGGCCAAGCGGATCATCCATCTCGCGAACGCGATCGCCACGGTGGTGAACGACGATCCCGAGACGAACGGTCTCTTGAAGGTCTTCTTCGTCCCCAACTACCGGGTCTCCCTCGCCGAGAAGCTCATCCCTGCGGCGGATCTCTCCGAGCAGATCTCCACCGCGGGCCAAGAGGCCTCGGGCACCGGGAACATGAAGCTTTCGATGAACGGCGCGCTCACCATCGGGACCCTCGATGGCGCGAACGTGGAGATCCGCGAGGCCGTGGGGGAAGAGAACTTCTTCCTCTTCGGGCTCACGACCGAAGAGGTCTTGGCGCTCGAAGAGAAGGGCTACGAGCCCAAGAAATACCTCGAGGCGAGCGCGCGCTTGAAGGGGGTGTTCGGCGCGATCTCGAGCGGCCTCTTCTCTCCCGACGAGCCCGCGCGCTTTGCGCCGATCTTGTCGTCGTTGACCCACAGGGACCGATTCTTCTTGCTCGCTGACTTCGATGCCTACGAGGCAGCGCAGGCGCGGGTGGACGCCGCGTACTTGGACCGCGCGAGCTGGACGAAGATGGCGATCCTCAACACCGCCCGCATGGGTCGCTTCTCCAGCGACGCGACCATCGCGGACTACGCCCGCGACATCTGGGGCGTCCCCACCCAGACCGCGTCCGAGGGCTGAGCGTGAGCGACGTCGTCGTCATCGGCGGAGGACCCGCCGGACTCTCGGCCGCGCTCGTGCTCGCTCGCGGCTGCATGCGGGTGCGCCTCTTGGACGCGGGTCCGGCCCGCAACGCTTCCACCTTGGCGATGCACGGCTTCATCGGCCACGACGGCGCGAGCCCGGCCGCGTTCCGTGAGACCGCGCATCGGGAGCTCAGGGGGTACGGCGTGGAGATCGATCTCCGTCGCGCGGTCTCGCTCGAGCGTCGTGGCGACGGGCCCGTGATAGGGATCGAGGACGGAACGAGCCTTCGTGCACCGAAGGTGCTGGTCACCGTGGGCCTCGTCGATCGTTTGCCTACGCTGCCGGGCTTGAAAGAGGCCTGGGGCAAGACCGCATTCTCGTGTCCTCACTGCCACGGCTACGAGCTGAAGGGAAAGCGTTGGGGCCTGCTCGCGATCCAGAAGAGCATGGCGCGCATGGCGCCGACGTTCGCGCGCTGGACTCCACAGCGCACGCTGCTCGCCAACGGCCGCACCGATCTGGAGCCGGAGACGCTCGCGATGCTCACCAAGTACGACGTCGCCTTCGAGGCCCGCAAGCTGACGGGTCTCCGCGTCGAGGGCACGACGATTCAGGCGGCGCTCTTCGAAGACGGTGAGTTGCCGCTGGACGCCTTGTTGGTCCATCCCCCCCAGCGGCAGTCCGATCTCGTGCTCTTCGCCGGGCTCACCTTGGACGCCGAGGGCTTCGTGAAGATAGACGAGCTCCGCCAGACATCGATGGCCGGTGTCTACGCTGCAGGCGATCTCACTGGCAACTCTGCCCGCTCGCTCGAGGCCGCGAACGACGGGGCCCGCGCCGCGATCGATCTCTTGGAGTCCTGATGGGTGCGTTCTTCACCAACGTGCAGGTGCGCGGCGCCTCGATGGACACGCTGATCGCGGCGATCCGTGAGGCCGCGGGCGTCATCGGGGGTGAGGTCGAAGAGGTCGACGAGACCGCATCGCCGGATCGCACCGTGCTGGTGCTGCCGCCCGACGAGGCCGGCTGGATCGCCATCTACGACGAGGCGACCGAGGACCAGAGCGGCGCGCTCGATGTGCTCGCGAAGCTGGCCTCCTCGGTGGGTTCGCATGCGGTGGCCGTCACGGTCCACGACTCGGACATCCTCGCGCTCTCGCTCTTCGAGCGCGGCAAGCGCATCGATCGCTACGACTCGGCGCCCGACTACTACGAGGCGAACGTCTCGGCGACCAAGCGAGCGGCGCTGGCCGGATCGCCGGGCAAGTGGCGCGGTGTGCTGCCGTTGGACGGAGGCGAGAGCGTGCTCGAGGCGGCGTTCGCTACCAAGGAGCAGTTCGCGGAGCGCACGCTGTCTCGCGTCGCAGAGCTCCTGGGATGGGAACACGCCAAGACGGGATATCGGTATGCCGTGAAGGACGGCGACGAGATGCCGGCGGGCACGGCGGCGTTGCGATTTCGAGACCGGGTGCGCCCCGACGACGAGCTTCCCTTCACCGGGCCACCGTCGTTCTCGATGCATGGGTACGGCGGTACGGGCAAGCGCATGTCGTATCCCATCGACCAGCCGCTGGCACTGAGCGTGGCATTCCGAAATCAGGGTGGAGGCGGTCGAGGTCTTGCGATCTCCGCGTGGGGGAGCGCGCTGGACGAGGGCTTGGTGGTGATCGAGCGCTTCGAGCTGGTGTGGGGCTCCGAGCGTCGACGGGTGATGCTCGAGGCGGCGCGGACGACATCCACCGATGGTCGGGGCGTGACCGCTGGCGAGGCGCCCGACCTCACGTTCGAGGCCGGCACCCCGTCGCCGCGCCCCAAGTCCGACCTCGCCGCGTTCCTGAAGGCCCGCGAACGAGGGATGGTGCACCTACACGCGCACGCCCGGTGCCTGAAGGAGGGCCGAGGCGAGCTGTGGTGTGGTTTGGTCCCGAGGGACAACGTCGAGGGCTCCGACGGACACGGCTTCGAGCTCGCCATCACGCCTGCATCGCCAGCCACCACGGGGCCAGCCTCGCTCGCGCGCATCGGCGCAGCGAAGAAGGCACCCAAGCGGAAGCGCCCGCGCTCCTAGACCTAGATCTAGGACTAGTCAGTCACGGCGCAGCGCACACCGGCCCCAATTCGGCCCAGGGTGCCCGTCGCGATCGCCGATGACGCGATCGACGGGCTACACCTTCTGGGCGCGTTCGACGGTTGGCGCCTCGTACTCTGCGCCCGTCGCCGGTCGTGATCGCCCGCGGGGCTCCCCTCCGCGCGCGCTACCGTCGGCGGATCCTACGGAAGCGCCCGAGCCGCCCGAATTCGGGTAGTTTGCGCGGATGCCGCGGAGCCTCCTCTTGCTGTTCGTCCTCACTGCGGCGTGTGATCCGGATCTTGGACCCGCGCGCCCCGCGTCGCGGGATGCGGGGCGGCTCGATGCGTCGGGGCCATGCGCAGAGCTCGCCCCCGTCTATGAGCTGCTCCGTCCCTGCGCCCAGTGTCACGGGGAGAACGGAACACCGAGCCTGCTCCCCAGCGGTCTGGGTGCGTTGGTCGGCCGCGAGTCGCGCTACCGCCCGGGCCACACCCTGGTGGTGCCCGGGAGCCCGGAGACGAGCGAGCTCTACTTGCGCCTCGCCGGCCCGGTTCCCGCTGGGTACACCCGTCCGTGGTGGATGCCGGCGGGCCACGACGAAGCCTATCCGGCCGACGTGATCGCGGATTGGATTCGCGGAGGCGCCGAGGTCTGTGACGAGGTGCCGCCTGATCCACCAGTCACCGATCCCAATCGATATGATCAGGACGCGTTGTTCACGTGCACGACGCCGGCCGCGCCCCGCAGCTCCCCTGCGCGCTACCGCCGCGTCAACGATGTCGAGATGAGCTTTGCGTCCGGAAATCCGGTAGAGGGGAGTCGCTCGAATCCAGTGATCGCCGCCAACCCCCTCGGCGTGTTGTCACGCTATTCGACCTACGCCGCGGATCACACCATCGATGGCACCACCCTCGATCTGCTGCTGGTCACGCTTCCCGAGGCAGCGCGCCTTTGGGAGACGCGCGGTCAGGGCCCCGGTGTGGGCGGCCGGTGGTGGACCGTATTCGGGGGTACCACCAATCCCATCTATCTCGACGCCGAACCCAGCGACGCAGAACGAGACGCGTGGGTGGACGTCGTCCTGCGGCAAGGCAGCCTCTTTCGTTCGCCCACCGAGGAGGAGCGGGCCGCCCTCCGCGTGATGCTCGACGATGAGATCGCGCGCGAGGTGAGCCCCGCTGACCGGGCGACCACGCTGCGCACGGTCGTTTCGGCGGCGCGCCTGATGGTGGGCGCCCTCTTTCGAAGCGAGATTGGCGGAGGTCCGAGCGAGGACGGACGCAGACGGCTGTCGGACGAGGAGCTCGGGATGGCGCTGGGGCGGGTGCTCGGCGCGCAACCGGTCTCCTCCACCCTCTACGGCGTCGTGCCGCCTCCCGAGACCTTGCACCCCGACTGGATCCGCGCCGCGCCGGCGGGGAGCGCTCCCGTCGATGGCCACTACGCGGAGATCCGCGACGCGGTGGACGACGGCACCATCGCTGACCGAGGGACGCTCGCGCGGCTCCTCCAGCGCTACGCAGGAGGCGTGGATTCCACACGGCTCGACGTGTCGATCGAGCTCCACTCGGGGCCGCACGACGTGATCCGGCGGGAGCGCGGGGAGTACTGGTTGTCCGAGGGGATCACGCGCTTCTTCCGAGAGTGGCTCGAGGTCGAGGACGCCGAGGCCGTGTTCAAGGACACCCCGAACGCGACGAGTCGCTGGGTGACGGCGCGCTCGAACGTCGAGGCGACGGGCTACGGTCTCATCACGAGTCCCTACCGTCGCGAGACCCTCGCGCCGCTACTCGACGACACCATCGCTCGCGCCGTCGTGGAGTCGGAGCGCAGCGGCGGTGACGTCTTCACGGCGCTTCTCACCACCCGAACCTTCCGGGTGTCCAACAACCTCACTGGCGTGGATTACGCGCGCCCATGCACCACCGAAGCCGATTGTGGCGAGTCGCGGGTCGGCGCTTGCTACACCGCCATCGGGTTCTGCGCGGAGTTCGGGAGCTCCGAGGTCAATCGGGTGTTCGGCGTCACCACCGATGTCGAGGACACCCAACAAGCCCGTTGGGTGATGCTCCCCGCGGGAGAGCGTGCAGGTGTACTCACGCATCCTGCCTGGCTCGCGGCGCACGGCGGCAACTTCGAGGACGACGCGTCGTTGGTCCACCGAGGACGCTGGATTCGCGAGAACCTGTTGTGTGATGACGTGGGCGGCTTGGAGCTCGTCACCGCGGATGCTCGGCTGGCGTCCAGTGCACCCGGCGTCACCGCGCGGCGCCGGGTGACCGACGCGACCGAGAACGGCAGCGCCGCGTGCGTCCTCTGTCACGAGCGCATGAACCCGCTCGGCGCGCCCTTCGAGATGTTCAACCATGCGGGGTTCCTGCGAGAGAGCGCGTATCTCGACCTCGATGGGCTGGGCGCCCGCACCACCTTGGTCCAGCTGCCCGATGATCCCGACTTTGGGATCGCGGGCGAGTACGCTGACGCCATCGAGCTGATGGCGGCGCTCGCCAACTCACCCCATGCGCGACGGTGCTTCGTTCGAAACGTCTTTCGCTACTTCAACGGGCGCGACGAGACCCCAGCAGATGCGTGCACTCTCGCCGAGATGGAGCTGGCGTTCGCCGGCGGATCGTTCTTCGCATTGCTCGAGGCGCTGGTGACCAGCGACACGTTCCTCTACCGAAGTGATGGAGGTGCCCTGTGAAGCGTCGCTCACTCTTGAAGCTCGCGGGCACGGGTGTCGGCGCTGCGCTGCTCACCCCGTTCCTCGCGCGGGTCGCCTCCGCAGGTCCCGCCACCGCACCCCGGTTCGTGTTCTTCGTCGAGGGCAACGGCTTCGAGGCGTCCAATGTACTGAGCCCCAGCGCGATGGACGCGATCGAGTCAGCGTCTGGCCCCATCGGGCCCCGACGCTTCTTCCCCGACGCCTACCGACACGACGGGGTGCTCGAGACCTCGGGGGATCTGGAGATGGCCAGTGCGCTCACGGGATTGCCCGCGAGCTTGCGCGACAAGACGGCGGTGCTCTTGGGGCTCTCTTCCGAGGTCACGGGCGGCGGACACTCGGCCCTTCATGGTGTGTTGAGCTCCCGCCGAAGCGCGTCGGGCCGCCCCACGGGGGAGACCATCGATGCGTACCTCGCGCGCGCGCTCGGTAGCCGAGGCGGGGTATTCGACGCGGTTCGGGTTGGGTTCTGTTCACACCACCACTTCCCGGGAAAGAACCTCGACTATGGGACTTGCGCCGACGGACCGGGGCGCGCGCTCCCACTGGTGCTACAGCCCCAAGCCGCGTTCGACATGCTCTTCGGATCGGCGACGACGCCCGACAGGTTCATGCGCGACGAGCGCATCCTAGAATTCGCCGAGGCGGACGCCGATCGGGTGGTGACCGCGCTGGGTGCAGGCGCCCCCGACGTGGTTCGGCTCCAGCGATACCTGGATTCGCTGCGCGCCAACCTCGCGCGCCGTGCGGCGCTCTCGAGCGCGGTGGCCGCGATTCCGGCGCTTCCGGGGCGCCCGGGTGGTCGCACCGCCGAGGACATCTACCCCGTCTTGAACGCGCAGGCATCCAACCTCGCCGTCGCGTTGCAAGGTGGTCTCACCCATGTGGGCGTCTTGGGGATCGCCACCGGCGCGGACTTCGACACCTTCTACGATACCGGCCACCGCGCACGGCACACCACGCACCACGAGTTGCAGCACGGTACGACGACGGCCGACTTCATCGATCTGCAGAGCCGGCGACAGATCCAGGTGATGATCGATCTGGCAGCGACGCTGGACGCGGTCCCCGAGGGGAGCGGCACGCTCTTGGACCACACGGTGTTGGTGTATGTCGGGGACAACGGCGAGACCCACCACGCGTCGGGTCGCGAGTTCCCTGTCGTCTTGATCGGTGGGAGTGCGGTGGGCCTCCGTACGGGTGGCCGAACCTTGGTCTATCCAGGACTCGATCAGATGGGCCGAGGCCACCGGCAGATCTCGAACCTCTGGAACACCCTAGGCCATGTCGCGGGCCAGTCCCTCGACGACTTCGGCGCCGAGAGTGGCGCAGGTCGCTCGGCGTTCGGGCCGCTGCCAGAGTTGGTGGGCTGAGCGCCCACGTGCGCTGAGCGCCCGCGCACCGAGCCTCAGTCGTGTGCGCGCTCAGCGACTTCAGCGCCTCAGCGACTCCAGCGCAGCGTCTCCGCGACGCCCGGCACTATCAGGTTCTGGTTCAGCCCCTCGGGGCTGCTCACGTAGATGCCGCCGCGGGTCGAGTAGAACGCGAGCATCCGGCAGTCGGGAGACCAGGCCGGATCCTTGTTCACCCCCATGCCTTGGGTGATGCGGGTGTACTGCTGGGTCGCGATATCCACGGTGAACACGTCGAGGCCCGCGCTTCGACCGGTGAAGGCCAAGAGGTTCCGCGAGCCCACCGGGCACCACGCCGGTGTCTGGTTGTAGGTGCCGCGGAAGGTGATGCGCCGGACGCCCCCGCCCGAGCTGTTCATCACGAAGATCTGGGGGCTGCCGTGGCGGTTGGAAACGAAGGCGATGAGTCCACCGGGCCCACCGCAGGTCGGCGAGACGTCGATGCCGGGGTGATCCGTCAACCGTCGCACGTCGGTGCCATCGAGCGCCGAGCTGTAGATCTCGCTGTTGCCGTCGCGGGTACTGGTGAAGTGCGCACGTCCGCCGCAGATCGAGATACCCATGTTGATCGAGTCGGGCGCGTCGATCACCGCCGTCTCTTCGGGCGTCAGGTTGCTGTGGGTGATGAACATCCCGGTCTCGGTGAGGATCGAGTACCAGAGCCCACCGGGGCCGAACGCGGGGAGCATCGCGACGCCGCGGCCGCTCGAGATGCGGGAGACCGAGTGGCCATCGAAGCTCGCGACGTAGACGTCCTTGCGACCTTCACGCACCCGACGCGCGAACGTGATCCGCGTGCCGAAAGCGCCCGCGGTGCCGGTCAACACGCGCACCACCTCGTTGGCGAAGTCGTGCATGAAGCCGCGCAGCTCACCGGGCGCGCCGCTGTAGGTGCGGGTCAACGTCGCGGTGGTGCCGTGGCTCAGCTCGTAGAGGCGCATCTCGACGCGGATGCCGCTCGCGGTGCGCTCGATGCGCCCTTTCACGACGGCCTGTGCGCCCACCACTGCCCAGTTGGGCGGCGTAATCTCCAGGCCTTCGCTCTCGAGATCCGCCACGAACCCTCGGGGGTCCAGCACGTCGAAGAGCGAGATCAAGTGCAGGTCGTTGCGCACCACCTCGGCGCCCTCGGGCCCAAGGGCCGCGTCGCCGAGGACGTTGGGAATCGCGATGCGGTAGAGCGCACGCTCGGGCGAGTCGACGTCGATCACCACGGTGCTGGCGGGCAGCGCCTCGTCCGCGGACTCGGTGCCCTCGGGGGGCGGGGCGTCGCTCACCTGCGAAGCCGCCTCGCGGCCCCAGGGCGGCACGATGGCGAGCGCGGCGAGGAGGCTCACGCCGACGAAGACGAGGGCGGGGTGGATGCGGTGGGGACTGCGAACGGGCTCAGACATCGAACGACCTCGTTACCATGCCGAGGGCCGAAGGGTCGGCTTTGCGGCGGCGCTGCGTGGGACGCGCGATTGTAACTTTCCCTTCGATCCCCGCACCACGAAGTTCGCCGCCACGCGCCCCGAGGTCGGGCCCGCGTCGCGGTATAAGCGGGCGCATGGACACGAGAACACTGGTCCTAGTCTCCGGTGTCCTTCTGGGATGCAGCTGCGGAGCGTCGGACGCACCCGTGGCGAGCCCGGCCTCCGGTCCGGCCGCCACTCCAACCACGAGCCCCGGCGCGGAGATCCCCATCGCTAGCAGCGCACCCGTGGCGAACTCACCCGCCGAGCCCACGAGCCCGCCCGTCGATCCCGTACCACCACCGGTTCCATCACCCGCGCTGGTGCCAGCGGGCCCAGATCGTTGCGAAGGCTTGGTGGCGATGTGCGGCGGCTGGGAGGGATGCGTGATGGTCCGCGCCGATGCGAGCGTTCTCGGGCGCTTCGTGGGCGTCGGCCCCAACGTCGGCCACATGTACGAGGAGAACCACGATTGCAACGGAGGCGTCTGCAACGAGATCTGCACTGGCGGCTCGTTCAGCGGATGCCGCCCGGGAATCAACGAGCGCGTGCTCGACGCGGCGTGCAGCGGGGCGCACGCGCCAGCTCGCGCACCCTTCACTTGCCGGATGCAGGACGGCGCGTGCGTGCAAGGTCCCGACCCCGACATGATCCCCGCCAGCTGAGCGCGTTCGCCGTTCCCTCAGCAGTCGTGCGTCAGCAGCGTCAGGGACGGGTGATCTTGCGGGGCGGAAGGCTCGAGAGCCCAGGGCTCGTCGCTCGACGATCCCCGAACGGGTCTGCGTCCTGCCGCGGCGCGCTGCCTGCGGGAGGCGTCCCGAACGTGCTCTCGCCGTCGTTGGACGGAGGAAAGCTGCTGGCGCGCCGGGGTCGCCCGGTCTCGTCGAGCGCCTTGAACGAGCTGGTGGAGCGGGCCGCCCGCGTCAACCAACGGAGGGCGATCGCCGGATCGACGAAGGCGCGCAAGAGCATCCGCTGAGAGACCGCGAGCATGTTCACCCGGGTCTCGGCCAAGGCGTCCGGCATGATGAGCGCGACGGCCTCGAAGGCCTCGGTCGCTTGAAGCCAGCGCCACAGCGCGAGGCGCACGGCGGGAGGCTCGCCGCCATTGATCTCGTGTCGCGCGTCAACCAACGCGCGCCGCAGTCCGTGGTGGTTGGCCTCGCGCTCGAGCGCCACCGCGTAGCGCATGACCTCGCCCTCGCTGCTCAACGTGCCGGGATGCACGACGTGCAGATAGTTGGTCCGCGCGTCGATCACGACGGTGCCGGTTGCGATGTCGATGGACCCCAAGCGGAGCGACCGTACCTCCAATCGGTGCGGAGCGGTAGGGGCCGCCACGTTTGGCGCTCGAGGCGGGGGCCATCTCGCGTCACGTTCCGCTATTGGTTTTAGTTTCCGCTGGTCCAGGCCGGAGGGAGGGCGGGCGGCGCGCGGGACGGCTCGGGGATGGGTTCGGGATCGATCGCGCGGATGACCGAAGCGGCTGCGGTTCGGAGCTCTTCGGAGACGAAGGGAGGCGGTGGCTCGCCGATCACAGGGATCGCCGGTCCGAGCGGGCCCAGCGATCCGGTGGTGGTCACGGGCGGATCGTCGGGGATGGTCCGCGCGCCGCGCTGCACCTGGACTTCGCTCGAGAGCTCATACGCGTCCTCACCATCGCCGCCGTGGAACTCCAGCGCGTAGGTGCCCGCTAGAGAAAAGGTGTACTCCGCGATGAACAATCCAGGCTCGCTGCCGCGCTCCGCGTCGACTCGGCGTCCCACCCGCTGGCCGTCACGCCGCACCACGAAGCGAGGGCGATCACCGTCACTTATCTCCACGCCGTCCGCGACCACTGCCATCAAGGTCACGTGGAGTCCCGCGATCGGATCGGGGCTCACTCGGAGCGCTGCGAGGCGGGGTGGCACGATGGGCCGCGCGAGCTCTTCCTCGAGCGCGGCGATGTCGCGATCGTCCGGGGCCAGCGCGATCAATAGATCGAGACTGTGTCGCGCGTCGTCGCGTTCCTCTGCGTTGAGGTGCGCGCGGGTCTCGGTCACCAGCTCGCGCGCTGCCGCTCTGCGAATCCGGCGCGCCTCGCGATCATCGGCGCCGTCGATCAAGAGGCGGTCGGTGAGCGCGGTCACCGAGTCGTCACCTTCCCAACGGTGCTCGGCGAGCGCGAGCTCGGCCGCGTGCAAGACCTCGAGGCGCGCCGCCTCTTCGTTCGCTGCGGCATAGGCGTGCACACCCCACGCGATCCCACCCACGACGAGCGCTCCGATCGCGAACGCGCCGAACGCGGCGAGCAAGCGCGACGGTCCGCTGGCGGCGCGGCGGGGACGCGCGAGACCGGCGACCGCGAGCTCTTCGGTGTTGGGACGCGCCGCGGTCTCGGTGGAGCGCGGGCTCAGCGGGGCCCGGCTCAGCTCGTCGCGGCTCAGGGGCCCGCGGACCGAGGCCTCGCGCTGGCTCGAGCTGCGCGCGGATTGGGTCCCCGAGGGCTCACGCCGTTCCATGCTCGAACTCGAGAAGGCGCCGCTCGCTTGGCCCTTCGGCCTGAACTCGATGCCGACCTCGTGCGCGGCCTCGCGGATAGCCTCGGCGAAGTCGCTCGCGTCGTCGTAGCGACCGTCGGGGTTTTTGGAGAGCGAGCGCATCACCACGTCGGCAATCCGATCGGGGATCTCCGCGCCGCCTTGCCGACGCTTGATGTGCGGAGGGCGCTCGTGGATGTGCTGCATCAAGAGCGTCACCGGTGCCGAGGCCGGGAAGGGCGTCTCGCCGGTGAGCAGCTGATAGGTCAGGACGCCGAGCGAGTACACGTCGCTCCGCGCGTCGGTCTTCTCGCCCGCCGCACCTTCGGGCGAGATGTAGCGCGCGGTCCCGAAGACCAGACCCGACTGGGTCGCTTGGGTCTGGTCCTCGTTGCGAAAGAGCCTCGCGATCCCGAAGTCCAGGACCTTCACGAAGTCCTGGTCCTTGCCCTTGGTGATGAGGAACACGTTCTCGGGTTTCACGTCGCGATGCACGACGCCCTGGACGTGCGCTTCCCCCACCCCGGCCGCGATCTGGGTGGCGATGTGCAGCGCGCGGGGGACCGAGAGGTGGGGCTCGACCCGCAAGAGCTCGGCGAGGGTGCGCCCCCGCAAGAGCTCCATCACCAAGTAGAGGCTTCCGTCAGGCAGCTGCCCGAACAGGAAGACCCGCACCACGTTCGGGTGATCGAGGGCCGTCGAGATCCGGGCCTCGCGGTGGAAGCGGCGCACGGCCTCCGGGTTCGTCGCCATGTCCGGATGCAGGATCTTGATCGCGATGTCGCGTCCGAGCGTGGTCTGCCGCGCTCGGTAGACCGCGCCCATCCCGCCGGCCCCGATGGCCTCCTCGATCCGGAACTGATCGAGCAGCACCTGCCCGATGCGCGGGTCGCTCGCCTCCTCGCTCAGCCTCAGCGTGGAGCCGTCCTTGGTGCAGAACGCCGCCGTCCCGTCGTAGCGCAGGCCGCACTTGGGGCAGATCTTACCGAAGCTGTCCATGCGCTCGAGCGAGGTGGCCTCCCGGGACCGCGCGGGTTTTGCCTCACGATCCTCGAGGCGGGGACCCATGAGGGCAAGATCGAGCGGGCCCGTTCGTGGGGAGGAGGATGGCACGAAACGTTCGGATGCGCGAAATCGCGCAGACGTTTGATCGGGCCGTCCACGGCCTTCGAATCAGTCGATGATCCGACCGATCGCGCGGAGGCGGAGGTTCATGGTGGCGGTGGCGACGCCGTCCGGGAACGGGTCGCCGGGCGCGAGGTCGACCCGGGTGCGAGCGAAGAAGCGGACCCGCCCGCTGCCTCCGAGGATGTGATCCGAGAGAGCGAGCGATCCCGCCCCATCAATCAGCATCTCGCTGCTGACGGCAGTGGCAGCGGGCACGGGATCGATGGTGCCCAGCAGCGTGGCGCCATCGGCGCTGACGGCGGTCTCCGGCGCCCAGAGCACCTCGACCGTCGGGACGCCGAACGTGAGCGCGTTGGGCGAGACCGCGTAGTCGGCGGACGCGACCTGGATCTCGTCGACGATCCGGATGAGCGAGCCCGCCTCACTGATGATCGCGTTGAAGTCGACGACGTCGCCCACCTGCACCGCGAGGGTGATGGGACCGGGGTCGCAGACGTTGGCCTCGCAAGCCACGGGGACCTCGGCGCTGCTGGGACAGATGCCGGTCCCCGAGCAATCGATGGTGGCGATGGTGTTGGAGCTGCTGTCGCGCAGGCTGGCGGGGACCTCGAGCGACGCGGCGTTGAGCTCGAAGGTCTGTGCGCCCGTCGAGAGCTCGACGACGACCATGTTGTCGCAGGCGGCCAGGAGAGCGAAGGGGATGAGCGAGAAAGCTAGCCAAGGACGCATCGGGGCAGCATGTCCCGCGCGCTCCACGCCCACAAGACAGCGATATCCGCTTCAATTGGCGAAAGGAACAAGAGAGATGCACCTGATGCAGGGACCTGATATGACCGCGCTCTCTTGATGATGAGGAGCAGGCACTGGTGAGTTCTCCCTCGACGGTTCCGCCGCCTCCTTCCGAGGGCGGGGGTGCCCGATACGCAATCGTTGGTGTCGCGCTGCTGGCCTTGGCGGGCCTGGCGTGGTGCATGATGCAGCCCCCCGAGGAGACGCCGGTCGCCGAGGTTCGTCCCGACGCGGGGCCGCCCCGCTCGACCTCGCTCGTGGAGGACTCGCTGGAGATCCCCGAGCTCGAGCCCGACGTGGGTACGCCCGACGCGGGGACCCCCGAGCCCGAGACCACCGCCCGACGCCCTCGGGTGACCACGGGGGACTGGGAGTGCTCGGGCGAGCTCTCCAACGCAGCGGTCTCCGCCGTCGTTCGGGGCTTCGATGCGCAGATTCGCAGCTGCTACGAGCGGCGCCTCAAGGCCAACCCGCTCCTTCAGGGCAACATGTCCCTGAGCGTGAAGGTCGACGAGGGCGGCGGGGTGGACGGCGTGCAGGTGGGCGGCTCACTCCGCGATCGCGACGTCTTCTCCTGCGTGCGCGGCGTCGCCATGCGGATGCGCTTTCCGCGGGTGGAAGGCGGCTCGTGCGCCGTCGTGAACATCCCCTACTCGTTCAGCCCTCGCGAGTAGCTGGGGCAAGAGCGCATTCGGTGACCCACTCCGTGGGGCTTTTGGATATCCTCCGCCCCCCGTGAGGATTGGCGTTCCCGAAGAGTCCCTGCCCTCCGAGCGTCGCGTCGCCGTCACCCCTGCGTCGGTGAAGAAGCTGCGCGAGCTGGGGCACGAGGTGGTGATAGAGCATGGCGCCGGCCACCACTCCGGCATCGAGGACGAGGACTACGCCGCCGCTGGCGCGAGCATCGTCTCGCGCGCCGAGGCGTTCGGCGCGGAGATGGTGCTCAAGGTTCGGCCGCCCACCATCGAGGAGACCAAGCGCTTTCGTGAAGGCGCCATCCTCGTCGCCCTGATCCAGCTGGAGCGCATGCCCGAGCTGGGCGATGCGCTGAACGAAAAGAAAGTGAGCGCCATCGCGCTCGAGCGGGTGCCGCGAATCAGCCGGGCGCAGAAGATGGATGTGCTCAGCTCGATGGCGAACGCCGCGGGCTACCGCGCCGTGATTGCCGCCGCGGAGCACTACCAGGGCTTCTTCGGGCCGCAGGTCACCGCTGCGGGCAGCATGCCGCCAGTGAAGGTGCTGGTGATCGGCGCGGGGGTCGCTGGTCTCGCGGCCATCGCGGCGGCCAAGGCGCTGGGCGGCGAGGTTCGCGCGTTCGACACCCGCGCCGCCGCTCGTGAGCAGGTGGAGAGCCTCGGCGCGAGCTTCCTCGAGGTCGACTTCCAAGAGTCGGGCGAGGGCGGCGGCGGCTACGCCAAAGAGATGAGCAAGGAGTTCATCGAGGCGGAGATGCGCCTGTTCAAGAAGCAAGCAGACGACGTCAGCATCGTGATCACGACGGCGCTGGTGCCCGGCAAGAAGGCACCGACGCTGTTGCCGCGCGACGTGGCGGAGTGCTTCAAGCCCGGAAGCGTGATCGTGGACATGGCCGCGGAGCAGGGCGGCAACTGCGCGCTGACGTTGCCGGGCGAGGTGATCACCCACCAGGGGATCACCGTCGTCGGCTACACCGATCTCGCGAGCCGTATGGCGCGGTCGAGCAGCCGCTTCTTCGCCGCGAACGTCGCCGCGCTGGTCGGGGAGATGGGCGCCGGCGAGGCCTTCAAGATCGATCTCGAGAGCGATGTGATCCGGCCCGCGCTGGTCACCCATGGTGGCGAGCTATTACCGCCTCCGCCGCGCAAGGAGCCGTCGCCAGGTGAAGGCGCCAAGCGCACCACCAAGCCACCGCCCGCGCACGCCAAGCCCAAGCAGGCCCAGATCACGTCCCCCACGCGGCGGGCATGGGGCACCACGCTCGCAGGCACGTTGCTCATCAGCGTGCTCTTCGTCCTAGGCCGCTTCGCACCAGGCGACTTCCTCCAGCACTTCACCGTGTTCATCCTCGCGTGCTTCGTGGGCTGGCAGGTGATCTGGAGCGTGAGCCCCGCGCTGCATACGCCGCTCATGAGCGTCACCAACGCGATCAGCGGGATCATCGTCGTGGGCGGCATGCTGCAGATCGGGAGTGACCTCGATCTGCCGTCGATCCTCGGCGCGCTCGCTGTTCTCTTCGCCGCCATCAACGTGGCTGGGGGTTTCCTCGTCACCCAGCGGATGCTGCGGATGTTCCGTAGAGATACGTCCAGCTCCGATACCGGAGGACATCGATGACCGCGGGCGTCGTCACCATCGCCTACCTCGTCGCGGGGGTTCTCTTCATCCGCAGCCTCGGCGGACTGAGCAAGCAAGAGACCGCAGGCACCGGCAACCTCTTCGGCATGATCGGGATGGCCATCGCCGTGGTGGTCACCGCGGTGGTCTGGAGCGGCGGCGGCACCAGCACGTTCACCGTGGGGCCGATGGCGCTCGGCCTGCTCGCGGGCGCGGTCGCGCTCGGCGCGGTGATCGGCGCGTACCTCGCGCAGCGCGTCGAGATGACCGGCATGCCCGAGCTGGTCGCGGTGCTCCACAGCTTCGTGGGTCTGGCGGCGGTGCTCGTTGGGATCTCGTCGTACTTGTCGCCGCACGGCGAGGGCACGCCCGAGGCCCTCTTGGTCGACACCGGCGCGGCTGCGCGCGTCGTGCATCTGGTGGAGATTGGGATCGGCGTCGCGGTGGGCGCGGTCACGTTCACGGGATCGATCGTCGCGTGGGCCAAGCTGCGCGGGAGCTTGAGCGGCAAGCCACTGCTCTTGCCTGGACGGCATCTGCTGAACCTCGTCATGGCCGTCGCGATCGTCCTCTCGCTTATCCCCCTCATCCAAGAGACGGACCCCTACGCCGGCCTGCCTTGGCTCCTGGGGATGACGGCGCTCGCGTCGCTGCTCGGGGTGCACCTGGTGATGGCGATCGGGGGCGCCGACATGCCCGTCGTGGTCTCGCTCCTCAACAGCTACTCGGGCTGGGCGGCGGCGGCGGCGGGCTTCGTGCTCAGCAACGATCTCTTGATCGTGACCGGCGCGTTGGTCGGCGCGAGCGGGACGATCTTGTCGATCATCATGTGCCGCGCGATGAACCGATCGATCCTCAACGTCGTGTTCGGTGGCTTCGGCACCGAGAGCGGCGCGGTCGCTACGTCCGGCGCGCAGACCGGCGAGATGCGCGAGATCATCTCGGACGAGGTGGCCGAGCGACTGCGCACCGCTAGGGAAGTCGTCATCGTCCCGGGCTACGGCATGGCGGTCGCGCGCGCTCAAGGCGCGGTGAACCAGCTCTGTCGTGCGCTCCGCGAGCGGGGCGCGCGGGTGCGGTTCGCGATCCATCCGGTGGCGGGTCGCCTACCCGGTCACATGAACGTGCTGCTCGCCGAGGCGGGCGTGCCCTACGATCTGGTGCTCGAGATGGAGCACATCAACCAGGACTTCGAGAAGACCGACGTGGTCTTGGTGATCGGCGCGAACGACATCGTGAACCCGGGCGCGCTCGATGATCCGTCCAGCCCCATCTACGGGATGCCGGTGCTCGAGGTGTGGAAGAGCAAGCTCGTCGTGGTGAGCAAGCGCGGCAAGGGCGCGGGTTACGCTGGCGTGGAGAACCCGCTCTTCTTCTTGGACTGCACCCGGATGTTGTACGGCGATGCTGGCAAGTCGATGGACGCGCTGGTCAGCGCTGTCCGCAAGAGCTGAGCGTCACTTCCAGGAGCGCTCGGCGATGGCCTGATCGAATTCCTCGAGGCGGGGCAAGACCCGAACCCGCGCGGGCCAGCCCTCACGATCATCGGCGCGCAAGCCCAGCCACACATCGATGCTCTTGGGGACCTGACCGAACGACAGGGAGAGGGTGGCTCGCTCATCCTCCGACGGGCTGCGGGACAAACCGAGCACGATGAGCGAGGCGGACGAGCGTTCTGCCGCGAGGAGCGCGTCGGCCATCGGCGTGTTCGCCCCCAACATGACCGGCGCGGCGCCACGCTCGCTCGCGAGCGCCGCCGCCATCAGGACGCCCAGCTCGTGATGTTGTCCGGCGGGCGCGGCGAAGACGACTCTCGGCGCGTCCGTGGGCGCGCGCCGATTTCCCAAGATCGAGGCGAACAGGCTACGCAACTGGAACGAGGCCAGGTGCTCCTCGGCGATGGACAGGGCCCCGTCGCCCCAGTCCTGCCCGATGGCTCGGAGGATCGGCGCTGCCACCCCGAAGACCAGAGCGGTCGGCGCGAGCATCATCGAACGCGCGAGGAGTGACTCACAGGTGGATACGTCGAAGCGATGGAGCGCGACCAAGTAGTCGGCGACCAGTGCATCGGCTTCGGCCGTGGGTCCGATGGCCGGCGAGAGGGAGCGCAGCACATCGTTCGAGAGCCCGGCGAGTTCCCCGATGCTTCGTCCGCCAGCCACCGCAGTCCTGAGCGCGAGGAGGCGCTGCACATCGTGCTCGGTGTAGCGACGCGCGTTCCCCTCGGTACGGAGGGGAGACACCACGGCGTACCTTCGCTCCCAGATGCGGATCGTGTCCGCGCTCAGGCCGGTGCGCTGGATCACCGCCCGCATAGGGAGGCTCGCCTGGGGCGCTCGAGTCGTTCGAGGCGTTCCTCGTTCTGGCATTGCGGTCTTGTGGCCCGAGACTTGACCTCCGCGCAAGTCAGTATTGGTGTATTCGTCTGCTGGTGTCTATAGAATCGCTGGACGGTGACTTGACGCTGGGGGGTGCTGGATGCACGACTGCGTGCGCCGTCTCAGAGAGAGGCGGCTAATACCCAGGAGACTTGACTATGCTTCGTCGCTTCCACCCACTGCTCGCGCTCGCCGTCGCGCTCGTGAGCCTTCCCCTGCTCGGCTGTGACCCAGAGACCCCGGATAACGACGCAGGCTCGGACGCCGGACAGGCAGACGCTCCGACCACGGACGCCCCCACCACCGACGCTACCGTCGCCTCCAACACGATCGTCGACATCGCAGCGGGCAATCCCGACTTCTCCCTCCTCGTTGCGGCGGCGACCCGCGCCGAGCTCGTGAGCACCCTCGCCAACCCGGAGGGATCGTTCACGGTCTTCGCTCCCACCAACGCCGCCTTCGAGGCTTCGGGGATCACCGCGGCGATGATCGACGCGATGCCGGTTCCCCAGCTCCAGGGCATCCTCACCTACCACGCACTCGCGGGTGAAGTGCGCAGCAGCGCCATCACCGCGGGACCCGTGACCTCGGTCGCGGGTTTCACCCTCTTCCTCGGGACCACCGGTGGAGTCACCGTGAACGGCGGCAACGCGATCACCGGAGGCGCCAACGTCGTCACCGCCGACATCATCGCGGACAACGGCGTGATCCACGTCATCGACCGCGTTCTACTTCCGCCCACCATTCCCCAGCTCGCGGTCTACGGCGGCCTCACCTCGCTCGTCGGGGCGGTCGCGGACGCCGATCTCGGGGGTGCGCTCTCGGCCGCTGGACCCTTCACCGTGTTCGCGCCGACGAACGCCGCGTTTGCCGCGCTCACCGTGGTCCCCACGGGTGACGCCCTCACGCAGGTCCTGCTCTATCATGTGGTGTCTGGCGCGGTGGTGTCCACGGGGGTGCCCGCCAACGCGCCGTCGCTCGCGACCAACGCATACGACGATAACCTCACGCTCCTCTTCGACACGACGGCCGGTGTGGTCATCAACGGCGGCCCTGAGGTCGTCATCGCCGATCTCCGCGCCACCAACGGTGTGGTCCACGTGGTCGATGCGGTCCTGCTGCCCATGAACGTCATCGACGCGGCGATCGCAGCAGACCTCACCGGTCTGCTCGGCGCGGCGGGCGCGGCTTCTGCGCTCCCTGGCGGCGACACCATCGCCACCGCGCTCTCCGCGGACGCGCCGTACACCCTGTTCGCACCCACCAACGACGCGTTCACGGCTGCGGCCACGACCATCGCTGGCTTGACCACCGATCAGGTGCGCGACGTGCTGCTCTATCACGTGCTCAGCACCACCGCGTTCCCTGCCCCGGTGCTGGCCGCCGACCTGCCTGCCGCCGACACCACCCTCGCGACCCTGAACACCGCCAACACCATTCCCTTCGTCGCAGGTCCCCCTCCGACGGTGGACGGTGCAGGGTTCGTGGCGACCGACATCATCGTGACGAACGGCGTCATCCATCTGATCGACGCCGTGATGGTGCCCTCCACCCTCTGAACCCATAGCGACAATGCTCGTCTCGTCCCTCCCGAGACGAGCGCCTAAGAAGCCGCCGATCCGTACTCCTCGGATCGGCGGCTTCTCTTTTTCCGCATGTCATCGGAGCAGATACGTGAACGTCATCGGCTCGCCGTGGCGAACCAGCGAGAGCTCGACTCGGCTGTTGCTGGTCAGCTCGATTGCGAGGAGCTCGGCCGCCGCGATGGTGCGGGTGCGCGCCATCAGATCACGCACCAGAACTCCGTCGACCGCGATCAGCTCGTCGCCGTTCTGAAGGCCGAGTTGGCCCGCGGGGCTCGCGCGCCGAATCCCGTAGAGCCGCACGCCCAGGCGTTCGTCGTGCACCAGCCGGAGCGAGCCCCGCCCTGTGAGGAGCGAGTGCACGACGATGTCTCGGTCGACGTCCCACACGGTGTCGGTGATCTGGGTGGCGCTGCCGAGCGTGTGCGGAACCCACGTGCGGGGCATCGCGCGGTCGGCGTTGCCACACAGGTGATAGGTCACCGGGTCGGGAAGGCTCATTGCGGGCGCGGACCTCGCCGCGGGCATGTGCCACGCCGAGGGAGGATTCAACGCGACCGGTGCGATGGGATCGAAGTGCGGCGCGAGCACTGCGAGTAGCGCGCCCATCGACGTGAGCCCGCCCAACATCGCGCCGAGCGCGAGCGTGCGGGCGAAGCGTCGAGGAAACGTCTCGGGCCTCGAAGCGCGGCGCACGGCCGCGATGAGGGCGCGTCGCTCGTTCAAGAGCGCTTGTTCGTGCTCGAGGCGCGCGAGCTCGCCCTGCACTTGGGCTTCGAGGGTCTCTCGCTCGCTGCGGTAGGGCCCGCCGACGTCCTGTCGTAGGTCGGGGGGCTCGCGTGCCGAATCGTCAGTCGGCACACGCAGCAGGTTCAGCAGATCACGGAGGGTTTCGTTGGTCGGGGCGGGCATGGCGCGGGACCTCAGCAGCCACCGTGCCAAGCCCCGCGTCGCGTTGGCGTTGAGCGTGAACGTGCGGCTCGACGTGGTCCGGTGGGTGTAGCCTCGCGGCGTGCTCCGACGGCCCGCGCCCGTTCCTCGCATCGTCGAGCCGACGATGCCCCGCTGGTGGGAGGTGACCGTCGTCGGGCTCACGGTGATCTCCGTGCTCTTGGTCGCCTTTGAGTGGAGCCTCGAGACCAAGAGCGAGCTGGCGGTGCTCCGCACGGCGCTCGGCTGGATCGACGTGACGCTCTGCGTCGGCTTCCTGATCGACTTCTTCGTGCGCTTCGCGCGCTCGGAGGCGCGCCGGGAGTTCTTCAAGCGCAACTGGATAGAGCTCCTCGGAGCCATCCCACTCTTGGGCCCGCTGCGCGCGATGCGCATCGTCCGGCTCACCCGGATCGTCCGCATCTGGCGCGGCGCGCACACCCTGCGTCGCCGCCTGGGGGTCAGCCTGCCGGCGGAGATAGGGCGGCTCGGGATCGCGGTCGTCGTGGTCTGGGTCCTCACCGCGAGCGCGATGTACGCCGTCGAGTCGGGGGTCAACGAGCAGATCGTCGGCTTCGACGACGCGCTCTGGTGGAGCATCGTGACCTTGGCTACCGTGGGCTACGGCGACATCGCGCCCGTGACCCATCTGGGAAGGCTCATCGCGATCCTCACGATGGTGCTCGGCGTCGGCGTGCTGGGCACGTTGGCCGCGACCTTGGCCACCACGCTCATCGAACTCAGGGATCGCTCGCGTCGCGGGCTCAGGAGCTGGAACATGAAAGAACACCTGCTCGTGCTCGGATGGAACACCAAGTCCGCCGCGGCGCTCGAGGACTTCCGGTTGGATCCCCGCTACGCCGAGATGCCCATCGCGGTGGTCGCCGACTTGCCCGAGAGCCCCTTCGAAGATGGCAGCATTCGTTTCGTGCGGGGCGATGCGACTCGCAAGGACGTGTTGGTTCGCGCGAGCGCCGCCCACGCCTCGGCGGCGATGGTGTTCGCTGCCGATCCCACCGATCCCCGCTCCGATCACCACACCGCGCTGGTGATCTTGGGCCTGCGCCGCCTCAGCGACTCGATGAAGATCGGCGCGGAGCTGGTCGACTCGGACAACCACGAGCAGTTCAAGCAGGTGGGGTGTGACGCGGTGATCGATTTTGGCCATCTGGGCGCGCTGCTCTTGGTGCGCGGCATCCAGGACGTCGGCGTCACCGAAGTGGTCGAAGATCTGCTGTCGAACAAGGACGGCTCCGAGCTCTTCCGGGTGCTCGTGCCCGATGGGTTCGTGGGCAAGACCTGGCGCGACCTGGCCATCGCGATGGTGGACGAAGACGTCGCGCCGATCGGGCTCGAGCGCGGCGATGCCCGCATGCTCAACCCCGATCGGACCATCGTGCTCGAGGCGAGCGATTTCCTCTTCGTCGTCGCCCGCGATCCGCTCTGAGCGTCTACTCGCGAGGCAGACGTCTACTCGCGGGGTAGGACCAGCTTGGGCGTACTGGGGTGGCGGCGGTAGAGCACCGCGATACGGCCCAGCTCACCGACCAGGTGTGCGGGCGCGCTGCTCGCCAATCTCGTCGCGAGATCGTGGCGCTCGGCCTTCTCGATCTGGGGCAGCCGGACCTTGATGAGCTCGTGATCCGTCAGCGCCTGGGAGACCGCGGCGATCACCATTTCCGAGGCGCCCTCCTTACCCACGTGCACCACCGGCTCGAGGTGATGCGCCAGCGCGCGGAGGTGACGCGTCTGCTTTCCGCTGAGCTTGAGGGGCGCGAGCTTGGAGGCCATGCGCGCAGGGATAGCCCGGCCGCGCCAATCGTCACTCGGAAGTTCAGGGCACCTTCACGAAGGCGGCGGGATCGAGACCCGATTTCGCCCGGCCTTCTTCGCCTGGTACACCCCGCGGTCGGCGCGCTGCACCAGGGCGCTGGCGTCTTCGCCATCGAGGAGCTGCGCTGCGCCGATGCTCACGGTGAGGTGACCCTCGGGCTGGCCCACGGTGCTGGGCAGCGCGATGCCCTCGACCGCCTGACGGAGCTTCTCGCCGACGACGAGCGCGTCGGCTTCCGTCGTGCGCTCGAGCACCACCACGAACTCCTCACCGCCCCAGCGGGCCACGACGTCGACCTCGCGCAGCGCCGCGCGGAGGACCTCGGCTACCGCGACCAAGGCCTCGTCGCCCGCGGCATGTCCCTCTCGGTCGTTCAGCTTCTTGAAATGATCGACGTCGATGACCAGCACCGACAGCGCATGGCCCCAGCGCCGCGACTGACTCAGCTCGCGCGCCAAGCGGTCGTTGAAGTAGCGGCGGTTGGGCAGCTTGGTGAGCTCATCCGTCGTCGAGAGCTCTTCGAGGCGGGCGAAGAGCTGCGTGTTGTGGATGGCCAACGCGACCTGATCCGCGATCGCGGCCACGTAGCGCGACTCGCTCGAAGTGAGCGGATCGACTGGAGGCCGGGTCAGCGCGAGGGCGCCGATGGTCTCTCCCTGGGCCTGGATGGGGACCGAGAGGAACGATCCCTCACGGGCCACCTCGCCCCAGAACGCGAGGTACTCGGGGACCTCTTTCACGTCGTGGATGAGGATCGACTCGTTGCGCTCGGTGGCCCCGCCGGTGACCCCCTCGCCGGGATGCACCGCGCGACCGAGGACCACCTTCGGATCGGGGAAGCCCCAGGCTGCTTCGATCACGAAGGTCCCATCGGGCCGGCCGAGGAGCACCGCGACTTCGCGCAGGCGCAGCACCGGGCCCAGTCGACTGACCAACGTGTCGAGCACGTTCGACAGGCTCTGGCTCGCCGCGCTCTCTCGCAGGACCTCGAAGAGCACGTTGCGCTCCTCCAGGCGCTGCGCGAGCTCGACGGTCTTGCTCGTCAGATCGCGCGCGAGCATCACCTCACGGTGGCTCTGCTCGGCAGACGACGGTCCCTCGAGCACGGTGCCTTGGCCGCTCAGGGGGCGGCGCTCGAGGCTCTCGAGCAGCCGATCCACCGCGAGCTCGACGCGATCGAGCTCGTCGGATGACTCGTCCGGCAGCCCTGCTCCGTGACCTCGATGCGCGACGCGCTGCTCGACGAACGTCGCCACCCGGCTCAAGCGACGCGCGAACACCCGACGCACTGCGATGAACGCTGCCAGGCCCGAGGCGAGCGAGGCCGCGACGACCATCGACAGCATGAGCGGATCGCGGAAGCCCAACGCAGCGAGCAGCGCGGACATCGCGAGGCCTGCGAGGCCGCCCCCCACCACCGCCGAGAGACCTACTCGGGCCGCGACGCGCGATCCCAGGGAGAGCCGCTCACCTGGCGGCGGCTGGCTGCGCCGCGCCCGCGCAGTAGGCGTGGCATCGCGACGCGCGGGGAGGGTCGAGCCCTTCCGTTCATCGCGCTCGATGCTGTTGCGCGTGGGCCTTTCGGAGGTGGGCACGGTCGAAGCCAAGCAAGACGTCCCGCTGGTCCGACTTCTTCCAACGTCGGGGGGACAGACCGTCTGAAGTGACACTACTGAAGTGGCGACAGGTGGATTTGAACCACCGACCTAGCACGTATGAAACGCTCGCTCTAACCAACTGAGCTATGTCGCCGACTCACGCTTTCCCTCGAACGAGGGCGCGGAGTATGCCGAAGGCCGGCGACCTGTCAAACCCGGGATGCGACCTTGATTGGCTGGGCCCCTCGCGCAAGAAACGGCGTGTGTCGAGCACCACCAAGGCCGGCGTCCTCGTCCTGGTCCTCGCGGCGAGCTGCGTGGCCGTCGCCATCTTCCTTCCCTCGTTGCGTTCGTCCGACGAGCACGTGCCCGTGATCGAGGGCGACGCGGGGGAGACCTCGCCGGTTTCCGAGGACACGGATGCCGATGTCGAGGGCGCAGATGCCTCGGGCATCGGAGCGTCTGATGTCGCGCCGGCGCAGAGCGTGGCGGTCCTCGATGCGGAAGGAGCCTTCCTCGAGCCGCCCGCGCGCGAGGACTACGGATGCGAGGTGCCAGCCGGCATCGTCATCCCACAGGAGGGATGCGAAGACGGAGCGGTCTACCCCGCGTGCCGCTGGATGCTCCCCGACGCCTCGGACGCGAACGACGTCTACCGGGTCTGGCGCAACACCACCCCCGAGCACCGCTGGGCTCAGCCCGCGCTCATCGCGCTGGTGATCGCCGTCGCCGCCGATCACGCGCGTCGCTGGCCGGGCGAGATCGTGACCATAGGCGACCTCGACGCGCCTGGTCCTCGCCACCAGACCCACGACCTCGGGCACGACGTGGACCTCTATCTGGAGAACGCGCTGATGGAGACGAACATCGGCGGCGGCCACTACATCGACAACTACGTGGGTCGTCCCTCGCCCGTGGTGCGGATGCTGCGCGCTCGGGTCCTGGATCTGGCGAAGAACCTCGCGACCTGTAGCGGGGGACGCCTCCGCATCTACTACAACGACCCCGAGATCCTCACGCCCTTCCTATCGTGGTTCGAGGAGCACAGCTTGGTCTCGGACGTCGGCCCCGCGATGGTGGAGCACAACCGTCTGCACCGTTTTCACTTCCACATGACCATCGCCGACGGGATGGAGCCCCTGCCACACGCCCGGTGATCGCGGCATTTCGAGCAGCAGCACGCGCCGTGCTCTAGGATCCGCACCCCTTGGGCCTCCTGGGCAAAGACGAGATCGACCGGACGCTGCGGCTGCGCGTCATCGTCGGCACGTCGCTGGTCGCGTTCTTCGCGTATCTCGCGACCTGTTCGGCGCACGCGTACTGGCTCGACGGTGGCGAGTTCGTCGCGGCGGCCGTGGATCTCGACATCGCGCATCCTCCCGGTCACCCGATCGCGGCGCTGCTCGGGCGGCTCTTCGCGTTCTTGCCTTTCGGTCCCATCCCCTTTCGAGTCGCGCTGACGCAGGCCGCGTGCGCCGCGATCGCGACGGGGTTCTTTCTCTCCGCGTTCGAGACCACGGCGCGCTCGATGGGGGTGCGCGATGGGCGCGTATCGCTCGCCCTCGGCGTAGCCGGCGCTTGGCTCTTCGCGGGCGCGCCTGGCCTGTGGCTCCAAGCCGTCCGGCCCGAGGTCTACGCGCTGCAGACCATGCTGCTCGCCATCGCGATCGAGCGCGTGGTGCATCTGGAGGCGAGCTGGCCCACCCACGACGTCAAGCCGCTCTACGTCGCGGCGCTGGTGTTCGGCTTGGGCTTGGCGAACCACCACTTCATGGGCCTCTTGGTCCTCCCCGCGTTCGCGCCGACCTTGGCACGGGTCTACCGCGCACGGGGACGGCGACCGCTCCTGCTCTCATCCTTCGCGGTGGGGCTGGGACTGATGGCGTACGTCTACCTCCCGGTGCGCGCGTCCACCTCGCCCCCGATCGATCTGGGCCATCCCACCGATCTCTCCCGTTTCTTCTGGGTGGTCTCTGCGCGCGCCTACCAATCGACGCACGCGATCGAGACCGATCCTCTCTCGATTCGCCTCATCGATGTGGTGGTGCAGCTCGCCGAGAACCTCCACGTCGTGCCTTTGATCCTCGCGCTCGCGGGGGCCTACGCGATCGCCCGAACGCCCGGCGCGCGACGCATCGGCTGGCTCTGGGGCGCCACCTTCGTCGTGGGCGTCTTGGGTCGAGGCTGGCTCGGTTTCGTGACCAACAACCCCGACGCGCTCGGGTATTTGGGTCCCGTGTTCGGCGCCGGCGCGGCGCTCACCGTCGCGTTCGTCGCCGCCGTGGTCACCCAGCTCGGTCGCCCGGCAATGGGGGTGTCGCGCTCCGTCGGTGCGCTCGCGCTGGTCAGTGTGCTCTTGGGCTTGGCGCAGCTGCGCTATGGCGCGACGCACGCATCGCTCGCGCACTTTCACGCGACGGACGACTTCGATGAGCTGCGCCACCGCTCGGTACCGACGCGTTCGGTATTGGTGCTGACCGTGCCGCAGAGCGTGTTTCGTCACTGGGGCGTCGACTCGAGTGATCGGGTGCGCCCCGATCTCACGCTCTTCCCTCGACCCTTCCTCACGTATCCGGGCGTGGCCGACGCGCTGGTACGCCGTGATCCACAGCTCACATCGCTGACCCGCTCGACCCTCGTCGGCGGCGAGCTCTTGGCGCCCGAGCTCCAGAGCCTCGCCGCGCGTCGTCCCGTCATGGTGGAGATGGACGTGATGGTGGGCCGCGAGCTCTTCGACACGCTCGCCCCCGGCGCCGCGCTGTACGAGGTGGTGGACGGTGGCGCGAGCACCCGCGATGTCGCGGACGCGGCGGCTGATCGACACACCGCGTTGAGCGCGCTGACCCGCGCGCTCGGCCCGAACCTCCAAGATCACGAGACCCAAGCGCAGCTCTTGTGGATTCACTACGGCGACGCGCTCTACTTCGCCCAGATGGGCGCCATCGCGGCCGCGCGCATCTCCACCGAGCGCGCGCTCGAGATCGCCCCGAGCTCCCAGGAGCTACTCGCGTTGCAAGCGGTGCTCAGCGCGCTCCCCGACGACGCCCGCACCCCGATCGACATCACACCCTTCCGCGTCGGCCTCTGACGGCTCGACCGCGTCGATCGCCACGCGGACCAACGGCTGTGCGGGCTTCGATGCGAGTGCCCCGATGCGCACGGGCGCTCGGCGACTACCCGTCAGACGCACGACGTGCGGAGGCTCGCGGTAGCCGCCGAGCGCGAGGCCGTCGAGGAGCGCCTGCGGGATGTCCTCGCAAGGACCCGCAGTCGCCGCGACGACCACCTCGGCATCGCGGGGCCCCGTGTCCCCCGGCATGCGTGCCCATCGGCCTCGCTCGTTCGCTCGCCACGTCTCGAGCTCGATGGTGTCGATCCAACCCACCACACCGGGGCTGTCGGGACAGCGAAGCAGCCATCCCCGATCGTCGGGCAAGGCCTCGAGGTGACCGTGGACCACCACGTCACGTTCGCTCGCACCAACCACGTCACCGAGCGGTGTGGTGGGTCGCGACAGCGCGGACAGGGCGTGCCAGCGCCTTCGTAGGAACGATGTGGTGAAGCCGAGGAGCAGGACGGCGTGGAGCGTGAGCCCGACCACGCCCATGGCGACATCCGACGTGGTGAGAACGCCTGCCACCACCATCGCGCCACCGCCGAGGATGATCAGCGCATGCACCATGTCCCAGTTGTCTCCGTCGCGGCGATACGCCGCCTCCATCCGATCCAAGTCCGCTTCGTATGCATTGCGCATCGTCAGCCTCCGATCGGTGCGTGATGAAGATCGCTGGCTCGCACGCCGACGATGGCCGCGCGCGCGGCCGAGAGCGCTGCATCGCCTGCCGCGGCCTCATGGCGCTCGTGGGTCACGCCCGCGCGGTAGGCCGCGTCTCGATCGAAGCGTGCGTCATCGACGCGGCCTGCATCGGCGGCGATGAAGCCCTCGCGGACGGCGCCGTAGTACGCGGTGCGCAGGCGCGATGCGGCCGCAGGGTCCGCCTCGAGCGCTTCGGTCATCTCTTCGCGAGCGTGGGTGAACACCTCGCCGCGCGCGGGATCGTTCCAGCCGCCGAGCGCTGCGGCGCGACCGTCCGTGTAGTCGTGGAAGATCTGCCGGTACTCGGCGCGGGCCTCCATCCAGCCAACGGGCTCGCGGTCCACGGCCTCGTGCGCGTTGGCGACGCCGGCTTCGAAGTCATCACGAAGCGACAGCGGCAGCGCGTCGCGCATGGCACCGAGCTCGCGCGAATCCACACCGAGCATGCAGGCCGCGACCCCCGCGCCGAACGCGCGGCTGGTCGCGGAGCCATCGCCTCCGAGCGCCGCATAGAGCGCACCCTCGTGGGTCCCCTCGTCGCCGGATCGAACGGTCGCCCAGGCCATGCTGAGCAGCGCGACGCTCTGTCCGATGCCAGACAGGATGGCGCCCCCACCCACCCCGAGACCCACACCCAAGGTCTCGAGCGCGGCCGCGCCCGCCTCGCAGCCGAGGTGGATGCTGATCTCCGCGATCGCCTCCCCCACCACCGACTCGGGCTCGGGCGCCGCAGTGGGCGGCGGAAGATCGACCTCCCCCGTCGTGCTCGAGACCACCGTAGAACCACCCACGCCATCGACTGCGCTCATCCCACATGCTCCTTCTGCGACCGACCTGGTCGCGTTGGGCGCCGCTATCGGAGTGGCAGTGCGGGCGTTGCGCGAAGGAAAGCGTTCACTCGATCGCGAGCTCCAACTGGCGTGCCCTCGAGCGCATCGATGGCATCGGCCTCACCACCGAGGGCGCGGCCGGATGAACGCGCTCGAGGCGCGGGTCGGCGCGGCGCCGCAGTCGTCAGACACGGCGTGGCGGCAACGGGACCAGCATGGAGGTCCGCCGCTGATAGTCCGCGTAGCCGGGCTTTCGCGCCTGGCGTCCCTCCATCATGGGGATGCTCGCGAACACGAAGAGGCCGAGCAGAGAGACGGCGCCTGCCGGCATCCACCACTGAAAGCGCCCCGTCCCGAACGCGAAGAGCACTGGCCCCGTCCAGAACAGGATCTCGCCGAAGTAGTTGGGATGGCGCGACCACGACCAGAGGCCCACGGCACAGATCGCATCGCGCGAGGTGCGCGCCTTGGTGAACGCGCGCAGCTGTTCGTCGGCGATTGCCTGGAGCACGATCCCCGCGAGCATCGCGAGCGCGCCGAGGGCGTCGAAGACCCCCACGTCCGGGGTCTCGCTTCCGTAGATGGCGGCGGTGGGCAAGAGCCCCACCAGCACCAAGAGCGTCGGGAAGTAGTGCAGGCCCGAGAAGCTCACCAGCCAGTAGAGCGCGCCGCTGCCGAACTTCTTCTGCAAATCGCGGTAGCGGAAGTCCTCGTAGTCGAGGCCCGCCCAGCCGCGCACCCAATTGAAGGTGAGGCGGGCCGCCCAGAGCATCGTGAGCCCTGCGTGGACGACCGAGCGCACATCGAGCTCGGCTCCGAGCATCCAGTACCCCAGGGAGAAGAGCGGGGGCACTACCGTCCAGTAGGGGTCGTAGACGCTGGAGTTCCGGTAGCCGAGCGAGAAGCCGAACACCACCAGCGTCGCCACCAGATCCCCGGCGGCGAGGATCGAGAAGCTCTGCATGAGGCCCTCGGCGTGCAGGTGCGCGCCTTCGTCGAAGACGATGGCCGTGCCGACACCGACCGCGAGCGCCACCCCGTAGGCCACCGTGACTCGCGTGAACGAAGCGCTCCGGCCGAGGCCGCGCGGTGACTCGATCGGCTCGGCGGCACTCATGGATCGGGAGGGTGCACGAGGACGCGCGCGCGCTCAACCGCGCTGCTCGAAACGACGAACCCCCGTGCATGATATCCGTGCACGGGGATCGGCGGCGACGTCCGGACTACACGCAGAACAAGAGCAACACGATGCCTCCGACGTCGGTCAGCTTCCACACCGCGGACCGCTGGTAGATCAGCGTCCACTCCGGCGCGCTCGCGTCGCAATAGCCAGCCCGTACCGCGTTCCTCGAGAGGCAGAGTCGTTTGTGGGAGGCATGCTACGGCGCCAGCCCGTCGGCGATCGCCTCAGCGTCGACGATGCGGCCGGCGCGATAGGCCTGGTCGGCCTGCCACCCGCTGCCGTGGGCGACCCACCACGCTACGGCCGCGACGACGTCGTGCGGGTCGCCGGCCACGCCCGGCTCGGCGATATCGACGAAGTCGACGTTGGTCCAGAGCTCGACCCGCGTCCGTACACTGCCACCGTTCCGACTGGGCGCCGCCCACCAATCCGTGCCAGCGGGCTACCAGCGGCCCCAGGGCGTCGACGCGGCCCAGCTCACCGAGCGCGCGGGCCGCGACCTCGGTCGTGAACGGCGCGTCGAGCATCGCCAGTAGCGGCGCCAGCGCCTCGGCGTCGCGCGTGTGGCCGAGCGCCGCCGCCGCGAACGGCTGGATCTCCAGCTCGAGGTTGCGCGCCAGCTCGGCGAGCCTGGCGATCACTTCCGGCCCGCGGATCAGCCGGATCATCGTCCCCGGCGTGACCTGTGCGCGCCAGCGCCCGGCGAACAACGGCACCACCGCATCGAGCGCCGGGCGACCGTGAGCCGCGACCGTGCGGGCCAGCGCTGCATCTCCGCCGGCGGCGAGCTGCGCTACGTCGTCAGCGAGAGACGATGCTGTCTGTGATGTCGTCCTAGCGCTCATTGCCCGCTACTTTCGCCCAGAAGCTCATTTGAGTTCCAGCTCGAAGGCACTCGCGCAGCACCTGTTATCGTGCGCGGAAGCTAGGGAAGTGGCCGCGCGAGGAGGTGGTCTTGCTGTGCCTCAGAGGCAGCGCCGGCCGCTCGGACTGCGCGAACGACGCGGACGAGGCAGTGCGCGCGCCCGACCATCACTCGCACGAGCTGTTCCGCGCAAACGGGGGGACCGCGCGCTCATTGTCACCGCGGAGCTCGGCCGGGGCTATGAAGGCGCGCTGACTTCGGGAGGGCGTCTGCCCGGCTGGCAAAAGGGCCGGTGTCCGCCTTCGAATGCGCGTGGTGGCCGGGCGGAGTGATGGGCGAGCCGCGCGAGCCAAAGCAGGCCGTCCTGACGCAGCGTAGCGGCCGTCTGCCCCGAGGTTGGGCGCATGCCGGTCACGTGATCCGCCGAGAGCGAGAAGCCGAGCTCGTGGGCCGCGACCTCCACAAGCGCTCGGTGGGGAAGCCGGCTCGATGAAGACATCGAAGCCTTCCTCGCGCAAGCGCGTCGTGAGCTCGCGGAGCTCCGGGGGGAGCCAGACCAGACGAGCGCGCGACATGCGCGTAGGCTAACCCGGCCCGGGGTGTGGCGTGCTTTCTGCTTTGCGGTGCTGGACCTGCCGAGAGGGCAACGGGCGACGAGCATGAGGACGCGTATGATCTCGCACCAACTAACTTCGATGATCGAGGCCCCTTTGAAGCTCCTTCCGTCCCTCCTACTCGCAATCTCTCTGGCAGGCTGCGGTGCGCCCCGTGTTTGCACCGCCGAAGAGCTCACCGTCGCTCTCGCCGAGGCGGCGCCGGGGGATACCGTCCTCGTGGCCGCCTGCCGGATCTCCGGGGCCTTCACGGTACCGGCGGGGGTCTCTGTCGAGGGCACGACTGGGAGCGTGCTCTTCAGCATCGAGGGGAGCGCGCCGATCCTCGACGTGACGGTGGGGACCGGCTCGCGCATCGAAGGGCTCGAGCTCGAGGTCGACCACGGCGGCATGGGGATCCGGGGGCGCGGCGAGGGGATCCTTGCGCTCTCCCACCTAAAGATCCGAGTGACCCGAGGCATCGGGGTGGGACTCCGCGGCATCGGTGCCGAGATCCTCGACGTGGACGTATCGGGTCCCATCACCGAAGCTAACGCCCTCTTTGCCTCCACGAATCCGGCGGAGACCGGCACCGTCGGGCTGGTGGCAGCCGAGGTTGGCGCGGGAACGGTGACCATCGAGGGGCTCCACGCGTCGGGCTTCTCGGTCGCCGCGGTCGCGGTGGGCGGCGGCACGCTGACTTGGCACGGAAGCTCGATCGCGGATCACCCCGACGTGAACGGCACCGGGACGCTCGGCATCGGCCTCTTCGGCACGAACGCCACGCTCGACTCGGTGGAAGTGGGGAACATGTTCTCGGGCTTGGGACAGCCGGGCGTCGCCATCGCGGTGGGGCCCGATGCTGCGGGAACGGGCTCCTTGCACGCGACGGAGCTCTTGGTTCGGAGCGGCGAGGGCTATGGGATCTTCGCTGACCGCACCACCGTCACCCTGACGACAGCGGGGTTCTTCGGGCTCGGGTTGGCGGGGCTGAGGATCCAGGGGGGCGCGCTCTCCGCCACGGATCTGGACTGCACGAACAACGGCGGAGCGGGCATCTTGGCCATCGACGCGGAGTCCATCACGGTGGAGCGGGGACGGCTCGATGCGCAGCGCAGCGTCGCCTTCAACACGGCCATCGGGAGCCAGATCATCGGAGATGGCCTCGAGATCGTGCGCGACCCGATGAGCGGGGACCTCGCTCCTCCGCTGGATCTACGCCTCGTCGACGTGACCCTCGCTCGCAACGAGCGAGCGGGCCTGGTGCTCGATGCGGCGAATGGGGCGATCGCTCGGCTCGAGCTCATCAACGTCAGCGTTCTTTCGGAGGGGGCGGCCTTGGGGGCGATCACCCAGCGCTCGAGCCCGGATGCGGGCTGGGACGCGATGGTCTCGCGCTCGGGCGCGGCGCTCACCAACGACGCGGCGTTCACCGACGAGATCTCGGTGCTGGGGATCATGATGCCGCCAGCCTCGCTGCCGGATCTTCTGGGGCTCTAGCCGTCGGTCAAGCGCATCCGCGCTCGATCATCGCGCCACTGTTTCCGCGAAGGCGAACTCGCAGCGGAGTTGGGTGGCGGCAGCGATCCGTTTGATCAAACAACGGTAGGAACGACCGATTCGAATGAATGGCGGTTCCAGAGCACTCCGCTCTGGGGACTCGGCGCGGGCCGCCCACGTGCGCGCCCGCGGGCGTGCCCGCAGCTCACCGCTTGAACGCCATGGATGAGGTCGATATCGTGCCGCCGATGCGTCGCTTCTCGTCCCTCTTCGCGCTGGCGCTCGTCGCTTGTGACGCACCTGCGCCGCCCGGTGATGCGGACGTGGATGGATCGGTAGAGGTGCCCTTGGCCTCGCCCATGGCCCCTCTCTCGCCGCGCTTCATCTGCCCTCCGGGATGGCGGGAGGCGATGCTGCACGACACCGCGATCTGCGAGCCGTGGACAAGCGATGCGGCTCCAAGCTGTGCGGACGACGAGGTAGCGGTTCCTGGCGAGGGTTGTGTGCCCGTCCAGCCTTGTCCGAGCGGTCCGTGGCCCGAGGGTCTTCCACCCAACGCGGTGTACGCGCTCGCGGGCGCGACGGGAGGCGACGGGACGGAAGCTCGCCCTTTCGGGACGGTGACGGGCGCTCTCACCGCTGCGATGGGGAGGCCCGGGAGCGTGGTGGCGCTCGGGGCGGGTGAGTTCGTGGAGACCGTGGTGCTGAGATCGGGGTATCCGCCGATCGTCGGGCTCTGCCCGGCCCGCTCCCGGATCCGCGAAGCCGAGACCGCCAGCCCGGCCGGGGCGGCCGTGGTGGTGGCGTCCGGCGATGGCTACGTGACTGGCGTTCATCTGAGCGGTCCGCTGCATGGCCTGTGGGTGACGCCCAACGCGCGGGGCCATGTGGAGGGTGTGGTCATCGAGGGCCCGGGCGTCCCAGTCCGGATCAGTCGCACCGGGACGCTCGAGGGGCTCCGCGTGCGAGTGATCGCCCGAGGAGCGGAGTTCGGGGTGGAGACGTGGCCGGAGGCTTCGCTGACCCTGCGCCGCTCCACGCTCACGGGCGGCGGAGGCGGGATCAAAGGGACCCGGCTCCTCTCGGATCCTAACGAGGTCCACGGGGTCGTGGTGCTCGAGGACAGCGCCATCCTCGACACCGTCGATGGGCTGAGCGGACGCATCGACTCCACCCTGACGCGCGTCGCCATCGAGCGCGTTCAGCGCGGCGCCATCGTGGTCGGGCCTCGCACCACGTCGTTGACCGACGTGCGAGGACGCCGGGGGAGCAGCGCCTTCCTCACGCTCGGAGGCGGCGAGGCGACCCTCTCGCGGGTCTCGGTCTCCGACGTGGTGGGGGGCCCGGCCTTCATCGCGATCACGGCGGAGGACGAGATGGGTATGCCGTATCGGGGCTCGCTCTCGGGCGCGGACGTCTTCCTGTCCGACGTCCTCTTCGATGCTGCGCTGAGCGCTTTCGCAGCCGACATCTCGCTGGTGCGGGTCCGGATCGCCAACGTCGCTGGCGCCGCGATCACGATTCAGGAAGGCACGGGGGTCTTCAGCGACCTCCGGATCAGCGGCACCCAGCGCGTGGAAGGGCAAGGCGCGAGCGTCGGGGCGTTCAAGAACAGCACCCTGAGCATCGATCGAGTCGACATTCGGCCCGTCTCCGGGGCGGCGCTTGTGGTGGACGAACGCTCGGTCGGGACGGTCACCTCTCTCGAGGTCGTAGGGGGCGAGGGGGTTCAGGCGCAGTGCAGCGACCCCTGTCCGGGTCCGGGGACCCAGCTGACTCTCACGCGGGCGCGCATCAGCGGCGTGATCGGCCGCGGGCTCACTGCGTTCGGGGTGGTCGACATCGCCGTCGACGGGCTCACGATCGACGGTGTCCTCCCCGGGGGAACGACCGACTGGGTGGGCACCGGCCTCGTGGCCGTGGTCGGCGGCACCATCCACGGGACGGGCGTGCGGGTGCGTGAGGTCCAGGGGGTAGGCGTCCTCGCGCTGCGCACGGGACGGATCGATCTGACCGACGTAGAAGTGTCGAACACCCACCCCTACGTGTGCGAAGGGTGCATCCCGGTGTACGGCGATGCGATCCTCTGCGCGCTCGATGCGACCCTCGCGCTTCGTGACTTCGACCTCCACGACGCCAGTCGCGCAGGCTTGGCGTTCGGACAGGTCTGTCTGGAAGCCACGCTCTCGGACGGGGCGATCCACGACAACGGGGTGGGGGTCCTCAGCGACGGTCCGCCTCCTGACGCAAGTGGGTTCTCCAACGTCTCGAACTACGCGAACCTACGGTCCAACGACAGCAGCGATCTGACCTTCGATCTCGTCAACCTGGGCCTCGAGTAGCTCCGTACCACTCGGAGCTCGATCTCGCGGGCGACCGTCCTCGGGCAGCCACGGTTTGTGTGGAAGGCTCCGCGATTTCTCGTGTACCGAGTGCGGCGGAAAGGTCTACGTTGGTGGGATCCGCCGTGGGCCCGAAGGTACCCTCCATGCTTCCCGCGTCATGCTCGGGCGCCCATCACGCTCGGACGTCCGAGAGCCTCGATCGACGATGAGCAAGACCTGGGACTCCACCCTCACCGACTCGCTCGCTCAGACCGCTGCCAAGCCGCGCTGGACGGCGCGGGTCGTGGCCATCGCCGGCAAGCCCGTGCACTCCGAGCCCGTGGAGCTCGCGCCGGTCACCCCCATCGGGCGGGCGGTGAACAGTACGGGCCCGAGCGCGGGGATAAGCCTGCGTGACCCTCGGGTCTCGCGGCTCCACGCCTCGATCGAGATCGTGCGCGGTGCGGCCACGATCGCCAGACACGGGGAGGGCAAGCTCCTTCTGAACGGGGTCGCGGGGAAGGGAGGGCCCCTCGAGGACGGCGCGTTCGTGGTGCTGGGACAGAGCGCCATCGTGGTGCGTCACCGTCCCCCCGATCAGGAAGAGCTGCCTGCGTGGGGCCTGCTCGGGGACTCGCCAGGCATTCGCGCCGTGCGCCGCGTGGTGCGCTTGGTCGGTCCGACCGCCTCGACTGTCCTGATCCTCGGAGAGAGCGGAACCGGCAAAGAAGTGGTCGCGCGGGCGCTGCACGAGGCCTCGCGTCGTAAGGGCCCGATGATCTCGGTGAACGCGAGCGCTATCCCCGCGACCCTCGCCGAGTCGCACCTCTTCGGCCACGTCACTGGCGCATACACCGGCGCCACCAGCGCCGGCACGGGCGTGTTCCGCGCGTCCGAGGGAGGCACGCTCTTTCTCGACGAGCTCGCCGAGCTGCCCGCCGAGCTCCAGCCCAAGCTCTTGCGGGTGCTGGAAGAGCGGGTCGCCGTCCCGGTGGGCTCGACCAAGGGGATCCCGGTGGATGTGCGCGTCATCTCTGCCACCAACAAGGATCTCTTGGCCGAGGTCGATGCGGGACGCTTTCGGGGCGACCTCTACGCGCGTCTCTCCGACTTCACCCTCGAGCTCCCCGCGCTGCGCGAGCGACGCGAAGACATCCTGACCTTGCTCGCTCGTGATCTGGGGGACGACGGGCCTCCTCTATCTCAGGAGCTCCTCGTCGATCTCTTGGCTCGCCCCTACCGCTTTCACGTGCGGGAGCTGCGCAAGCTCGCCACCCACCTGAAGGTGCGAGGCGCCGGCGCCGAGCGCCTCACCCTCGACATGATCGATCGCCCCGAGGCCGCCTCACCGACGCCTTCGGTTCCCGAGGAGAGCTCCACCGGGGACCCTCCGGGCGCCGTGCCCACTCAAGAGGAGCTCGAGGGGATGCTCGCGCGCCATCGTGGGGTGATCGAGCTGGTGGCCAAAGAGACCGGCCGCTCCCGGCGTCAGGTGCACCGCTGGCTCGAGAAGTACGGCATCGATCTCACGCAATTCCGGAGGTAGACGCAATTCGTCACGCAGGCTGAGCGGCGTCGTAGAATGCGCGACCCATGTCCCTCGGCCGCGTCGGCGCCTATCGAATCGTCTCGGAGTTGGGCCGTGGCGGCCTCGGCGCCGTGTATCGAGCCGTGGACCGCGCAGGCCACGCGGTGGCGATCAAGTGCCTGATCCCCAGCGAGAGCACCCACGCCGACACCCGTCTCCTTCAGGAGTCCTCGCTCCGCATCGAGCACCCGAACGTGGTTCGCACGCTGGGTGGGGGGCTCGCCCAAGACGGACGTCCGTACCTCGTCCTGGAGCTGCTCGAGGGTGTCACCTTGCGGACGGCCTTCGTCGGGGCCTCTCAGCACGACGTGCTCGCGTGGATGCGGCAGGCCGCGCTGGGCATCGCCGCGGTGCACGCCCACGGCCTCGTTCATCGCGATGTGAAGCCCGAGAACCTGTTCTTGTGCCGCGACGGAACCGTGAAGGTCCTCGATCTGGGCGTCGCCGCGTGGCGGGACGAGCGCTCGCGCCTCACTGCGACGGGCGCGGTGATCGGCACGCCCGCCTATCTCTCGCCCGAACAAGCGCGTGGCCAGAGGCTCTTCGATCCCCGCATCGACGTGTGGGCGCTCGGCGTGGTGCTCTACGAGGCGCTCGCGGGGCAGCCTCCGTTTCGACGGGACGGGCTCCTCTCCACCCTGCTCGCGGTGGCGATCGATCCCTTGGTGCCGCTCGACGAGGTGGTTCCAGCCGTCTCGCCCCAGCTTGCGGCGGTGATCCACCGATGCCTCGAGAGGAACCTCGAGAAGCGTCTGCCGACCGCGACCGCGCTGGCAGACGCGCTCGAGCGCATCCTCGCCGAGCCCGCGGCGACGGTGCCTGCGGTCTCCTCGCGTCCCTCCGAGCTGCTCAAGGAACGCTCGCTCTCGCTCCTGCTCTCGCGCCCCGATCCAAGGGAGCACGCGCGCTTCGAGGCCCTTGTGCGGCAGGCCGAGGGCGAGGCGATCTTCTTCGCCGATGGCCGCGCCATCGCGGTGTTCGGGGCCCAGCTGTCCCGGGGTGACGAGGCCGTCCGCGCGCTCGCCACGGCGCGCGAGCTGGTCGGCGGCGGAGGAACGGTGGCCATCGCTCTGGGCCGTGGTGCGGTGGAGGGAGGCGGCGCACGCGGCGCGGTGGTCCACGAGGCCGAAGAAGCCCTCGCGCGCGCGCCGAGCGGCATCGTGTGCGGACCCAAGGCGGCCCAGGCGCTACGTCGCACCGCGGATCTTCAGGAGATCGCACCCGGCCTCTTTCAGGTCGGGCAGCCCGGGCCCCGCGCCACCACCATCACCCCTCTCCTCTCGCGCGACGTGGAGCTGGCGATGCTGCGCCGCGCTCGGGACGCGGCGCTCGAGGAGTCGCGCCCGGTGATCACCTGGATCATCGGCTCGCCGGGGACGGGCAAGACCCGCCTCGCGGAGTCGGTGCGCAGCCTCGCTGCCGAGGCCCAGCCGCCCACCTCGATCCGCGAGGCTCACGCGCGCACCGCCAGCCCGGGCGCGCTCTCGCTCTTGCATCGGGCCTTCGACATCGAGCCGCGCCGTCCGTCGGGCGAGGTGCTCGACGCGACGGTGCTCGTCGATTTGCTGCGCGAGGCCTCGATCGAGCACATCGTGCGGATCGCCGATCAGGGCCCGCTGACGGTCATCCTCGAAGACCTGCAGTGGGCCGATCCGCTCTCCATCGACATCCTCTCGCCGCTCCTCTGGGCGCTCGAAGGACGCGCGGTCTGGCTGGTGATCACCGGTCGTCCCGAGCTCCTCGAGCGCATCGGAGACGTCCTCGACACCAGCGTGCGTATCGAGCCCGCGCCGCTGGGCGCCCGCGATGCCATCGAGATGGCGCGGGCCCGAGGGCTTCCTCTGCTCTCGCTCCGCGCCGCCCAGGCCCTGGTGGCGCACACCGGGGGCAACCCCCTCTTCTTGGAGCTCATCCTCGACGCCTACGGTCTCGAGGGCGCCGAAGGGCGCACCCTCGAGGCCAACGAGAGCTGGGAAGACCGTCCTCTGCCGGCCACCGTCGAGTACGCCGTTCAGGCCCGCCTCGATCAGCTCGGCGAGCACGAACGAACGGCCCTCGCCTGCTTGGCGCTGTTCGGGCGCGCCGCAGACGCTCAGGAGCTCCTCGAACTCGGCGTCTCCGATCCCGAGCCCAGTCTCGAGCTGCTCGCCGGTCGCGATCTCGTGTCCCGCGGCGCCTCGCCGACCGGGCGCACCTACCGCGTGCGGAGCCCGGTGGTGGCCACCGTCGCGGCGGCCCTGCCCAGCCCCGCCGAGTGTCGGGTGCTTCACCGCCGCGCTGCCGTCGTCGCAGAGCAACGCGGTCGCGACTTCGAAGAGATCGCGGAGCACCGCGAGGCGGCCGGCGAGGCCGAGGCGGCCGCCGAGGGCTTTCTTCAGGCGGCGCTCGGTGCCGTTCGCGGGGGAGATGCGCGCAAGGTGCTGCGCTGCGGCGCGCGGGCGCTGGCGTGCGGGCTGCCGGTCGCGTCGAACTTCGCCTTGCACGCTGCGCGCATCGATGCGGCGCGTTGGGTGGGCGACCACGACGGGCTGGCCCGCGCGCTCGACGACGGCGATGTCGCCGCGGAGACCGATGCCCAGCGTGCGCTCGTCCTGAGCGAGCGCGGAGACTGGCTGAGGCGCGGTGGCGACCCCGCCGCGGCCCTCGTCCACTTCGACCGTGCAGTCGAGCTAGCGGAGGCCACAGGGGAGCTGAACATCTTGGTGCGCGCCACCTGTCGTCGCGCCATCGCGTCGGTGACCCTGGGGAGGCTCGAAGAAGCGGCCCACGCACTGTCCCGACTCACCCCCGATCCGGGCAGCGTCTTGCCCGCGAACCTCTCCCCTGCGACTGAGGGCCTTCTCGAGGACACCCGAGGATTCCTGGCAGGCAGCACCGGCGATCTGGGCCTCCGGCGGGCCTCGTTCGCGCGCGCGGCGTCGCTCTACACCACCTCGGGCGATCTGCGGCGCGCCGCCGGCGCCGAGAGCAATGCCGCCGACGCCGCCAACCGTCTCGGCCAGTATGCCGAGGCGGAGGGCGCGCTCCGGCGAGCCATCGAGCTCGCGCGTCGAGTCGGCAACCGCCTCACCAAGGGCTACGCGCTCGCCAACCTCGGGTACGCGCTCACCGCGCAGGGAAGCCTTCCTAAGGCGATCGACGTCCTCGGCGAGGCCATCGCCATCGCTCGATCCGTGGGAGAGAGGCATCTCCTCGCTGCGGCTCGGCTCTACCTGTGTCGCGCGGACACCAGCAGCGCGAGCGCGCCTGTCCTCGAGGAGCTCGCGGGCGCACAGCACTCGGCGGTCGTTCGCGCGGGTGCGCTCGCGCTCTCGGCGCGCCGCGCCCTCTCGCGCGGTGAGGTGATCATCGCGACCGAGCGCGCGCTCGCCGCGCTCACCTTGCGTGACGAGGCTGGGGAGCTCGAGGAAGGCGAGGCGGAGATCTTCGTCGCGGCGATCAACGCGCTCGATGCCGCCGGTCGCACGGTCGAGGCGAGTGCCCTTCGGCAGCGGGCCAGGGCGCGCCTCGACGAGCTCGCGGCTCGCATCGTCGACCCCGTCGCCCGCGGCCTCTTTCTCGAGCGCATCCCCGAGCATCAGCTCCTCGATCGAGGAAGCGCCTAGGGTCCTCGCCCGCCTGCCCTTCGGGACGTCGCGCTCAGCGACGCCGACCGCCGCTGCGTCCACCTGCCGTGGGGAGTGATGAGCCGCTCGCCGCCGACAACGCGGCGAGCATCTCGGCGAGCGCTGCGGGCCCCGACCAAGGTGTGCCGTACTGCCAGCCGGCGCAGATCGCTGCGGGGTCGATCGACGCGTCGCGGGCGCTCGGGCTGGGGAGACCGGCACGGAATCGCCGAGCGTGAGCGTGAGGGGCGCGAGGCGCACCTCTTCGTGTACGGGCGGCCCGACCGGGGGGCTGCGCACGAGCGAGCGCTGGGATGGCAGCGAAGATGAGGCACGCGAAAAGGTGGGCGTTCGGACGCCTGTCGCATGCACGTGGCAACGAGCCCGCGCGCCGTCGAGAGCGTCTGCTCTCTACCTCCGACATTCGTGCAACGGCCGTCCTGCCATCGCGCGATGGCGGTTGATTCGCCATGAGCTGCTACAGAGATCGGCGGGAGCTCACCGCCGTCGACTGCTTCCTCGGCCAGTCGACGTCGGGGCGGACGAGCCGCTCGCCGCCGGCAACGCCGAGAGCATGTCGGCGACGGCGGCGGGCACCGACCAAGGCGTTCCGTAGTGCCAGCCAGCGCGGATGCGCACCGGGTCGATCGCCGCATCGCGCGCGCTCGGGCTCGGCAAGCGCACGTCGATCAGGTGAAGGCCGAACAACATTCCCGGCGCGCCCGGCCCGCTCTCCACGGGATGCGACGCGACGCGGCCGTCGGCATCGACGTCGAAGCGGAACGTGCGCAAGACGTTGCCTTCGCTCCGTACGTCGCACGACCAGAGGCCGGGATGCTCACCGAGGAACACCACGGACGAGGGATTCCAGCCCGTGCCGCTCGATGGCATCGGGATGCGCGGTCCCCACCACAGATCGCCGACCTCGTAGCGCGTGCGGTACCAGCCCACGCGGCGCGTGTCGGAGGTTGGTGAGAGACGCTCGTCGACGCCGAAATCCTGAGAGTTGGCCACGCTGAGGGTTCGGTCGGGGATGCGCACGTCACCGACGCGGCACCGGAGCACGGCGTCGTAGTCGGAGTACGAGCCCGAGAACCACGTGAAGAACTGCATGCGCTGGGACTCGTCGGTCTGCATCTGGTGGAGCGAAGGATTCTCCATCCACGCGAACGCGGTCCCGAGCAGATCGCTACCGTCGATCTGGTGCATCGTGCCCATGAGGGGTCGGCCGCGATCGTCGTTCCGCACCCAGTACGGATAGCCCCGCACGCTCAGGTGCAGGGTACGGATCACCGACGTCGTCTCGGCGACGTCGTCGACGTAGACGAGATCGACGGTGACGTCACCCGTGGCGGTGAGCCGATGAGCCTCGTCGGTGCGGCACGCGAGGCGGCCCGCGTCGCCATCGATCGCGTCGAAGCCGCAACGCGTCGTGGCCAACGTGCTGCGCCCTTGGCGCACGTCGATGCGGAGGGCGTCCTGCGAGCTCCCCACGCCGTAGACGATGGCGTCGAGGAGGACTTGGTAGCCACCTTCTGGGTCGCGATTCCAGAGGCGTACGAAGAGCTCGGTCTCGTCGAGAAAGCGTCGCGTCGGCGCCTGTGCGGCGCTCGGCGCAGCGAAGAGCATCGAGAGGGACAGGAGCGCGACGCGCGTGAGGATTGGGGGGGACTTCGGCATGTCGAAGCCCACAGCAGCGCACGTGCCAACGCGAGTCGCCCCGCTGTTCGCGCGTCGATCGTGTCGGCAGCGCGTGCTGCCCGCGTGCCGCCCGCGGGCGGCACGCGCCCGATGCCCGCTGCGATGCTCGGAGTCGACCGTCATGCGTCGAGCGCGCGGTGTTGGTCTCGCACGTGCATCGCTCGCGTCGCATGACGCTCGATCCCTCGCCTCGCACGTTCGATTGTTCGCGCTTCGTCCTGACGCTCCTCGGATCGGTAGCCATCGCCGCTTGTGGTGGTGGCGAGCCATCCGCCGCCCGCGTGCTGGAGCCCACGCCGGAGCCCGCGCTCATCGTCGCGGCGGAGTGCACGAGCGACGTGGCCTGCCTCGATCCGCGTTCGCCCGCCTGCGTGTCTGGTCGATGCGTGTCGTGCGCGGGCCAGGCGTGCTCGCCCGAGACCGCCGCGCGCGAGGTGCAGGCCGTGCTCTGCGAACGACAGATGCACGGGACGCCGGTGATGCCCACCGAGTTCGCCGCGCGCGCGCAAGCCTCGGCCGAGGCGGCCGTCTGCACGGCGCGCGGCGGCGACGTCGGGATGATCGTCGCGAACGTGCGCGCCGGCGCGTTGGAGGTGGACCTCGCTCGATTCCGCACCTTCGTGAGCACCGCCAGCACGCTGACCCTGCCGCTGCTCGTCGCCAACTTCGACGGGTTGCATGGATCGCGTCCCGACGGTGTCGTCGCCCCACTGTCCGCGCTCTGCGCGTCGGGCCGCGTTCACCCCGGCGCCGACGGCATCCCTCTCTGCGCCTCGCGGATCGCCGTGGGCGGTGAGTGTTTCGGAGACTGGGAGCAGAACGGTGGGTGCGAGCGCGGCCTCGCGTGCATCTACGAGGCGGGCGCACAGGTCTGCCGCGCCGCGAGGCCGCCGACCCGGGCGGACGTCGGCGGTCGGTGCGCTTTCGATCAGGACTGCATCGAGGCGCTCGTTTGCACCGACGCGGAGTGCTCGGAGCCACCGCACGCTGGCATGCGGTGCGCGTTCGGCATCCCGCGATGCGCTGCGAACGCGGCGTGCGTCGACGATCGATGCGTGACGACTGTTCGCATCGGCACCGCGCCACGGCCGCTTGCTCCATGCCCCGTCGGTTCCCGGGCGAGCGGCGAGCCTCTACGCTGTCTGCCTTTCGCCCCCGTCGGCGCGGCGTGCGCCGAGGCGAGCTGTCCTCATGGCGCGGCGTGCGTCGCCGGTCGGTGCGCGGCGCTCCCCGACGTCGGGCAGGGGTGCACGAGCGCCTGCTATCGCGGGACGTGCACGGAGGGCGTGTGCGCGGACCTCGCGGTCGGCGCTGATTGCTCAGCCGGCATGCACACAGCCGATGCGCTCGATGCCTGCGGGATGGCGACCCGCTGCTGGTCCGACGCGGGCTCGAGCGCCTGGACCTGCCACGCCACCCGTGACGTCGGCGAGCCCTGCGACGATCAGCATGCGTGCCGCGGCTTCGATCTCTGGTGCAGCACGGTGACTGCGCACTGCGCTCCGTTCGACCCATGACCTCGTGGTGATGTTCACGATGTGAGGCGATGAGGCGTTCCTCGCGTGATCACCGGAACGCCGGCGCGGCCGACGCGCGAACCACGCTGTGGCCGTTCTTGCGTTCGATGTCGCTCAGGGACGCAAAGAGGAGGGTCTTCTTGGAGGTGCGACAGATCCGGTGCGGGCGGCTCGGCCGGACCCGCTGGCGCCGCTTCATCGTTTCGACGAGCGGTGGTGTACGATCAGAGCGGTGAGGTCTCTCGCTACTTGGTGGAGCTCTACGAGCGCCGCACCAACGCGAACCAAGGGACCAGCCACATCCTTCATGTGATGGGTCCCTCGGGGATGCTTGCGGAGGCGGTACGGCCGGAGGTGGGGACTACCGAGCAAGTGTTGTAGTTGCACTCCGATCACCTGGGCACCCCGCAGGTGATCGCCGACAGCTCGGGTGCGATCGCTGGGGTGCAGACCTTCGATCCCTTCAGCGCCCGGACGAGCGAGGGCTCGAGCCCGACGCGTCGCGGGTTCACCGGTCATCGCCACAAGAGGACGACGTCGGCCTGATCGACATGCGGGCCGCTACTTCGATCCTCAGGTGCGACGCTTCTCGACGCCCGACCCTGTGGTTGCCGAGCCAAGATCGAGCCAGGGCTGGAATCGCTACTCCTACGTCGCGAACGGCGGCCTCAACTTCAATTACCCATCCGGGTTCTGGAGATGCACCCCGACCGCGGACGGCGACGTGTGCCGGGAGGGGCCTCGTCACCACGATCGCCGTCACGGCAGCACTCTACATCCCCGTCTTGGGAGACATCCTCGCGCTCATCGGGGGGTATGGCATCTACACAGCTCCATCACCGAGAACTGGGCGGAGATTCGCCGCGCAACGGGGGATCTGTTCGAGCGGGTGATCACGGGCCGCACCACGGACGAAGATTGGCGAACCGTGGGCGAAGTGACGGCGGCGATGCTCGCGATCATGCGCGGTCGAGCACGCTCCGAGGCGGGATGGCGGAGGCTTGGCCCGCGTGGGATGGCGATGGCTGCTGGAGGCGGACGCCTCCGCCCAGTAGGGTTGCCTGGCTGGCGCCGGGGAGAGACTAGGAATCAGCTCGATCCCAGGACGCGGACCTTGCGGCGGAAGGCGGACTCGAACAGCGAGCCTTTGCGCTCGGCAGTCCAGACCTCGAGCGAGAGGTCCTCGCGTCCCACCGCTTGCACCAACACCTCCTTGGGTTTGGTGGTGACGTCGAGTTTCTGGACCTTGCTGCGGTGGCCTCGATCGAGGGCGTCGGCGATGCGGAGGATGCCCGCGAGCTTGCGGACCTTGGTGCGATCCGCCTCGGGGAGGGTGCCGTAGCTCGCGTGACGAGGCGAGGGCGCGGCGCGGCGGTGGTAGCGGGCGATGCAGCCGATGATCATCCGGCGCTCGGGCGAGACACCCATGATGTCGGAGTGCTCGACGATGTACTGGGTGTGCTTGTGGTGCGCGGCGAAGTGCACGAAGTCGCCGATGTCGTGGCAGAGGGCGGCCACCCGCAGGAGCAGCCGGTCTTCGGCGTCCAGGCCGTGCAGCGGCATGAGGCGGTCGAAGAGCTCGCTGGCGAGCCGGTCGACCTGAGTCGCGTGGGGCTCATCGAAGTGGTAGCGGCGGCCCAGCTGAATCGCCGACCGGGTCGCGGTGTGCTCGCTCTCCTTGGGATCCGCTTTCTGAAAGTGGCGGGCGACCACTTCGCTCGCGATGCCTTCGCGCAGGCCCACGCCCGGAGCGATGATCACGTCGGTGCGGGCCAAGTCCGCGACCGCGCGCACGACGTAGAGCGCGGGCACGATGGTGTCCGCGCGATCGGGGCGCAAATCGTAGGCCTTGCGGCGCTGCGCGGCCGTCATCTTGGAGAGCTTTCCCAAAAGAAGCTGCGCTTTGCGAACGTCGATCGCGGGCAGCCCATAGGGCTTCGCGCCTGCCGGAGGACAGAGCGACGCGATGGTGTCGAAGTTGCCGCCGGTGCCGCAGACCAGGTCGTAGCTGCGCTTCAAGAAATCGTTCGCGACGGGCTGCAGCATTCGATCGAGGTACTCGACGAGCACCTTCTCCGCGCCCTTCTTCACGGGCTTTCCGTTGTCGAGGAACGACTCGAGTAAGCGCACCGTGCCGATCTCCAGGCTGGTGGAGAAGCGCACCTCGTCGTGGTGCACCTCCGACAGCTCGAGCGATCCGCCGCCCAGATCACAGAGCAGCGCGCGCTTGTCGTCGAGGGCGAGCTTCTGCTGGACGGCGAGCTTCACGATGCGCGCCTCCTCGGTGCCATCGATCGTCTCCAGCTCGATGCCGGCGTCGCGCACCTGATCGAGGAGCTCGGCCGAGTTCTCCGCGTCGCGCGCGGAGGCCGTGACGACCGCGCGGTACTCGAGGACCTCGAGCTTGGCCATCGTGTCGGCGAACGTCTTCATCGCCTTCACGCAGTCGTGGATGGCGCCTTCATCCAGACGGCCAGTGACGAAGACGCCCTTGCCCATGCGCACAGGGATCCGCATCGCCTCGATTATGGTCACCGCGTCGGGCGTGGTCGCGTCCACCACCAAGAGGCGGGACGCGTTCGAGCCAACGTCGATGGCAGCAAAGCGGGGCATGACCGCGCTACCTACACCCCTCGCGAACGGCAGGGAAGGGTAGAGAGCCGCTCGGATCGCGCTTGATGCGACTACTTGGTGCCGAAGAGCCTGTCGCCCGCGTCGCCGAGGCCCGGCAGGATGTAGCTCTTCTCGTTGAGCCGCTCGTCCACCGAGGCGCACCAGATCGGCACGTCGGGATGCGCGTCGTGCAGCGCCTTCACGCCCTCGGGCGCGGCGAGCAAGCAGACCATCTTGATCGACTTGGGACCCTTCTCCTTGATGCGATCCACCGCCGCAATCGCGGAGTTGCCCGTCGCGAGCATGGGATCCACCACCACCACGTCGCGGTCGCTCAGGTCGCCCGGCATCTTGAAGTAGTACTCGACCGCAAGGAGGGTGGTGGGGTCGCGGTAGAGGCCGATGTGTCCGATGCGTGCCGACGGAACGATCTTCAGGAAGCCCCCGAGGATGCCGTCTCCTGCGCGGAGGATGGAGACCACCACGAGCTTCTTCCCCTCGATGGTGGGCGCCGTCATCTTGGTGAGCGGCGTCTCGATCTCGATCGTGCCCAGAGGGAAGTCGCGGGTGACTTCGTAGGCCAGGAGCATCGAGATCTCCTCGAGCAGCTGACGGAACTGCTGGGTGCTCGTCTCCTTGCGCCGCATCAGGGTGAGCTTGTGTTGCACCAGAGGATGGGAGACGACGTGGACTTCGGGAGCGTTGGCCATGGGGCGGGGATGCTACATGGCACTCCGCTGCGTGAGAAGCTGCGTGAGAAGCGCGCGCTCGTTCGGAGCCGCTACAATCGCCCGCGATGGTTGCGATCACCTATCCGCTCGCGTCCGTGCAGACCCTGCGGGATCAGGAAGAAGAAGCGGCGCGCCGCGCGCTCGCGGTGGCGATCGAGCGGCACGCGAACGCGGCCGGTCACCGCGAGACCGCCGAGCATCGTCGCGCGGAGCACGAGCGGTCGACAGAGAACGTGCAGCGCGACGAGGCATCGCGGGACGTCGTGGGCCGCAGCGTCGCCGAGACGCTGACCGCGCAGGCGTACCTCTCGCGTCGCAAGAAAGAGCTCTCGGCGTTGGCCGCGGAGGTTGCCAGGCTGGGTGAGCTCGAAGCGACCGAGGCGCGGAATGTCGAGGGCGCGCGCGCCGCCCTCGCCCAAGCCCGCGCGGAGGTCGAGGCTTTGGCCAAGCACCGCAAGGGTTGGGAGGCCGAGCAAGCGAAGGTGCTCGAGCGCCGCGAAGAAGCGGAGCTCGACGACCGCGCGTCACGCCGTCGTTGAGCTAGCGAGCTCGAGGGGACGAGCGGGGTGACTTGCCGCACGCGCGGTGGCCCGCCGCGCCGGTACCGTCTCGGTCCATGGCATCGCTTCGCCCTTCGGTCTCGCTCGCTCTGGCCTTGGTTCTCGGTGCCGGCTGTGTTGCTGGATCCGATGAGGCGACCTCGCCCATCGTCCGGGGCAGCGCGTCGCCTTCCGACGATGCCGTCGTCTTCGTGCTCGGCTCGGGCTTCTGCTCGGGCACGCTCATCGCGCCCCGGGTGGTGCTCACTGCCAAGCACTGCGTGGTCCCCGAGGGCGATCCTGGACCCATCGCAGCGCGTCGGATCACGGTCGGGATAGGCGACGCGTTCATGGCGCTCCGTGCGCGCTACTCGGTCGAGCGGGTGCTCACGACGCCGGGACCGCTGGTGATCTCGTCGGGCTTCGATCCGGTCGGCAGCGCGAATGGCAGCGACATCGCGCTCCTCGTCCTCACCCGCGACGTCACCGGGGTCACGCCGATCCCCGTACGCCGAACCGGCCCCGAGGATCTCGTGGGCGACACCGCGCTCGCCGTGGGATTCGGTAACACGGAGACCGGCACTTCCGGGCGACGCCTGCAGGTGGACGCGGTCATCACCCGGACGACGGCCGTGCTGATCGAGGGCATCGAGGTGATCTGCTCGGGCGACTCCGGCGGTCCGTTGATCGCCACCGACGCCGGGGTACGGACCGTGGTCGGCGTGGCGTCTTTCGGGGTCTTTCGGTCCGGCGCGATGGTGGGCTCGTGCCCTGCGGACGCCGACTACTGGAATCGGGTCGACGTGCAGATGGAGCTCATCGATCGCGCGCTCCGCGTCTCGGGCGAGTGCGTCGTCTCGGGCGCCGAGGCCTGCAACGGTATCGACGACGACTGTGATGGAATCGTCGACGGCGGCTGCGTTCCCGTCGGCGGCGGGTGCACCCTCGATGAGGAGTGCGCGTTCGCCGCACCTCCCCACGAGCTGGCGGGTGAAGAGATGCTCCCTCCGGCGGCGCAATGTGTAGGCGGGGTCTGCGCTGTCGGGTGCGACGCTCGCGAGCCCCTCGCTGGTTGCGCGTCGATCGAGCACCCCTTCAGTGGGGAGGGCACCGCGCTGACGGGCTTCTTCTGCCACCGCACGGCGGACTGCGATGGACTCTGCCTCGCGGGCACCACCGGTTCCTTGGAGATCGGCAGTCGCTGCACGGCCGACACCGAGTGTTCCACCTTGGTGTGCGATCTCGGGGTGTGCAGCAGTCGCTGTGTCGGCGACACCGGGGTCTGTCCCACAGACGAGGTCTGTATCGCCGAGGCCGCTCAGTGCGGGATCTGCGCGGGCCCTGCCTCGCGTCCCACGGGCCGAGGCCGCGGTGAGCCCTGCGTGGCCGAAAGCGAGTGCAGCTCCGGCGTGTGCGGCGCTGATGAACGATGCACCCTTTCGTGCACCAGCGATGGCGGCTGCGGCGACGGCTTCCGCTGCGAGGAGATGCAGTGTGTGACCGGCGGGCGGAGCGGCATCGGAGACTACTGCGTCACGGACGACGACTGCGCGCTGGGCGGGTGCGGTGAGCGCGCTGGCGGACGCTTTTGCGGCTCCCGCTGTAGCGAGGACGCGAGCTGTGGAGGCACGACGTGCGTCGAGGGTGAGGAGGGCGGGATCTGCTCACCCGCGCTGGGCGCGTTCGGGGAGGTCTGCACGGCAGACGACGGGTGTGTCTCGGGCCTATGCCGAGACGGCATGTGCGCGACGCTCTGCAGCGCCAGCACCCACTGCCCGGTGGGCACCGAGTGTGTGCGCGACGGAGCGGAGACCGTGTGTCGGGTTCCTAGCAGCGGCGGGTGCGCGGTCGGTAGCGGGCGCGGCGGGACCGTCATGTGGTGGGGCGCCGTAGTCGCCGCCTGGATTGTTCGCCGCCGCGTTCAGCGCCGGTGATCGTTCGCTAGCGCACGTGGTCCGAGCTGCGGAAGTCGAGGCCCTCGAAGGGCACGGGCTCGCTGGCGCGCCCTCACGACGGCGGTCCGACCTCGGCGTGGAAGGGCCCGCTGTTCCCTTGGCTGTAGGTGCCGATGAAGATCCGGAAGCGGCCGGCAGGGAACTCGCCGCGCACCTCGGGGTTGAGACCGTTCGTGTCGTCATTGCAGGCGATCCGCCCGTCGGGGAAGACGACGACCATGGTGGTGTCGACGCCCGACGTCGCGCTCGCGACGATCGAGGTGGGCATCCCGAGGTCGAACTGGATCTGCGGCGCGGTAGGGATCCATCCGCGACACGAAGGGTCCATGTCCGAGGCCATCACCGGACCACCCGCGACTCCGTCGAAGGTCCGGTTCATGCCCATCCCGCCCATGCTCGGGCTCCCCATCGAGGTGCCTCCGGGGACCGCACCCGCGGTGACGTCGCGGTGGGTTCGAGGTGCGACCGCGGCGCCACCTCCGCCGCATCCGGCGAGGGACACGAGCAGCAGCGAAGTGAGGAGGGCTTGCGGGCGCAGCATGGTGGCGAGCATACGGCATCGACTCATCGCAGGCCCCGCGCTTTGGGTAGCGCGTTGCTCCTGCGCGCAGACGTGACAGACCCAGCCCGCTTGGCGCTTACGGATCACTGGGCCTTCGAGGTCGGCGCGCGCTACCTGCGCGCCCGCAAATCGCGGACGGTGCGGGTGATCGGCATCGTCGCCATCTCCGGCGTGGCGCTGGGGGTCGCGTCGCTGCTCGCCGTCATGTCGATCGCGGCGGGCTTCGAGGAGGAGTTCCGCGATCGGGTGCTGGGGGTGAACGCGCACGTGCTGGTGATGAAGTACGGGGGCGACTTCGAGGAATACCCGGACGTGATCGCGCGCGCGATGGAGATGCCCGAGGTCGCGGGCGCTGCCCCGTTTCTGATTCACGAGATGATGCTCGCGAACGGCGACCGCATCGGCGGGGTGTTGGTGAAAGGGATCGATCCCGACCTCATCGGCGGCGTCCTCGATCTGCCCTCTCAGCTCGTCGAAGGATCGCTCGAGGGCATGCGCCTCCCGGGGGCGCGACCCCCGGTGCGCACCGACGGGGACGATGACGGGCCCACCGAACGCGAGGGCGAGGATCTGGACGCGTACCTGCGCCGTGTCGATGCGCGCTTTCGTGGCGAGCCCGAGCCAGTGGTCGAAGAGGAAGCCATCGAGGGAGAGGCGCCCCCACCCGACGACGACGAGATCATCGTTCTCCCCGAGGTGCACGTGCCCACGCCCGCGGAGGCCGCGGCGGCCCTCGCGGCGCTCGGGATGAGCGGAGAGGGGGAGTCCGCGCCCGAGGACGATCCGCTCTTCCATCCCCACGCAGGGGGTCCGGACGAGACGCCCATCGATGAGCTCCCCGGCATCGTGGTGGGGTATGCGTTGGCGCGCCGCCTCGACGTCTCGATGGGCGATCGGGTGCGGGTGATCTCGCCGCTCGCGGGGCTCGACACCTCGCTCTTTCGGGCGGCGCCGCGCACTCCGCGCTCCCGCGAGTTTCGGGTGATCGGTGTCTTTCAAGCGGGCTTCGACGAGTACGACACCCACCTGGTGTTCGTCGATCTCTACGAGGCCGAGTCGTTCTTCGAGCGCGGCGACTCGGTCGATGGCGTGGAGATCCGCCTCCATGATCTCGAGCTCGCGCCCACCGTCGCACGGCGCCTCGATCGGATGCTCGGCGGCGGGCCCTACTCGACGACCGACTGGGAAGAGCTGAACCACAACCTCTTCGAGGCGCTCGCGATCCAGAAGCTCATGCTGAGCCTGGTGATCGCCTCGATCGTGGTCGTCGCGGCCTTCAACGTGATAGCGACGCTGATCATGATCGTGCTCGAGCGAAAGCGAGAGATAGCGATCCTCAAGGCGATGGGCGCCCGTGACGGACACATCCTCGGGGTGTTCGTCATCCAGGGCCTCGCCATCGGCGTGTTCGGCACGCTGCTCGGTCTCTTGGTCGGCGGTAGCGCGTGCTTCTGGCTGGAGTCGTACCGCTTCCCCCTCGATCCCCACGTGTACCTCATCGATCATCTTCCGGTGCGCACCAGCGCCGCCGAGTTCGGTTGGACCGTGCTCATCGCGCTGGTGATCTCGATCCTCGCGACGCTCGTCCCGAGCTGGTGGGCCGCGCGCCTCTTGCCCGCGGACGGCGTCCGCCACGAGTAGCGGCGACGCCCGGGCGAGTCAGCGGGGCCGGGGCGGTGTCGCGCTGACCTGACGGAACGCGTGTTCTTCCAATCGCCAGCGCTCGGCCGAGACGTGGGTCGGGCAGCATAGGCCTTCGTCCGAGCCGCTGTTTCGCTCGAGCACCAAGTAGCCCTCCTCGATGCGCGCGCTCTCGATGCCGCCCTCGGCGCGGTCGCCGCCCAGCACCTGGGTGAACACCACGTAGCCCTCGGCGCCCTGATGGAATGCGTAGGCCGCGTCGAAGGTGCCCGAGCCTCCTGGTCGACACACGACGATCGCCATCCACTCGATCACGCCATCGCCGTCGAGATCGGCGGAGCCGATCGGGGTGACCTCGAACTCGGCCTCGAACGCGTCGGGCCCGTCGCTCTCGTCTTCGGCGCCCTCGTTCAATGGGCTGGCGTAGGCGGCGACCCCGCCCACCACGTCCACGGTTCCGTCGGCGCACACGTTCGGCAGCGTCGCATCGCGCAGGACGTCGCTCGGCTGGACCTCGAGCGCCGAGTTTGGAGGCGCCGCGATGCGCTCGCTGCCGGGGGTGACGCTCGAGGTGCTGGGCGTCGTGGGATGCGCGTTGCTGGCGCACCCCGCGAGCAGGGTCAGCACCAGCGCGAGCCTCACGAGAGGCCGCGGGACGCCAAGAACGTGTTGGTGTACGCGGTGGCCTTCTCGTAGCTGTCGCGGGTGGTCCCCTCGATGAAGCCCTCGACGGTGCCGCCGACCAACGGAATCGCGACGGTGATGTCCACCTCGCACACCCGCTCGAGCTTCTTGTCGCCCTTGGCCTCGAGCCAATAGCGGCCGCCGATCTTGATTTTCTCGCCCATCTTGCTGGTCGCGACCGTGTAGCTCCAGACGCGGGTCTTGGGATCGTACGTGCCGGTCTCTTCGTACGCGAGCGAGTCGCCCACGAGCTTCTTGATCACGGTGGGCGCGTCGCTCTTCGGCTCGGTGCGGAAGCGGCGACGCTTGCCGCCTCCCTCCAGCTCGGTGAGCTCGAGCGGCTCGAACGACTTGAAGCCGAGGCCCACTAGATAGAGGCCGCGGTTGTACTCCTCGTCGAAGAAGACCTGGCTCCAGAAGGTGTCCACGTCGGTGTTGAAGGTGTTTCGGCAGGTGAACCGCTTGGTCATGGTCGCGGCAGGCTAGCGCAGTTCTTTCGAGGCGCTCGACGGGCGGATCTGCGTGCGGACCATCGAAAGAGCGGCGCGACGTTCGTTCGCGAGACTGCGCGTTCATCGCGCACGCGACCGGAGCCTTCGGAACGACGCTCAGCGTGATCGAGCTCGACGGCGCGGTGTGGACGGATCTCGGTGATGTTCAGAGCATCGGCGACACGACGCAGGGTCTACCGCGGAGCTGGTGTGGGTGAACATTCCCTAGGGACGACGGCAATCCGCGGCTTTACAGCGGGCGGCCGTTGTTGGACCCTACGGCTCGAAACAAACGGGACGCCAACGCGTTGATGCCCCCACGGGCGAGCCAACGACCTGGATTGCGTAGAGAGTGGAGCGAGCATGAGCATCTTCGATCGCATGAACCGCGCCGTGAAGGCGAACCTCAACTCGTTGGTCGACTCGGCCGAGGATCCGGCGAAGCTGATCGAGCAGACCGTGCTCGATCTCGAGAGCGAGCTCCGCCGGGCCAAGGGCGATCTCGTCACCCAGCTCGGTACGGCCAAGCGCCTGCAGAAGAAGGTGATCGAGGCCGCCGAGGACGTGACCGGCTGGGAAAACAAAGCGGTGCTCGCGCTCAAGGCGGGCGACGAAGATCTGGCGCGCGAGGCCCTGCGGATGAAGCAGTCCGCCAAGAAGCACACCGACAGCCTGCAGACCCAGGCCAACGTCGCGTCGGCTGAGGCGAGCAAGCTCGAGGCGACCATCGAGACCGTCGAGCAGCGCCTCGAGGATCTCAAAGCCCGCAAGGCGACGTTGATAGCCCAGGTCCGCAACGCCCGTGAGGCAAACGCCGCGGGCTCGCGGCTGGCGGGCTCCGGTGCGCTCGCCGATCTCGACCGGCTCACCGGCCGCATCGATCAGCTCGAGGCCGAGGTGGAGGCGTCCGCCGTGCTCGACGACAACCCCAAGCGCGCCGATATCGAGGCGCGCTTCCGGGCGCTCGAGAAGAAGTCCGGCGGCATCGTCGTCGAGGACGAGCTCGCAGCGCTCAAGCGCAAGCTCGAAGGGTGAGCGCAGCACGCGGCACCCGACCGCGTGCGCGACCCGTGCCCTGCATGAGCGAGACCCCGTGAGTGAAGACGTGCCCGACGTCGCGCGGATGCGTGAGCGGCTGGTGCTCTGTCACCGCTTCGTGCCGCGAACGCTGAGCGACGACGAGCACGAGCTCGGGGCCTTGCACATCTGGTCGCGCACGGTCGCGGGGCGCCTGATGGCGGCGGGTGGTGAGCTTCACGCGCACGTGTCGGGGACGGTGATCGCGTCGTTCGACGTCTCGGAGCTCGGCGACGCGATCGAGGTCGGGCTCGATCTCCTCGACGAGGCCGACGAGCTGCAGATGGCGATAGGTCTCGGGGTGGGGCTGGGCGTCCTCTATACCGACGGTGCAGCGCCCGACAACGACGCGAGCGCATCGTGGGAGTACGGGGCGGCCCTGGAGCGCGCGCAGATCCTCGCGTCGAAGGTGCCTGCGGGCGAGATCGCGCTCGATGGCGAGGCCCGCATCCGCGCGCGGGGGCTCTTGCTCTTCGCCAAGCAGATCTCGCCGGGGCACGGCTTGCGCGGATACCTCGTCGATAGGACCCATCCTCGGCGCGACGCTTCGGCGCTCGCGATGAAGCGGCTCGGCGAGCCTGTCATGCCCCCGGTGACCGCCGCGCTCCTGCCCACGCTCACCGAGCTGCTCTCGCGCGAGGGCACGCCGCCACTGGTGGTGCTGCGCGGTCCGCCGGGTGCGGGGGCGGTGGAGATCTTGGAAGCGGTGCGCCGCGCGGCCCATGGACGCTCGCGGCTCTACACGCTCGGTGCGACCGCGTCGTCCGCCGTGCCGCTGGGATCGATCCGGGGCCTCTTGAGTCAGTACGATCTGGTGCAGTCGGCGATGCCCGGCCATCGCTCGGTGCTCGAGCTCGTCGCGGAGGGCGCGCTCCCGTCGCGCGACGCGCTGGCCGAGGCGCTCGGCGCGACGCTCCCCGATCCCGCGTGGATCTTTTTGGCGCCGCTCGTGGAGATCGATCTCGCGAGCCTCGCCGTGATCGCCAAGCTGCGCGAGCTGCGTCCGGGCACCGTGCTCGTCGCACGCTACGGGCTGGATCTTCCGGTGCCCATCGAGCTGCGCACCCAAGAGACGGTCGAGCTCACCTTGCCCGCGCTGCGCACCAGCGACGCGCGGGTGGTGGCCGAGTCGCTCTTGGGCGAAGGCACGCCCGACGAAGTGGTGAGACGCGTCGCGGTGCTGGGCGGCGAGACCCCGCTCGGGGTGCTCGAAGCGGCGCGCACCCTGATCGCCTGTGGCGAGCTCATCCTCGAAGGCGACACGTTCGATTTTCGGCCCGGCGCAGCGAAGGGGAGCCCTCGTCGCGCGGCGGCGATCTCCCTCGATCTCTTGATCGCCGAGCGCGCCGAGATGCTCGACGACGAGAGCCGCCAGTGCCTCGAGGCGCTCTCGATCCTCGGTGAGCCGCTGCCCGTCGCCGAGCTCGAGGACGTGCTGGCGCTCGATGGCCTCGGGTCCCGCGCGGTCTCTCGTGCGATCGGGCGATTGGACGACGACGGCTGGGTCGAGCGGGACATGCCGCTCGGAACGACCAGCAGCGGCGTCGGCGCGACCGTGCGCTGCTCGAACCTCTTCGTGCGCCATCTGCTCGCCGCCTCGCTTCATCCTGCGCGGCGCGCGGAACTCCATCGCTTCGCGTTCGAGGCGCTGAAGGAGAGGCGCGACGGCGCGAGCGGTCAGGCGGAGATTGGCCTTCACCTGATGGAGGCCGGCCGCGAGATCGAAGGCGCGCACCGTCTCCTCGAGGCGGCCGAGGCCACGCTGGCGGCAGGCTACGGTCGGGCGGCGGCGCGGCTCTCGTTCTTGGCGCGTCCCGGCCTCGGCGAGGTGCCGCTGCTCGATCGGGCGAATGCGATCCAAGACAGCGTCGTCGTCGTCGAAGAGGGCGGGCTCGACGCCGAGGACGAGCGGCGGGTGCTGCGACCCCGCGCATCGGCGGGCGCGGGCGAGGCGGCGAACGACGTACGCAGCGCCGAGCTGGATCTGAGCCAGACGTCGGTGGGCGCCGTCGCGAACGTGTCCACTGCCAACGGGGCCGACGAGACGACCGACAGCATGGAGGACAGCGATCTCGTCGCCGAGGTGACTGCCGCCATCCGTGACCGAGACGCCGAACGCATCGAGCAGATAGCGAGGCGCGCCGTGCTCGACGGAGTCGAGATGTCGCAGATTGCCAGGCTCCGTGCGCTCGCGGATCTGTTGCGCGGCGACGTGAGCGGCGCGGCCCGCGGCTTGGTGCGCGCGCGGAGCTTGCGTCCGATGGCGCCCGTCGGTCGGCGGGCGCTGCTCACCGAGGCGATGGTGTCACTCCGCGCTGGCGCGGCGACCACCGCGATCCGTTTCGCGTTCCGAGCGCTGGCCGAAGCCCGCGCGGACAAGGACGGTCGCGGTGAGTCGGTCGCGCTGTTCACGATGGCCGCGGGCTACCGCGCGCTGGGTCGAGAGCCCGAGGCCAACGAGCTCGAACAACACGCGCAGGTCGCGGGCGCCGAAAAGTCCGCCGCCTCATCGGCGTAGAGCCGCCTCACCGGGATAGAGACGGGCGAGGAGGGCCACGATCTCAGGCTCTCTCTCTGGGGGCGTCACCGCGAGAATGCCATTCTCCTGCAGCACCTCCATGAGCAGGACGGGTGGCCTGAGGTTCTCTCCGACCACCGCCGCGTGCCCGGCCGCGACCTCGACCACCGTGACCCGATCATCGGCGCTCACCACATCGGAATACTGCTCGTCCAGGCCGAAGACGAAGTCGTCCGTCTCGCAGGTTCCGTCGGCGTGGAGGTGGCGACAGGTGTCTCGCTCGTCGGTCACGATCTGAAGGTGCTCGGTCACCTCGGCGACCAGCGCACTCGGGTTGGTCATGAATCGAGATCCGGGCGGGATCTCGTTCCACTTGTTTCCGGCGATGGCCACACAGACACCGACGGTGATGGAGAGCGACACCACGTGCAGCCACACCTCGCCGCAGTCGGCGGACGACGCAATGCCGTGCAGGGGCGAAGACACGGTGACCAGACGATAGGTGAAGCCTTCGCGGGTATGAAGCGGCCGGGTGAGATCGGCCTGCAGCGCGCGCCGGGCCACCAGGCCCCCCTGGCTGTGCCCCAAGATCGTGATTTGCCCCGGTTCGATCCGCTCCTCGAGCTCACTCAGCGCCAGCGCCAGTTGGGTGGCTGAGGTGTTGAGATAGTCGCGATCGTTGTAGTTGAAACACAGGGTCTGTTGCCCATGTGCTTCGAAGACCTCCGCGAGCGTCGCGAAGCGCGCCCCCGACGAGGTGCAGCCGTGAACCAGAATCGTGGTCGGCAGCGTGGGATCGATCTCGGCCACGTCTGGGCGGCCCTCTTCGCAGCGATACAAGCCGATGATCCGTTCGCCGGGATCATCGGGACCGGTTCGTACCAGCGCGCCCAGGTTCCGAGTGCAGCCCGCGCCAGCCGCTCCTGCGAGGAGGAGGGCGATGGCGAGAAAGACGCTGGAAGCAACTCGGGGCACGATCGACCGCTGGCAGAGGATGGTCCCATCGGCGCGTGCGTCGAGGAGAATCCGCGCCTCGATCCGTGTCTCGAGGGTGCGCCCGCCCGAGAGTGAGGGTCAGTCCTCGCGGAAGAGCCAATCGCCCTCGAGGCGCGCGTCGAGTTGCTCCGCGAGGTCGGCGAGCGGCGTCTGCTCCTGCCGCGCCCCGTAGGTCGCTTGGATGCGGCTCATCACGGCCTCGACGCTCACCCGTCCACCCGACTGCGAGAGCGCCTGCTCCGCGTGCTCGAGGGGGCTCGGCACGCGCGCTGAACCCCAGATCGAGAGTCCGACCGCCCCGCTCGAGCCGACTTGCAAGCGGGGATCGCCCTGCAGGAGCGAGGACATCATTGCTTCGGTCCACCGCGAATGAACCGGAGACAGCGTCACGATCTCTTGATGGAGGTGGTGGCTCGAGCGCCCATCGCTTCTGCGGTTCAGCACCGAACAGACGTAATCGAGCGCCTCCTGCACGGCTTGCTTCCCACCGGGGACGTCACGCGCGAGTAGACCCACATGATCCCCGTCCATCCGTACGAATGGGGGGCGGGTGAGCACTCGGGTGATCCCGAAGGCTGTCAGCCCGACTTGCGCGCTCGTCTCCTGCATCAGCGAGCCCATGCGCATGGGCTCGCCACACTCGGTGAGCAGTCGAACCATCAGCTCGTGGGCCTGGGCGCGCCGGTCGGCCTGATGCGCCTCAGGCAACGCGACGCGCAGCCGCCCCACATACCGGAGCTCGTTGCCCGCTCGGATCAAGGCACACAACACGTGGGGTGTGATCACCTCTGGCACCTCGAGCTCTTCGCGCAGCGCGTCGAGGAGCTCGTCGCACGACCACGCTCGCTCGGGCCCGGTCTCGGCGATGACGTCGAGCGCGAGCGGCACCAGGCGCGCTCGCCATCCATCGAAGTCGGGGATGTGCTCTCTGAGGCCGATCACGCCATCGCCCAGCCGGATCGCCTCGCCAGCGAGGTTGAAGCGGGCTCCAAAGCGAGCGAACGCCTCCTCGATGTGCATGGGCCCACTCGACAGGAGGGTGATGAGGCGCGCCTCCAGCCCGTCCGTGAACGCGACCACCTTGCCGCTCTGAGGGTGGGTGATGAGCTGCGCCTCCAGTGCTCGCGAAAGCTCGGTCCGCCAAACGGGGCCTACGTCGAGCGGGGTCGCGAGACGTCGGAAGCGCGCGATCGGCGCGGGCATCGAGATGGCGCGCGCCGCCGATCGGAGCGTGCTCCACGCGGCATCGACGCTGGCCTGGTTGTAGGTGCTCAACCACGTGCGCTCGTCACGCTGCACGACATCGACTCCGAGCCCCAGCCCATCGGCGAGGATGTATCTCAGGGTGTGAGGCCGGGCCGAGGCTTCTCCCCAGAAGGGATCGTGCTCCAGCGCATCGAGCGGCACGGCCCCGCTCTTCAAGAGCTCGCGTGCGCGCTCGCGTGTCTCCGGCGCCCAGCTTCGGCGCAGCAGTCGAGTCAGCGCCTTGTCCTGCAGCTGCCGAACCCGCTCACGGGTGACGCCGAGCACGTCGCCTATCTCCTGGAGCGTGCTGGGCTCGCTTTCGAGGCCCGAACGGCGAGTGAGGATCATGCGGTCGTTGGGATCGACCGCCTCCAAGAGGGTGCGCCAGCACGCGAGCAACCCACCGTCCGGCATCGGCGGCTTGGGAGGTTGCGCGAGGTGCGCGAGCACCGCGATCGGGAGATCGCGCACCGTCGAGCGCCCGAAGTTGACCATGCCTTGGAGCGCGCCGGCGCTGCGCGTCGCGAGCTCACCCAGCGTCTCGATACGTTCTCGGGCGGCGAAGGTGTGGACCCTCGCGGTGAACTCGATGGAGCTCAAGTGGATCGCGCGCTGCTCGTCGGTGAGCGCTTGGCGCACGGCATCCCAGCCCGTCGGCTCGGGCGCGGGCGGGACCTCGGGCGGCTTCGCCTTCCCCCAGGGCTCGCCGAGCAACGCCTCGATGATCGTGCGGGTCGCCGCGATCGTCGCGCGTCCGAGGTTCGGCTCGCTCATCAAGTCCGCAGGCGTCCGCGCGAGCAGATCCCCGAGGCTCTCGAGGCCCATCCGATCCGCGAACTTCAACATACGGGTGGGCACCCCCAGCGTGCGCAGGGGCATGCTTGCCAGGTCTCGCTCGACACCATCACTCACCTGCGCATCGGCCGGCTCGATCGAGGCCAGTTCGATCGAGTCCGGCTCGATCGAGGGCTCAGTCGCCGGCTCGGACGGTGGCTCGGGTACTGGCTCGGAAGGCGGGGCAGCGATCTGCGCCGGCGGCACGGGCGGAGGCCACACCGGCTTCGGCGGCGGGGAGACGTTCGGGCTCCGCGCCCTCTTCTTCCTCGCCTTCGAGACGGGCAGGGCGGTCAGCAGCGGGGTGAGAGCGCCCGTCGCGAACACGAAGAGCTCGTCGCGGGCCCGACTCGCAGCAACGTACACCAGCGATAGCTCACGCAGCATCGCGTGCGCCGCCACCAAAGGATCGTCGCTGCGCAACTCGTCGCTGCGCAGCGGCACGTCGTGATCGGACATCGCCACCAGCATCACCACGGGAAACTCCAAACCTTTGACTCGGTGCATCGTCGCCATTCGCACTCCGGGCCGCGGCGCGGCCCGGTCGAGCATGGTCGTCACGATGCCCTGTCTCGCGAGCGCCTTTTCGAAGCGGTCGATCAAGGGGTGACGGGTTCGGGCGACTACGCAGATGTCCTCAGGCTGCCAGCCCAGCCCGAGGACGGTCTTCACCGCGTCGGTCACCGCGCGCTCTTCGTCGACCTGGGTGGGGAACACCGCAACACTGGGCGCCGCGCCCTCGCGGAGCGACACGTAGCCTCGGCGGTCGGCTTTGCCCTCGTCGAGATCGTCGATCTCTTGTTTGGCCAACACCGAGAGTGACCAACGGCAGATCGACGCCGTGGTGCGGTAGTTGAGCCGCAGGGTCTGAGATCGCCGCCCTCGGATCTGGATCCCGCACGAGGAGAGCGAGCTCGATCGCCGGTAGATCCGCTGATGGGCATCGCCCACCAAGAACAGATCGTCGGGTCGCTCGGGGCCCGCGATGGCCCGCAGCAACCGCAGCGCGTCGCCGCTCAGATCCTGGGTCTCGTCCACGACGATCGATTGATAGCGAGGGGTGCCGCCCGTGCTGATGAGCTCCTCGCGCGCCCGCCGAAGGACGTCGGTGTACTCGAAGAGACCATCGTGCGCGAGGCTCTCTCGGTAGGCCTGAAAGACGGGCCAGAGCTTGCGCCTGTCGGCCCGCGGAAGCGGCATGCCCCGATGTTTGCGGACGGCGAGCACATAGCCGGCCTCGGTGGTGATGCCCTGCTCTTGGATCACCTCGTCCCACTCGGTTCGGTAGAACTCCCGCGTGTGGTCATCATCGCCGAACAGATCCAACGCGCTCCCGAAGTGACCCTTGCTCTCGTCGTCCGTCGCGATCCGCGCGGTCTTGCCCTGCGCTTTCAGGAAGCGGCTGGCCCACGCGTCGATGTTCACCACCTCGAGCCGCGCGAGCTCGTCGGGCTCTAGCAGCTTGCCGAGCTGGCGTCTCAGATCATCGGCGAGGTTGGTGTTGTAGGTGGTGAACAGAATGCGGTCGTCGGGTTTGGTGAAGACCTCACGCAAAAGGAAGCGCACCCGATGCATGGCGACCACGGTCTTGCCGGTCCCCGCGCTGCCCAGCACCCGCATCGGACCCTTGGTGCGGGCCTCTGCGATCTTCCTCTGTCGCGGATGCAGAAACACCCGCCACACATCCAAGGGGTGACGCAGCGCCGCGTTGAGCTCGGCCTCGCCTTCGATCAGATGGAACTGCCGCTGGGTCGTCTGTCGCGCGAGCGCCGCGGGCACATCGGCGACGTCGATGGCCGTCGCGGCCGCAGGGGTGCTCTCGCGTCCCAGCAC
>Ga0105047_10000548_pt1 | contig 64042 bp, 50 predicted proteins | sample MAT04_FD_78384 | JGI IMG/M metagenome (GOLD analysis project Ga0105047, IMG submission 78384) | Freshwater microbial communities from Lake Fryxell liftoff mats and glacier meltwater in Antarctica - MAT-04 (megahit assembly) | ecosystem: Environmental > Aquatic > Freshwater > Ice > Liftoff... | reverse complement strand
TGCGGCAACACCTGTCGCTGGCAATTGGCCCAATTTCGCGCCTGCAAAATCGCACCGTGTGGGATCTGCTCGTATTTCTGCTGAACGCGATGATCTTCCTTTTGCTGGGCGTCGAATTCACGAAGCTGCTCAAAACCGTTCCAGAGGGTCAGTTGGGTTCAATTCTTGTTTCGGGCGTCATCATCAGCGCCGTCGTGATAATCGTGCGACTGATCTGGGTGCCCATTGCGGCATTGTTACCACGCAAGTTGAGCGAGCAAATACGACGCAACGAACCGAGGCCCAGCAACAAGGGTTTGTTTCTGGTAGCGTGGACCAGCATGCGCGGCATCGTTTCGCTCGCGACTGCGCTGGCGCTACCGACGGTGTTGGCGAATGGTCAGGCATTTCCGTACCGCACCGAAATCATCCTGATCACGATGGTGGTGATCGTCATGACGCTCGTTCTGCAGGGGCTCTCGCTGGAGCCGATCATTCGCAAGTTCAACTTCGAGCCCGAAGTCACGCATCACGAAGAAGAACGACTGGCGCGGCGCGAAGCACTGCGCCGCAGCGTCGAGACACTGGAAGATCTGTCGCGCGAACCGTGGGTGGACCCGCTTGATCTCCAGGCACTGCGTGCCGAGTTACGCGAGCGCGTGCGAATGCATGAGGGAACGGGCGGTACCTACTCGCGTCGACGACTGCGCGTCGGCATGATCAACGCCGAGCGACGCATGTTGGTGCGCTTGCGCAACGAAGGCGCGATTTCGGACGAGGTACTGCGCGAACTCGAACAGGAATTGGATTTTGATGCGGTGCGGGTTGGCGCGGGTGACGCGCACTAACGTCTGACGGTCGGGCAACGACGCGCCGCAGTTCGTGCGCCGGCGTGTCTCAACCGCCAGCCCAACCAGTCACGAGCCCTGGAGTTTTTGGTTCAAACTCCTTCGCCGCAGGCTTTGACGTAGCGCCCTCGTCGACACGCTCAGTTCGACTGAGGCGCTCGATATCGATAGCGATCACATTGTCGGGCGCGCTGGCAAAGATGCTCGCAAATTTCACATCCCAGCGGAGCTCATCCCACAAGTAGGATGTTCGCGTTGTCACGCGGGTTGAGAACGTTTCCTCGTGCGCGCTCACGAAGATGATAATTTCCGCTTCTGACGCTGCAAACTCCGCGGGAGTGATGCCGGCTAACGGACTGTCGGCCGTGATCGGATGCACAATTGTCCACGACAGATTGAACATGTCGACGGAATTGCGTTCCAGTTTGAGCGTATGAAATTCGCGTTCGCGTACGCCGTCAAACATTTCGAAGCGCGACAGATTCACGCGCACGGTCACTTCCACCAATTCGCCCGGCTGTTCGTTCACCATGCGAAACATCAGCCCGCGGCCACCTTCGTACGGGGCGATTATTGCTGATTCACTGAAGCGAACGCGCATACGTGGCCGGGTGAGCCGCGCAATCATCAAACCGGCAATGGCCACCAGGAACATCGGTCCGAACAGCGACTCAAATGCCGCCAGCCACAGCGCCGTCGACCCCACGGCGTTCATGACGCCAGAACCCGTCGTAGTAAACAGTGCCACGCTGAAACTGAACGCGCGCATGAAAGGGTCGTCGAGGCCCAGCTTTTCGACGCCACTTATCGCATCGGGACCGAGCGAGACGTACGCCAACGCAAAAAATCCGTTGAGCAACAGCAGGCTCCCGGTCATCCAGCCTAGAAACTGCGACCAGTTCGCGTTCAGCGTCTTCAGATAAAAGCGCTCGGCGCGCTGAGGCCCCAATCCGTATTTGCGACTGTTGGCGACGCCGTCTCGATTGATGAAGCGGCCCTTCATCTGCTGCGCGACCACTTTGCCGAACCCGAGATCCGTTGGATTCGTGGTCGCTGGCAGCAGTGGCAGGCCCTCGTCGTCGTGGCTGGGTGCGGTCACGCGGTCTCGATAGTGCGGGTGGTTAAGTCACTGTGGTAAAGTGCGCTGTCGTCGGCCAGTTTTCCATACTATATCCACTACGGTTTTGCCCTCCTCTCGACCAGGCCCGCTATGCACATATCCCGCATCGGCAAACTCTCGGCGCTCGCAATTGGCATTGCGGTCGCACTTTCTGTTGCGCCTCCCGAGGCATCGGCACATATCCCCACTCGCCTCGGTGCGCGAGTAGCAGGCGGTCAACGCGTGACGCCGCAGCGGGCCGACGCCTTTGTTGGCGTGCGCATTGATGCCGATCGGAACAAGGTGCTGCTGGAAATTGCGCCGGATCGTCTGAACAAGGACTTCCTGCACCAGAGCGTTCTCGCGACGGGGCTTGGCGCACTGGGGCTCGATCGTGGGCAGCTTGGTGGCAGCGTGGTGGTGCGATTTGAACGTCACGGCAAACGCGTGGTGATGGTGCGCAGCAATTGGAGCATTCGGGCGCAGGGTACAAGTGCGGCTGAGAAGCGCGCCGCCGATGAAGGATTTGCGACATCGGTAATTGCGTCGTTCCCTATTGAATCCGAAAGCGGCGGCACACTGGTCGCGGATGCAACGAGCTTCTTCATGTCCGACACGTACGGCATTGCGGAGACGATTCGCCGCGGACAACAAGGCACCGGGCGCATTGATCTGGCGCGAAGCTGGATTGATTCGTCGCGCACCAAAGCGTTTCCAAAGAACACGGAAATTCATGTGGTGCTGACGTACGCGATTGATAATGCAGGTGCGAATCTGCGCCGCAGTGCGCCCGACCCCTCATCGGTCACGATGGAAGTACATCACTCGTTGGTTGAGTTGCCGTCGAGCGAAGGGTTTCGTCCGCGTGAGGGTGATGGGCGTTCGGGCGTGAATGGTCCACAGTTCTACGATTTCGGTCAGGGATTTGAAGGCACGTATCGCGGTGCAATCGCGGGGCGCTGGCGCCTTGTTCCGAAAGACCCCGCGGCCTACCTGCGTGGCGAGCTGACGGACCCGGTCACACCCATTGTGTATTACCTCGATCCTGGAATTCCCGCCGAGTATCGCGAGGCGTTGCGTGAGGGCGGTATGTGGTGGAACAAGGTGTTCGAAGCGGCGGGTTTCAAGAATGCGTTTGCGTTGCGTGACCTGCCAGCGGGTGCGGACGCGATGGATGCGCGTTACAACATGTTGTACTGGGTGCATCGCAGCGCTCCCGGTCCGTCCGTTGGCCCATCGTTCTCCGACCCGCGTACGGGCGAAATCATTCGCACGGTGGTGCGTATTGACGCGTGGCGTTCGTTGATTGACTACAACATCTACGCCGGGTTGTTGCCGGCCGCGGGTCCGAACGGACTGTCCGTGAGCGCGGAAGCCTTCGCGATGGCACGTCGTCGTCAACACGCGGCGCACGAGATTGGCCATACGCTTGGATTTCCGCACAACTACATCGCGTCGTCGCAGGGGCGCACATCGGTCATGGATTATCCGTTCCCCATCATCTCACTCACTTCACGCGGCGAGATTGATCTGTCGCAGGCGTATTCGCCGGGTGCGGGCGCGTGGGATACACTCACTGTGCGGTACGGCTACACCTGGTATCCGAACGAAGCGACCGAGAAGGCGGGCCTTGAGAAGATCGTAAAAGACGGCCTCACCCGGAACGTGCGGTTTGTTGCCGACCAACATTCGGACGCGGGCGGTTCCATTCCCGACGCGACACGTTGGGTGGAAGGTAGTTCGGCGTTTGACGCGTTGGAGCGCACGTCGAAAGTGCGTCGTGTGTTGATTGACAAATTTGACGAACGCGCCATTAAAACGGGCGAGCCGATGTACTTGCTGAACATGCGGTTTGCGCACGTCTACTTGCATCATCGGTATTCGCTGGAAGGCGTGGTGAAATACGTGGGCGGCATGGACTTCACGTACGCGATGCGCGGCGATGGGCAAACGCCCACGAAAATTCTTTCGGCGGGGTCACAGCGGAAAGGATTGATTGCGGCGCTGGATGCGTTGGAACCGGCCGCGCTCGCTGTTCCGGAGAAGGTGCTGGCAATGATTCCGCCCGTACCGGTTGGCGGCGATGCGTCGATGGCGTGGTTGGGATACAGCGGCACGGCGTTGGATCAAATTTCGCTCGCGGGCGGACTGGCCACGGAAGTGATTGAAGCTATTTTCGAGCGCGACCGACTGGGGCGCCTCGTGTTGTTCAACGCGCGTGACACCAGCAATCCGTCGGTTGACGAAGTGACACGCACGGTTGTCGAACACACGTGGGGGGCTGCGGCGTCGGCCAAAGCGGGCGATCAGGCGCTGCGGCGTACCGTGCAACAAGTCGTGCTGAATACGTTGCTGGATCGTGCCGGTGATGCTGAGGCGTTGCCGGAAGTACGGTCGGTGATTGAGCTTAACCTGCAGGCACTCAAAGCGCGTGCGGGCGCGATGACCGGTGGTTCCGCCGCTGATCGCGCGTTGTATGCCAAGACTGTACGCGACATCAATCGCTACTTCGACGGCAACGACGACCCGAAAACGCGTTCGCGGTACGCGGTTATTCCGCTGCCCTGGCCGTAATGGTCTTAGTAGTCCGTGGGACGCTGCGCGCATCTGTTTTTTCAAAGCAGTTGCGCGCGGCGTTCCACGTGTGGGTTTCGACCTGGATAGCCCCGTCGTCGTTTCGCGCGTGATCAATACGAAAGATATAAAATGAATTCGGTTCACCGCGCGCACGGGTGGACGTGGCAGTGCCAGCGCCCAGCATCATCGCGTGATACCCTGGTACCAGAACTGAAGCGGGTGCGTGGTGCACGAGATGCAGATGGCCGGTCAGAAACAGATCGACCTGGCAATCTGCAAATGTCTCGACCGCGCGTTTCGCATGCTCCACGATTTGTACGCCGGACAATGCAACCGGGATATCAAACGGATGATGCGCGACCACCACGCGAACCTGATGGTTGGTGGCCCGAGCAAAGGCGCTGACCGAATCCTTGAGCTGCGACTCACTGATGTCGCCGCCCTTGAACGTGAACGATCGCGCCGAATTGATGCCGACCACGGCAATTTCATCGTCGATGAACACAGGGTCGTGATTGGTCGCAATAAATTCGTCGTAGCAGTCCAGCGGCGACAGAAAGCGACGAAACACGTTGTACAGTGGGACGTCGTGATTTCCGGGAATCACCAGTTGCGGCGATGGCAGTCGGGCGATGTATGCTTTGGCCTGCACAAACTGTTCGCGCGTGGCGCGTTGCGTAAAATCTCCGGATATTATCGTGAGATGCGGCGCGAGTTCACGCAGATACTCGGCCAGTGGTTCGAGTGTTGGCTCGAGGATTGCGCCGAAATGCAAATCGGAAAGTTGCACGATGGTACGCATCGCTACGCCTTCGCTTTGTCTGACGTCGCAACATCTGCACTCGCCGCTGGCACCATTACCCGCAGCGCGCCGGGCTTGATGCGATATTCCAGCGGCGTATTCAGCAACGTGACTTCACCATCAATCGAAACGCGCGCGTGCTGGTGGCGCGAGCTGATGGTGAATTCGGTCGCCATGAACTTGTCGAAATCGGTACCGGGCGTCGGGCTGCCAAAGAATGCGCGCAATGAGAACCACGCGAGACTCGCGCGCGTCGTCGCGCGGGGAATGTACAGGCACAGTTCTCCATCGGAAAGTGACGTGCGTTTCGACGCCAATGTCCCTTCCAGCGAATAGTCATTGTTGCCAACAAATACCGCGGGGGTTTTTCGGTGCACGGCGGCGCCATCAACATTCACCTGCAGGTGCATCAAGCGGTACCTTCGAAAGGCGTTGGCACCTTCGAGGATCATGGCTGGCCACTTCGACATGCCGCGCTTCTGACGCTGCTCCCGATTGTGCACCATCTCGGGATACAACCCGAGTCCCGAATTATTGAGGAAGATGCGGTCGGCAACTGTTCCCACATCGACCGTTTTTGCCATGCCATCGGCGAGTACGCGCAGCGCGTCCTCTATTTCGACGGGAATGCCCACATCCTTTGCGAAATGATTCAGTGTACCCAGTGGCAGCACGCCCAGCGCCGCCGACGTGCCAATCACCTCCGCCGCGACAGAGTTGACCGTTCCGTCCCCACCAGCGGCTGCAATGACGGTTGCTCCACTTGCCAGCGCCGCTTTGACCAGCGACGCGACCGTGTGCCGTTCGTCAATGAACTCGAGCTGCGCTCCCGGCAGAATGGATTGCAGTTGCGTCGCAAATGCCTCGCGGGATTCCGCATCCGCCATTACCTTGGCGCCGCCGTTGGCGATAATCTGTATGGTAGATTTCACAGGATATGAACAGGAAGCGCGATGCCAACAGGTGAAGGACTGAACAGCGAGACGAAAGCCAAACGCGGAACGGCTGCGTTGCAAATACTGTGGCTGCCGGCAATCGCGTTAGTCGCTGCGATTTTGGCGGCGTGGCTGCTCAAGCCGGTCGTCGAACACATACTGGCCAGCCCCGCGGTCCATGACTGTGACACGCAGTTGCTCGCGTGGTTCCGCGCGCAGGCTACCCCAGCGCTCGATCGGGTCTTTCAGGGTATTACACTGCTTGGTTCGCCATTTGCTATGGTGATGTATGCGTTTGTTGGCCTCAGCGTGTTGGTGAACCGACGCGAATGGCTGCTGCTCTTTACCTGGGACGTGATGTTCCTTGGCCTGTTGGCGCTCACGCAAACACTCAAGCCAATGTATCATCGCGCCCGTCCCACTGATGCGGCGCAGTTCCTCCACGGGATTTCGTACGGGTTTCCCAGTTCGCATGCGCTCGGTGCCATTGCCGCATTCGGGATGATCGCGTTTGCATTGGCGGAAGCCACCGGAATGGAGCGTGAGTCGCGCGCGGTACTGTGGATCTTCACGACCATCTTGATCATCACGATTAGTGTCAGCCGCCTGTACCTGGGTGTTCATTTTCTGAGCGACGTGTTGGCTGGCTTGCTCGTGGGTGGCGTGTGGCTCGCCGTCTGCCTCTTTGCGCTTCGGCGTGCCAAATCGAACATTCGATTCGTCATCAAGCTTTCGTCAACACATTCATGACCGCCGAAAAACCATTCGCCGGCGCAGGCAAGGTTGGCGAATCGCTCTTCAGCCCGTGGGAACGTCGTTTCGTGGCGCGGTACGTCGCGAGTGTTCCCCGCGGGGTGGAGACGTATCACCTCACGCTGCTCACGGTTGTCTGGTGCGTTGGCATTCTGCTCTTTGGCTGGCTCGCGCAGAGCAACAGCCAGTGGCTGTGGATGATCTCGGTGATGATCGTATGCCAGTATATCACCGACCTGTTTGACGGCGCGGTTGGGCGACACCGCAACACCGGACTGGTGAAGTGGGGATTCTTCATGGACCACTTCCTCGATTACGTCTTTCTATGCGCGATTCTTACTGCGTACCACACGGTGGCGCCCAAGGGATATGACGGATGGTTCATGGTATTGCTTGGCTTGACCGGTGCTCACATGGCGCACTCGTTCCTGGCATTCGCGGCCACGAATGAATTTCGCATCGCCTTTCATGGTGTCGGTCCGACAGAGATGCGCCTCGCGTTTATTGGCATTAACACATTCACGATGTACACTCCGGCCCGGTATTACGAATACACGCTGCCGGCGGTGACGGTGGCGGTGCTGGCGGGATTGATTGTGGTGGTGTTCAATACCCAGCGCCAGTTGTGGAAGATCGATATGAACGCAAAACGCGCGAGCGACGAGCGATCGGCGGGACAGTAGTTCGGTGGTGTTACGGCTTGTGCAAATGTCACATAGGCACATTGTGCGAAACGCGCGGTATGATCGGATACCATGACACCTGCCAAGAAATCCACAGCGAAAAAGTCCGCGGTGAAGAAGTCCGCGGTGAGAAAGTCGGTGGCGAACAAGTCGGCGGTGAAGAAGTCGGTGGCGAAGAAGTCCACAGTACGACAGTCCCTGGCCAAATATCGCGCCAAACGTGACTTCGTAATTACCGCCGAGCCCAGCGGTGACAAAGTCGTCCGCTCGGGCAAGGCGCTCGCATTTGTGATTCAGAAACACGAAGCCAGCCACCTGCACTTCGACTTGCGCTTGGAGGTCGACGGTGTGATGAAAAGCTGGGCCATTCCCAAGGGCCCGAATGTTGACCCTTCCGTAAAGCGGCTCGCGATGGAAGTCGAAGATCATCCCATTGCTTACAACACGTTTGAAGGTACGATTCCGCACGGCGAATATGGTGGCGGCACCGTCATGCTCTGGGATCGCGGCACGTATTCACCCGACGACATGGATGCGAACGAAAGCGAAAACGACGCTGCCGGCCGAGCGCTCACGGCGGGAAAGCTTGCGTTCTCGTTTCACGGCACGCGATTGAAAGGCTCGTACGCTCTGGTTCGCACTCGGCGCGGTGAAACCCGAGCGCAGTGGCTGCTCATCAAGCACAGGGACAAGTATGCGAAAGAGGGACGCGACATTGTTGCGGAAATCATGACATCTGTCGAATCAGGCCGACGTATGGAAGCCATTGCATCCGGCGAGAAACCGCGCGTAGCAAAACAAACGACAGCTGCCAAATGAAACGTTCGGGAGTGCAACCCCCACTCGAACCCATGGAGGCCGCAACAGCCGAGGAAATTCCAGTCGGTTGGGAGTGGCAGTACGAACCCAAGTGGGATGGCTTTCGTTGCCTGATCTTTCGCAATCGAAAAGACGTCTATCTGCAATCGAAATCGAAACCACTGGCGCGGTATTTTCCCGAAGTGGTGGAAAATATTCTGCAACTCAAGTCGCAACACTTTGTGCTGGATGGAGAACTGGTCATTCCGATTGACGGCCAACTGTCATTCGACGCGCTGTTGCAGCGCCTGCATCCAGCCGCAAGTCGCGTGCGGAAGCTGTCGAGGGAAACACCAGCAACGTTTGTCATGTTCGACCTGTTGCAGAATGAGAAGCAAAACTCGCTGCTGGACGAACCGCTCTTTGCGCGACGTGAGCAACTTGAAGCACTCGCGGCGCGGCAGGGACAAGCGCGCGGAGTTCTGCTGTCTCCTGCAACACCACATGTGACGGAAGCAAAAGGGTGGTTCGGAGCCACTGGCGGCGGCCTTGACGGCATCATGGCGAAACTCATTGCCGCGCCATACACACCAGGCGAACGCATTGCGATGATGAAGTACAAGCATCTGCGCACGGCGGATTGTGTCGTTGGCGGCTTTCGGTACGGGAGTGGCACCGGCGCCACCAGCAGGATTGTTGCTTCACTGCTTCTCGGGCTGTACGACACCGAAGGCCTGTTGCATCACGTCGGATTCACATCAGCCATGAGCGTCGAGGAACGCAAAAGTCTGACGCCGAAGTTGGAAAAGTTGATTCTCGTACCAGGTTTTACCGGAAAGGCACCAGGCGGGCCCAGTCGGTGGAACAACGGCCGAGCGTCGGAATGGCAGCCGCTCAAACCATCGTTGGTCGCTGAAGTGCAATACGATCATTTCAGCGGCGATCGATTTCGGCATGGCACGGGATTCGTGCGGTGGAGGCCTGACAAGAAACCGGATGCCTGTACCTTCGCACAACTCAAGCTGGCGCGTGGTTCGGCGCTGTCATTGGCGTAACGCGCAGTTGAATAATGTGTACTCACGCAAAACGGGCCGCGCATCACGGTGATGCACGGCCCGTGTTGTTTATTATGAACCCAACTCACTACCGATTCTGCGGAACCGCCGTTGCCGCCGCCGGCGCCTTCGGGCCACCCTCAATCAACCAATACGCAAACCACTGGTTGATGCGATTGAGACGATCCGTCAACAACCACGGCTCACCCGAGCGCGACAGCTCGTGCGTGCTGCGCGGGTACCGCACGAACTCCGCCGGAACACCTTGAGAACGCAGCGCCATGTACCACATGTCGGCGTTGCCCATTGGTGTGCGGAAATCTTCTTCCGACTGCACCATCAGCGTGGGCGTTTTCACGTTCTTGACGTAGCGAATGGGTGACAACGAATCGTACATCGCCTGATTTTCCCACGGCTTGCCAAAGAACTCACCGTTGGTGAGTGACTGTGCGTCGGACATGCCCCACCACGACGTCCAATCGCTGATCATACGATCGGTTTCGGCCGCCTTGAAACGATTCGTCTTCGTGGTCACCCACGCCGTCATGAATCCGCCGTACGAACCACCGGCGACACCCATGCGCGTTGAATCAACATCTGGACGCGCTGCAACGAGATCGACCGCCTTCATAAGGTCGATGTAGTCCTTGCCACCCCAATCGCCACGGCTCGCGTTGGTGAACGAGCTATTCGTGCCTGATGAACCGCGCGGGTTCGTGTACAACACCATCAACCCTGCACCGGCCTGGCTCTGGAATTCGTCAAACCACCCTTCACCGTAGGCCGAGTGTGGGCCTCCGTGAATGTTGAGCACGACGGGATATTTCTTGCCGGCCACATATCCAAACGGCTTCATCAACCAGCCTTCCACTTCGAGACCATCGGCGCCCTTGTAGATGAATTGCTCGCCTTCGCTGAACTGCACATCTTTCTGCAGCTGGTCGTTGAACGTCGTCAACTTCTTTTCGTTCGAACCGTCCGCGTTCGCGACATAAATTTCCGCGAGGTGCGCAATGTCGCTGGACGTGTACACAATCTTCGTCTTGTTCTTGTCGTATGAGATGTCGCCAACCGCACGACGGCCACCAAGCACGTCCGAAACCAACTTGGTGTTCGGATCGATCTGGTAGATACCAGAACGTCCACCCATCGACGTCTGCATGCGGATCTTGCCGTCGTTCCACCACTCGATATTGCCCGGTTCGTACTTCCACGTGCCGAGAATATCGGTCGCTTTGCCGCCAGTCGCGGGAGCGAGCAACAAACGGGCTGCCGAATACCGACCCGGACGTCCAACAAACGCGATCTGCTTGTTGTCGGCCGACCAGGCGATGTCGCTCTCAGCGCCGAAGTATTCGATTTTTGTTGGTTTGCATGATGCGGCGTTCGCTTCGCACGCAGCGACATCGATGACGAACAAATCAGCATCGTTGCGATCGGACTCGTCGCGCTTGCGCTGCGCGGCAATGCTGAGCGGCGCCTTGATCGCGGCCTGCCGTTCGGCTTCCGCCGCCTTCGCTATCGCCGAATCCGAACGCAGCAGTGCGTCGGCCGAGAAGATCACCACTTTGCCGTCGGGGGAGACGCTGGGCGCGCGATGCGAATAGTTCGTCGCCGTCAGTGCTTTGCGTTCGCCACCGGTGCGCTGAATAAACAGCTGCGTTGGGGCACCGCCTGCTGGAGTGCCGCCACCAATTCCACCGCGTCCACCACCGGCTGCGGCGCCACCGCGGCCCGTGCTGGGCTGGAAACCGCCGTCGTTGGAGCGGTAGGTGGGGTCCGTGATATGTCGCCCGTCAAAACGATCAGGGACGAGCGGCTTCGTGATTGAGGTGACGGGAGGACGCGCCATTGGCAGCATCTTTCCGAACGGGTCGGCCGGGTTGACGTTCACGGTTTCGGTTTCGGCGTTGTCACTGCCGCGTCCGCCGCGACCGCCACCTTGTCCGCCGCGACCTCCGGCGGCTCCCGCTGCTCCAGCACCCGCTCCTGCAGCTGCACCTGGCGCTGAGGCCGTGATGCGGAAGCTTTTATCGGCCGGTTGCACGCCAACGAAATCGGATGCGGCGCCGCCAAATCCGCCGCGACCGCCACCGCCGCCCGCGCGACTGCCGCCGGCTGGGGCCGTGCCAGCTTCGGGCTGGAAGGCTTCGCCGCCCTCATCCATCCGCACCGCCCACTGTGTGCCGCGGGTGTACGGTCGAGTGGATGTGAAGAACAGTGTCTTTCCGTCGTCGGACCAGCGCGGCGCGGCGCTTTCGAACGCCGGAGAGGTCATGCGTTTGGAGGGGCCGCCAGCGACCGGCTGCGTCCACACTTCCGTGTGCCGCTTATTCTCGGCTTCGCGAACCGTGGTCACGGTGAACGCGATCAGGCTGCCATCTGGAGATACGGTCGGGCCCGCTACGCGCGCAATCCGATACCAATCGGCCGGGGTAAAGGCACGTCCACCGGTCTGCGCGACGGCGGTGCCGGCTACGGTACTGAGAAGCGCGAGGGAGATACTGGCTCGCGAGGAGAAGCCCTTCATGCGTTTGAGACTCCGGAGGGGGGGGTCGCTAAAACTACGCAGGACGCTCGAAAAATGATGGGTGAGATCAGTCACACAACCAGTGCCGTTTTGACGCGAAATGTTTATTTGTGCAGGCAGCACAGCCGCCAGCCCCGCGGATGGCACCCTTTCAGATGGGATCGCAGTGCACACATTCGACGCATTATCCACGCTCGACAAGCTCGGGGACGCGTTCTTCGCGGTAGACGAAGCATGGAATTTCACGTTTGTGAACACAGAGGCCGTGCGGCAGTGGGGCCGTCCGGCAGAGTCGTTTATCGGTTGGAATATGTGGGAGGAGTTTCCGGCACTGATTGGCTCCGAGTTTGAGTCGGCATATCGCGACACCGCCCGCTCCGGTGTTGCAACATCGCTGCAATCGTATTCGTTGGTGACGTTGCGTTGGTATGACGTGCGCATTCTGCCGCATGCTGGCGGGCTCGCGGCGTTTTTTCGCGACATTACCGATCGCAAGAGCTCCGAAGACGAAGTAATGCGTTTATCGACCGAGTCAGGTCGCGAGCGGCGCATGTATCGCGCGGTGTTGTCGAATAGCGCTGACATGCATTATGTGCTGGATATCGAGCGACGCCTCTTGTTTGCGAACGAGTCGATGCTGCAATTCTGGCATAAGCCATTGGATGAAGTGCTGGGTCGCACGCTCCTTGAAATCGGTGTCCCAGACGAAGCCGCACTACTGTTTCACGAACAGGTGCAGCAGGTGATCGATGGCGTAAAGCCACTGCGGTACGAGACACCGGATCAAACAGCAGTCGGGGCGCGCACATTCGAATACATCCTGACACCAGTGGTTGATGCGGCGGGTAACGTCGAAGCAGTAGCAGGTGCGTCGCGTGATATGACGGAACGGCGCGCCAACGACCTGGCGGTTAGTCTTCAGGCCCGTCGGAAGGACGAGTTTATTGCCACGCTGGCGCACGAACTGCGTAATCCACTCGCGCCCATTCGCAATGCACTGGAAGTCGCGCGTCTCGCGAAGGGCAATGATATCGCCGTGGAGTATGCGCACGGCGTGATGGACCGGCAGATGACGCACATGGTGCATCTGATTGATGACTTGCTCGATTTGAGTCGGCTCAATCTTGGACGCATAGAACTCAAACGGCACACGTTCGATGTATCGTCGGCGCTGGAAACCGCCATCGAAATGTCGCGTCCACACATTCTTCAGGCAGAGCTGACGCTCACGATCAATCTGCCCGACGAACAGCTGTGTGTTGACGCTGATTCCGATCGACTCGTGCAGGTGTTTTCCAACTTGCTGACGAACTCAGCGAAGTTTACGCCGAAACATGGTCACGTCACTTTGAGCGCCATTGCGGAAGGGACCTGGGCAGTCATCACGGTGAAGGACACGGGCGTTGGCATGAACGCGAACATGCTTGAACATGTCTTCGACAGTTTCACGCAGGAAGGCGACGCACTGAACCGGACAGAAGGTGGACTTGGCATTGGACTGACGCTGGTGAAAGGATTAGTCGACTTGCACGGTGGCAGCGTCGAAGCGCGCAGCGAAGGGAAAGAGCTGGGCAGTGAATTCATTGTGCGACTTCCACTGTCAACGACAGCTCATCCCAGGGAGAAACTGAAAGCCCGCCGCAACTCGCCATCCACGACGAACTGGCATCGCATTCTGGTCGTGGACGACAACAAGGACTCGGCCACCAGTTTGTCGATGATGTTGAATTTCATGGGGCACGACACGCGAACGGCCAACGACGGATTGCTTGGCTTGGAAGTTGCCGAGACTTTCCGTCCGGATGTGTGCCTGATGGATATTGGAATGCCCAATCTCAACGGCTTCGAGATGGCGCAGCGGTTGCGCGCCGAACCGTGGGGGAAAGACACCCTGTTGATTGCACTGAGTGGCTGGGGGCAGGAGCACGACAAGGAGCGATCGAGCCAGGCGGGTTTCGATTTGCACCTGGTCAAGCCCATTGATCCGGCAACACTGGCGGCCGTGCTTGAGGCGAGACGCCCCTCTCCGCGATAACCCCGCGTCACGGTTCGCCGATGACCCGAACCGCCACGACCGTGATGTCGTCATTATTGACATCGAAAGACAGCTTCCAGGCAGTGCAATTGGGTTGTGCGATATCCCAGAATTGCAGCTCGGGTTTGTCAAGCAACGCCATCAACAACACGCGGTTCAGATGACCGTGCGCGGTCACCAGCAGCGTTTGCTCCGGATGCGCCTTGATGATCTGTTGCAACGCTGGCCACGCCCGAGCACGTACGGCGTGGAGCGTCTCCCCTTCGGGAAATTCCATGGTAAATGGATCGCTCTTCCAACGCTCGGCCGCACCCGCCGGCCATTCGGCGTACGATGTACCTTGCCACGCACCGTACGAGAGTTCGCTCAAGGCATGTACTTCGGTCAACGGCACTACGCGCGCGCCCAGCAGAATTCGTGCCGAATTACTCGCGCGACGGAGAGGTGATGTGTACGCGGCGTCAAAGTGCACGTCGGCCAGCTGTTTGGCTAACGCCGCAACTTGCGCCTCCCCCGCCGCGTTCAACGGTACATCCAGACTTCCTTGACAACGTTGGGCGACGTTGAGATCTGTTTCTCCGTGCCGAACGAGATACAGCGTTCCAGTCATCATTCAATACCTCGATGCGTGCCAACGCATCTGTCGATCGTTAGAACGTGCGAACGGCAATCGAAATTGGGTCGGTACCAACGGCAATGCTGTCCGTCAGGGAAAACGTCGAGGCATTGTACACGAACACGTACGGCGCCAATCCCTGCGATGGGCTCCCGAAGAATGTCTGATAGATCTTGCCTGTGGCGGCCGGAACGGCGTCCGACGCACCTCGGCATAAACCAGTGCCGGCACGCTTGGCGCACAACGGGTCGCTCGCCCCACGCACCAACACGCGCGTTTTCGTATTCCACACCATCGTCGCGCCCGAGAAGCTGGAGAGGTAGGCGAGTCCATTCGCATCAATGCTGATGGAGCCCTGCCCAACACCAACATTCGGAATGGTTTCGACGGCCAGCGTTGCCGGGTTGATAATCGCGATGCTGCTCTGGGCGGTGTAGTCACCCGTGTTGAGTACGTACAGCAAGCCATCGGGACCCACTGCGGCGGCGCTTGAATTCGGGCCACCAGTTTGCACGATGCCCAGCACTGCCATGGTCGTCGGATTTATGACGGTGACAATCCCAGAAGCCGTCGGAGGGAATGAGGTGAAGTTTCCCGACACCACGAAAATCTTGCCACCGGCAAATTCAACGGCGGTTGGTGCCACTGCGACGTCCGTTTGTGAGGTGATTGCAGTGGCCGCCTGCGTCGTGTAGAAACGGCCAATCTTGTTGGTGCTCGTGTTCGCGACAAATACCGTCGTGTCGTTGCTCCACGCCGAACCCGTCGCATTGCCGCTCGCAAAGGTGAAGAACTTCTGCACGGTTGCGGTTTCGAGATTCACAATCGCGACACTCGCGGCGTTACCCAGCGGTACCGCGGCCTTGCGAAGGCGCATGGACAGTCCGGTGGGAGTAATCGTTGAGCTGCTGCCCAGCGCAATGACCTGTGTGGTGCTGGGTGAACCCAGCTGGAACATGGTGATCGACTTGCCACTCGAATTCACGACCACGCCGATTTCACGGTTGCCGGAAACACCACCCAGGAAACCCGGCGCTGGGGTTGGGTCAGCAGTGGAATCATCGCCGCACGCGCCTATCGTCCCAACCGCCAGTGTTGCGATGAGCAAGCGTGAAACGCGCCGAACCGTGGCCGTTGATTCTTTGTGTTTTTGGAATGGCATGACGAATCAGGAGATTAAGAGGGGGAGGTTGAGCGTCGCACGCGAAGCGAAATGCTCCAGGTGCGTGGAGGAAACGGGTAGTCCACCAGCATGGCCGCGGCGCGATTGAACACGTTCTCAATGCCAACTGCGGGGTTGAACGCCCATTCGTGAGAGACAAATGACGTCGACGCGCGTATGTCGCTCATCGAGTAGGGGGCGAGTGAATTGATCGACGATCCGGCAATCGTGCGTCGCGTGCCGACGTGGCGATTCGTGAAATCAAGGCGCATCTGTTTGGGCGCGAAGGACACCATGAGGTTGGCCGAGTTGCGCGGACGGTAGGCCACCTGGCCGTGAAGAATTTCGCCGGTGTAGGAGACGTCGGTGCGATTGAGCACGCCGGATACTTCGACGTGCGCACGCGGCGCGCCGATCTTTCCATTCAACTCCCATCCCGAGCGCCGGACGTCGTAGTTTGTCGGACTCCAGATAAACCGGAAATCCGGAAACCACAGAATCATGCCGTTAACGTTTGCGCGATACGCCGCGGCGTCGCCGGACAGTGTGAAATTCGAGATTTGAGATTCACGGAGTGTGACGCGACCTTCGAGATCCTGTCGCGTGCGCTCGGGCTTGAGCCGGGGATTGGCTCGCACCTGCACACCTTCGTGAAAAAATTGATCGGACAGTGTGGGCGGCGCATATCCCGAACCAAGCGACATGGACGTCGACAACACACCATGCGACACCCGCAGCGTACCACGTGGTGAAACGATCGCTTTTTCACTCAACGAATGGCGATCGACACGGGCGCTGAATTCAGCGTCGACGCGAAAGCGCGGGGACAATTGTTGCGCAAAACGCGTATTGCCCCATACGCCCGCCAATTGCTGCCAGTGCGGTGCGTTTGGGGCGAGCATGGTGCTCGTGATATCAAGCGTGCGTAGTTCGGCGCCGCCGGAAATTGTTGCTGGGCCAGGCCCAACCGTCACACTCGTTGCTGCGGTGACACCGGTTGCGCGAATCGAATCATCAAACGGCCGCCCAAACGGCGGCGAGCGATCGATGAAGGTGCCTTCCTCGTGCGTGACGTCGGTAGCGACGGTCCACGCGACGTGCCGCGCGATCCCTTGCGCGCTTCCACCAATGCTCAACCGCGAATTGCCCTGTCGCCCGGTGGTGGACGGCTGAATGATCGTGCCCGCCAGACCTCGCGTCGCCGTCTGCCAATTGCCGCGCACCGAGGCCGAAGCCCGGGCGCCGTCGAGCGAGAGCCCACTGGTCAACTGTTTTGAAGTGGCGTCGGAATTGACGCGCGTTCCCCGACCGCCGCCGCGAAGTGCTGGAAGCGCGTATGAGAAATCGCCGGCGATTGTTCGATAATCTGCGCCGACAAACGCGCCGAGATTTCCGCTTCGCACGACGGCTGTACTGCCGAAACTCGCTGAGGCGTTGTGTTCGCCCAAGGCACCGGTACGCAGGAATGTTGAAGCCTCCTGCCGCGGCTTGCGCGTTTCAATTTCGATCACGCCCGCCATCGCGCGTGGTCCATACCGCGCCGACTGTGCACCCGTTCGTACCGTCACCTTGTCGACGGATTCCAGCGGAACACGTGAGAGGTCCGCCGTACCGGAAATCGTCGCGTTGAGCGGAACACCGTCAATCAGTACCAACACCTGGTTCGCACTTGAACCACGAACTGACACGTGACTCGCCTGTCCCGAGCCGCCCGCTTGCGTGACAACTATTCCGGGCGCGGTTTGTAGCAATTCACCCAGGTCGCGCCGGCCAGATTGTTCGATGGCAGTGCGATCGAGCACGGTCGTGTTGAGTGCGAGCGTATCACGCGCGGCGCGGGTCTGCACTTCGCTCAAGATCACCACACGCGCAACAAGCGTCACATCCAGCAGCGTCGCGCGGCCGTTCTTGACTTCGATATCCCGCGTGAGTGGCGCGTAGCCCACCGCGCGAACGGTCACCGTGAATGTCCCGGGCTCGAGTCCACGCACGACGAATGCTCCGTTCGCGCCGCTGCGAACAACTTCGCTCCGTCCGGCCACTTCAACACGACCGTTCGCTATCGGGCGGGCAGTTGCGGCGTCGGTCATTCGGCCGCGCACTTCGCCCGCAACCTGTGCCACCGCGATATTGACCATTACCAGAGTCGCAAACGTGGCGAGCAACACAACGCTCGTGCCTTTTGCAATTGGTGAACGCGTAACGCCGATAGACAAAAAACCCGTCCGGACTCGAGTAACGAGAGGGGACGGGGGCTCGGGCGTAGCCAATACTAGAAAACGTACGGGGGCTATGCGTTCGGCCCCGCAATCCTCCCTCGAGGATTTGAAGCGGGAACGAACGGGCAGGTCTCCTGGCTTGAGGCAGAATGGCTCTCCCTTCCCAGCGTAAACGCCAGTGGGTGTTGCGTTGAACCAAACCTGGTCTGCTCACTCACGGGTGAATGAAACAGAGCCTCTGACAGTGGCGGGGCCGCGCCGGATTCACACCGGCTTCCTACTGCATGACCCGTTCGTTGTGATCAGTTGTGGAAGCACGTTAGCGGAGAACAGGAGCGCGGCGCAAGGGCGCCGTTAGTTCGGCACAACGCGTTTAGATTGACGATCGCCCTTCACAGACTCTTCACGCACACCTGGTATGCCGCTTCCCGTTCCCTGTTATCTCGAAGACTTCGTAATTGGCGAACGCGCCGTCAGCGGCAGCGTGACCGTGTCGGAATCCGACATCATCACATTCGCCAAACAGTTTGACCCGCAACCGTTCCACACCGATCCCGTGGCCGCTGTCAACACGGCGCTGCACGGATTGGCGGCCAGCGGATGGCACACGGCCTCACTCACCATGCAACTGTTTGTGACCGCCGGACCGAAACCCGCCGGTGGATTGATCGGTGCCGGAGTTGAACAGCTCGAATGGCCAATGCCAGTGCGCCCCGGCGATACACTGCACGTCGAATGGGAAACACTGACCGCGCGTGAATCACGATCGAAACCCATGAACGGTATTGTGACGGTGCAATGCACGACATTCAATCAACACGGACAAGTGGTACAATCTTTTCGCCCCAAACTATTCGTGCCCAAACGCCCAACCACGGTCGCATCATGAGCGATTCCAATCAACTCTGGACCGACGTCGATCACTATTTCGCCGAACTATTTGTTGGCGCCGACGCGACGTTAACGAACGCGTTGGCATCCAGCAGTGCGGCCGGATTGCCCGACATCGCCGTTGCACCAAACCAGGGTAAACTGCTGCACTTGCTGGTGCGCATGAACCGCGCACGTCGCGTGCTCGAAATTGGCACGTTGGGTGGGTACAGCACGATCTGGATGGCACGGGCACTGCCTGCGGACGGCCAATTGATCACGCTGGAACTCAACGCCAAACACGCCGCGGTGGCGCGCGCAAACTTTGAGGGAGCGGGCGTCGCCAGCAAAGTGGAGTTGCGCGAAGGCGCCGCGTTGTGCTCGCTACAGGAACTCGTGCGCGAAAAGTCTGCACCATTCGACTTCGTCTTTATCGACGCCGACAAAGCCAACATTCCCGGCTATTTCGAGTTTGCGCTCCTACTGACGCGCCCCGGCAGCGTGATCGTGGTCGACAATGTCGTACGAAATGGCGCCATTATCGACCCGGACGGCTCCGACGCCAGCGTGCAAGGTGTTCGACAGTTCAACACGATGGTGGCTGCCGAGCCACGCGTGACTGCAACGGCATTGCAAACCGTGGGGGTAAAGGGCTACGACGGATTTGCCATCTTGCTGGTGGTCGAGCCACACCGCACCGCATGAAATTCGCGAAATACCTGGCCAACATGGGCTACGGCAGTCGTCGCGAGGTCGTGAGCATGTTCGAGTACGGCGCCATCACGCACGCCGCTGGCAACGTCATGTCGGTCGACGAGCCGTTTATGCACGCGGACGTGCGTGTCAATGGCGAGCCGCTCGATCCGCCGCCTGGTAGCGCATTGCTGTTCAACAAACCTATCGGTTACGTGTGTTCGTTGAACGAAGCCAGTCAGCTCATCTACGAGTTGTTGCCACCACGCTTCCGCGACCGTTCGCCCGTCATGGCGCCAGTCGGCCGTTTAGATCGTGAATCGTCGGGGTTGTTGCTGCTCACCGACGATGGGCAGCTCAATCATCGGGTGACGTCGCCCAAAACACATCTGCCAAAGGTGTACGAGGCTACGTTGGCCAACGTGCTGCGCGGAGATGAGGGCGCGGTCTTCGGAAGCGGCAACATGATGCTGGAGTCAGAAACCGAGCCGCTCAAGCCTGTAGCACTACAAATACTTGGCGACCGCCGCGTGCAGCTGACGCTGACTGAAGGCCGTTACCATCAGGTGCGACGTATGTTTGCGGCCGTTGGCAATCACGTTGATACGTTGCACAGAACCGCCATCGGCCGCCTCGAATTGGGCGACCTGCCTTCGGGAGCGTGGCGGGTATTGTCCGAAGAAGAACGACGATTGTTGTTGGTCAAGACGTAAGCACGCGCCGCCCGCATAGGCCCATCGCTACTTGATCGCCGACAACACTTTGAATCGCGGACCGTCGTGCACACTCGTGACTTTGCCAAACTGCGATTCAATCATCGATTCGTAGGGCAACGTGCGATTGGCGACGAGATACAAACGCCCGCCTTCATTCAACACCGTAAATGCGTCTCGAATGAACTGTTGCGGCAACTCAAGATTGGTCGCTTTGCCAACGTGGAATGGCGGATTTGACACCACGACATCAAATCGCTCGTTGATCACCGCCGACGCAACATCACTGATTTCGACGCGGCAATTCTTTTGACCGGACACTTCGATCGTTCCGCGTGTTGAACGCACTGCTTCAACATCCGCATCGACCAACCGCACTCGCCCCGAGCCTGACAAACGTGCGGCCGTAACTCCCAGCCCACCCGATCCGCAGCCCAGGTCAAGCACCGACTCGCCCGCGCTTACGGTCATGTGTTCGGCCAATAGTGCCGTCGCTTCGTCCACATGATCCCACGAAAACACACCGGGACGCGAATACATCGTGATCGGCATTCCGCGCAGCGTGACGAACATTTCGCTGAAAGAATCACCCTCGAGAAACGCACTGTCAAAGATTCCTTCGGTGGCGGGCTGCTCGTTGCGTTTGGTCGACACGATCACGCGATGACTGCCGCCCTCGGCGAGTTTGTTGGCATTCCCGAAAATATCAACCAACGTTTTCTGCGCCGGTTTGATACCCTCATTGTTCGCGCCAGCCACGTAGCAGCGGCCACCCAGTGGCAACGCCCGAAAGGCGTCATGCAGCAACTGATGCAGTGCCTGCTTCTCGTGCGGAATGCGAATGCCCACCACATCCGGACGCACATTCGCAGGCAACACAAACGCACCGTGCCCCAGCAACACCTCTGCGTTCTCGACACCGTTCAGCGCGAGTGTGCGTTGCGCGGCCTGTACCGACACGAAATGCCGATCAGTCAAGTACACGCGGGCCGCTGTTGACGCGGCCACCGTCCCAAACAGTCCATTGCCACAGTTCATATGCACCACCACATCCCCATCCTTCACTGCGGCATACTCGGCCAGCAATATCGCGGCGGGATCCGCGCGGCCGTGAGAAAATACGCCGGGTTTGGTGGCCACCAAATAGCGCTGGCCGCGAACGGTTTCGGCCACACTCTGCCACTGCTGATAGGTGGTCTGTCGGGACTGCTCGGTTGCGGGCATGGGTGAATGCTAAACGGGCAGCGTGCCCAATGCGGCAGTCGTGACCGGCCTTCAGCCGACACGCACCGAATCACGCGGTCTCGGATGCCTGTTCAATGTTCTTCACGACGAGGAATCTCCCTTGAACAGAGGCAGTGTTTTTGAGCCTCTGTGGAAGGCGATTGCTGATTGTGACCTTCACTGCGGAGTCGAAGCTGCGACCGGTGCCGTAGGATAGCCTAATCCGTTTCGTTTGCGCTGCGCCCTTCCTCTCTGGGTGACGCAGTTCGCTTCATCCCACGATGGCTGGCCATTGTAACAACGACAATGCAGTTGACGTGCTCATCCAACTCCGCAAATGTCGTACACATCCACACAACGAGCTCTCGATAATGCCTCGGTACCAGCAGAAAATGATGCTTTTGCTTATCGCTGTCGCGTAGCTATTCAGCCGTCAGCCCTCGTTGGCTGCGCTCGATTGGAGGGCCAGTGAGAGCGCCTGTCGAAATGCTCGCGTCGGCAGAACGAAACGAGGCCTGCGACGAAATTGGCCCGAGACTCACATGACCGGTCCGCGTCCGCTCGGTCCACCCGGCGTGAGTACCACCTTGCGGCAGTCCTCCTGTTTCTTGTCGAACATTTCGTAACCGCGTTTCGCCTCAGCAAGCGGCAAATGATGCGAAATGATGACCTCGGGAAGCAAGTCGCCGTTCGCGATATGTTCGAGCAATGTCGGCATATGTTTCTGCACATGCGTCTGGCCCATCGCAAACGTCAGTCCCTTGTCAAAGGCATCACCAAACAGAAACGCATGGATGAACCCCGCGTACACGCCGGGCACGCTGACGACGCCGCCACGTCGCGTGGCCGCCATTGCCTGCCGGACAGCTTTCCCACTTGATCCTTCGAGCTTCAGGTTCGTAAGGACAGTTTCAACAGTGCTGCCTTTTGCTTCAAATCCCACAGCGTCAATCGATGCGTCCACGCCCCGGTAGTCCGTTTGCTCGACGATCCACGCCGCGGCATCGTCATTCTCGTCAAAGTTGATCGTTTCGACACCGTATGTTGTCTTCGCGAAATCAAGGCGATACTGATGGTGATCGATCATAAAAATTCGTTCGGCGCCCAACATGCGGGCGGACGCAGCAGCCATCAGCCCGACTGGACCGGCCCCAAAAATCGCGACCGTCGAACCTTTTCCGATCTTTGCGTTCACTGCAGCTTGATAACCAGTTGGCAGAATATCGGAAAGAAATAGAACCTGGTCATCACTCAGGAGATCGGGGATAACGAGCGGTCCGACATTCGCCTTGGGCACCCGCACATACTCAGCTTGCCCTCCCGCGTATCCCCCGAATAAGTGCGTGAAACCAAACAAGCCAGCCGGTGGCCGAAGTTCCTTCTTGTTCATGGCGGTCCCACGCGAGTCATTCGTGCTTTCGCAGGCCGAATACAGCTCCTTCTCGCAAAAGAAGCAGGCTCCGCACGCGATGACAAATGGAATAACGACGCGGTCGCCTTTTTTAGTGCGCGTGACGGCGCTTCCAACATCTTCGACAATTCCCATGAACTCGTGGCCCATGATATCGCCGGATTTCATGCCGGGAACTTTGCCCCGGTACAGATGCAGGTCCGACCCACAAATAGCAGTCGCAGTCACACGCAGCAGGATGTCATCGTCTTGTTCGATGATCGGATCTGGAACGTTGTCGACTTCTACCTTGTACGCGTTGTGATAGGTTAAGGCTTTCATGTTTTCTGACAGTGTGGAGTATTATTTCCGAACTTCGCGAAGAGGGGACGAAAGCGTAATTCAAACGGGAGTGGGATCCATTTCTCGCTCGTAATGTTTGTGCGCGGTCATCGCCTCAATGAAGGTGGCAACCGTTGCCGCTGACGATTTCGCATTACGCTTGCCACCCGCATCACCCAAACCAACGATGCCAGGATCGGCCGATCCATCAGCAAGTATGGCGGAAATTCCAACCTTATCCAGCAGCGCCGAAGCGGATGGATTTGCGAGGATTGGCTTGCAGTGACGATACTGATCGCGCATGAACTCCTGCGCTTGTCCCATCGCAGCCAACGCCGCAATCGCATCGTCACCATCAGGGAGCACGACGGCATCCCAAACGACAGATGGTGCGGTCTCGAGCGTGATTTCCACATGCACCGGTTTGCCGGATGCCGACGTGACGGTTCCGAGCTTGCCACCCACGATGCGCGGCACCGCACCCGCCTGCTGGAGTGTCGCGTATGTGTCGCGCAACACGGCGTCGTCGACGCCGTCGGCCACCAATAGCGCAACGCGACGCGTCCGAATACCGGTGCTGCCCGGACGGCTGAACAGCGAAAGCGCGGGAGAAATGTCCACTTCCGACTCCACCGTCACATTCAATGCACGCGGCTGCGCTGCAGGTACTGGAATTCCCAGTCCGTCCGCAACGCCCTGCGCCAGGTGTGCATCAACATTCACGAGCACAGAAACCACGCGTTCCCGCACGGCTTCGGTTTGCACGCGCGTCAATTCAAACCGAAACGCGTTGATGATGTGGGTCTTCTCAACATCCGACTGGCTGCGAAAGAACAACGACGCTTGCGAATAGTGGTCGGCAAACTTCTCAGGTTTACCGCGCACCTTATCTTCGAACACCGGTTGCGGGAACGACACGAATCCCATCGTGCCAGCCTGGTAAGGGCATCCACCGGCCAATGAATTGGGTTCGTAGGACACACGGCCACGATGAATTGCCTGACGGTGCATACCATCACGTTGGTTGTTATGCACCTGTGCGACGGGCGAGTTGATGGGTATTTCGTGAAAGTTCGGTCCGCCGAGACGGGAGAGCTGGGTGTCGAAATAGGAGTGGATGCGCCCCGCCAGCAGCGGATCATTCGAGAAGTCAATTCCCGGAATGATGTTCTGCGTTCCGAATGCGACCTGCTCTGTTTCCGCGAAGAAGTTGTCGGGGTTGCGATCGAGGGTCATTCGGCCAACGATGCGCACGGGCACCAGTTCCTCCGGCACAAGTTTCGTCGCATCGAGCACATCAAAACTGAAATCGTCGGCCATTTCTTCGGTGAATATCTGCAAGCCAAGATCCCACTGCGGAAACTCTCCGGCCTCGATGGCTTCCCACAAGTCGCGTCGGTGGAAGTCAGAATCCCCACCGGCAATCTTCACAGCCTCGTCCCACACGAGCGAATGCGTTCCCGCTACCGGCTCCCAATGAAACTTGCAGAACACCGATTCACCCGCGGCGTTCACGAGGCGAAACGTGTGGACTCCAAATCCCTGCATCATGCGGTAGCTGCGCGGAATAGCGCGGTCACTCATGACCCACATCAACATGTGAGCCGATTCAGGCATCAGTGACACGAAATCCCAGAACGTGTCATGCGCCGATGCGGCCTGCGGCATTGCATTATGCGGTTCTGGTTTCAGCGCGTGCACCAGATCGGGAAACTTCATTGCGTCCTGGATGAAGAAGACGGGTATGTTGTTGCCAACAATGTCCCAGTTCCCTTCCGTCGTGTAAAACTTCACTGCAAATCCCCGGGCGTCGCGCACCGTGTCGGCTGATCCGCGTTCACCCGCAACCGTCGAGAATCGCACAAAGACCGGCGTGCGTGTCCCGGCGACTTGAAATGGTGCGGCTTTCGTGACGTCCGACAACGACTCATTGGCCTCGAAATACCCATGTGCAGCCGAACCGCGGGCATGCACAATGCGTTCGGGAATTCGCTCGTGATCAAAGTGCGTGATCTTTTCGCGAAGGATGAAGTCCTCGAGCAGTGCCGGACCGCGCAGACCCGCCTTGAGCGAATTCTGATTGTCACCGACCGCCGTGCCCATGTTGGTCGTCAACATCTGGCCGGACGAATCTGCGCGCACGCGATCAAGTGAACCGACAGTGGCGTTAACGCCGCTCGTCACCACGCCATCTCCCGTCTTCGTCGAAACCACGTTTTCGCCAACGCTGCTCGCACCAACAATGGGATCCGGTTGCGGCGCTGGCGCACTGCCGCTGACTGGCTCATGTCCGGATTCCAGACCGTGCTCGGCATCCTTCAAGGCATTAAAGGGCATGGAAGCAGCGAGCGCATTTGTGCCCCGGGCCTTCTGTGCCAGCAACTTCTTCCGTCCCTCAAGCGCCGCCGGATCAATCGGCTTCGTTGACGGTCCTGAAACTGTACTCAATGCAGACGACGAGACGTTCGTATCATTGCTCGTCGCGCTGGGAGAAACCTGCTTTCCAGTTTTGGATGTCTTTTTTGCGGGCATGACAGATTCTCGCAGTTCGATGTCGAATACAAAAAAGGCGCGTCAAACCGTGTTGGTTTGTGCGCGCCTTCGACGGGCCGGCCAGATGCCTGCCCCCCAAGGCCGCCCTCATCGAGGGCTGAGTCTGGAGAATTTATACGAGTAAGAGTGCCCCTCTGTCAAACGAAAATGCGGGCTCGGTGGTGCAAATATCACGTAACATCGGACGAAATTCGAGGACGATTGTCGTCGGTTGGTGCATCCCGCTTTATCACGCTGAAGTGTCCGTCCCGTTCGAGGTAACACACCTGCACTTCCGAGAGTTCTGCTACCCCCTGTTCACGCAGTTGCTCAATCACGTCATCCCTTGTCAACATTTCGCGCCGCATATGTTGTCGGTGAAGCCGGCCGTCCTTTACCAACACGGTTGGCTTTCCGTTAATGATGCGACTGAGCGGCCGTGAAAAGAACGAGAGTGTGTCCAGCAGGTAGGCCCAAAAGAATATGGTGCTCACAACCACGGCCCCTTCGGTTAACGACTGATAATTGGCCGAAAGCCCGTTTTGTGCCGCATCAGCCACCAACAACAGCACCAGGAGGTCGGCGGCGTTCAGCCCACCCTTCTGTCGCCGAAGTACGCGCATCACGAGAAAGATGCCGAGGTACATGGCCGAACCGCGAAGAAACAGTTCAAGCAGGTTCACCCTGACTGCGAACAGTCCAGCCCAATCGATACTGATGAGTAGTAATGCGGGGAGGGCACTCGATGAAATAGTCATAGTGCGAAATACCCACAGAGTGCCGAAGTGCTCACGCGCCGTGCAAAAATCACACCGCCGATGTCATGTCGCCGGTGCACGTGGAACCTGAATTCTGATCGTGTGTTGAACGGGCTTGCAGGCGATTCATAATCCACCATTCTCCGCAGAGCACTCCATGGCTGAATCAAAGACACTTCACGACTTGTTCGTTGACGAATTGAAGGATGCATACGATCACGAAAAGCAGCTTGTCAAAGCGCTACGCAAGATGGCGAAGGCAGCCATGCACCCCGATCTCGCCGAAGCGTTCACAGCGCACCTCGACGAGACCAACGGTCAGATTGCCATGCTCGAAGAAGTCTTCGAGATGCTTGACATGAAGCCCAAGGGCAAGCACTGCGCAGGCATCGCCGGCATCATCGAAGAAGGCAACGAAGCAATCGAAGAGCATGAAAAATCCCCACTGCTCGATGCCGCGCTGGTTGGCGGCGGTAAACGCGCCGAACATTACGAAATCGCGGCGTATACCACTCTGATCGCGATGGCCAAAGAGTTGGGTCTTGACGACGCCGCCAAACGCTTCGACGAAATCCTTCAAGAGGAAATCGCCTGCGATCAGAAGCTTGATGGGTTGGCGGCCGTGTTGTTGCCCATGGCAAGCGACCGTGGCGAGGACACCGAAGATGATGATCCGACCACCCGCGCGAAGAAAACTCCTGCGAAGAAGGGCGCATCAAAAAAGGCCAGCGCAAAAAAGAGCCCTGCAAAAACCGCGTCCTCCCGACGCCGCTGAAAATTCCTGCGTGACTTTGGTCACGCAGTGGGATTTCAGATGATCCATCTCGCAAATGCTGGGTATTACTGGGCTGCACACGGATAGTGCACAACACACATGGCGGTGGTGGCCAAACCTCGCGGATGAGCATCAGGCTCAGTCAGCGGAAGGCGTGCGAGATGCAGGCCGTCTCGAGCGCCTTTTTTAACGTCTAGACCCGACGGGCCGCCACCAACTCACTCACGAGGGACGTCACTTTGTCTTCTGATAGCGATGATATGCTGCGTTCAAGCGGCGGCGGAGTAGCAGTGGCAGGCGAGTTCGAATCGGTCACCAATGACGAGTCGACAGAAGCTGATGCCAAGATGACGAGAGCGCCCCGTTTCGATAATCCGATTCCGGGCGAGTTGCTTCAACTACCGTTTGCCGAAGCGCGTGCGCTGGCGTTGGAACAGTTCGATCGTCAGTTTCTGGGAGCCGCTCTGGCCCGGCATAGTGGCAATATTGCGCGCACCGCTCGCGCCCTGGGACTGCACCGGCAGTCGCTACAGAAACTCATGGCGCGTCGCAATATCAAATCGGTGCGTCCGGCACCAGCATCAACATCCGCAACGAAAGTCTGATTTTCGACGAGCAGTTTTTGAACAATACTTCAACCACACCGATGTTCGCTCGGGCTCTGCATCAGTGTGGTTGAATAAATGCCAATGTGAAATTGTCAGTGACACCAGTCACGGAGCCAGCGCCACTAACGCGAACGGCGGCGTTGATTTCGGTAACGCAATTCGCGTTCTGAACTCAGACGACATCGAATGGATCAAGGTACTGATCGTCGAAGTCCGTACCACCGTACAGTGAGCGAGCCGCAAAGGGCACCATAGGTGCGTAACGAAATCCGGACGCGGTGGCATTCAGAGTCTCGCTACGATGGATAGCGCGACCTATGGTTACCTGACCAACGTCGAAACGGCGTGAACACTGTGGATTGCGTCATGTGAGCCGTGCTTTACACGGGTTCGACTCACGACGGCAACGTGTCGGAGCACGCGAAACGGCGAGCAAATAGTTTGACCCGCCGTTCGCATGACTCGCCCCGACTAACTGATCGTCGGAATGAAGAACGGTTGTACAATCGCAACCACATCGGCGCGATCGAGCGGTTCGTCGAATGCCTCTTGTGCCGCTGCTGTGCCAAATTGCGCTGCCGCGAGGGAAGTGACGTTGATACCTCCGTGCGTGGTGTTCGACTCAGATGGTGCCGTGGTAGCATTGGCTCCTGCACCGTAAATCTTATCGAACGCCGCTCCTACCGCGGTCGGATTCGGACCGAGATCCGTGCCGCCGGCTGCAGCGCGCTCACCACCGCGCACTGTACCGCTATACCGCACATCCGTAGGGGCGTTGGCGGCGGCTCGCCGCATACGGCGAATGCGCGCAGCGTGGCGCGCTTCTACAGAATGAATGCGTAACGCCGCTTCCAGGATTGCGGAATTGGACATGAGATTCGCCGCTTGTCCCTTGTAGGCCCGCACGCCAGTGTCTTCTGCGCCCTGAGCGACTTCGAGCAGGAACGGGAGATCAGTGGTCGCTTTGGCAAACGCGCCGCCCCCCCCGGCACTCCGGTTCCCTGTGAAGTCAAAAGTAGTGGCGTCCAGATTGAAAACGTTCGTCGCTCCGGTGGCGAGCAGCGTCGCTACATGGGCGGCTTCATGCTTCTGAATTTGTTGCAGCGTGTTTACCGCACCAGGAACTCCAGCTGCCAGCGCGCGCACCGGAGCGAATGCCGCATTCTGCGCGGCAGAAGAACTGGTGCCGAGTACGGCCTTGTAGAACTCGTTCTCGAAAATCTCGAGCGCAAGCGCAAAGTCGAGCACACTCTTGATCGCGGCAGGCAGGGTTTGTCCATAGACATTTCGGCTGAGTGCGGCCAGCGCGATGGGCACCGAACCAATTGCCAATGCCGTCACTATGCCTGATGGCGCAGGCGATCCCTGATCGATTTCGTTTTTGCGTTCGGCGAGCCGTTCGACCATATCCGGTTCGATCTCGTCAAGAATTGATTGTGTGTTCATGTGCGTATCATCTCCAAGTCGACTGGTCGACGGTTATTGCGGCGTGGGTGCGGCTTTGTCTGGTGTTCTCTTGCTTTGCGCCGGCAGGGTGCCGATCGTGAGCGGGCTCGTGACAACATTGAGAGACACGACGCCTGCGAGCACGGTGTCCGGCTCGGCCTTCACATCCAGACCAGACGCGTCAACCACATCGTCACCAGCGAACAGTCGACCGTTCGCGCCATCGCGAATGTCACGAATGGCGGCCGCATGGCGCGCCTCAACCGAGACGATCTTGCCGGCGATGAGCAAGTACGCGGCGGAAGTGAGATACTTCCCCGCACCGTTATACGCCGACACCCCGGTATCTTCAAGCAACTGAGACGTGCGCAGCAACACGTCACGGCTCGCCGTCAAGGTTCCGACCGTTGTAGCGTTGAACGCAATGGTCGGAATTGCGGCGGATCCCAGCACTTGCTTGAAGAATTCACGATGAATGACCTCGTGCTTCTGCAAGTCGGACAGCACCTCCTGCTCGTTCGCGGAGAGCGCCGCAAATCCAGCCGAGGTCAGCGCCGAGGTATAGTACGCCGCTTCAAGTTGTTCCAGCGCATACGCATAATTGAGAATGCCGATATCAGTACTGAGATCGAGCTTGTAGGGCGTGCCCGTTGGGTTAGTGCCGGTGTCGTTATCGTCGTCGTTGTTACACGCGGCGAATACTCCTGGCAGGAGAACAATTGCACCTCCCACGCTGAGCATACCAAGGAACCGGCGTCGCGTCGTCGCCTGCAGCAATTGATCGCCACTGGTGAAGACCATCTGAGATCTGTCGCTCATCTATGTACTCCGCATTTATGGACCGGCCTTTTTCTGTGTCGCCATGGCGGGCTGGTGTTCGCCAACCTCCGGTCATCAACCGTTAGCAAACGATCAACGACCGTAAAGTTTTTCCTCGTCCGGAACAGGGTTCCGGCCGTTCAGCAGTCACAGCGCACCGTCGGCATTCGCTTTTTTATACTCTACGAATTACGGAGTCCGATGCCGATACACGTCATTGGCCGGGTCTCCACCGTCGCGCGGTCCTGACACAAAAAAGGCGCAAGGAATCAGAAGTATCGATTCCATCGCGTCTTCCACTGGCAAGCCGTATGCTCGCCCGCAAAGGTGACCTGTCGGAGGGTCAAAGCCCTGTAGTATTGAACTTCTGGTGGTGTTCCGAGATTCGCGCAATCAACCGTCATTACGTGAGTGACGCTTGGCACAAACAGTTTCTACATTGCTCCGCATCCGTCTGAGTTTCCAAGACAGACTGGTGAATGTGTGCAATCCAAAGTTCGTGCGGTATGGCGCGCTTCGTGCGAAATCACCAAAAATGACGAGCAGACAGATCTGTCACACCATACCCTCTCGTATCAAGGGATACACAATCGATCGCTTCGCACGTCGTGCATGCGCGTGCACACATTCGATTGCCCTCCAATAAGGGATTCACGTGTCCAGACAACTTTCACATGCGCGCACGAAAAGCCGCGTGCTCAACAGCACCGTTGCAGGAGCGTTGCTTCTCGCATCTCCGTTTGTGAATTCGTGTGCCAAAAAAGACCAGACGATGGATTCCACCAGGGCAATGGCGCCCGACACTTCCTCCATGACGAAAATGACGGCACAACCAAAACCTGATGACCAAATGCAGGCCGTACTCGACAAGCTCGCGTCGATGGGTGGCAAGCCAATTGAGACGTTAACACCAGCCGAGGCGCGTACGCAGCCAACACCAGCGGCCGCCGCGGGCCTGGTTGCAGTCAGCCAGGGAAAAGACACCACCAATTCTGTCATGGCTCCCGGCGTCACTGCAGCCGACCGCGTGATTCCCGGAGCTGCCGGAAAGATTGCCGCGCGCGTGTACACGCCCGAAGGCGCTGGACCGTTTCCGGTCATCGTGTATTACCACGGTGGCGGTTGGGTCATTGCGAGCAAGGAAGTCTACGACGGCGGTGCGCGTGCCCTGGCAAAGGGGGCCAATGCCGTCGTGGTGTCGATTGACTACCGTCTTGCTCCCGAGCACAAGTTTCCAGCGCAGCATGATGATGCACTGGCAGCGTATCGCTGGGTCGTGTTGAATGCAGCGACCATCAAAGGGGATCCCGCCAAAATTGCCATCGCGGGTGAGAGTGCGGGTGGAAATCTCGCGGTCGCAACTGCGATTGCGGCTCGGGATGCGCAAATTGCATTGCCGCGAGCGATTATCTCGGTCTATCCAATTGCGCAGCCTGATACGATGACCGCATCGTACGTCGAAAACGCAAATGCAAAGCCACTCAGTCGGCCGATGATGAGTTGGTTTGCCATGCACACCACGCGCACGCCGGTCGACATGCAGGATCCGCGCATCAATCTCGTCAAGGCGAATCTTGCCGGCTTGCCGCCAGTCACCATCATCAACGCGCAAATTGATCCACTCCGCGACGACGGCGCTATGCTCGAGCAAGCACTCAAAGCCGCCAACGTCGAAGTCGAGCGCAAAGTGTACGATGGAGCGACGCACGAATTCTTTGGAATGGCTGCGGTAGTCAACAAGGCGAAGGACGCACAGGAGTATGCCGTCAGTCGCCTCAAGTCCGCCTTCCAGAAGTAAGGGAGGCGCGCGCAGGGCAGAGCATCGGGACGAAGGGCCCTCCTCGGACCCCTGTACAGCACAAGGACCGGCCCTTCCGTAATCAACATGGGAGGGCCGCTGTCTTTTCTGCGCGCACCGTGGAAATTGCAAAGTGCCACTCCCCACCCTCCGCTCTCTCCCCGACCGCCAAACATGGCCAACGCGATACGCACTCAGACATTCACCGAATCAGTCATCCGCGAAATGTCGCGGTACGCGCGCGAATACAACGCCATCAACCTGGCGCAGGGCTTTCCGGATTTCCCGATGCCGGCCGAGATGAAGCAGGCCGCCTGCGACGCGATTAACGGCGACATCAATCAGTACGCCGTCACGTGGGGCGCACCGGTGTTGCGCGAAGCGATCGCCAGCATGTACGCGCGCCGCTTTGGCATGAGTGTCGATCCAGAAAAAGAACTCACAGTGTGTTGCGGTGCAACAGAAGCAGCAGCATCAGTGTTTCTCGCGCTGCTCAATCCGGGCGATGAAGTCTTGATTTTCGAACCGTTCTACGAGAACTACGGCCCCGACGCCATTCTGTGCGGCGCCGTACCCGTGTTCGTGTCGCTAGACGCGCCCAACTGGACATTCGACTTCGACAAACTCGAAGCCGCCGTTACACCGCGCACGCGCGCGCTCATCCTGAATTCACCGCACAATCCCACCGGTCATGTGTTCTCGATGGATGAGATGACGCAGATTGCCAATTTGTGCATGAAACACGGCATCATGGTAATCACGGACGAGCCGTACGAACACATCATCTACGAGGGCAAACACATTCCCATGGCCACGCTGCCGGGCATGGCCGATCGTACGATCACGATCTCCAGCCTCAGCAAAACGTTCAGCATTACGGGTTGGCGCCTGGGTTACGCGATTGCCAATGCGGAACGCACCGTGGCAATTCGCAAAGTGCACGACTTCCTCACGGTCGGTGCGCCTGCCCCGCTCATGACCGCGGCCGCGATCGGTTACAGCTTTCCGGAGTCGTATTATCTCGAGATGTCGGAGAAATATCGCGCGCGTCGCGAGTTTCTCGCCGGCCCGTTGCGCGACGCGGGATTTCAATTCGCGATGCCACAAGGCGCGTATTATTTCTTCGCCGACTTCTCGAACTTGAGCAGCGACGACGACATGACGTTTGCCAAATGGATGACGCGCGAAATCGGCGTGGCTACCGTTCCGGGTTCGAGCTTCTACCGTCCCGGATTACCGGCTGCGAAGAAATACACGCGGTTTGCGTTTTGCAAAACCGAAGCGACGCTCGCAAAAGCCGTGGAGAAATTGCAGAAACTCGCCTTGGCGGGAAGAAGCTGAGTAATTTCGGCCTCGGATCGAAAAACGGACGTTAGTCGTCGGTCATTGAGGCCAACGCGGGTCGAGACTGTCCAGCGCATTCCAAATGCGTAATCGTTCCGCTGATGCCAATCGGTTATTTCTCCAGCGACTGCACCGTGCTCCGATGACCAAGCAGGTTTTTTCGGAGCGCTGAGCGAGGCACACTGTCACGTTTAATACAGTGTGCCTCGGGTCATCTTCAATTCTGATTGGGACGCGGCTCGGTCACTTCTGAGTCGTCGTCTCCATCGGCGCCATCCTCGTCATTCTCTGCGGGCAACTGAATGGGTCGGCTTTCCCTCGCGCGATCGGCGTCGTCTCGATCATTGTCGCGCTGACTATGCTCATTCGGATTTGCCGGATCGTTCCGGGTTGTCCGTGAGTCAGGGTCCTGCATGCGCTTTTCGTCAACCATGGTGTTCTCCGGAGTTAGGATGGTGCAAGATGGATGCACTCGTACCCGGAAAGACACCGAATCAATCGCAATTGTGACAATTTTCACGTGACAATTTTTGTATGCAGTGTCGGATCATCGGCCGCGATTGGCTACAGCTTTCCCGTGTCGTATTGTCTGGAGATGCCGGAGAAATATCGCACGCGGCGCGTGTTTATCACGGGGCGGTTGCGCGACGCCTCATTTTCATTTGAGATGCGACAAGGTACCTACTGCTTCTTCACCGACTTCTCGAAGTTGAGACCGGGAACAACGTGACATTGGGCAAATAGATGATACGCGAACTCGGCGGAACGCGGGCGTAGACGCTAGCCGAGTGAGTGCCTCGTACGACCGCGCCAGATCTTCTTCGTTCCATACGACATGACTGTCTGTCCACGTTTCAAGCCAGTACGCGATACGCCGTTCATCAACTACCCTGCCAACACCCCCAAATTGCGTCTCATACCACGCAAACATTCGACCTACTGACAAAGCAGTTGACAATTCCGCCCGATGTACGCATACTACGGAAACTTCCGTAGCCAAGGTGCCCGATGGACGACATCTACTTCCCGCCCCGCGAACTCGAAGTCATGAGCAGCCTCTGGCGCCGTGGCTCCGCAACCGTTACCGAAGTCCGCGACGACCTCGGCGAGGCCCTCGCCTACACCTCCGTGCTGTCCGCCCTGCAGACGCTCGAGGAAAAAGGCTTTGTGCACCACGAATCCGAGGGGCGTGCCTATCGCTACTTCCCGTCGGTCGGTGCCGAGCGTGCGGGTGGCAGCGCGCTCGCGCGTATTCGCGAGTCCATCTACCACGGCTCGGCCGAACGCATGTTCGCGCAGCTGGTCAGCGACAAGAAGTTGGGGCGCAGTGAACTCGAACGCATGCGCGCGTTGCTCGCCAAACGCCTCAAGGACGAACCGGCCAATCCGGAGGACAACACATGACACTCGCCTGGATGTTGTATGCGCTTGGTGTTGGCGCGCTCATTGCGATTGCGGCTGTAAGCGCAGAGTGGGCACTCAAATCGGCGCAGAAATCCGTGCGTTTCGTTTGGACCACGGCCATTGCGTTGACGTTGGTGTTCACACTGGTCGCGCCGATGCGTGTACCGAAACCGCAACTCGAGTTGCCTCTAGCCGTCGGCCTGGTGGGAACACCTATCTTTCCGACAACGCAACCCACGCTACTGGAAGAGGTCATCGCCAACAGTCACGCGGCGCTCAATCTGCTCGTGTTGCCGGCGCAGAAGTCGATGGCGTTGGCCAAGGCTGCCCCGCGTATTGCCAACGTCAGTGCTGGCGCGTTGTGGGTATTGTCGGCTGCGGTCGCGCTGTTCGTGCTGCTCACGGTGTATTCGCGTTCGATGCGCGAGAGTCTGCGCTGGCCGCGCATGAACCTGCTGGGGCGCAACGTGCGAGTCGCGCCCGATGCGGGCCCCGCCGTGATGGGAATTGCTCCACCGGAAATTGTCATTCCGCGCTGGGTTCTCAAACGCAATACCGAAGAGCAGCAATTGGTGCTGGAGCACGAAAGCGAACATGTGCGCGCGCATGATCCGCTGCTGCTGGTATTCGCGTGTATTGCAGTGGCGTTGATGCCGTGGAATGCCGCTGTGTGGTTCATGTGGTCGCGTTTGCGCCTCGCGGTGGAGCTCGACTGTGACCGACGCGTGTTGTTGCGCGGCGTACACAAGCCGGCCTACGGCGAATTGCTCGTTGAACTTTCCAGCCGGCGTCCGTGGAATTCGTTGGCCATGCCCGCATTCTCGTGGGGCACTTCACATCTTGAAAAACGATTGGTTGCCATGACAGCTCGTCCCGTGCGTTTTCGTGTCGCTCGCCGTGTCGCGAGTGTTGGTGTGATTGCCATTGCGTTGGTAGCGGCGTGCAACTCCGAGATGCCGACGGCCGCGCAGGTGCAGGCCATGGATGTCAGTGCACTCGCGGCACGGGTACCGCTCACGGATTCAACCTTGTATTTCGTGAACGAACGGGCCGTCTCCAAACAAGAGGCGACCTCCGTGGCCTCGGGTGATATCAGCAGCGTTGAAATCAAGCGCGCCACTCGCACCAAACCGGTGGCCGAGGTGCATGTCACGCTGGCGAGCGATTCAACACGCCAGGTGTTGAGACTCGGGTCAGACAGTGCGCAGCGTGCATCGTACCAGGCATACAAAGGAGTTGTCGAGCGCAAGAAGGATGGCGCGGGCGATCCGGGGCAGACGTTGCACCTGCATGCCGATTCCATCTCGTTGAGCGGAAGTCCAACGCGCGATCTGTCTCAGGTAGCGCCGGAGAAGACCGCCGCCATGGTGCCTGGCGCAAGTGATCGTATAGCGAGTGGCACTTTGGCAATTCAGATGTCCGATTCTGGCGTGGTCAAGGGCACCGGCACTAACGTGATTTTTCGCGATCCTGCCTGTGTGAGCGGCAGCGTCACGTCCGTAGGCGCAAACGGCGCACGCATTCGCATACGTGGGCAAAGTTCAGTCGGCGCGACAGAGGTGCAGTGCACCGAACGCGGTACGCCGCTCTTTTTGGTGGACGGTGTCATCATGGCTCCGGGTTCATTCGACGTGAATTCCATCAAGGCAATGGACATCGAAAGCATCGAAGTCATCAAAGGCGCGGCGGCAGCGAACCTCTATGGGTCTCGCGCCGCCAACGGTGTGATCTCCATCAAACTCAAGAAGTAGCGCGTTGGTATAAGTCGAAAAGGCCCGCTCTCCAGCCGGAGCGGGCCTTTTGTTGTGCTGCGAAGTCGCACGCGATGCTCAGGCCGCAGTGGTGTCGCCGCCAAGCAGGGTCAACACCTCGCCCGTGATGTAGCTCGAACACGCGTTCGATGCAAAGAACACAAAGGCCGGCGCAATTTCTTCGGGCTGTGCTGGTCGCTTCATTGGCGTGTCCCCACCGTGTTTGGCGACCTCTTTTGCGTTCTTGTCCGTCACATTGAGCGGCGTCCACACCGGTCCGGGCGCGACACAATTCACGCGAATTTTGCGCGCAACCAGACTTTGTGCGAGTGACTTGGTGAAGGCGTGAATTGCGCCTTTGGTGCTCGCGTAGTCGATCAACTCCTTGCTGCCCTCCAACCCGGTAATTGAACCCGTGTTGATAATCGTTCCGCCTTCGGGCAACACGGCCAGCGCCGCTCGCGCCACGCGGAAATACCCACCAATGTTCGTGGCAAACGTTTCTTCAAATTGCTCGTCGGTAATGTCTTCCAGCGAACCCTGATGATGCTGATAGGCAGCGTTGTTCACGAGAACGTCCAGGCTGCCAAACGTAGCGACGGTCTCTGTGACAATCGATTTGCAGAATTTCGCGTTTCTGAGATCGCCTTCCAGCAGCAGGCACTCCCGCCCCTCGTCCATCACCGCCTCTGCTGTGGTTCGCGCGTCCTCCTTCTCGGCGGGCAAATACGTAATGGCAACGTTCGCGCCTTCTCGTGCAAACAACACCGCGACAGCACGCCCTATTCCGGAATCACCCCCCGTGATCAGCGCAATCTTGTTCAGCAACTTCTCCGAGCCCTGATAATCAGGGGCTTTGTACCGGGGTGCCGGCGTCATCTTTGATTCGTCACCCGGTCGCGATTGATGTTGTGGCGGGAGGGGATTTTTGGGACGCGATTTTGTCGAACTGACGGGTGTCATTTCCCTGGTCTGCTAAACGTTGGTTCGCTCGCGTCGCTCATCAGAATGGCTGAACGCCGCCGTCGAATCTGTTGACCGAGCTCACTGGCGCTGTACGTTTCGCCAGTGAGCTCGTGTGCGTGTAATGCGCGGTTGCTCTGCACTGACCACGGCAACGTGCTTCGTGTCACCTGTAATCGGCCGTGGCCAGCATCAAACCGGTCATACCGTCATACCTACCACCAGTGCTCAGCTCTGCGATCCCTTGTCGCTCGTCTTCTGCGTACTGGTGCCGGCAGTGTTGGGGCTGGTCTTTCCGGAAGGATTGTTTGCGCTCACCGATGCATTCGCTGCGCCAGTCGAACCGGTTCCTGCGCCGGTTGACATAGCGTTGTCCGAGTCGGATCCGGCGCCTGCGCTCTTCGTTGATGCCGGGTCGCCGTTCTTGTCCGGCGATTGCGCCGGAGAGCCGCTCATCGAGTGCGACTTCTCGCTGTCAGACGTCGACTTTGCACCTGAATTTCCCGCTCTCGAGACTCTAATCTGGTTGTTCACATCGTTCACACCCGACACAGCCTCAGCAAGATCCTCGGCGTGACGCTTCGCTTCGCGACTATCAACGGTTCCCGACAACGACACTTCACCGTTGGAAACCTGGACTTCAATGTCCGACGCGTCGATGTGATGATCGCGCGTCAACGCTTCGTTGACATCTTCAGTGATGCGGTTGTCATCGCGGCGGTACCCCTTCGGTCCGCGACCCGCATGTTGACCACGCTGCATCTCTGGCTGCGCACCGAATTGCGAAGGGGACTGCATGCCCGACTGTGGCCCCCATGGTGATCCGCGCTCTGCGCGCGACTGGGACGCGGACTGCATATCGGACGGACCGTTCTGCCAACCGGAGAACTGATTCGATCCGCCTTCGCGACCGCTGTAGCGATCACCATAACCAGTGCCGGACGATCCCTGTTCCATACCGCGGCCCGAGCCCATCCCGTTGCCACCACGACCCTTCATCTGCCCGGAACGTCCGCTTCCATAGTTGTCTTCGTTGATCCCGCGGTTGCCATAGTAGTCGTCGCGCGACGACTCGCTCTCGTTGTTATACCGATCACGACCGGTATCACGATCGGAAGCGGCCCCCCAACTGTCCGCGCCCATGTCGCTGTTGCTGCGGTTACTCATCGAGCGGGAATCATTGCCGCGTGCTCCGCGCTGCCCCTTATCCTCACGATAGCGATCACCTGACATCGACTGCTCATTGCCGTACGCACTCGTACCGCTGCCTCCTTCCTCCATGCGATCGTATGAGTTGCTGTCGTCATTGGACCGCGCGCCACGCGCATTCTGCGATCCGTCGCGTGAGCGACCAGGGGCGCGATCTTCGTCGTCACGATGGCTCCACGAGCCGCCACGACCTGAGCGACTGGAACTACCAAGAGAATCGTTGTTGGCACGGGAATGGTCGTCACGTGAACCGGCATTGCGCGTGTTGTCAGAGCGCGAATCCTCATCACGGCCGTTCGAGCGATTACTGGGCATCAGATTCATCTCCTTCGGTGGGAAAATGTGCTGCGTGAGATAGTGAGTGCACGAAAAAAAAGACGCGGCTGCGTTCACGATTGGTGAACGTTGCAGCCACGCCTTCGTCTCCGAGAGACTGCACTCCGGCGACAAGGCGAGTCGGTCCGTAACGCCGACTCGATTGACATACGCACGGTAAAAATTTTGTTTGCTGAACGCAAGAGGGGAAAAGGCACTCATTTTCGCCGTCCGTGTATTCGATCACATTGGATGCGCTATCGTGCACACTGTGCGCGACAAAAGTCACACTCAACACACAACGACTCACGGCCACGGAGGCCGCATGCCACGAGGGATCTGGAAAGGCACGATGGGGTTCGGACTGGTCACCATTGGCGTGGAATTGCTGACGGCCGAGCAGGCGGAAGCGCTCGACCTCGACATGTTGGACGGTCGGGACCATGCGCACATTGGTTATCAGAAAATCAACAAGTCTACGGGCGAAGTGGTGCCGCAAGCCGAAATCGTGAAGGGATTTGAAGTGAGTGACGGCAAATACGTGGTCCTCACCCCCGACGATCTCAAATCGGCCAATCCGAAGGCAACACAGTCCGTTGATATCGTGGCCTTCGTTTCACGCGACGAAATTCCGCTGCTGTACTACGCGAAACCATATTACGTCTCGCCGCTGAAAGGCAGCGACAAAGCCTACGGACTGTTGCGCGATGCACTCGCCGCGTCGAAACAGGTTGGACTCGCGCAAATCGTCATCCACACTCGGCAACACATGGCGGTGGTGTACCCGTACGAAGAGAGTATCGTGGTGCAGCTGCTGCGATACGCGCATGAACTCAAGCAGCCGGAGGATGCGGGGGTCAAACATGTGGCGCACGCCGCCAGGAGTTCGCGCGCGCCTGAATTCACGATGGCGCAGCAACTCATCGACAGCATGGTCGCCGACTGGAAGCCGGAGCAGTATCGCGACACGTACAAGGACGACGTGATGAAGATGATCAAGGCGCGTTCGAAGAAGAGCACGCACGCCAGTCCCTCCAGCAAGACCGTCGCACCGACCGAAACCAATGTGCTTGATCTCGTCGCGGCCCTGCGCAACAGTCTCAAGAAGGGCGCCGGTTCGTCGCGCTCCGCGACGAAATCGACCGCGAAACCGGCCAAAAAGGTCGCGGCAAAAACGGCGTCCAGAACCGCTGGGAAGAAACGCAAGAGTGCCTGATGCCCGCCACGAAATTCATTCCTCCGCAACTCGCGACGCTGGTTGAAACGGCGCCGACGGGAAAATTGTGGTTGAACGAAACCAAGTACGACGGATATCGCATGCAAGCGCACTGTGTAACGGGATCAACCAGGCTGTACTCACGAAACGGCTTGGATTGGTCGCATAAATTTCAGCATATTTGCAACGTTCTAAACGACGCTTTCGAAGCACGTCGCGTTGTTCTGGACGGCGAAATCGTAGTGGGTACCAAAGGGACGTCCTCATTTCACGCACTGCAGTCGGCGCTGGGTAACGAGGATACCGCCAGAGCGCGCTACATGGTGTTTGACGTGTTGTCGTTCGACGGCCTCGACCTGCGTCCACTGCCGCTCACCGAACGGCGTGCGGCGTTGCAACACCTGTTCGAAGAGTTTCCGGCACGGGGTCGCGTGCAGATCAGCAAAATCCTGCGCGGTGAAGCGACGGCGGCGCTCGCAAAGGCATGTGCTGTTGGCGGCGAGGGCATCATCTGCAAGTTGCGCAGCGCGACCTACGAATCCGGACGCAATCGCAGTTGGGTCAAGGTCAAGTGTGGCAAGCGTCAGGAGTTTGTGGTGATCGGCTTTAGCGAACCAGAGGGATCGCGCACGGGTGTTGGTGCACTGTTGTTAGGCGTGTACGAGAAAGGGAAAGTGCTGCGGTACGCGGGCCGAGTGGGCTCAGGCTTCTCAACGAGTGATTTGATCGCGCTACGCCGGCAACTGGAGAAGTTGGTGGTGCAGAAGTCACCGTTGCACGAATCCGTCAACCTCACGACAGTGAAGGACGCCGGGCGAGTGAATTGGGTGCAGCCCAAATTGGTTGCGGAAGTTTCTTTTACCGAGTGGACCTCCGAAGGCCTGTTGCGGCATCCCGTATTTCAGGGGCTGCGCGACGACAAGAAGCCCTCTGCCGTCAAACGGGAAAACACATGACTGTTGCCGGTGTTACGATCACGCATCCGGAACGCGAGGTGTATCCGGACGCACAGCTCACGAAGTTGGCGTTGGCAGAGTTTTACGAAGCCGTAGCGCCGCTGATGTTGCCGCATATCAAAGGTCGGCCGATATCAGCTGTGCGTTGTCCCGATGGAATTGGTGCGACCTGCTTTTTCCAGAAACACTGGCCGCCCAAAGGCGGTGCCAAAATCACCACGAAACCGGTTGCCGAGGGGAATGGTGAACCCGAGCCGTATGCGTTTGCGTCGACGGCGCGTGACGTTGTGGCGCTCGTGCAGCACGGCACGGTGGAAATGCACATCTGGGGATCGCGTTTTGATTCACTCGACAAACCCGATCGCCTCGTTCTCGATCTCGATCCCGGACCGGGCGTCACCTGGCGGACAGTAAAAGAAGCCGCGGTCGAAGTTCGCGCCTTGTTCAGCAGTCTGGAACTCGAGAGCTGGGTGAAACTCACTGGCGGAAAAGGCATTCACGTGGTCGTTCCGATCGAACGCCGAACCGATTGGATGGTCGTGAATGGATTCGGCAAGGCCGCAGCCGAGCGATTGATGCGTGACAATCCTGCACGGTACGTTGCGAAAGCTTCAAAGGCTATTCGGGACAAACGTATTTTTGTTGACTGGATGCGTAACTCACGCGGTGCAACGTTTGCCGCGCCGTGGAGTGCACGCGCACGCCCAAGTGCCGCGGTATCGGTGCCACTCCGCTGGGAAGAACTATCCGCCGTGAAAAAACCCGATCAATTCACAATTCCGAAAGTCATGAAGATGATGGCTGCCGGTCACGACGATCCGTGGAGTGACATGCTGACACTCAAACAACGATTAACACCGGATATGGCAGTGCAACTGCTGGCCGAAGGAGCGAGCGAATAAACCGCGTTCGCTCCTCCAGCACAACTTGACGGTTACGCCAGCAGTTTTGCTTCCATCGTGATTTCGGCTTTCAGCACTTGTGATACCGGGCAGTTTTCCTTCGCGGTTTTCGCAAACTCCTGCAACTTTTCGTCCGTCAGTCCCGCGGCTTTGGCAACAAGTGAAAGGTGAATTTTTGCGATCTTCCAACCCGGATTCATGTTCTCCATGGTCAGGTTGGCTTCAGTCGTAAGTTCTTCGGGATTCAAGCCAGCCGCCTGCAGTTGAAACGCGGTCGCCATCGTGAAACAGCTCGCATGCGCTGCGGCAATCATCTCTTCCGGATTGGTGCCGGACATGCCGCTCTCATCACCAAAACGCGTCTTCCAGGAATACGGCAGGTCCTTGATGGCGCCACTCTGTGCGGAAACCTTGCCCGTGCCATCTTTGCCGGTTCCGTTCCAAACTGCCGTTGCCTTGCGATTCATGCGTTGCTCCAGTGATGATGAAAAGTCGTGAAAGAAATCCTGCGGTAACTATGACGTGCCGGGCAATACGCCAAACGATGGAGTTGATGCTTCGCGTATTACCCGTGTATCAGTTCCAACGTTTCCGAATCTTGACAGTGCGATCAAGTTCGTCGGCGGTTTGCAACACCTTCTGTTTCAGATCCAGCGGAAGGACCGGATTGTCGGCCAAATACTTGCGCACAATGGCTTGTCCGGCCTCGCTGCGCTGACCGCCAATAAACGCGCCCAACCAACTGCCCAGGAAAAAAATGCGGCGATTCTTCTGGATGTACGGCAGCGAATCGAGTGCCTGACGCAGGTACGGCAATGTCAGCGCCGCATGCTCCTGGGCGTTGAACGCCCCAAGCGAACCACTTGCCCAGTCTTCGTTGAGCGCCTTGTCGGCAAAATATCGCGTGAAGTAGTCGCGCTTCACCACCGCATCTTTGCGCGCGGCTCCCACCGAGAACGCGCGGCGTTTGCCATCGGCAGTGGTGTCCCGTGCAGCTTGCGTTGCCACGCGCTCCAGCGCACCCGGAGCGTTGATCACCGTCAACCGGTTCACCACTTCCCAGCGCGTGGGATCCTTCACGGGTTCGCCCGCCAGTGAATCTGCCGAGAGAATGCCAATGAGATTCCTGATGGCCAGAGGGGATTCGGCAATGCCGATGTACGCGTCGGCGTACGCCTTGCGAATACCGTAGGTGCGCGCCGCGTCGTTGGCACCGGCCCACAACGCACGTTCGACATCGGGCAGCAGCCTGGCGTGTTGCCCCGGCCCTGCGTACGTGCTCAGCGTGCGCGTCAGGCGACCAAGAACATTCGGAAAAATCTGCTCGTCTTTTTCGCGCGGAAGTTCTTTCAACGCCAGTCGTGCAAATCGCATGGGATCGAACTGTGCCTCGCGCACCTGATCCCACAGCGCGCCCCACAACATTGTACGCAACAGCGGGTCGGTTACCGTACCCAGTGCTCCGCCCTCCAGCGCGCGAATGCTGGCGGTATCCAACAGCGTCAGGAAATATCCGTAGTCTTCAAAGTTGGCGAACACGAATTGCGGAGCGGGTTTACCAATCGCGTCCGTGACTGTTGTCGAACGCACCTTGAGTTCAACGGGGATGGTGATGGACGGTTGATTCGGATAAGACAACAGCAGTTGCGTGCGCATGGGCCAGGGCGTTGCACCGCTCAACGCCTGCGCCGGTCGCTGAATGAGTTCCAGGCCCGCAATTTTTCCGTCGCGCACCGTGACGCGTTGTTCAACGATAGGCATGCCGGGGCGCAACATGAAGTTCTTCCCGAATTCATCCAGCGGTTGGCCATGCGCTATGCTGACGGACGCCAGCAAATCCTGCCACGTTGCATTGGCGTACGCATGCTGCTCAAGAAACTGTCGCACACCCTGCTGAAACGCCCGTTCGCCAACGAGATAGTTGAGTTGCTTCAGGACACTGGGCGCCTTGTTGTAAACAATAGCACCGTAATTGCTTTTGGCCTGATCAAGATTGGCGAGTTGCTGCCACAACGAATTCGTGCCCGTCGTTTGATCGACGCTGTACGCGCTGGGTTTGTTGCCCTGATAAAAAGTTTTCCACGCGCCGGTGGTGCTGTCAAGCGAGAATTGCGCCTTGGCCGCCATGTACGTAGCGAAGCCTTCTTTCAACCACAGATCGTCAAACCAGCGCATCGTGACGAGATCACCAAACCATTGGTGCGCGACTTCGTGCAGAATGGTCGAGAACCGTCCAATGCGGCGCGTGATGGTCGGACGTTCGCGAAAGATGAACGAATTCTCGTTGTAGAAAATTGCACCCGGATGCTCCATGCCACCAAACGGAAAAGCGGGTGCCAGCAGGAAATCAAATTTCTCGAATGGATACGGTCGCGCGAAATATCCTTCCATCCACGTAATCGCCTTGTGATTCAGCGCCAGCAGCGAATCGAGCTCGGCTTCTTTTGCACGCGATTTACGCACGTACACGTTGATCGTGCGCGAACCAACGGTTGACGACGCTTTGGTCCACGGCCCAGCCGCAAACGCGATGAGATAGGTGCTGATCGGGCGCGTTTCGTTAAACACATGCACCACGCGATTCCCACTCGTATCGGCGCGCGACTCGGCGCCATTGGCCAGCGTGCTCCAGCCAACCGGCGCTGTCAGGGTAAATGCGACGCGCGCCTTGAGATCCGGCTGATCGAACGACGGAAACAGTTGATTCGCGTCGGCCGGCACAAGCAGGGTGTACAGGTAGTCACTGCCATCAGGGTCGTGGGACTTGATAATGCTGGCACCGCTGGCGGCAATTTCGCTGACGAAGTTGATCGTGACGGAATTTTCTCCTGGCTTGAGCAGCTCCGTCGCAATCCGCACATGCGCGCCGTTAAATGCCGCCAGCGGTACGTCGCGATCGTTCGCCGATATTTTCGTGATGCGCCGGCCACGAAAGTCAATGAAGGCATCGTTCGCACCGGTGCGAGTCCAGTGCACGCGCACGGTGCCAACCGCCGAATCGGGCGCGGTGACGTCCAGCGACAACGCGTAGCGCACATCGGCCACGGTACGCGCGCGCAGTTGCGCCAACTGAAGCGAGACGCCGGGTCCCATGAGGGAATCCGGTTTTCCCTGTGCGGTGACGTCTCGTACGCATGTTTGCGGCAGAAGCGCGACGGCCAGAGCGGCGACGGCAAACCGGGTCGATAAGTTCATGCCCCAAATTTGCAGCAACGCGCCCCTTTTCGCCTCTTCGCTCCGGGCGTGATTCGCGCCATCTTACGTGGGTCTCACACCAATTCTCCCATGCAGCGTCGTGTATCATCCATCGCGTTACTCGCGGCGATCTCCCCCTTCCTCGCGCCGCCGCTCGCCGCACAGGCACCCTCGGCGGCCCCGCGCCAACTCACCACCTCCGACTACGGTCGAGCTGAAAAGGCGCTCGCGATGAACACGACGCCGCTCGTGTTTGGCGCTGGGATTACCCCGGTCTGGCTTCGACGAGAGGAGAACCCTGAGTGGTTCACCTACGTCGTGCGCAAGGCTGACGGAACCGCGCCAGAGTTCGTGATCGATCCAACCAAGGGCACCAAGACCAACTGCGCCACGAACCGATCGGCGTGCGCCATGCCCGAGCACAACATCGCGGTGCGCCCCAACTCCAATATCGGAAACTGGTCGCCCGACCGATCAAAGTTTGCGTTCATTCGAAACTGGAATTTGTTCGTAACCGATATCAAAACGAACAAAGAAACGCGAGTCACTACCGACGGCGTCAAAGATTTCGGTTACGCCACCGACAACGCCGGGTGGATTCACTCCGACAACGCGATCCTCACCTGGTCGCCCGACTCAAAAAAGATTGCGACGTTTCAGCAGGATCAACGTGGCGTACGCGAAATGTATCTGGTCAGCACCGTCGCCGGTCACCCCAAACTTGATGCGTGGAAATACCCGCTCGTCGGGGACAGCGTCGTCTCAATGATTCAGCGGGTCATCATCGATCTCTCGGGTGCGCAACCGAAGGTCGTGCGTCTTCAGATGCCGCCCGATCAACATCGGTCGACGGTGTGTGATCACATCAGCTGCGCTGGCGGTGAATTCGCGGATGTCCAGTGGTATCCCGACGGCAGCAAACTCGCATTCGTTTCGTCATCACGCGATCACAAGATTGCAACGTTTCGCGTAGCGGACGCGGCAACTGGCGCGGTAAAAGATGTCGTGCGCGAAGAAGTAAACACACAATTCGAATCGGGCGACAACGTGCCGAACTGGCGCGTGCTTCCGGCGTCCAACGAGTTGTTGTGGTTTTCCGAGCGTGACGATTGGGGGCAGCTGTACCTCTACGACCTCACGACCGGCGCGCTGAAACACAAAGTGACGACCGGCGACGGCAACGTATCGCAGCTGTTGCACGTCGACGAAAATGCGCGGCAGCTGTACTTCGTGGGTGTCGGAAAAGAAACCAGTCGCGACCCGTACTTCCGTCACGTGTATCGCATAGGCCTCGATGGCAAAACACTCTCCCTGCTCACGCCTGAAGACGGTGACCACAACGTGCTGTGGTCGCCCTCGAAGAAATATTTCGTCGACAGTTGGTCGCGTCCTGACCTTCCCGCAACGGCCGTGCTGCGCGACGGCATTTCCGGCAAGTTGATTGTCACGCTCGAAACCGGTGACATTTCGCGGTTGCTGGCAACCGGTTGGAAACCTCCAACGCGCATCACGGTGAAAGCGCGCGACGGCAGGACGGATTTGTATGGCCTGATGTTCACGCCCTCCAATCTCGATTCAACGAAGAAGTATCCGATCATCAACTACATCTATCCCGGTCCGCAAACGGGAAGCGTGGGCAGTCGTTCGTTCAGCGCCGCGCGTGGTGATCATCAAGCGCTGGCCGAACTCGGATTCGTTGTCGTGATGATTGACGGCATGGGCACGCCGTTGCGCTCGAAATCATTTCATGACGCGTATTATGGCCGCATGGGTGACAACACGCTGCCTGATCAAATCGCCGGCATGAAAGAACTCGCCGCGCGTTACAAGTTTATCGACATTGATCTTGCAGGAATGTGGGGGCACTCGGGCGGCGGTTTTGCGACAGCCGGCGCAATGTTTCGGTATCCGGATTTCTTCAAGGTCGGCATTGCCGAATCTGGCAATCACGACAACCGCGTGTACGAAGACGATTGGGGCGAGCGATATCACGGACTGTTGGTGCGCGACGCAAACGGGAAGGACAACTACGAGGCCGAAGCCAATCAATCACTCGCGAAGAATCTGAAAGGCAAACTGTTGCTCGCGCACGGCACGATGGACGACAATGTGCCGCCCGACAACACGTTGCTCGTCGTTGATGCACTCATCAAAGCGAACAAGGATTTCGATTTGCTGATGCTGCCAAACTTGCCGCACGGGTACGGTCCCGCATCCAACTACATGATGCGTCGGCGCTGGGATTATTTCGTCACGAATCTCCTGGGGGCAATTCCGCCAAAAGATTACGTGATTGGCGCATCGCGACCCGTGCCGTAATCAGAAGTGAAATCGCGGCGCGATACCCCCGCGAGCAGACCGGCCGTGGCCCAGAAGGCGAACGACGCGCCCAGAGTCAGCTCCAGTAGCAACGACGCGCTCGCATCGGCATCCAGTGCAGAGCCGCGGACGCGTTCGCGCTGACGCTCTCGCAGCTGCTCCTGCGCGAACCGCAGCGCGGCCACCGCGTACGCCGCACGTTCGAAACGGTTGGGCTTCGGCGGCGTGAACCGAATCGTCGACTTCGGCCGCTCCACTGGCATTCCGGCCATCCCGTAGGATTCCACCAGGTTGGCGAGTTGGCGCGAGCGCTGCTTCCACCAGGACAGTACGTCTGGCAACATGATCCCGCGGGAAGCTTGAGCGGCGGCCATTCGCACTCGCTCACGCTCGCTGAGCCATTCGTCGACGGCCGCGCCGGGCGGCGACGCCTGCGCGAGGGCCGCCAGCACCATCCATAGTCGGGCGGTCGATGGCGCGATCGAATCACTCAGCGCGCGTGCCATCAGTTCGGCAGGCGCGACCATCCGGGGGTCGAACGGCAGCGCGTCGGCCGCGCGGCGTAGCATCCCCTGCGATGGCGCGCTGGCAGGATCTGTCCAGTGAAACTCGAAAGAAGCGCTCTGCGACGCATTGTCCGCTCCTTTGATCAAGGAACTGAATCCGTCACCCCATGGCTCCTGCGCCTTGACCAACGCCAGCCAGAACGCGGGGACGGAATCTCGCGGCAACATACCGATCACACGGGCGCGACTACACCAGCCAACCAGATCCCGATGAAGCGTATCGATGACCGCGACGCCCGACGGTCGGCAGAGCGATTCGACCGCCCCGCCGTACGCGATCTCCGTCAGCTGCGATACGCTGCGTTCGAGTGAGTCGACGACACTGGCCGCCGTGCCGCTCGGCAGCGTTCCCACTGCCGCCACTGCTTTGGCGGTCGAAGCGTCGATCAGCGAGTCGCGGAACCAATCCTCGACCGCGCGGAAGCCGCTACGCGCACGGGACTCCTCACCGCCTTTCAACGGAGCCGTCTGCAGGAGGGCTGCCTCCTTGAACGTGGTAAGGAAGGTCAATCGCTGCAGCACACTGCTGCCCTCGAACGCCGCGATCGCGAGCGTCAGCGCGACCAGCGGCCAGAATTTCACGACGTCGGCGCCACGCCAGAACAGCCACGCGGTGACGACGAGCGCGAGGACGAGTGAGGCGACAAAGAGGGGAGCGGGCGGACGCGAGAGGCGATCCCACGTGACCACCACCAGCACCACGGCCACGATGAAGGCCACGATGCCCCACAGCTTCGGTGATCGGGCCGGTGCGCGCAGCAGTGGCGTGGCCACGGCCAGCACCACGAGCGGCGCGACCCATGTCAGCGTGGTCGCGCCAACGATGCGTATCAGTCGCCCGAACTGCGCTCCGCTGGTAGCGAAAGGACCGAGCGCGAGTAGCACGAGTGTGAGCATCAACAGCGCGGGCACGTAGCCCAATCCACTCCTGGGGGCGCGCAGAATGCGCACCAGGAGGACCACCATTACCGCCACAACGCATAGCAACGCCCGCCCGCCCCATCGTCCGGTATGGGCCAGCGCCTCCAGCGCCGAGGCGACCATGACGGGTATCTGCGCGAACGGGCTGCCCGTTCGCGCATCAGGGAGCAACGTGTCGAACGCCGGCGCATAGTCCTGCGGTCTGGTCGCCAGTACCCAGATCGTGAGAGCAATTCGAGCGACTACCACATACACCAGCGCCAGACCGGCCACCAGCAGCAGCCCGCGTCCGACTCGCCACGCTGACGCGATAGGTTCGAGCCGTTTCGGCACGGCATCTGTTTGCATCATACTCCCAGCGGCGACCGCACCAAGCACCACCCACAACCCGGCAAAGAGCAACAGTTGGGTCAGCACCTTCAGATCCGCCGTGATCCCCGAGGCAAAGAGTTTATTGACGAAGTTGATCGCGTCGCCGCCGGCCACCACTTTCACCACTTGCTCGGCGCCAGAGACGTACACCTCGAAGACGGCCATCAAGACCAAGAGTCCCAGCACGCGGCCAGGATCCACGGACGCGCCACGCGCATGCCCTTCGGCGCGTTCACGCACGGACTCGATGACATAGCTCGTGATTGCCGCCGCCACCAAGCCGAGCAGAAACACCACGGCGGACTTCTCCTGCGTCTTCGTCTCTTCGCGCACCAGGACAAACGCCGCGAACCCCATCGCCACACCGAAGGCGCCCATGAGCGCCGGAAAGAACTGCGGCGAGGAACCGATCCGCTGCAGCACCATCAGCGTGCGCTCGGGCGCGGGATGACCTTGGCTACTGTCGGGCGTGCGTCCGGTTTGCATGGCACGAGTATGCAGGGAGGTTCTGGCTCGCGCGAGGACGCGTGGCGCGGGAGACTTCCTAAATCGTCAGTATATGCACAACGGCATCCATTCTATGTCGCCAAACCAACCGCTCAAGAAATTCCGAAACTGACGAACCCGGCCGCGACCGCGATTCGACCGTGACAGTTGCTCCACGATGCGCGATGGGGCGAGCATTCGCTACCGGCAGAAATTGCGCCGCCTGCGAAAACAGCGCGGCCACCGGATCAAACATGACCTTGTTGTCATGCTCGCAAGACGGACACTCCAGTTCAAACATCAAATCGGCGTGCAGATCGAGCGCCGCCAGACGTTCAATCGCGCACTGTCGAAGACTCACGGGCAAATCCATGCGCGTCAGCTTGTGCGCGGGCGAACTTTGCATCTTCACGCAACGCGCAAACAACGCCGCCACGGGGTTCGCATGACTCAAGCTCGCCGCGAGATCAGCACTGGTTGGCAAGTACAACTTCACCACAATTCGTCCTTCGGTGAGCGTCAACGATTCCTCGTCAACCACCGTTGGTTCCAAACCGAGATCGGCAGCCGCAAACGAAAACGCCATGCGGATTCCACACGATGTGCAGCGCGTTTCACAATCGTAGCGACCGCCGAACGTGCGTTCGTGCAGTAACATCAGTCGGCGATCACGCTCGCCAATGGGTAGTCGGGCGCAATGCTCGGGCGCACGGTCAGTGACCGCTGCAAGGAGCGCCACTTCCTTTTCGGGTCGCGAGAGCGCGGATACCTCGCGCCAAACGTCAAGCAGTCGTCGCTCGTCGAGGTAAAGGTTTGTCACATTTTAACATTCCCCAACAACGGTCAGTTTGGCCGTATCCTGCATCACACCAGCGGTCACGAAGGCACCCCAATCGGGGCACCGTTCGGAAATTCAGGCTATCCCTGAATCAAATAGGCCACGGTACAAGCCAGCACGAGCGCCACACCACTTTGCGCGAGCGAGGAGAAATCGAGTCGTAGTGCGTGCGCCAACAGCTTCGGCCGAGGGGTGGGGCGATCCATTTAGAGCTCCGGGTGGTTGGGTCTGGGTGATAAACGCAGGATACGTGAGAATCGTCACACCGCCGATTATCACGAAAACAAGTTTTCCACATTCCGGTATGCCGATACTGGTGGCACGCCCGCCGGCCCCAGCGTTGCTCAAGGGCGTCGCTGTATGTTCAGCGCCCAATCAAATGGCGTCTCAGTCACCCGGAAATACACGAATTGTTGTCGGCGCACTCGAGCATTGATGCGCGCCGTATCCACCTTTTTGCCGTTCAGCGTGTCCGCCCGCATCCGCTCGATAGTCGGATCGACCTCGCGGCGCGGCAGCAACATTTGGCGCTCCGGACCGGCATAGTACTCGGCCAGGAACTTGCCCAGCGCGTTATTGGAGGCGCCAAAATCATCGCGATAGCGCGCGACGACCGGGCTGATGTACACGATATTCTGAGCAGTGTCGAGGCGATTCTTGGTTGTTTCGTGCAGAAAGGACCGCGTCTGCTCCTCGAGCTGTTCATCAAGCTTCAGTCCGGTGTAGGCTTCGCTGCGCATCTTCGGACCGCCCTTGGCCGCAAGGTTCATGGCGAAGTGAACACGCGGCTCACTGAAATCGTGGCGCAATATGCGATGTTCGACGTCGTCCAGCGTCAGCGTTTGGTCGGCGGCGAGCACAAAATCTTCGCTCCACGGTCCCTTCAACCGAAACAGGCCCAACGACTTGTTGATGTTGCGAATGGACTCCGTCTCGCCTCGGCTCGCCACGAGCTGGATGGTGTACGCATTGTACGCGTTCAGCCAGAACGCGATGCGCTCCGCCTCTTCCAGGCCCTTGAGGTTCGCACCTTTCAACGCGGCGAGATACCGAGTGAAACCGGCGTTGTTTTTGAAGGCGGCGTAGTCGACCAACCCGTCCTTCACGTGGGCGTGCAACAATCCATCAAACACCGCGTGATCGAAGCTGGGCAACACCGGCTCGGCAATTTCAGTCGGGACACTGGTGCGGTTCGGCGGCGGTGTTTGCGCGATGGCTGTTGGCGCCGCGACCAACCCGAGTACCGTGACGAGCGACGCAACCAGGTGCCTGCGCAAGAAAGCCTCCGCCGAACCGGCAAAATGGTGGCGCGCCCCTTGTGGTGGGGACGCGAGACAAAGATCGTGCAGAATGATACGAGTGAGCGTACGGCTCAACCAGAGAGCAGTTTCGGAGGCACGAGCGTGAGTAGTGATTGGTTGCTGGGAACGTGGCGGTTGTACCGGGCCGATGATGGGCTCGATTTCGCTCCCGGCGTGCGCATGGAATTCGCCAGCGAAGGCGTGCTGCGCTACCACATTGATGTGGGCGGATCAGACCAGGTGGTAGACCTGTTGTATCGCGTCGAAGGCGACACGCTCCACACCGAAAACGTCGACGAGCCGCATATGGTGAGTGTAAAATTTGCGCGTGAAGGAGAAGATGTGCTGACGCTCGATTTTGGTGGGGCGTCTGCATGGTTGATGCGGGAATACGAAGACGAAACGAGTTAAGCCTGGGGAGCGAGAATGTCTGGTCGTGTTGAACACATCTGGATCAAGCGAGCAAAGCGCGGCGTCATGGACTCCGTACAGTGCGCCGTGCTGCGCACCAATCGGGGAATTGTAGGCAACGCCAATCAGGGCGGCCGGCGTCAGGTTACCATTCTCGAACAGGAACGCTGGCAGGAACATTTGCAGGCGCTCGACGCAACGCTCGATCCCTCTCGGCGTCGCGCGAACATCCTCGTAAGAGGACTTGCGCTACGGGATACGCGTAATCAGGTACTGCAGATTGGCGGCGTGCGTTTTCGCATCGGCGGTGAAACGAAACCGTGTGAACGCATGGATGAAGCGTTGCCTGGTTTGCAGGCGGTGATGCGACCGGCGTGGGGCGGTGGTGCATTTGCGATTGTGCTGGATGATGGTGAGATCAACGTGGGTGATGCAGTAATGTGGGCTGACCAGACCGAAGAATTTCCCCTGCTCCAGAGGATGTCATGATAAAGAGCTTGCGCCTCCCGCTGGCGCTGGCCGCGGCCGGATTCATGTTTTCGGCCGAAGCGGAACCACTGCGCGTACTTCGTACGTCGCCGGGTGCCGAAGCCGCCGCGACCGACACCATCACCATCACGTTTGATCGTCCGGTGGCGGGTTCCCTCGATAACGCAGTCGATCCGAGCACCATTGTGCGGATCGAACCTGCCGTGCCGCAAGCGCTCATCGATTGGCGCGATCCCGTGACGCTTCGCATCATTCCGCGCCCGGGGTTGCGACGCGGCGTGCGCTATACGGTGTCGGTCGCGCCAACTTTTCGCGCGATGGACGGAAGCCAGCTCGCAGCCGTGTACCGCACGGAGTTTCGGGTGCGTGGTCCGACGCTGGTCGGCGGTACGCCGGCATCTGCAGGCGATACGGTCGACAATCTCGACGTCTCGCCGACGTTTACCTTGCGCTACGATTTTGCAGTGCGCGCGGCCGACATCGCCGCGTTGTCACACATCGAACCCAACGCGCGGTGTGTGCGCGGCACAACAAGAGTTGGCAATGTCGCAGTAACACCTACCGGAAACACAACGGCACCAGCGCGCGAAATTACACTCAAGGCAACACAACCGTTGCCACTGGATTGTTTTGCCCAACTCGTTGCGCCGCGTGAATTGGAAGAGGGTGCCGCATCACCAACTGCGCGCACGACCGTTCGCTGGCCCTTCCGTGTGCACGGAGCGTTCAAGTTTGTGGCGGCCGAGTGTGGGGCGGAGGGATATTGCCCAACGGGTGGGATTTCGTTGCGTTTCTCCACGCCGGTCAATGGCACGGACCTCGCGAAAGTATTAAGATTGCAACCCGCGGTTGATTTCGCATTTGACACAGCGGCCACGCGCACGGATTGGGATCTCGATGCGACCCTCAAGCCGCGCGTGACGTACGCCGTGTTCATGGCCAGCGCGTTGCGCGATGTGTTTGGTCAACCACTCACGGGCAATCCCGCAGCGTCTTTCCGCACCACGGGATTCGAACCAGACGTACAGACCCCGTACGGCCGCCTGATGATCGAGCGCGGCGCGTTTCGTACACTGGCCGTGCGCACCATGAACATCGATACGTTGATTGTCGAAACGCTGGCGGTCCCGGCGTCACTCGAAGCAACGGTGGTCAATCAGAGTTCGTGGGAATGGAAAGAAGCATGGGATTCGCTGCCGAAGCTGCGCGCGATTCGCCGCATACCGGTCAAGCGGGCACTCGATCAGGGTCGCATTGTTTCCATCCCAATGCCGGTCAGCGACGCGCAGCAGCGAAACGCCACGACCTTGTTACTGGTACAGGTGCGCGATGCCGCGGCACCGATCGATACGTCCAGCGAAGACCGTCGATCCGAACCGATCTCCCTGGTGCAAGTCACTAACCTGGGCGTCCACGCAAAAATTGGTGACGCCAGCGGCAACGTGTGGGTAACGGGAGCCAACGACGGCAAGCCAAGAGCTGGTGCGCAGGTCACCTTGCACGACATGAAGGGCAGTGTGATCGCGCGCGGCACCACCGATGCGCAGGGATTGGTCGCGCTGTCCAATTTCACCTGGCGTCGGCCCGGCAGCGACGAAGACGACAATGGTGAAGGGTATGTGGCGGTCACGTTAGGCGATGATCGCGCGGTGCTGGCAGTGCGTGACGGTGATCCCGATCTCGCGCCGTGGCGTTTCGATTTGCAGAGTGCGTGGGGCAACACGCGCGCACCCTTGGCGGGCGCACTTTTCACTGAACGCGGCATTTATCGTCCGGGCGAACAAGTGTATGCGAAAGCCATCATGCGTCAGGGCGCATTGGGTGCGCTCAACTCACCGGCCGCGCGCGACACCGTGCGCTGGGTCATGCGAGATCGTGAGTACTCCCCGCAATCGACGACTGATGTAGCGTTGTCCGACTTTGGCACTACCGATCGCGCGTTCAATATTCCGGTTGATGCACCGTTGGGTGAATATCAGTTGGACTTGCAGTGGCGGCACCGCGGCAAGTGGACGACGGTAGCGAATGCGAGCTATAAAGTCGCGGAGTTTCGTCCGCCCGAATTCCTGGTCGATGTGGCGTCGCTCACGTCGGCAAAGTTTCCTGGCGATAGTGTTCGCGCGCGCGTGCAGGCGAAGTATCTGTTTGGTGCACCCATGGCCGGAGCCGCGCTCACGTGGGAAGTGCGCCGCACGACGCTCTCGCCCGACGAACTTGCCATTCCCAACACCGACGGCTGGCAGATTGGCGACAACGATAGCGGCTGGGATCGGACCGAATCGCGTGAGTCGCACACTGATCTGCTGGCCAGCGGTACCGATTCGCTCGACCGTACCGGGGCGCAGGTCGTTGGTACCGTTGCCAAACTTTCAGAAAACGGACGACCCGCGCGTTTGCTGTTGGTTGCAACCGTCACCGACGTCAACCGTCGCACGGTTGGCGCAACCACTTCGTCAATTGTGCACCCGGCCGACGTGTACGTTGCCGCGAAACCCGATGGCGACTCGTGGTTCTGGGCAGTCAACGCACCGCGCACCCTGCAGGTGTTGTCTGTCAAACCCACCGGTGAACGCGTAACCGGTACTCGGGTTGACGGCGTGTTGATTCGTCGCGAATGGCATCGCGTGCGTCGCACGCGTGATGGCGTGACCGAATCGGTTGGTGAGTGGGTGGCTGACACGGTCGCGCGCTGCAGCGTTGTGACAACCGAGTCGTCCAGACCGTGCGCGTTCACACCAACAGCCTCGGGCGTGCATTCGGTGGTGTTTCGCGCGAAAGACGCCGCGGGACACAGCACCGTCACGTCGTTCACGCGTTGGGTCACGGGACCCGGCTGGGTTCCGTACAACGACGAAGGTGAGTTCAAACTCGAAGTCATCGCCGACAAAAAGAACTACGCGCCGGGCGACACTGCGACGTTGGTGTTTGCATCGCCGTTCACCGATGCCGAAGCGTGGATCACGGTCGAACGCGAAGGGCTGTTTGAACAACGTCGCCTTCGTCTGACATCCGGCACGACCACATTCAAATTGCCCATCACCGAAGCGCACGCACCAAACGTGTTCGTCTCAATGCTGGTCGCACGCGGACGCAGCTCGGCACCTGGCACACTTGGCGATCCGGGTCGACCAACGGTGCGAGTTGGTTACGCGGAACTGCGCGTGACGCCCGAGGTGAAGCGTCTTTCGGTGAGTGTGGTGCCAAACAAGGATGAATACCGGCCCGGCGACACGACGCGCATTTCGCTTGACGTCAAGAATGCCAACAAGCAGGGCGTGAAGAGTGAAGTCACGCTGTGGGCAGTTGATGAAGGCGTTTTGTCACTGACCGGTTACAAGACGCCCGACCCGCTTGGTTTGTTGTACGAACCGCGCGGCGTTGGTATGACGCTGGCCAGCACGCTGGTTTCTGTCGCGCCACAACTTCCCGAAGGCGACAAGGGATTTCGTGAATCTGGTGGCAGTGGTGGACGCGACGGCGCGGACATCATGCGCTCGCAATTCCGCACTACCGCATTCTTCCTGGGTTCAGTGGTCACGGATGACGCGGGGCATGGTGTCGCCGTCGCGAAGTTGCCGGACAATCTCACGACGTTTCGCGTGATGGCGGTTGCCGTTACGCGCGCTGACAAATTCGGCAGCGGCAGCGCCAAACTCCTCGTCACTCGGCCCCTCGTTGCGCGCGCGGCACTCCCACGCTTCCTGCGTCCCGGTGATCAAGCCGATGCTGGAACGACGGTCAACTTGCGCAGCGGGCAGAAGGCGTCGGCGACGGTTGGTGTCTCCGTACAAGGCGCCACGATTGCTGGCAAAACGTCGCAGAACGTCACGCTCGAAGCGGGCCGCGGCCGCGAAGTGCGTTTTCCCATTCGCGCCATTCCCGGTAAGCAGGCGACGTTCCGGTTTGATGTGAAATCCGGCAACGAAAAGGACGCGCTGCAGACAGTTATTCCGATACGCGCCGATTCTCGACCGACCATCACGACCGCTGGCGGCACGTTTGCCAATGCGGGCACACTGGCGCTCGCGATGGGTGCGCCGCTTGACGGACCACTCGACTACGCACGTTCGGAACTCACGCTCAGCATCGGAAGTTCGCCGCTCGCGATTGTACGCGCCGCCGCTGAACGCGCGCGAAGTTATCCGTACGCGTGCACTGAACAGATCAGCAGCACGGCGCTACCGCTGTTGCTGTTGCTCAATGCCGATCGCGCGAACGCCGCTGCAATCGAAGCGAACACCAGTCAGCGCCTTGCCCCGGGCACGGCATCCAGCGATGTCGTTGCCGCGATCAGCTCGCTCACGCGACGCCAGCGGACAGACGGCGGCATTGGGTACTGGGGTGCCAGCGACTGGACCACGCCGTGGCTCAGCGCGCAGGCGGCGCTGATTTTTGCCGAAGCGAAGGATGCGGGCATTGCCGTCAACGACTCCGTCGTCGCGCGTCTGGTTCATTATTTGCAACAGGCCGCGGGCAAACCCATCACCGCGCAATCACCAACCACAGGCTTCACTCCGGTGGCGCAATTCTACGACAAGCGCGGCGCAATTCTCGCTGAATACGTCGCGGCGGTTGATGCATTGAGCCGCTTGGGCAAACCCAACATCGCCGTCGAAAACGAATTGATTCGCCGAGCGGCGCAGTTGGCGTGGGAGGATCGTGCTCGGTTGGCGCGGGTGCTGGCACGCCGTAATGCGTTGGCGCCGGCTCGCACTTTGCTCGCGCCGCTGTGGGCGACCGTGAAAGTGGAAGGTCGTCACGCGGTGCTCCCCGACTCAACACTCGCCGCAACGTATTTCTCGTCTCAGGCACGGCCCGCGGCGCTGTTGTTGTCCGCGACCGTGGCAGTGGCACCCGACCATGAACTCGTGGGCCCACTTGTTGAAACGTTGATCAACGCCGGACGTCGCCGCAACGACATCTTTGGAGAAACGCAGGACCTGAGCTCGTCCGTGCAGGCACTCGCTGATGTTGAGCGTCGTCAGCGCGGGGCGGCGAAACGCGGTGTTCGTGTGACGGTGAATGGGCGCACATTGCTCGAAATTCCCACCGGACGTCTCGCGCAAGACACCACACTTTCGTTGGCGTCGTTGGGTGCGACGACCGCGACTGGTGATTCACTCCGTGTAGAAATCACGCCACTCGCTACGGGAAACCCGCTGTACGCGGTCGCGTCGCTGTCGGCGATGGCCAAGACCCGTCCTGTTACGCCCGTTGACCGCGGGTTCGCACTGGAGCACTGGATTGAAGGCGCCGACGATCGCAAACCGGTTACTTCGGTCGCGGCCGGCGCACTGGTGCGCGTGTTTGTGCGCGTGACCGTGACTACCGAGCGGCGGTTTGTGGTGGTGGATGATCCGCTGCCGGCGGGCCTTGAGGCAGTTGATCTTTCCCTGCGCACCTCACCGTTGGCGAGTAACGCACCGCGCGCGCTCAATACACCGTCACCGATGGAACCGTTTGAGCGCGACCGCGACGACAGTCCCATGGGCAATTGGGGCTATGGTCGCTGGGATAGCGGGTGGTGGTCGCCGTTTGATCATCAGGAATTACGCGACGATCGCGTGGTGTGGGCAGCCACCGTGTTGTGGCCCGGCAGATACACGGTGTCGTATCTCGCGCGGGCGGCAACGCCTGGCACGTTTGTCCGGCCGCCTACGCACGTAGAAGAGATGTACGATCGCGCCGTGTATGGCCGTGGTGATGGCGGTGTGTTTGTCGTGACGCCGCCGCGCTGATGTTTTCTTTTCTGTCACGCCGCACTCGGTCAAGCCAACGCGAGCAGTCGCGCCCGCCTTTGCGTGCGCGATTGCATCATTCGAAAACTGGCAAGGTCTTGATTGCGGGCACCGCGGCAGCATCGCTGGTGCTGGTGGCCGCCGCAGCGTTTGTCGCGTGGCCACTCAGCGCGCGGAATCTGATTTTTCCTGCGCAGTCAGGCGTGACGGTAACTGATCGCGCCGGTGCAATTCTGCGCACGGCGCGCGCCAGTGACGGCTCGCGCCTTCGGTGGATTTCGCTGCGTGACATGGATCCCGCGCTGCTCGCGGCGTTTGTCGCGACCGAAGATCGTGGGTTCTACGCACATCACGGTATCGAACTCACAGCGCTCGCGCGTGCGGCGCGTGACAATCTGTTTGCCGGTCGCATTGTATCGGGCGCGAGCACAATCAGCATGCAAGCAGCACGTCTCGTGGCGGGATTGCCGCGCGGCATTAGCGGTAAGCCACGCCAGCTGTTGGGGGCGCTGCGCCTCGAAGCGCATCTCACCAAAGACGAAATTCTCGAACAATACCTGAATCGTGTTCCGTTGGGCCAGGGAGCCGTTGGTGTCGAATCGGCGGCGCAACTGTATTTCGGCGCCTCGGCGTCCAATCTCTCACTGGGACAGTCCGCGCTGTTGGCGGGCCTTGCGCGTGCGCCGTCGCGGGACAATCCAATCGTGAGCGAAACGCGGGCGCGGGCACGGCGTTCACTCGCACTCAAGCGCTTGCAGGCGCGCGGGCTCGCTACATCCGAGGAAATCGAGCGCGCGAATGAAGAGCCGGTGCGTGTCGGCACATCACTGAATGCGCGCAGCGTCGCGACCACAAACGCACCGTTTCCGGCGCCGCACTTCACCAGTTGGTTGCTCGTCCGCGAAGATGAGAAACGCGACGCACTCAATGCCGCGCCATCGTCGACGGGCGCGCGCACTCAACCCATCGCGATTCGGACGACACTCGACCTTGCGTTGCAAACCGAAGTCGAAGGTGAAGTCCGACACGTGGTGAATCAGCTATCAAGCCAGGAGGTGCAACACGCGGCTGCCGTGGTGCTCGACAACACCACCGGTGATGTGCTGGCATGGGTTGGTAGTCCCGACTTCACCGCGGCCAGCGGACAGGTCGACATGGTGGTGTCGCACCGTCAACCTGGTTCGGCGCTCAAACCGTTTGTGTATGCGCTGGCGTTTGATCACGGCGTGACGGCGGCCACGGTGCTGGATGATATCTCGCATAGTTGGCAGACACCGTCGGGACCGTATCGTCCGCGCAACTATGATCGTCGCGAACACGGGCCAGTGCGTGCACGTGAGGCGCTTGCGAGTTCGTACAACATTCCGGTCGTGCAGCTCACCGATCAACTCGGCGTACCCGCTGTGTTGCACACCCTACGCGACGCGGGATTTGCCTCACTCACCCGCTCCGCCGAACATTACGGACTGGGCTTGGCGCTCGGCGACGGTGATGTTTCGCTGATTGAGCTCGCGAACGCGTATCGTGCGCTACGCAACGGTGGCGTGTGGCATCCCATACGGGTTGACGCCAACGCACCCGTAACGGACAGCAGCGTGCGCGTCGTGAGTCAGGGCGCAGCCACGCTCGTACTGGATGTGTTGTCAGATCCGGTTGCGCGTTTGCCAGGCTTTGGCGATACGACGCCGTTTGATTTCGCATTTCCGGTGGCCGCAAAAACTGGAACGTCGCGACACTTTACCGACAATTGGGCCGTTGCGGTGGCTGGCAACTTCACTGTCGCCGTTTGGGTCGGAAATTTTGACGGACACCCGATGGCGGCAGTTTCCGGAATCACTGGCGCGGGACCACTGCTGCGTCGTGTGGTGTTGCGTACGGCAGCGCGAGTGCAGCCCGGTGTGCTGCCAACACCGACGGAGGTGGGTGCGCAGCGCGAGCGTGTGTGTCGCGTATCGGGCCAGCGCGCGATTCCGGAGTGCCCGGCCATCGACGAGTGGTTTCTTCCAGGTACGCACGCACCGGCCGGTGAGAATTGGTATCGCGAAGGCGCGTTGGTGTTGCCGTTGCGATATGCGGCGTGGCGCAAACGCAGTACGGGTCAGGTGGGTGATGGTGAACGCGTTGCTACGTCGGACATGAGCGCGGAAGAAACTGGCCGCACTGATCGCACTCCGACAGCGCTCACAATCGAGTCGCCGCGCAATGGTGATCGTTACGCATTGCCGACTGGTGTTGAGGCGTCGGCTGCAACGATTTCACTACGTGCCGTTGGAGTCGAATCGTCGGCGCGCCTGCACTGGTCGATTGACGGAAAACCTTACACTGGACCGCGTTGGAAGCTGGTAGCCGGTGAACACACGATCGTCGTGCGTACAGCGAACGGACAAACTGCTGAGGCGCACGTTGTCGTTTCACCGGATGCAGGCGGACGATTGTAACAGGACGTGCGGTACGCGACTATTTCTACAGCGGAAATTGGTTGCGCTGCTTCGCCTGAAGAGGACGTTGGACACGCGGCGTCGACACGCTCTTGGCCCGGATTGGTGATCGTCAACCGACTAACTGCCTTTGGACGTTTCGGACTTTTAGAAGGACTTTTCGGACAGTTTCGGAGCGGAATCGCGTTAACGGTGACAGCCGCTCGGATCTTCGTTTTTTTTGAAAACGGCACTTCGTTCTCGGCATTCAACAGGAATGAAACCGCTGTACCGCCGAATTTCCGTCCCAAAAATTCAACTGTCGTCACCGCGCACGGTCCCTCAAACCCTCTCGGCTTTGGTCCGAACAGTCCGGAGTGTCCGTAAAGTCCAAAGGCAGTTAGTCGGTTGCAGTTGCTGTTGGACGGTTGCAGCTGCTGCTGGACGCTTGCAGCTGCTGCTGGACGCTTGCCAGTTAGTCCGGTTCAGGAAGTCCAGTACATCCTGTTCAAACCGGCGACCCAATCAACGCACCCACTCCGTACGTCAACGCCATCGCCAGCGCGCCCCAGAAAATCACGCGCACCGCGGCCTTCATAACTGGCGCACCGCCAACGCGCGCCGACAAAACGCCAAGCAGCATCAAGCTCACCAACGAGGCCGCAATCACCATCTCGGCTACGTAGGCGTCCGGTGTAAACACCACGAGCAGGACGGGCAGAATTCCTCCGACAGAAAATGCCGCGGCCGACGCCAGCGCAGCCTGAAGCGGTCGTGCGCGATGCATATCAACGATGCCCAACTCATCGCGCGCGTGCGCACCCAAAGCGTCGTGTGTCATGAGTTCATCGGCTACCTGAACCGCCAGCGCATGCGACACGCCGCGCGCCTCATAAATTCCCGCAAGCTCGGCGCGCTCGACATCATACTGCGTTGCCAGTTCGTGCTTCTCTTGCTCAAGATCCGCATTCTCCGTGTCGGATTGCGAACTCACCGACACATATTCTCCGGCGGCCATCGACATCGCGCCGGCCACCAGTCCGGCCGCACCGGCAACAAACACGTTGTGAGGTGTCCCGTGCGCCGCAGCCACGCCCACAATGAGGCTGGCAGTTGAAACGATACCGTCGTTCGCACCCATGACCGCAGCGCGCAACCAACCAATGTTGCTGGAGCGATGGCCTTCCGTATGAAGAAGCATGAACGAATGTTACACACGCGCGCGCGTTATGACGAATGGCGGTCGCTTTCGCGACAAGAGGTCAATACGGCCGGCAACTCCGCTGCAGCGCCACCCGATCGCCCGATCGATTGTCCGCATTCGTCGCGGCCGCCATCACTTCGCCGCGCGAGACGGCCACAAATTGCTGCGTACTCTCCGTCATTGGAACTTCCGTATAACCAATCTGCGCGATCGCGACTATGCGATCCGAATTGTGTCCCACTTCATAAATCTCCACCGCGCGCGGCAACGCATTTTCCACGAGCAGCACATAACTCTTGCACCGGGGCGGCGCATTGCGCTCGGCCTTCGCGACTGAATCTGCGGCCGCTTGTTTCGCCGCAATCTCCGGCGTCGCCGGCGGTATCAGCACCGGGTGATAACAACCCACGCCGACCATCAGGAACATCGCCGTGCCGACCTTCGGCAAGAGTGTGGCCAGTCCGGGTTTAGCCGGACCACCAGCGTCGTGTTTCGAGCGATGCAGGAGATGCAGAGTCATACACCTGTCGCGAAAATGTGGAGCGCCAACAACTCGTCCCGTGCAACTATACTTGCAGCATACGACATAGCCCGAGAACGCGCGAGCCCTTCCGGTCACTCGAAAGTGACACTTTGGTTACCTGCCGTTCGGAGTCGCCCTGGGCCTGAAGATCTGCCCGAGACGGCTTTGTACGCTGACTCGTCAGTACGCTGATTCGTCCTTGGTAGACGTTTACGCCACCCGCGCGTTACCTATCGCGACTCAAAGCCTCGCAACTTCCCGCCCCGCTTCCTGTGCCCAACCCGCTCAAGCAATACCCGTCATTGGCCTGGATCGCGCCCTTTGGCGTGTTCATGCTGCTCCTGATGGTCAGCCCCATGCTCGGCGTTCCGCAGCCGTGGGAGTCCATACTGCGCGTGGGCATCCTCACCGCAGTCATCGTTGCGTTTTCGGGCGGTATTCTGCGCACCCTTCGTGTCGAGCACTGGCTCGGCAGTGTGCTTCTCGGGCTGGCAGTCTGCGCTCTGTGGGTCGCACCCGACATGCTGGTGCCGGGCTGGCGAAGTCATTGGCTGTTTCAGAACAGCGTGACCGGCACGCTCAAGAACAGTATTGCGCCGGCTGAACTGTCTGACCCGCTCGTGATGGTGCTAAGGTTTAGCCGAGCGGCGTTGCTGGTACCAATTTTGGAGGAGTTGTTCTGGCGGGGTTGGTTGCCGCGCTGGATCGTCAACAACGACTGGCAGAAGGTGCCGCTGGGCACCTACACGCGCGCGGCGTTCCTGATCACGGCGGTGTTGTTCGCGATGGAGCACGGACCGTACTGGGAAGTGGGGCTGTTGTGCGGGTTGATCTACAATTGGTGGATGCAGAAAACTCGTTCATTGGGCGATCTCATTCTGGTGCACGCGGTGACCAACGCCGCGCTGTCTGCATTCGTACTCGTAACCAAACGCTGGGAATACTGGATGTAGCCGATGCAGTAAAATTGGATCGTCAGTATTCAGCGCGCAGCGGAGCCGCAGTGAGTGAATGGCGTTCAAGCGCCAGAGTATGCAACTGCAGCCGATGCATTGCAGCATGTCAACCTGCACGTAATTGCGCGGAATTTGTAATGTTCAAGCTTGTTGACAGCGCGGGGGGGGGGGGGGGGGGGAGGGTTTG
>Ga0105047_10000545_pt1 | contig 64126 bp, 50 predicted proteins | sample MAT04_FD_78384 | JGI IMG/M metagenome (GOLD analysis project Ga0105047, IMG submission 78384) | Freshwater microbial communities from Lake Fryxell liftoff mats and glacier meltwater in Antarctica - MAT-04 (megahit assembly) | ecosystem: Environmental > Aquatic > Freshwater > Ice > Liftoff... | reverse complement strand
TGGACCAAGGCGGGATGCGGTGGATCAAGGAGCGCGCAGAGGCGCTGCTCCAACTCCGGTGCATCGACGCGAACGGCGACTGGGAGGCGTTCACGAAGTTCGTCCACGACAAGACGCGCGCGAAGGCGACCACCACCGGGACGCGCGTCAGACTCCAACAACGTCAGCCCGCCCCTCTACCCGGCGCGCACGCGGAGAAAGAAGCGTGACGCGGGGCGATGTTGCCGATGTCGAGCCCCCACTCGATGACGTCGTCCTTGCGCACGGCGACGCTCTCGGACGGCATCGTGACGCGCAAGAGGGTGTGGGAGCCCACGGCGGAGGCACGCACCCGGCAGTCCGCGAGGTACGCGCGGTCGAGGACTTCACCGACGACATCCAGCACCAGCGCGTCATCGAGGGCGGCGTACCTGTCGCTCACGACCGCCCGCACCTGACCACCAGCCGTGCGCAGCAACGCCGACTGCTTGTCCCTCGTGAGGCCCCAGTTCATGCAGGCCATCTGGAGCTTCGCCGGCAGAGCCGCGCGCAGCAAGACGGGCCCCCGCGCCGGCCCCGATCTGTTCCACCGAACGCCCCGATCCAGTGGACGCTCAGTACGAGGCCGCCGGACCCAGCGGAGTGGCGCCTGCGAACCGAGCGGAGTAGACGGACGGGCCCCGCGCGCCGGGGTGCCGAGCCCATGGGTCAATTCAAAAGAATCCGGGACGCGCTCGTGGCCATCGCCCTGCTCGTCATCCCCTTCTTCGTGCTCAGCGCGAACTTGCGGGATCCCAGCGAGGCCACCAGCTTCGATCAGCCGATCCTCCAGATCTCGGCGCCCATCCAGTCGTTCGCGACTACCACCGCGGGCTGGGTCTCGGACATCGTCGAGGACTACGTCTACCTGATCGAGGTCGAAGAAGAGAACGAGGCCCTGCGCGCCCGCCTCGCGCGCCTCGAGCGGGAGCGCCGACGCCTCGAGGCCCAAGGGCTCGAGAATCGGCGTCTGCGATCGCTCCTCGGCCTGCGCGAGCGCCTGGGGGCCGAGGTGATCACCGCCGACGTGATCGCTCGGGACACCTCTCCCTTCTTTCGCGTCACCCGGATCGAGATCGATCGGGGCGAGCGCGATCGGGTGCGCGCGGGCATGCCCGTCGTGTCGGCCGAGGGACTGGTCGGCGAGATCCGCCGCACGTTCTCCCGCTACGCCGACGTGCTGCTCACCGTCGATCGCAACGCGGCCGTCGACGTGGTGGTCCAGCGCACCGGCGCTTTCGGGATGTTGCGGGGCACGGGCGAGAGCGACCGGTACATGTCGCGCATCGAGAACCTCGCGCGTGAGGACGCGGTGCGGGTCGGCGACTTGGTCCACACCTCGGGCTTCGGTCAGCGCTTCCCGGCGTCGATCTTGGTGGGCCGAGTGACCCGCATCGTCCGGCAAGAGTTCGGCCTCTGGCAGGAGGTCGAGGTCACCCCCGCGGTCGACTTCTCCCGCCTCGAGACCGTGCTGGTGCTGACCGAGGGGGCGCGACGGCGCGCGGTCGAAGCGCCCGAGGGACGACGGGGAGAAGAGCGCGGCGAAGAGGACGAGGAATAGATGCTCGTCCGGAACCTGTACGTGCTGCTGCTGGGGTTCGCCCTCTTGGTCCTGCAGTCGTCGCTCGCCGTGCTCGTGCCCACCCATCCCATCAGCCCGGTGCTCCTGTTGCCGGTGATCCTGCACCTCGGGGTCTCGCCCGAGGTCCCGCTCATGCGCGGCGCGATCACCTCGTTCGTCCTCGGCTGGGCGATGGATGAGTTCTGCGGCGCACCGATGGGCCTCTCCACCTTTGCGCTCGTCGCCACCTACCTGGCGACGCACGGCGCGGTGAACCAGCTCTTCTTGCGCAGCATGGCCTCGCAGATCTTCCTCACGTTCGGCGTCGCGATGCTCGCGGGCGGCACCATGCTCGCCCTGCGCGCGATCTTCGGACCGGGCGAGGCCTTTCCTCTCATCATGCCGCCGCCCGACTGGCTCGCGCCGCTCTTCTCCACATCGAGCCGCGCAGGCGGCTGGCTGGAGCTGACGATCGAGCTGACGGGCGCGTCGATCGTGACCGCCGCGCTGTCCCCCCTGATCTTCTGGATGATGGCGCGCATCGACGCGACGGGTACCCGCGCGCGACGCAGCACCGATCGCGGAGTCGCGGCGTGAGCCTGCTTTCCGTACGGCGCGAGGTCGGCGAGTTTCGTAAGCGCTACCGCTGGATGGCCCTCTTCGTCGTGGCGGTCTTCACCGTGCTGCTGGGCCGGATGATGCAGCTCCAGGTCCGCAACCACGACGAGTACGCGGAGATTGCCCACGAGAACATCACCAAGACCATCCCGCTGCACGCGACGCGGGGCATCGTCCGGGACCGAGCGGGTCGCGTGGTGATCTCGAACCGCGCGTCGTGGGATGTCCTGGTGACCCCGATGCTGCTCGAAGAGGATCACGTGCCGCTCATCGAGGAGCTGCTCGGTCTCGACGAAGCCGCGCGCGCCGACTTCGAGGAGCGCCTGGCCGCGATCCCCGACCGGCGTCGCTCCCACCAGATCCGCTTCTTCACCGACGTCTCCCGAGAGTCGCTCGCCGCGCTCGAGACCCACGCCGCGGATCTGACCGACGACGCCGGCCGCACCGCCATCGACGTCGTCGCGACGCCGGTCCGCACCTACCCGTTTCACGCCCTCGCCGCGCACGCGATCGGCTACCTGAACGAGATAGGCGAGGCCGAGCGCATCGAGCTGCGCGCCGCTGGCTACCGGCGCGGCGACTTGGTGGGCCGCACCGGGATCGAGCGCGCGTGGGAGAACATCCTGCGTGGCCATCGGGGCTACCGGCGCGTCCCCGTCGATGCGCAGGGGCACATGCTCGAGGACGAGGCCCTCGATGGGAGCGGGCCCTCGCTCGTCGATCCCATCCCCGGCCGAGACATCACGCTGACCCTCGACATGGAGCTGATGCGCATCGTCGAGCGCGCGTTCCGCGGTCATCCCTCCGGTGCCGTCGTGGTGGTCGACGTGCGCACGGGCGCCATCCGCGCGCTCTTCTCCAAGCCCAGCTACGATCTAGAGGCCTGGAGCCGCGGCCTGACCCACAGCGACTACGCCGCGCTGCGAGACGATCCGTTCCGGCCGCTCATCGACAAGACGATCTACGAGACCTACTTCCCGGCCTCGACGTTCAAGCCCTTCAGCGCGCTCGCAGCGCTCGAGGACGGCATCGTGGAGCCCACCACCAGGGTCCACTGCGACGGCGGCTACATGTTCGGCGGGCGGCGCTCGCGCTGCACCGGGGTTCACGACGACGTGGATCTGCGCTCCGCCCTGGTGCAGTCGTGCAACACGTATTTCTATCGACTCGCCGAGCTGTCGGGCATCGACCGCATCTCGCGCATGGCGCAGGACTTCGGCCTGGGACGGCGCAGCGGTATCGGCATCAACGCGGAGGCCGCGGGCTTCGTGCCCACCCGCGAGTGGTACGAGCGCCGCAATGCCTGGCAGGGCGGCATCGCGCTGAACGTCGCCATCGGACAGGGCGACACGAGGGTGTCGCTGGTGCAGCTCGCGATGGCGTACGCGGCGCTCGCGAATGGCGGCACCTTGTACGTCCCGCAGCTGGTCGAGCGGGTGAGCGCGCCGGACGGAACCACGGTCGAGGAATTCGAGCCGCGGGTGCGTCGCCGGGTGCACGTCGATCCCGCGAACATCGCCCGCATCGTGGATGGCCTCTACGGCGTGGTGAACGACGCCGACGGCACCGCGTACGCAGCGCGGATCGACGGCGGTATCGCGATCGCTGGCAAGACCGGGACAGCGCAGCTCACCGGACGTATCCGCAGCGAGCGCGACGTCGAGCGCGACGAGTACCACCGGCGGGCCCACGCATGGTTCGCGGGCTTCGCACCGGTCGAGGACCCCGAGCTGGCAATCGTCGTGTTGATCGAGCATGGCGGCCCCGGCGGCCGCTATGCCGCGCCCATCGCCGTGCAGATCCTCGAGGAGTACCTGGGGAGCCGCGCCGCGGAAGGAGGGCACTGATCGTGGCCTCGCCCCTGAGTTCCTCCTCCCTGAGCCACGGGACCCTGGGCAAGGGCATCCGGGATCAGTTCGACTGGCCCCTCTTCGTGACCGTGTGCGCCATCGCGCTAATCGGCGTCACCAACCTCTACAGCGCGACCAGCGCGCCGCTGGCCAGCCATCGGGGCTTCGGGAACCTCTACGTCCAGCAGATCTACTGGCTCGCGCTCGGTGCGGGCGTCGCGGTGCTCATCGCGGCGATCGACTACCGCCACTACGAGCGCTTCGCCTGGTTCGCGTACGGCGCGGGCGTGGTGCTCCTCATCCTCGTGTTCTTGCTCGCCCCGGAGGTGCGAGGCTCCCAGCGCTGGATCCGCATCGGGAGCTTCTCGCTGCAGCCGAGCGAGACGATGAAGATCCTCTTGATCGTCGCGATGGCCAAGCACCTGCACAACGATCCCAAGACCGAGGGAAGAACGCTCAAGGATCTCGTCGTGCCCGGCCTGATCCTCGCGGCGCCCATGTTCTTGATCCTGCGTCAGCCGGATCTCGGCACCGCGCTGCTGTGCGCGTTCATCTTCACGTCGATCATGATGCTGACCAACCTGGCGCGGCGTTCGATCGTCACCCTGCTCGGTGGCTTCGCGGTCAGCGCGCTCCCGATCTGGGTCTTCGGCCTCGAGAACTACCAGCGTCATCGCTTCCTCTCGTACTGGGATCTGATGACCAACGAGAACCCCGACATCCTCGATGACGGCTGGCACACCTACCAGAGCACCGTCGCCATCGGGAACGGGGGCTGGCTCGGCGAGGGCTTCATGGCGGGCTCGCAGAACCAGCACAATTTCTTGCCCGATCAGCACACCGACTTCCCCTTCCCGGTCTTCGCCGAGGAGCATGGTTTTTTGGGGGTGATGTTGCTGCTGGGGCTCTACGCGTTCCTGATCCTGTGGGGGCTGCGCATCGCGTACACCGCCAAGGACAGATTCGGCGCGGTGATCGCCGTGGGCGTGAGCGCGTTCTTCTTCTGGCACACCGCGATCAACATCGGGATGGTGTCGGGTCTCCTCCCCGTCGTCGGCGTGACCCTGCCGCTCTTCAGCTACGGCGGCAGCTCGGTGCTCACGAGCATGATGGGCATCGGCCTCTTGATGAACGTGAGCATCCGCCGCTTCAGCTTCTGAGCGTCACGCCTTCGCGGTCTTGCCCCAGAGCCGCTCCACCACGATGGGCAGATCGAAGGGCGGCAGGCGAACGGTGTCTCCGTCGGCCGCGACGGCCACCTACTTGGGCAGACCACTCGCGCTCTCGAAGCACTCGATGCTCCGCGCCACCGGGTCGACGATCCACGTCCACGCGACGCCCTCTTGGGCGTAGAGCCGGCGCTTCAGGCCGTCGTCCCGCGCTGCTCGGCGAGAGGATCTCACAGGTCCACTCGGGGGCGATCGGCAGCGGGTTCTCCTCCGGCAGCTCCGGCACGTTCGCGACCCGGTAGCCCGAAAGGTCGGGGACGAGCAGACGCTCGCCGAAGCGCACTTCGACCTCGGCGAGGATCCACCATCCGTCGCCGTCTCCATCGGCGTCGATCGCGCCGAGCGCTCGGAGCGGCCCCTTCATCACCCGCTGATGCCGCGCGTGAGGCCTCGGCATCACCGTGAGCTCGCCTGGCTCGAGGATCATGGCCGTACGACCTTCGGGGAGCGCGCGGATCTCCGCGTAGAGCTCCTCGAAGGTTCGCACTCGCCGCGCAGGCACCGACATGCGGGCGAGTATAGCGTGCAGCGGGCGGCAGAGACTTGGCGCGGCTTGCCATGGCGGGGCAGGCTCGCGCCGCGTGCCTTCCATCCGCATCCTCCCCGACGACATTGTCGATCAGATCGCCGCGGGCGAGGTGGTCGAGCGGCCCGCGAGCGTGGTGAAGGAGCTCATCGAGAATGCGCTCGACGCGGGCGCACGCAGCCTGACCATCGAGACCGAAGCGGGCGGGGTCGCGCTGATCCGGGTGACCGACGATGGGCGCGGGATGTCCAAGGCGGACGCGGAGCTCGCGATCAAACGCCACGCGACGAGCAAGATCCAATCGATCGAGGACCTCTCTCGCATCGCGACCCTGGGATTTCGCGGGGAGGCGCTGCCTTCGATAGCGTCGGTCTCGCGCTTCACCCTGCGGACCCGCGACGCGGACTCGGAGTCGGCGACGGAGCTGCGGATCGATGGCGGCGAGCTGAAGGGCACCCACGAGGTCGGGAGCGCGAAGGGCACGAGCATCGAGGTGCGCGATCTGTTCTACAACGTGCCGGCGCGACGGAAATTCCTGAAGAGCACCGCGACCGAGTCGGCCCAGGTAGGCGACGTCTGTCTGCGCGCCGCGCTTGGTGACGCGGGCCTGCGCCTCGTGCTCATCCGCGACGGCAAGCGGGCCAAGGAGCTGTTGCCCTGCACCGACGTGAGCCAGCGGGCGCGCATGCTCTACCCCGATGACGCGTTGAACCCGGTCGAGGGGAGCCGTGATGGCCTCCAGATCCGCGCGATGCTCTCACCGCCCGAACGCGCCCGCAGCGGTGCGACCCAGCTGCATGTCTACGTGAACGGTCGACCCGTCCGTGACCGCGCGCTCAGTCGGGCCATCGCGTTCGGCTACGGCAGCCTGCTCTCGGGCGGCAAGTACCCGGTGGGCGCGCTCTGGCTCGCGGTCGATCCCGCGCGGGTCGACGTGAACGTGCACCCCCAGAAGGCCGAGGTGCGATTCGCGAACAGCCGCGACGTGCTCGACACCCTCACCCGGATCGTCGCGAGCTCGCTGGGCACCAGCGCCTTCCGGGGGCCCCCGCGCGCGCCCGTGGCCGAGTCCCCTTCCGATGCGGAAGAGGCGCCGGTCGCCTTCTTGAAGCGCGATCCGAGCTTCTGGAACGACCGACTCGGTGGCGCGATGGGGCCGCGATCCGAAGACGTGCCCTACCCGATCGCCGGCGCTGGCGTCCCGTTCGCCGAAGACGCGTTCGCGGTGCCGGGGGCGGGCGTCACCGATGTCTTGCGCGACGCCGCGGGTGATCCGCTCACCCAGACCTCACGTCTGCGCTTCGTGGCCCAGGTCCGAAAGATGTTCCTCCTCTGCGAGAGCGAGCGCGGATTGGTCATCCTCGATCAGCACGCCGCCGACGAGCGAGTGCGGTTCGATCGGCTGGCGCGCGCCTACCACGCCCGCAGCGTCCCCTCGCAGCGCCTGCTCTTGCCCGAGCGTGTCGAGCTGGCGGCGAGCGACGTCGCGCTCCTCGCTGAATCAGAAGAGGCCATCGCGGGCTTGGGCCTCGAGCTCGCTGCCCTGGGCGAGACCACCATCGCGGTGCGCGCCGTCCCCGCGTTGGTGGCGCGCGCCTCCCCTGGGACCTTGATCCGCGATCTCGTCGCCGAGCTGGGGCGCGACGGAGCGCGCGCGTTCGGCGACAGGATCGATCGGGTGCTCGCGACGATGGCCTGCCACGGATCGGTGCGAAGCGGCGATCTCCTCTCGCCGCAAGAGGCCGAGGCGCTCCTTCGATCGCTCGATACCGTCGAGCACTTCGCGGGTCACTGCCCGCACGGTCGCCCGATCCTCTACGAGCTGCCGTGGCCCGAGCTCGAGCGGCGGGTGGGACGATGATCTTCCACGACCGCCCCAAGATCCTCGTGCTCACGGGGCCGACCGCGACGGGCAAGACCACCGCCGCCATCGCGCTCGCGAAGCGTTTGCACGGCGAGCTCGTCGGCGCCGACAGCGTGCAGGTCCACCGAGGCTTCGACATCGGCTCAGGCAAGGCGGATGCGAGTGAGCTCGACGGCGTTCCCCATCACTTGATCGATGTCCTCTCCCCCGACGAGCACATCGACGCAGCGCAGTACGCGGCGCTCGCCGACGAGGCCATCGAGTCGATCGCGGCGCGCGGCAAGCTCCCCATCGTGGTGGGCGGTACGCCGCTCTGGCTGCGCGCGCTCTTGCGAGGACTGATGCCGCTGCCTCCCTCGGACGCTGCGCTGCGCGCCTCCCTCACCGCAGAGGTCGAGCGCGATGGCGCGCCTGCACTCCATCAGCGGCTGACCTCGATCGATCCCCTCGCCGCGAGCCGGATTCATCCCAACGACGCCGTACGCATCACCCGCGCGCTCGAGATCCACGCGCAGACGGGACGTCCCGCGGGCGAGCTGCGTCAGGAGCACGCGCTCGGTGCCCCGCGTCATCGCGCGGTCGTCGCGGTCGTGGACCTGTCCAAGCCCGAGCACGATCGAGCCGTGCAGGATCGGATCGACGGGATGCTGGCGCAGGGTTGGCTCGAGGAGACTCGCTCACTAATCGAGCGCTTCCCCGACGCGCGCGCGCTCCGATCGGTGGGCTACCGCGAGCTCCTCCCGGTGTGCCTCGAAGGACGCTCGCTCGAGGCGGCGAGGCTCGACGCCATACGAGCGACCCGCACCTACGCGCGCCGTCAGCGGACCTGGTGGAAGAGCGAACCCGGCGAGCGGATCGGCACCACGGCCGCGGCGCTCATCGAGGGCGCGCACGACGACGCGCTCCGCGCGTTCCTCACCTGAGCGCCGCGAGCGAGCATCCGGGGACAAACCAAGTACCCTCCCGCCGTGCTCGGCCCCGCCTTCGCTGTGATCGCCTACTTGGTGGGCTCGATCTCCTTCGCGGAGATCATCGCGCGGCGCGCCGGGATCGACATCCGCGCCGCCGGAAGCAACAACCCGGGCGCCACCAACATCGGCCGGGTGGTGGGCAAGCGCGAAGGACGAAGGGTGCTCGCGCTCGACGTCCTGAAAGGCGTGATCCCCGCCGCCATCGCGAGCTTCCTCCTCGATCCGATGTGGCTGGCTGTCACCGGCTTCTGCGGCGTGCTCGGCCACTGCTATCCCATCTGGCATGGCTTGCGTGGCGGCAAGGGCGCGGCCACCGCAGCAGGTGTGCTGGTGGTGTTGGTTCCGCCAGCGGGCCTGTGCGCAGCGATCACCTACCTCGCGCTCCGCAAGCTCACCCGCCGCGCGAGCGTGGGCTCGCTGATGGGCGCCGTCGTCGGTGGGGTCGTCGCGTCGCTGCTCACTCGCTTTCACACCCTGCCTTTCGAGCTCGTACTCATGGCCTGGGGCATCGCGCTCTTGGTCTTCCTACGACACCACGACAACCTCGCGCGGCTGATCGCGGGGACGGAGCCGCCGTCGTGATCCGCACGCTCGCGGTCGCGCTAACGGCGATGCTCCTCGCCTGCGGTAGCACGCATGTCCCCATCCTCACCCCCACCTCCGGCGGCGAGGTGCATGTGGTGGGCGAGGGATCCGTCGTGGTGTTGGTGAGGCCGCATGCGGTCGAGGTGCGGGTGCAGCTCTGGATCGACGCTGGCGCCATCGACGCTGCCGAAGCGAGCGGCGCACCCGAGCTCGCCTCACTCGCCGCGTGGATCGCGGAAGGCCGCGATCCGGAGCACCGGGTGCATGCGCGCGTCGTGCCCGACGGGACCGTCCTCGAGATCCGCGCGGACACCCTCGAGCGAGCGCTCCCGCCGCTCGCGCTCGCGCTGAGCGCCCGCGATCCCAGCGGCGCGGAGCTGGAGCGAGCCCAAGCGATCCTCCGGGAGCGACGTAGAGGACGCGCCGTCGATCCGTTGGCTGCGGTCGAGAACGCCGCCGCCGCCGCGCTGCTCGGTCCGCTCGATCCGCTCGGGCTTTCGTCGGAGGACGAGCACGTCGTCACGCTCGAGATGGTCCGCGACTTCCTCGCCGCCAACTACGGCCCCCGCCGCGCCCGCTGGGTGGTGGTCGGCGCGCTGGACACCGACGCGGTGCGCGCGACCGTCCTCGAGCACGTCGCGCCGCTGCCGCGTGCGGCCGAGGACGCGGCGATGCGGCGACCGCATATGGGCAGCTCGTCCGCGCGCGCGATCGAAGAGTCGCCCGCGTTCGCCTTCGCGGTGCTCGATCCGCGGGGGACGGATGCGATCGGCGGAGCGAGCGGCCTCTGCGGCGCACCCGCCGATCGTCACGCGCGCTTCGCGACGCCGTGCGGAGAGCTCGCGTTGGCGAGCGGGCGAGGCGCGCCCGACCGACTGCCCGAGGTCGCATTCGCGCTGGCGGGTGGAGCGTCGCCCACTGCGGGCACCGAGCTCGATGCGCGGGCCGACGCCGAGCGCGCGGGCTTGCGCTTCGTCGCGCGTCGCGAGCGATGCAGCGCTGTACCCGAGGCCCCGATCGCGACCGCGGTGATCGGGTCGCTCGATCCGAGTTCTGATCACACCACCAGCATGCTGGCTCGACTCGATGCCGCGCTGCAGCCTGCCGAAGCGCCCCGCATCCACCACCTCGACGTCGATGGGCACACGACGCTCGTGCTCTTCACGCTGTCGGGTGGCCCGCTCGAAGACCCCGCGGACGCGCACGGGGCCACCGCTATCTTGGCCCGCGCCCTGAGCACCCGGTGTGATGTCCACGTCAAGATCGAGGCCCAGCGCTTGGTGTTCTCCCGCGCCTTCGCCGATCCCGGCGAGGCCGTGATCACTCGAACGCTCGCCTGCGTGCTGGTCGATCCCATGCCCGACGCGTTCATCGAGACCGCACGGGCCGAGGCGCTCGGCGCGCTCGATGACGACGCGCGCTTCCTCGCGCATGCGGCGCTCGCGCTGGCCCCCGGCAGCCCCGGTCTCATCGCGCCGCTGGGCTCCCCTGCTGGTCTGGCGGGCGCATCCGATCTTCTGGGCACGCTGCGACGTCTTCGCGTGCTCGCGCGCCTCGACGTCGCGCTGGTCTCGCCATCACCGCCGAGCGCGGAGCTCACGCGGGCGCTGGGGACGTTGCCCCAAGGAGAACGCCAAGAGATCGGGGTGTCGGGGATGGGCGAGCCCGAGACGTTCGTCCCGTCGATCGAGGCGAGCACGGTAGAGGTCATCATCGCGCTCCGGGTGGATCACGCGGCGGACGCGGGCGACGCCGACACCCGCACCGTCGCCTCGCTGCTCGCCGAGGAGCTGGACGCGACGCCTCTCGCCGTGACTCGGATCGCGAGCGGCAGCGCGTCGGGATCGAGCTGGCTCGCGCTGGGGGTGAGCGGCACGGACGCCGCCATCGATCGCGTCACCGAGCACCTCGCTGGCGCCGTCGAGCGCGCGGACGCCCGACTCGATGCAGCCCTCCGCGACGCGGATGTCGTGCGCGCGGACCGAGATCGCCTGCATAGCGAGCGCCCCGACGCGTTGGCCCGCGCGCTGTTGGCGAACGACGCGGTCCCGCCCGACCCCCTCGCGGCCCGCACGCTGCTCCACGCGCCGACGCACCGGGTCGTCGTGCGGCCGAGCACCCCACCGGTGCGCGCCCGCCGGTGACGTGCTAGCTCCGCCTCGTGTCGAATGAACGGCCATTCAGCGACGAGCGGCGCGCCAAGATCAAGGCGCCCGCGAAGCCTGCGGCGAAGCCCATCGCCAAGGCGGACGCGCGCCCCGACGCACCGAAGCTCGATCCGAAGACCGACAAGCGCGAGCGCATCCTCCGCGCTGCAGTGAAGGTCTTCGCGCGCAAGGGCTTCTACGCCACGCGGGTGTCCGAGATCGCCAAGGCGGCGGGCGTCGCCGACGGAACCATTTATCTCTACTTCGAGAACAAGGACGACGTCCTGGTCTCGCTCTTCCAGGACCGCATCACCAAGCTCATCGCCGCGCTCGAAGAGATCGTCGCGCCTGGTCCCCAAGGAGAAGGCCCCGAGAGCGAAGCCCCCAGCTTCGATCAGCGCTTTCAGCGGGTGGTCGAGCTCCAGCTCGGGCTGCTGGATGGACGGCGCGATCTCGCGGAGGTGGTCACCGTGAACCTCCGGCAGAGCTCGCGCCTGCTCAAGCAGTTCGCGACGCCGCTCTTCACCCGCTACCTCGAGGTGATGGCGGGCCTCATCGCCGAAGGACAGCGCGACGGTGCGGTGCGCCTCGATCTCAATCCGCGCATCGTCGCGCGCTCGCTCTTCGGCGCGCTCGATGGCGTCGCGGTGACCTGGGCGCTCGGCGGTGGGGAAGCAGGTCAGCTCAAGAAGGCCGCCACCCAGGTCTCCGACCTTTTCCTTCAAGGTCTCCACGTGCTCCCCGGCGCACAAGAGCTTCCCGGCGCACAGCCGCTTGACACCGATAGCGTTCCCCCAACAATCCGCCGCGCTCGCACCGCGAGCCCCCATGCTGCCGCTCGATTCGAGCGGTGCCCGAAGGAGCCACGATGAAGATTCTGGTCCCCGTCAAGAGGGTCGCCGACCCCGACAATGCCAACAAGATGAAGGTCTCGGCCGACGGCACGCACGTCACCTCCGAAGGCCTCGAGTGGAAGCTGAACCCGTTCGACGAGTACGCCGTCGAGGCCGCCCTTCGCCTCAACGAGAACGCCAGCAGTGGTGAGCGACTCGGCGAGGTGATCATCATCAGCCTGGGCCCGGACGAGGTGCAGACCACGCTGCGTCAGCCCCTCGCGATGGGCGCCGATCGCGCCATCCACATCAAGGCCGGCGACGATGTGCTCGACTCGACCGTGGTCGCGCACGCGCTCGCGGCGGTCGCCCTTGCGGAGAAGCCCGATCTGGTGCTGATGGGCAAGCAGGCCGTCGATGGCGACTCGAACACCGCGGGCCAGATGCTCGCCGAGCTGCTCGGCTGGCCGATGGCGACGTTCGCGATGTCGATAAGCCAGAGCGGGAACGACCTCACCGTCGGCCGCGAGGTCGATACCGGCGTGCTCACCGTGAAGGTCACGCTGCCTGCCGTGGTCACCGTCGATCTCCGCATCGTCGCGCCGAAGTCGGTGCAGAACGGCCAGACGCCGGCGAGCCACGAGTACTCCGAAGGCGCGCGCTACGCGTCGCTGAAGGGGATCATGGCCGCCAAGAAGAAGCCGATCGACGCCAAGTCGCTCGCCGATCTGGCCGTCACCCAGGCCCCCGTCGTTAAGTACAGCAAGTTCGAGCTGCCCGCCGCGCGCTCTGGTTCGGTCAAGTACGTCGAGACCGTCGACGAGCTGGTCAACCTCCTCAAGACCCAGGCCAAGGTCATCTGAAGGCGCTCGCGCCTCCCCCGGAAGAAGCTCCTGAAGAAAGAAAGAGACGAACATGACGGACGTTCTCGTAGTGGCCGAGTTGCTCGATGGTGAGCTGCGGCGGAACACGCTCTCGGCGGTGCGCTTCGCAAAGGAAGCGGCCGAGGGCACGGGCGGAGGCTTCGATGTCCTTTGCATCGGCGTAGGCACCGCGGCTGCGGCCGAGGCCCTCACCAAGTGCGGCGCACGCAAGGTGCTGACCGCGGAGATCGAAGGCGGCTACGTCGCGGAAAAGTACGCCCCGACGATCGCCGAGATCGCCAAGAGCGGCGGCTACGGCGTGCTGGCGGCGACTGCCTCGACGTACGGCAAGGACCTGATGCCCCGCGTCGCCGCGCGGGTCGGCGCCGGCGTCGCAAGCGACATCGCCGCAGTCACCGTGGATGGCGGCACCCTGCACTACAAGCGCCCGATGTACGCGGGCAACGTGTTCGGTTGGTGCACGGTCACGAGCGAGATCCAGGTGGTCACCGTTCGCCAGACCGAGTTCGAGGCCGCGGCGGACGGCGACGGATACGCGGGCGCGGAGGCGGCCAACGTCGAAGCGACCAGCAGCGATCGCGTCGAGTTCATCTCCCTCGAGGCGGCCAAGAGCGAGCGCCCCGAGCTCAGCGAGGCGGCCATCGTAGTCTCCGGCGGTCGCGCGCTCGCGAGCGCCGAGAACTTTCACACTGTGCTCGAGCCCCTGGTCGACGCGTTCGGCGCCGCGATGGGCGCCTCGCGCGCGGCCTGCGACGCTGGCTACGTGCCCAATGATCTGCAGGTCGGTCAGACCGGCAAGGTCGTCGCGCCGCGCCTGTATGTGGCGGTCGGCATCAGCGGCGCCATCCAGCACCTCGCCGGCATGAAGGGCAGCAAGGTCATCGTCGCGATCAACAAGGACAAGGAAGCGCCCATCGCCCAGGTCGCCGACTACTTCCTGACGGCGGACCTCTTCAAGGTGGTGCCCGAGCTCACCGCCGCGGTGAAGGCGGCGCGCAGCTAGGCGTCACGGACGAGGACGGGTTCGAACGAGGGTCAGCTCACATCGTGGGCTGGCCCTCTCTTCACGTCGTGGCTCTTCACGTCGTGGCTCTTCACGTCGTGGCTCTTCACGTTTTGCAACCGCTTGCACGGGTCCGTCCAACTTGTTGCGCAACGCGCGCGAGAACAGACAGCGAGCCTTGCTGAGGAGCTCCGTGCAACGTTCCACATCCTTCGCGTGTGTGATCACTTGTTCCGTCGCGCTCGCCCTCGGCGCGGCCCTCAGCGCGGCCCACGTGTCGGCCCAAGCCGCGGAGCCGACGCCACCGCGCGAGGACGAGTTCGGGCTGCGCGCGACTGCCGAGATCGGCTTCACCGCCGTGCTCGCTCACGAGATCACGCTGGGAGGCGATGGCAGCCGCATCGACTACGTCAACGACACCAACCAGAACAATCTCTATCTGTTTCTGCGCCTGCAGGTCGAGCTCGACATCTGGCGTCAGCACATCATCACGTTCCTCTACCAGCCGCTGGACATCACCTCGCAGGCGAACGCGCCCCGCGACCTCACGATCGACGGGCTGGTCTTCCCCGAGGGCACGCCCATTCAGGCGCACTACGGCTTCCCATTCTTTCGACTCGGATGGGCGTTCGACGTCCTGACCGGTCGCGACGAGGAGCTCGCGTTCGGCTTGGGTCTTCAGCTGCGCAACGCGACCATCGACTTTCGAAGCCTCGACGGCTCGCTCTCTCGCAGCCGCACCGACGTGGGCCCCGTCCCGCTCTTGCGAGCCCGAGGACGCTTCACCATCCAGGCCGGCTGGTTCTTCGCGTTCGAGGTCGACGGGTTCTGGTCGCCCATCCCTGGGCTCAACGGCACGGACAACGCCCTGGTCGAGGGCGCCATCGTCGATGCGAGCGTGCGCTTCGGTTGGCGCTTTCTCCCTCACGTCGACGGCTTCTTGAACGTTCGCTACCTCGCGGGTGGAGCGGATGGAACGGGCGATGAGACGCCCACCAGCGACGGCTTTCAGGCCAACTGGCTGCACTTCCTGAACATCTCCCTCGGCGCGACCTTCGACACCCGGCCTTGACCCTCCCGTTTCTTGGTATGGTCTCGGCCTCTTGCGGCGCGCCCTCCTCCACCCCACCACCACGCTGGCGCTCCTCGGCGCGCTGATCATCTTTCCCAGCTCGGCCGCACGGGCCGACGGACCCTATGAAGGCGACTGGCGGCGAGGGGCCATGAGCATCTCGGTGTCGGTCGCGACATGGGGCTCGGACTGTGGCGCGCGACCCGAGTCCACGAGCGTCCCGGCGCGCGGGACGGTCCACGTCACCCAAGACGGTGATCACCTCACCTTCGGCGGCGGCCGAAGCACCCGCACGTGTTGGAGCGACAACCCCTCCGTCCGCCGGGTCTCGAGCACCTTCTCATCGGGCACCTGGCGCGTGGTCTGCCGCAGCCCCGCGGACGATTCTCGTCAGGAGACCGGCACGTACACCCTGCGCGCGGTGGGGACCGACACGATCGAGTTCCGCGACGTCACCGAGTACGACTGGACCCTCAACGAGTCGCGCTGCCGCGCCACCAGCACCACGACCCAGACCTTCACGCGGGTCTCGGGCGGCGCGACGACGGAACCCACACCGACGCCCACCGCCGAGCCCGAGCCACCGCCAGCGTGCGTCGCCGGCGCCGCGGCACGCATCGCGCTCCGCCCCGCGAGCACCGACGTCGAGCCCGGCGGCCGCACGTGCTTCACCGCACGGGTGGTCGATGCGAGCGGTTGCGCGCTGCGCACCAACGCCTCGCTCACGCTGCGGGCTCCCGAAGGACGCGCAGGCGCACTGCGGGGCACCTGCTTCGAGGCGGCGAGCACCGGCGGCGAGGGGGAGTTCACTCTGCTCGCGAGCTCCGGTGATCTCCGCGCCGAGGCGCGGGTCCGCGTCCACGCGATGGACCTCTCCGACCTGATCGCGCGGCGCGCCGAGAGCGGTGACGTCGCCCGCGATCCGGGCGTCGCCACCACCGACACCGCCGCAGGCGTCGCGGCGCGCACCGAGGCGGCACCCGCCGCGTTTCCTTGGTGGGCGGTCGCGTTGGCGGCGCTCGGTGTGCTCATCGTGATCGTCTCTGCGATCGTCTTGACAACCCGAGGGCGCGCCCGCGCGCAGAAGCGCGCCCGCGCGCAGAAGCTCGCCCACCGCGATGAGGCCGCTTCGTTCGTGCCGAGCGCCTCGATGGTCCCGCGCGGACCGACCCCGGACTTCGTCGGCCCCACCGTCGCCGCGCCTCCGCCCGAGATGCCCAGCGCGCCCGCGCTCGTCGAGAGCGGCGATGCCCAGGCGAAGATCTGTCCGACGTGCCGACGGGGCTACGCCGCGAACGAGCGCACGTGCAAGACCGACGGCACCGAGCTCGTGGCCTACAGCACCTTCGTCCAGAAGAGCGAGACCGTCGCCCAGGGCGTCTGCCCCAAGTGCGGGACCCGCTATCCGGGGACCACGCGCTTCTGCGGCAAGGACGGCGAAACCCTGGTCCCGGGGTCTTGACGGCTCACCCCCGCTCTCCAGTGAGAGCGTCCGCCCAAATCGCTACCCAAGGGGCGCGGGGACGTCGGGTCTACCAGCGCATCACCAAAGCTTGATCGCTAGCCCGAAGGACCGGTATCCTCGCGGCGCCGCGGCGAGCCCGCTGAACCCGTTTTTTTTCTCTCACGTCGCCGATGCGGACCGGCCGCAACCGAGCACCGAGGAACACGCGAAATGAAGATCGTCTGCGAAAGCTGCAGTGCCAAGTACTCGATTGCCGACGAGAAGGTCGCCGGAAGGGTCTTCAAGATCCGCTGCAAGAAGTGCGGGGCCGCCATCGTGGTGCGCGGTGACGCAGGCGCGGCCGACGAGACCTCGGTCTCGCCTGGTGCTGCGGGCGGCTTCGCCGACTACTCCAGCGAGGCGGCGTGGCACGTCGTCGTCGATGGAGACCAGCAGGGCCCGCTGACCCCTCAGCAGCTCGGCGAGATGATCTCAGCCGGTACCATCGGCTGGGATGCCTACGTCTGGCGCGAGGGCTTCGAAGACTGGAAGCCCGCCCAGGACATCGAGGAGCTCGTCTCCGCGATCATGAACCCCGGCGGCGCCCCCGATGCGGGCGGCGAGGCCGATCCGTTCGGCGCTGCGCCTGCGGCTGCCAAGCGTGATGCAGGCGCCGATCTCTTCGCGCAGTCGGACGGAGCGAGCCCCTTCGGTGGCGGCGGCTTCGGCGGCGGTGATGACGACGTCGTCGCGTCGGCGCCCAGCCCTCGGGTCTCCTCCGATCAGGCGATGACCGGCGCGCGGAACGAGAACTCGGTCCTGTTCTCGCTCTCGAACCTCCAGGCACTCGCGACCGGCGGCAGCGGCGGCGCGGCGAGCAGCAGTAGCAGCAGCGCCAAGCCCGCAGCGAGCGCGCCGCGTGCGGGCCACGCGACCGGCGAAGGCTCCGGCCTCATCGACATCCGGGCGCTCGCGAACGCCACCGGCGTGATGGGTGGCGCTCCTTCGATGGGCGCACCGACGCCGCTCACGCCCCCGCGGGTCGATGACCTGCTCAGCATCGGCGCGCCCATGGGCGGTCTCGGCTCCGCCCTCTCCGCGCCCGTGATCATCCCCGAAAAGAAGGAGAGCTCGGGCGGGAACAACGGCCTGGTGATCGCCATCGCGGGCCTCGCGGCGACCATTCTCCTGGTCGGTGGCGGCTACCTCGCCTACTCGATGACGCAGACCGATCCCGCGGCGGTCGCCGCCGTGCCTGGCGCCGTCGGCGCGACTGGTGCGATAGCTCCCGGTCCCGTCGCCACGGCGGGCGCTCCGGTGGCGGGTGCACCGGGTGTGGCTGGCGCGCCGCCAGTCGCCGCTGGTGGAACGCCTCCCGTAGCGGGTGAGCCGGCTGCGGCGGGCGGCACCCCGCCGGCACCCGTCGCGGAGGTCGAGGAGCCCTCGGGTGGTGGTGGCGGCGGCTCGCGCGGCTCGCGCGGCCCGCGTGGATCCAGCGGCTCGGGTGGGTCGAGCGGCTCGACAGCAGCAGCCTCGGGCGGCACGGGTTCCGCGGCGACCACGGGAGCGGCGGGCGGCTCTGGCTCGTCGGGCGGCTCCGCGGCCCGCGGTGGCAGTAGTGGTGGTGGTGATCGCTCCCTCGACGCGCTCCTCGAGCGTTCGCTCAGCGGCGGCGGCGGTGCAAGCAGTGGTGGTGGTGGTGGTGGTGGTGGCGGTGGCGCTGACCTCCCCGAGCAGCCCAGCCGAGGCGATGTGCAGTCGGCCCTCACGCGCGTCAGCCCTGCCGTCACCGCGTGCGGCGCCGGCGAGCACGGCATGGCGCCCGTGGCCATCACGATCGCTGGCTCGACGGGCCGCGTGACCAACGCAGTGGTGAGCGGTTCGTTTGCGGGCACCCCCGTCGGCTCCTGCATCGCCCGGGCTGTGCGGGGCGCGACGTTCCCCCACTTCAGCCGCCCGAGCTTCACGGTGAACTTTCCCTTCCGGATCTAGTGTCCCCGGGGGCTCCGCCCCATCGCCGGCCGCATAGGCCTGACCAACAGCCGAGGGCGGTGATCGTGAGATCGCCGCCCTCGTCGTTCGTCGGGCGTTCATAGTTTCGTCACCGGCACGAGGCGCGACGGGTGGCTCGGATTTGCCAACTGCATGAGAACACTGGCGGTTGCTTCGTGGTGCGGAACCGTGACGCGTGACGTCTCGCGCCTCGGTCGCTTGCCTCGCAGCACGACGTGTCGTCTTCTTCGCCGCCATGAGCTCTGTCGTCGCCATCGAGGGGCGGGACCTCGCCCTCCAGATTCACGACGCGCTCTCCGAGCTCGATCGAGCGCGCCGCGCGACCTTCCCCGCGCTGCGCGAGCGGATCGTCACCCATCGAGTGCGCTTGGCCTCGCTCGAGGCGATCAGCGCGGGGCTCGACCGTGGCCACCCCGTCGTGACCGCGGCCGCCGCGTTGGCGACCGGCCTCGACGCGGTGCCGGGGTCCGACGCACGACATGCGTGGCTGGACTTCCGCAAGGACGTGCAGCCCAGCTACGAGCGCCTGGCCACCGCGCTGCGCGACGAGGACGTGCTGGTCCCAAGCCTCCGGCCCACCAACTACGCCCGCAACGCGCTCCATGTCGCCTCAGCAGCGACCGGGATCGCCGCGCTGGAGTTCATGCCCAGCTGGAGCGCCACCGTCGCGCTCGCGGTCGCGTTCGCCGTGACGGGCTGGACCCTCGAATTCACCCGGCGACGCAGCGACGTCATCAACCGCTTCTCGCTCGCGCTCTTCGGACCGACCGCACATCCCCACGAGCGCGAGCGCATCAACTCCGCGACCTGGTACTGCACCGCGCTCGTGCTCATCGCGCTGACGGGCATCGTGCCCGCCGCGGTCGTCGCTCTCACGGTGCTCGGCGCAGGCGATCCCCTGGCCGCGATCGTCGGGCGCCGCTTCGGTCGCATCAAGCTGGTGCATGGACGGACCCTCGAAGGCACCCTCGCGTTCATCGTCGCAGGCAGCGTGGCAGCGGGCGTGCTGTTGGCCCTCCTCCATCCCGCACTCGGGGTCCCCACCATCCTCGCGATGGCCGGCGCGGGTGCAGTAGCGGGTGCGGTGACTGAGGCGATCTCGCGGCGCGTGGACGACAACCTCACGATCCCGCTCGCGGCGTTCGTCGGCGCTTGGTTGATAGCTCTCGTCGGCTGAGCCGCGGCGCTCCCTTGACGCAACCGGCGGTTGCACCCAGCTTCCGCGGCTCGCCATGACCTCCCGAACCATCCACTTCGTCTCGCTCGGCTGCGCGAAGAACCGCGTGGACACCGAGGTGATGTTGGGGGTCTCGGGCGTGAGCGGCTTCGTCACGGTGCCCCGCCCCGAAGACGCCGAAGTGGTGGTGATCAACACCTGCGGCTTCGTCGGCGAGGCCAAAGAAGAGTCGATCGACGCCATCCTGGAGCTCAGCAAGCTCAAGGAGCAGGGCAGCGTCCAGCGTCTGGTGGTCACGGGCTGCCTCTCGCAGCGCTACCCCGAGCAGCTCGCGGCCGAGATGCCCGAGGTCGATCACTTCCTCGGCTCGAGCGACATGCTCAAGCTGTCCGACGTGCTGCTCAAGGGGAGCGATGCGCCCCGCATGCTGGTGGGTAACCCCGCCGACTGGACCATGCGCGCGACCGATCCCCGCGCGCCTTCTCTCTCCCGCCACTCCGCGTACGTGAAGATCGCCGAGGGCTGCAACAAGAGCTGCGCGTTCTGCGCGATCCCCGGCTTCCGCGGCAAGCAGCGCAGCCGGCCCATCGAAGACGTGGTGCGAGAGTGTGAGCAGCACATCGATGCCGGCGTCCAAGAACTCTGCCTGATCTCGCAGGACACCATCTCCTATGGGCGCGAGCGCAAGGACGGCACGACGCTGGCGAAGCTCGTGCAGCAGGTCGCGGATCTGCCGGGCGCGCGCTGGGTGCGCCTCTTCTACCTGTATCCGGAGAACCTCGATCCCGCGCTCGTCGAGCTCTTGGCGGAGCATCCGCGGGTGCTCCGCTACGTCGACATGCCGCTCCAGCATGCCTCCAACCGGATGCTCAAGATCATGCGCCGAGGTCACGGGCGCGATCGGCAGCGACGGGTGGTCGAGACCATCAAGTCCGCCATCGACGACGTCGTCTTTCGGAGCGCGTTCATCGTCGGTCATCCTGGGGAGACCGAAGAGGACTTCGCAGAGCTCGTGGAGTTCGTGCAGTGGGCCGAGCTCGATCGGGTCGCGGTCTTTCAGTACTCGCACGAGGAAGACACCCGAGCGTTCGAGATGGCCGACGACGTCCCTTCGTCGGTGAAGCGGAAGCGAGCGCAGAAGATCCTCTCGCTCCAGCGCGCGATCGGGAAGAAGAAGGCGCGCGCGTTGGTGGGTCGCGAGCTCGAGGTGATCGTCGAGGGCCTCTCGGACGAGAGCGATCTCTTGCTCGAGGGCCGCTGGTGGGGACAAGCGCCGGAGATCGACGGCAAGATCTACCTCGCGAACGGGACGGCTGAGGCGGGCGAGATCCGCAAGGCCTTGATCACCCGCGCCGTCGATCCGGATCTCGTCGGGGACTTGGCGGACGCCGACGGAGTGATCCCCGAGCCGCCTCCGGGGGTGCGTCGCAAGAAGCGCCTGCCGATGGCCAGCTGACATCCAGCCGACCTTGCTCGGCATGCAGCGTGCTCAGTGTGTCCAACGCAGTGGAGACCTTCCTCCGCTGACACACTCTGGCGCGCATCCATGAACACCCCGTCGAAGCTCGGTCTCCTCCTCCTCGTAGCCCTCGCACTGCCGGGCTGCCCCGACTCGCACGGTGAGGACCACGACGCGGGCACCGACGCTCCTGCGATCGACAGCGCCATCGGCGCCGACGCCCCACCCGATCCGCGGGTGACGTGTGGAACGGCCCTCTGCGATCTCGGTGACGTGTGCTGCAACGAGAGCTGCGGCATCTGCACGGCGCCCGGCGGTGTCTGCAGCGCGCTCGCGTGCGTTCCTACCTGCGACCCACAAGAGGCGCGCGGTGAAGGCGGGTGCGAGGTCGAGATCGGTGTGGTGTGGCGGGGCGGCTACTGCAGCTCGATCAGCGGCTGTTCGTGCGTGGGCGACGACTGCGGAAACCTCTACGACTCCGTCGAGGCGTGCCTCACGGCGCATCGCGACTGCGACCGATTCTGCGGCGCCCTCACGTTCGAGGGCGTGCCCGGGTGCCTTCCCTCGGAGCTTTGTGATTTCCCCGATGGATCGTTCTGCGGCGGGGACGACTCGGGCGGCGTGTGCGTGCCTCGCCCCACCGACTGCTTGCTTCCCGGCGGCGTCCCGGTCTGCGGATGCGACAGCAACGACTACGACGACGAGTGCCTCGCCAACCTCGCGGGCACCGACGTCGCAGGGTTCGGCAGCTGCACTACTGACGACGAGTGAGCGCCGAGGACTGACCGCGGCTCAGAACGAGAGCTGCGACCAGAGGCTGACCGTGTGCACCAGCGTGCCCGCGGGCACCGGTCCTGCGATGGCGTCGTTCAGCGACGCGGTGTAGCGAAGACCGAAGCGCAGGTTGTTTCCTGCGGGATAGACGTTGATCCCCACGTCGTACGCTTGGCGGAAGTCGCCCGCGTTCGCGAGGTTGGGATCGACGAGGCTGAAGCGCACGGCCGCCTCCAAGTAGGGGTGGAGGAACATCCAGCTCGCGATCCCCGTCGCGCCCACCTCGTCGTGGCGGTTCATGTCCGCCGTGAGTCGGTTCCGATAGTAAAGCTCGGTGGTGAGGTAGACCGACTCGAACTGCGCGCTGAGGTCGCCTTCGAGGGTGTACTGCTCCTCGGTGCCCGCCGTAGGGCTCATCGTGGGATCGGTGGGATCCGTGTAAGTGACGCCGTAATGGTTGTAGTAACCAGAGACGCCCACCTGCATGCGGAAGGGCTGGTGCGGATTCCCCAGCGCGCCGGTCTCATCGTAGGTCATACGGCCCAGCGGGTTCGCCGCGAAGCGCACGAGCGGCATCACCGAGTTGTTGGCGTTGCGGCCCAAGAGGTAGCCGTTGCCGTTGTAGATGCCGGCGTAGTACTCGAAGATGCCGTCGCCCGGCGTACCGAAGACCATCACACCGATGTCGCGATCGGCGGCGACCTCGGGATTGGTGCCGGGGACACTGCCGGAAGGCGCCTCGCCGTGGTTCCGGAAGTAGCCGTTCGCGTCGCTGCGATCGAAGAGCGCCTGACGGTTCAGGCCCGCGATCCAGCTCCGCGACATCGGCGGACGCATCATGCCAACCCGCACGCCGAACGCCTCGTGGGGCTGCGCCTCGAGCCAGTAGTCCAGCAGACGCGGCGCTTCCACGCCTGGCGCCGCGGGGTACGGGTTCTGCTGCCCCGTCATCTCGACCTGTACGAAGTAGTGGATCCACGGCTGCGCGACGTTGCCCGCGAAGAGGAAGCGCCCCGACACCGGGACGAACTCCACCTCTCTCGATGGGTCGGGCGTACTCGAGAACGAGGCCCGGAACTGCCACAAGAGCCCGATGCGCAGCTCCCAGGATCGATCGTGCGTTCGGATGTAGGCTCCTGAGGATGGCGTGAATCCGACCTCGAAGTCGCCCGCAGCGGCCGTCGCCGCAGGAAGTACCGAGGGCGTCTCCTCGGTCGGAGCAGCGTCCGTCGGAGCAGCGTCCGTCGGAGCAGCGTCCGTCGGAGCGGCGTCCATCAGAGCGGCATCACCTGCATCGACGCTCGCCGCGTCACTCGGCGGTGGGCTCTCCTGCGCACGCACGGCCAGCGGGTTCAGAGCCGGGACCAACACGAGGGCGACGATCAGAGCCAGGAGCGAGGAGCCAGGAGTACGCATGTCGATCGCCCCTGAGCAACCGTCGTGCCCACCCGCACGACGAGCAGAATCTACCTGTGGCGAAGGTGGATCGTAGTGATCGGCGCGATTCGATCCGGCTCGTTCGCTCGGGGTGTTTCGCCTCGAAATCCGGCAGCCGTCCCGCTGCGCCGCGCCCCGTCTTGCCGCGACGCCCTCAGCGGCGAGCGGTTCGAAAGATCAGATCCCACAGCGGTGAGCTGATACCCCAGCGCGACCGCGCATCGACGTGGTGGTGCGCCAGGTGATGACGACGGACCGCGCGCAAGAGGCCCAGCCCCTCGCGCCCGTGATGGATCGCGTGGTGGATCCACTCGTACGCCAAGTAGGCCGCGATCGATCCCGCGAACGCGAACCAGAGCGCTCCGCCATCGAACGCGAGATCGCAGATTCCGAAGAGCAACAACAGCGCGGAAGTCATCTGCAGCGGAGGCGCGACGAGGCGCATGCGATCCATCGGCGTCGCGTGGTGGTGACCGTGCGCGAGGAAGACCGCGATCCGCCCTGTCTCGCTGGTCACCCTCGCGTGGAAGAAGAAGCGGTGTAGGAGGTACTCGAGCAGCGACCAGATGAGCGCGCCGCACGAGAACGCGCCGAGCGCCGCGAGCCCATCCCAAGGATCCTGAAGCCCGAGGTAGAGCGACACGGCGAGCAGCGGACCCGCGAGCAGGTAGGGCGCCCAGGGCGGCGCGCGGGTGAAAGCATCGAGCGCGCGATGACGAAAGAGCGCTGGGAGCGGCGCGGCAGGCCGCTCATGCTCCCAGTCCGAGAGCGCCGCCTGGTACGCGGCGTCGGTGAGGTCGGCGCGTCGCATCCGGCGTCGGGACTAGCCTGCCGTCACTCGTCCGGGTGGGTCCGGCTCCAGTAGGAGACCACGGCGTTGTCGTCGACGATCCGCGAGTGGTAGTGGTCCCAGACGTCGGTGATCATCACGCAGGCGCCTTTGGACAGGCGCTTGGTGAGGTAGATGGCGAAGTAGTGCGCGCCGCTTCCGTCGTCGACGGGGCCCAGCTGATCGAGGGGCTTCTTGCTCACCGGACAGAGCAGCGTGAGCTTCGCGTCGGGCGCGAACTCGATGAAGCCCGCCTTGCGCTTGTCACCATGGATGGGCGACAGGTGCACCAGCCCCTCTTGCCCGTCGTCGGTCTTCACCAACAGCGTGACGGCCGGGTAGCCGTCGAACACGACGTCCGAGATGCCCACGAGGCTCTCGCCCGTCGGACCGAATGCCTGGGTCACGACGACGGTCACGCCACCCGCCACAGGCATCAAGCTGTCCCGCTGACCGGGGACTTCGCTGACGCGTAGGTTCTCTTCGTCGATGTGCTGCCGGACCATGCTCGCCTCCGCGCGTCGTGCGCCGAGATCGACATATCACAGGCCACGGGGATGCAACACCGGCCGTACCGTTGACGGCGAGCACCGCGCACGCGCGCCATGTCGCCTTTGATTTGGGTATGCTCGCCGCCCAAAGGATCGAACGTCCGCATGACCATCACCAGCGTGTCCCGTGAGTCCAGGCTCTTCCCGCCGCCCGAGGCCTTCGCCAAGCAGGCCAAGATCGGGAGCCCTCAGGCGTACGAGGCGATGTACCGCCGCAGCGTGAACGAGCCGGACGCGTTCTGGCTCGAGATGGCCACGAGCGAGCTGTCGTGGTTCACGGAGCCGACGCAAAGCCTCGACGAGAGCAACGCGCCGCACGTGACGTGGTTCGCGGACGGAACGACGAACCTCGCGATGAACTGCCTCGACCGGCACGTGAAGGGCCCCCGCAAGAACAAAGCGGCGATCATCTTCGAAGGCGAGCCAGGGGACGTGAAGGTCTACACGTTCGCGCAGCTGCACCGCGAGGTGTGCCGGTTCGCCAACGTCCTCAAGAAGCTCAACGTCGCCAAGGGCGACCGGGTCGCGATCTACATGGGCATGGTCCCCGAAGCCGCGATCGCGATGCTCGCATGCGCCCGCATCGGCGCGGTGCACACCGTGATCTTCGGAGGCTTCGCCGCCGAGGCCGTGCGCGATCGGGTGAACGACGCCGGGGCCAAGGTAGTCGTCACCCAAGACGGCGCGTGGCGACGCGGCTCGGTGGTGCCGCTCAAGGCCAACGTGGATTTGGCGCTCGAAGAGACCCCCACGGTGAAGCGGACCGTGGTCTTGAAGCGCACGGGCAACGACGTGACGATGACGCCCGGTCGGGATCACTGGTGGCACGAGGTCATCGAGACCATCGATGCGCGCTGCGAACCCGAGGTGCTCCCTGCCGAGCATCCGCTCTTCATCCTCTACACCTCGGGCACCACCGGCAAACCCAAGGGCGTACTGCACACGACGGCGGGCTATCTCCTCGGCGCGCACACCACCAGCAAGTACGTCTTCGATCTCCAGGACGAGGACGTGTACTGGTGCACCGCGGATGTGGGTTGGGTCACCGGGCACAGCTACATCGCGTACGGCCCGCTCTCGAACGGTGCGACGTGCTTGATGTACGAGGGCGCGCCGAACCAGCCGGACCCTGGGCGCTTCTGGTCCATCGTCGAGCGTCACGCGGTCACCATCCTCTACACCGCGCCCACCGCGATCCGGGCGTTCGTGAAGTGGGGCGAGCAGTACCCGATGAAGCACGACTTGAGCTCGCTGCGATTGTTGGGCACGGTCGGCGAGCCCATCAACCCGGAGGCGTGGATGTGGTACCGCGAGGTGATCGGTGGCGGACGCTGCCCCATCGTGGACACGTGGTGGCAGACCGAGACCGGCTCGATGATGATGACCCCGTTGCCTGGCGCGACATCCACCAAGCCCGGGAGCTGCACGGTCCCGTTCTTCGGCGTCACCCCGAAAGTCGTCCGAGAGGACGGCACCGAGGCCGGACCCAACGAAGGCGGCTACTTGATCATCGAGCGCCCCTGGCCGTCGATCATGCGCACCATCTGGGGCGACGATGAGCGCTTCAAGGACACGTACTTCTCGCGCTTTCCGGGGAAGTACTTCACTGGCGACGGCGCGCGGAAAGACGAGCACGGCTACTTCTGGGTGATGGGCCGCGTCGATGATGTGGTGAACGTCGCGGGCCATCGGCTGGGCACCGCCGAAATAGAGAGCGCGCTCGTCGCCCATCGCGACGTCGCCGAAGCCGCCGTCGTGGGTCGTCCCGACGATCTCAAGGGCCAGGCGCTCGTCGCGTTCGTGACGGTGAAGGAGGGCCTCGCGCCCAACCCCGATCTGCGCACCCAGCTGATGGATCACGTCGCCAAGGAGATCGGGAAGTTCGCCCGCCCCGACGACATCCGCTTCACGGACGCGCTGCCCAAGACCCGCAGCGGCAAGATCATGCGGCGCTTGCTGAAGGAGGTCGCCGCTGGAAGACAGATCGCAGGTGACGTGACGACGCTCGAAGATCTCAGCGTGCTGGCGAAGCTGCAGAAGGACGACGAGTAGCAGAGTCGTTTCGAACCCCGCTCCGGCCCTCCCGCATTCGAACGCGGAGCACTAGACAGTCCTCGGCTCGCCGACCCGCGTAAGGTCCCCCCGCCTGCGCACCCGGTCGGCGAGCCGCTTCGTTCCTTGCGGCTCCGCCCAGGTGCTCACGCGCCGCTAGATCGCCGAAGCCGCCACATGAAAGACGTCAGGACTCGCGCCAATCGCGGTGAGCACGTCCGCCGTCGGCTCTCCGACCACCTCGACCCGCGCCAACGCCGCCTGCCCGCCGGAGAACACGATGTTCTCCATCCCCTGCACGTTGTGTCGGGCTTCGCTCAGGGAGCGCAGGATGTGCGACAGCACGCCCACCCGATCCGCATGGCGAACTACGATCACGTGCGTCGCCGCGTTCTTCACCGCGAGGTTCACGCAGTTCGGGATCGGCTCGGCCTTCTGGTAGGCGCTGACGATGCGCACCACCTCGTCACCGACGGCCTCCTCGGCCTCGTCGGTGCTCGCGCCGATGTGGCAGGTCCCATAGACACCCGGCTCGTCAGCGATGGCGTCCTCGAACGGCGCCTGGCCCGCGCTCGGCTCTTCGGCGAACACATCCAGACCCGCGCGGATCTTGCCAGCGCGCACTGCCTCGAGCAGCGCGTCCTGATCGACCACCTCACCGCGGCTGGTGTTGATGAAGTACGCGTCGGGCTTCATCGCGGAGAACACGCTGGCCCCGATGCGCTTCTGGGTCTCGGGGGTGAGCGGCAAATGCACGCTGACCGCGTCGGCCACCGCGGCGGCGGCTTCTGCGGTGGGAGCCACCTCAATCCCCAGCGCCTCCGCCTCGCCGGGACTCCAGTGCGACCAACCCACCACCTTCATGCCCATCGCCTGGGCGCGGACGATCACTTCCCTGCCGATAGCGCCGCAGCCCAACACCGCCAGCGTGCGACCGCGAAGACCCCGCGCCGCGCTCAGGCCCTTCTTGTTCCACTCCCGCCGACGGATCGACGCGACGTTGTCCGCGATGCGGCGGTCCAGGTTGATGAGGTGACCTATCGCGAGCTCGGCGACGGCGGCCGCGTTCTTCCCGGGACAGTTGGTCACGTACACCCCGCGCGCAGACGCGCCCACCATGTCGATGGTGTTCACCCCCGCGCCCGCGCGGATCACCAGCGACAGGCTCTTGCCCGCTTCGAAGTGCGCGGCCTGCACCTTGGTGCTGCGGACGATCAACACCTCGGGATCGAACTCGCGCATCTTCAGGGCGAGGGCCTCGCCCTCGAGCTTCGCGTCGACCTCCAGACGCGCGCCGAGATCTTGAAGGCGTCCGGGGACGAAGGAGGCGAGCTTGTCGGCGACGAGAATGCGCATGTACGGACCTCCGAAGGGACGCGAGTGTGCCCGCTCTCGACCGCCGCTGGGATGCTTCCCCTCACACCGCGTCTGAGCCCCTCAACGAAGGAGCGCAATGAGTGCGTCGCCCGACTTCTCGATCCCGTCGTCATCCTCGTCGCGCACCCGATCCACCCGGAGCACCCCCTCGCCGCAGCGGATGCGAACGATCCCGCCCTCGATCCAGGCCTCGCCTATCTCGAGGCCACCGGGAATCGGCGCGTCGTCGACCGACACCTCGAGGAACGTGACCAGCGCGTCACCCAGCTCGGCGCGGGCTCCCGGCTCAGGACGCGCGGCGCGAACCCAGCGCTCGATCTCGATCGCTGGGCAGTCGAAGTCGAGCGCCAGCGCTTCTTCTTCGGGCTGAGGTGCGTCGGTGGCGAGCGCGTCGTCTTGCTCGGTCCCCGCCATCGCATCGCCCGCGGCGAAGCGGCGGGCGCAGTCCACCAAGAGGGCGAGCGAAGGGCGGTCGAGCTTGCGGGCCAAGGTCCATCCGTCGTCGTCCGGATCGATCGACACCCGACGCTGCGCGACCACCCGGCCCGTGTCGTACTCGGCCTCGAGACGGTGAAGCGTCACCCCGGTTTCCGTGTCCCCCGCGCGAATCGACCAAAAATAAGGGTCCGGCCCCCGCCAGCGCGGCAGCAGCGACGGATGCACTCCGAACGCGGGCGCGAGGCTGAGGACCGACGCAGGGATCTTCTTGGGCCAGAACCAAGAGAGGATCAGATCGCATCGGGCGCTCGCCAGCAGCAGGGCGATCGCCGGATCTTCTAGCGAGGGCGCTCCGAGCAAGAGGGTCTGCGGCAGGCGTTGACGCAGCCGACGACGGCCGTTCGCGTCCAGATGGCCCACGCAGACGACGTCCGCCGCATATCCCGCCCGGCGGAGCACCTCGGCGCCCAGTGGGAGACCCAGGTACAGGATCCGCATGGTCGGTGCTATAGCTCGCCGCTTCGCGCGCCGGTGCTCGGTCTGCGCTCCTCTCGCCCCGCTCCCACCATGTCCCACCAATCGGCACGCACCATCCGCGTCGTCGCGGCCGTCGTCGAAGAGAACGGCCGCTACCTCATCACGCAGCGGAGACCGAACGCCGTGCTCCCGCTCCTTTGGGAGTTCCCGGGCGGCAAGGTGGAGGTGAACGAGCGCGACGAGTCCGCTCTGGCCCGCGAGATGCGCGAGCGCCTCGGCGCCGAGGTCAGCGTGGGGCAGCTCATCTCCTACGTGAGCCACCCGTACGAGCACTACACCGTCGATCTGCACCTTTACGAGTGCCGTCTCTTGGGCGCGGGCGCGGCGGCCCTCGAGTCCCATGCCGTGCACGCGTTCGAGTGGGTCCGCTCGCAGGACTTCGAGCGCTATCCCTTCACCCCGGCCGACGAGGCCTCGATGTCCAAGCTCCTGGGAGTCGAATGATGCGTTTCTGGATCACCTGTCTGCTCGCCCTCAGCCTCTGCGCTTGCGGATCGGAAGAGACCCCTACCCTCGCGCCCACCGCCGAAGCGACCGCGGAAGCCGCGCCCACCGAAGCAGCACACGACGAGCCCGCCCTCGAAGTAGCGGCCGGTCCCGCGCCGACCGAGGTGCTCGCCGACGGCGCGCGCCTCTATGGCACCGCGATCTCGGACACCCCGACCCTCGCCTTGGCCGACATCAGCGCCGCGCCCGAGACCTACGACGGTCAGATCGTTCACACCGCGGGCACCATCGCGCGGGTGTGTCAGGCGATGGGCTGTTGGATGGAACTCCAAGCAGACGGTGTGGAGCCCGTGCGGGTACCCATGGCGGGCCACGCGTTCTTTCTTCCCCGCGACGTCGCGGGTCGCCCCGCCGAGATCGAAGGCCGCGTCGCGCTGCGCACGCTGAGCCCCGAGGCCCGCGCCCACCTCGAGGGTGAGGGCGCGCTAGCCACCGCGAGCACGCTCTCGATCGACGCCACCGGCGTCGTCGTGCGTTGAGCGAGGCCTGCCCCACCTGCGGGACCGGCCTGCCGTCGGGCGCCCAGCGTTGTCCCGGCTGTGGGCGAGTGTTCGGCGAGGACAACCGCTGCCCCCACTGCCACGCGGTCGCCGCGGTGCGCCCGGTGGGCGACGGTTACGTGTGCAGCGCGTGCAGTAAGCCGCGGGAGCGCAAGCCGCTGACCACGGTGCTCGGCGAAGGTCCCTCGCGCGGTTCCATCGTGCCGTCGGGCGCAAGCTCGGTGCGTGGTCGAGGGCTCCGGAGCGTCGGCGTGCTCACCCTCGTCGCGGGTATCCTCGGGGCCGGGCTCGCTACGGCATTCTTGGGCGTGGGCCTGCTCGGGATCGGCATCGCCATCACGTCCGCCATCGCCAGCGGGCTCGCGGGCATCTCGCTGCTCCGTCGCGCCTCGAACGCCGATGATCGCGCCCGCGCCTTCGCCGACAGCAACGCCGAAGCCCGAGTGCGCGGCGCCGCCCAGAAGCTCGGCGGCGACGTCACCGCGAAGGCCGTCGCCGACGCGCTCGGGGTCCCCGTCGCAGAAGCCGACACCGTGCTCACCCGGATCACCGACGGCACCGAGATCACCGTCGAGGTCGACACCGACGATGGCAGCCTGCACTACGTGTTTCAGTCGGTCCTTCAGGCGGCTGCCGCGGCACGCGCCAAGATACGCGTGGCCGACGACGTAGGCCGCGGCACCGATCCCGAGGTCGGAACAGAGAGCGCCGAGTTGGACGAGAAGCAGGTGCTCGAAGAGCTAGAGCAGCGCAAGAGCCGCATCTAGGTCTAGGTCAGGCGCGCAGCCTCAATCGCACAAACACGTCGGGCCGCTCGCGAGCAAGCCGACCTCGCAGCTCGCGCCGCACGCCTCGGTGAGGGCGTAGTCGAAGATCATGTCGGCGTCGCAGTCCGCGCCGGGCGCCGCGGGCATCAGCGCGCGCATGGCCTCCCCGCACGACTCCATCCCGATCCAACGCTCGCGGTACGCGACGGAGACCGACTCGCTCGTGGTCTCGAGCACGGTGAACGTCCGCTCGAGGCTCGCGCCGGTGCAGCCGCGGAGGTTCACCGTGGAGACGTCGTGGTAGCCCGTAGGCCGCGAGAGCGAGACGTGCAGCATGGTGCCGCGGGTGGGATCGGGGACGGCGACGCCGAGCACGTCGCCCGAGGTCACGACGTACGCCGCGCCCATCGAACCGGTGGCGCGCGCGGGGCTGCAGCGATCGGCCTCGCCGCGCGCCGAGAGATCGTAGATGCCCGCTGCGGGATCGCCGCTCACGTGGGCGCTGGAACAGCCGACGGACAAACCGAGAACGCTCGCGCCGAGCGCGATGAAGATGTCGTTACGCATGCTTTGGTCTCCTGCCCTCCGAAGACTCGGATACACAGGCCGAGCGGTCGCGGTCAAAAAAGTGATCGCCGCCCCGCGTGACTTTTGTCATCGGTAGCCCCCCGGCGCTCCGCGAGGTCTGCAACACTCCGCCGCTCTAGGAGGTCTCTTTGAAGCTCGCGAGCCTGCGTGATGGTCGAGATGGAAGGCTTGTCGTCGTATCGCGCGACGGGTCCCGCTACATCGATGCGGGCGGCGTCGCCCCGAATCTCCGGACGGCGCTCGAGAACTGGAGCGTCGCCGAGCCCAAGCTGCGCGAGATCAGCAAGCTCCTCGAGAACGGCGAGCTCACCGCGTTCATGCTCGATCTTCGGCTGCTCGATGCGCCGCTGCCACGCGCGGCCGAGTGGGTCGATGGCTCCGCGTACCTCAATCACGTGCTCCTGGTCCGCAAGGCCCGAGGGGCTGAGCCGCCCGCGACGCTCTACACCGATCCCTTGGTCTATCAGGGCGGATCGAGCGTGCTCTTGGGCCCGTTCGACGACATCCAGGTCGCTGATCTCGCGTGGGGCGCGGACTTCGAGTCCGAGGTCTGCGTCGTGCTCGACGATCTGCCCGAGGGCACCAAGGCCGGCGGCGCCGCGGCGCACGTGAAGCTGTTGATGCTCTGCAACGACGTGACCCTGCGGAACCTGATCCCCGACGAGCTCGCCAAGGGCTTCGGTTTCTTTCAGGGCAAGCCGGCCACCGCGTTCGCGCCCTTCGCCATCACCCCCGACGAGCTAGGCGACGCGTGGAAGGACGGCCGAGTGCATCTGCCGTTGTGCACCCGCTTGAACGGTGAGCTCGCAGGCGATCCCAACGCGGGCCCCGAGATGCACTTCTCGTTCTTCGATCTGGTGCAGCACATCGCCAAGACCCGCTCGTTCTCGGCAGGCACCATCCTCGGCAGCGGCACGGTCTCCAACGAGGACGCGGCCCGCGGCGTCTCCTGCCTCGCCGAGCGCCGCACCCGCGAGAAGCTCGATAGCGGGGCGCCTGTCACGCCCTTCATGAAGTACGACGACGTCGTGGAGATCGAGATGCGCGACGCCGCTGGGCACAACCTCTTCGGCACCTTGCGTCAGAAGGTCGTCCCGTTCTCGCCCAAGACCGCCAAGACGAAAGCCCGATGACCTACCGCCTCTATACCTACTTCCGTAGCTCCGCGAGCTACCGGGTCCGCATGGCGCTGAACTACAAGGCGCTGCCGTTCGAGTACGTCGCGGTGCACCTCATGAAGGGTGAGCAGCTCCAGCCCGACTACCAGAGCCGCAACCCGATGTCGCAGCTCCCCACCCTCGAGCTACCCATCGAGGGCACGACGCGCCTGGTCTCCCAGTCCATCGCCATCCTCGAGCTGCTCGAGGAGCTGCACCCGGAGCCCGCCCTGTTGCCGCGCGATCCGTTCTTGCGCGCGCGGACCCGCGAGCTCGCCGAGCTGATCAACGCAGGCATCCAGCCGCACCAGAACCTCACGACCCGCAAGCGCCTCGACGCGCTGCAGGCGAACCTCGGCACGGAGAGCTCGCGTTTCCACAACGAGTCGGGCCTCGCGGCGTATGAGGCGCGAACCAAAGAGACCGCGGGCCGCTTCTCCGTGGGCGACATGCCGACGTTCGCGGACCTCTGTTTGGTCCCGCAGATCTTCTCCGCGCGGGGCTTGGACATCGACGTCGATGCCCGCTTCCCGCTCCTAGCTGCCATCGACCGAGCGTGCGCCGAGATCCCCGCGTTCGCCGCGGCGCACCCTTCGAAACAGCCCGACGCTTCCTGATCCCTCGTCCCTCTGGAGTCCCGTCATGTCGAAAGTCGAGTCCCTCGGAATCGTTCGCCTCGAGGCGATGCACTACTACGTGCACGACCTCTCCCGCAGCCGCCGTTTCTACACCGAGATGTTCGATCTCGCCGAGGTCGGCGCATCGAGCCCTGCCTTCGACGCGAGCGGAAAGCAGCACTCGGCGGTGTTCGAGGCGAACGACGTCCGCATCGTCGTCAGCGAGCCCAAGGGCGAAGGGGGCCGGGCCCAGCGCTGGCTCAAGCGCCACCCAGACGGGGTCGGCTCGCTGGTCTTCGAGGTCGAGGACGTCGACCGCACGTTCAAGCTCCTCGATGGCCGCGGGGGCACGCCCATCTCCGAAGTGCAGTCGCTGAAGGACGATCACGGCACCCTGCGCACGTTCTCGATCACTACGCCGTTCGGCGGATCGACCTTCCGCTTCGTGGATCGCAAGGCTTACCAGAGCCTCTATCCCGGCGTCGAGCGCCTCGCCCAGCCGGTCGGCGGCAAGAACATGTTCGGCTTCGAGCGCATCGATCACGTCACCACGAACTTCGAGACCATGGCGCCCGCGCTGCTCTGGATGGAGCATGTGATGGGCTTTACGCGCTTCTGGGGGATCGAGTTCCACACCGACGACGTGCACAAGGAGCAGAAGGTCGCGGCGAGCCACGGCTCGGGCCTGCGCTCCGCGGTGATGTGGGATCCCCACTCGGGCGTGAAGTTCGCCAACAACGAGCCCCTGCGTCCCTTCTTCAAGAACTCGCAGATCAACGTCTTCTACGAAGATCAGGGCGGCGACGGGATCCAGCACGCGGCGCTCACCGTCCCCGACATCCTCACCAGCGTGCAGAAGATGCGCGAGCGCGGCGTGGACTTCATGCCCACGCCCGCCAGCTACTACCAGATGCTCCCGGCCCGCCTCGAAGAGATCGGGGTGAAGGCGATCGACGAGGACATCGCGACGCTCGAGAAGCTCCAGATCCTCGTCGATGGCGGCGAGGAGCACAGCTACATGCTGCAGATCTTCCTGAAGGACTCGGCCGGCCTCTACAAGGATCAGAAGGCCGGTCCGTTCTTCTACGAGATCATCCAGCGCAAGGGCGACAAGGGCTTCGGCGGCGGCAACTTCCGCGCGCTCTTCGAGAGCATCGAGCGCGAGCAGAAGCAAGGCCGAGAGCAGAAGACGGAACCCCGCGCGTGATCGAGCGTCTCGCCTTTGGTGACCTACCCCGCAAGCACCACGTGCAGCTTCGCTCGCCCGAAGGGGCGCTTCGCTACGAGGAGTGCATCACCCAGGACGGCTTCGAGGGGCCGTACACCATCGCCTACCACGCGATGCGACCGCACGAGCACGAGCCCTCGCCGCTCGATGCGCAGCGCGTGGGACGCGGCTGGGCGCTGCCTTTAGGTGTCCCGGCGGCGCTCGCCAAGCGCCACTACGTGACGCCGCAGCTCCCCAAAGGCGGGGCGCCCATCGACTGCCGCCAGCCGCTGCTCTTCAACGGCGATGTCGTCCTCGGCGTCGCGTTCCCCGATCGCGAGGACCCGGTCTATTTCATCGACGGCGACGCCGACACCCTGCTCTTCATCCACGAGGGCAGCGGTCTCTTGCGCACGCTGCTGGGCGACGTCGCGTTCACCCAGCACGACTACGTCTACGTCCCGCGCGGTCTCTTGCACCGCTTTGTGCCCGACACCGGCGTCCAACAGCACTGGCTCACGATGGAGCTCGCCGGCGGGATGCATGTGCCCAAGCAGTGGCGCAATCCCGTGGGCCAGCTGCGCATGGACGCGCCCTACTGCCACCGCGACTTCAAGAAGCCCGTGTTCGCGGGACCGATGGACGAAGGGCTGCGCGAGATCGTGATCAAGCGCGGCGGCGCGTTCCACGGGTTTCGGGTCCCGCACAGCCCGCTCGATGTGGTGGGGTTCGATGGCACCGTCTACCCCTGGGCGTTCGCCATCTCGGACTTTCAGCCCCGCACCTCGTCGATCCACTTGCCACCCACCTGGCACGGCACGTTCGCTTCACGAGGGAGCCTCGTCTGCTCGTTCGTGCCCCGACTGACCGACACAGCGCCCGATGCGATCCCCTGCCCATACCCCCACTCGAGCGTGGATGTCGATGAGTTCCTCTTCTACGTGAAGGGCAACTTCACCTCGCGAAAGGGCGTGGGCCCGGGCTCGATCAGCTTTCACCCCGCGGGCCTGCCGCACGGACCGCATCCGGGCAGCTACGAGGGCAGCATCGGGACCAAAGACACCAACGAGCTCGCCGTGATGCTGGACTGCGCCTTGCCGCTGGTCCCGACGACGATCGCCGCCGGCATCGAGGATGCCGGATACATGGCGAGCTTCCGCAGCACCTGACCCACCGAGATCATCTCGACGATCGGTGAATGCCGAGGTCCCCGCCACGCGTCTTGGGCCCGTGCCCCCGACCCCCAATTTGACGAAGGAGGGTGTTTTCCCCATCTTCAGGGGAATGCGCGCGCGCGCCACTGCCCTCACGGTCGTGGCCGGCTTGGCCGGCGTGCTCACCTACGTCCACGGCGGGGCCGTGGAACCAGCCGCCGCGCAGCTCACCGAACGAGAAGAACGGCGCGAGCCGGTCGCCTACCACGCCGAAGCAGGCGCCGATCGGGGACGCGCTGAGGGTGCCGCCTCACTCGACGGTCCGGCGCGCGCCGAGGGGACGACGTCGTTGGGGATCCCAGTGGACGCCTCGGGGCGTCCCATCCTGGGCATCGAGATCCCCGTCGAGGATCCCAACGGCACAGCCCTGCGCTCGTTCCACGCCGCGCTGACCCGCGCGGCGGCGGGCGAAGGACAAGCGCGCGTCCTGGTGTACGGCGCCTCGCACGTCGCGTCCGACACCTGGACCGGCATCGTGCGCCGGGCTCTCCAGACCAGCTTCGGGGATGCAGGCCACGGCTTCATCCTCCCGGTCGAGCCCTGGCGCCGCTACCACCACATGGACATCACGGTGACGTCGAACAGCCGTCGCTGGGAGACGCTGAGGGCCCACTACGGCGACCACGACGCGGGCGAGTATGGCCTCGCGGGGATCGCCGTGCGCACCGAGCGCGCGGGCGCCTACGGCCGCATCGACACCGGCAGCCACTCCGCCAGCCGCTTCGAGCTCTTCTACCGCCGCGAGCCTGGTGGCGGCACCGTGGATCTCATGCTCGATGGCGTGCGAGTGCAGCGGGTGCGCACCGATGGGGAGGCCGGCAGCGCGTACGCCCTGGTCACCGCCGAAGATGCTCCGCACGTCTTCGAAATCCGCGCCCGCGGCGACGGCCCCGTCACCATCTACGGCGTCTCGGTGGAGCGCGAGACGCCCGGCGTGATCATCGACACCCTGGGGATCAACGGCTATCGCGCTGCGGGCCACCTGCTCTGGGACGAAGCGCTGCACACAGAACACCTGCGTCGGCGCGCACCTGATCTGGTGGCCCTGGCCTACGGCACCAACGAGAGCGGCGACGACGATCAGCCCATCGAGATCTACGAGCGCGACCTTCGCCGGGTGATGGCGCGGCTCCAGGGCGCCGTGCCCACCGCGTCGTGCTTGCTCATCGGACCGTCTGATCGCCCGATCGTGAACCGCGACGGAACCATCGAGCCCCGGCCGCGCACCGACATGGTGATCGAAGTCCAGCGCCGCGTCGCGGGCGAGCTCGGCTGCGGCTTCATCGACATGGTCCGCTACGGCGGCGGCGCGATGCACATGGTCGAGTGGGCTGCGAGTGATCCAGCCTGGGCCCAGCCCGATCGGGTCCACTACACCCTGCGCGGCTACACCCGCTTCGGTGACGTGATGAGCCGCGCGCTGCTCGAGACCTACGAGGGACCTATCCTCGCGGTCGCGCCGCCCTCGATGCCCATCGCCGAGTACATCGAAGCTCTCTAGCCCTGGGGCTCCGCCCCAGACCCGGCCGGACGCGAGCGGGCTGACGCCCTGCGTCGGCTGCGCGCGGGCCCCCTCCCGCTTGCCCGTGCTCGTACACCTCGCGTCGTCACCCCTAGCCCGCGAGCGTGCCGTCGCCCTCGAGGCCGAAGGGGACGCGCGCATCCAGGGCCCGCTTGGCCCGCTCGCGCGCCTGACCCATCGCCGCGACGCCCGCGTCCAGGCGATGGGGACCGCTCCGCTCGAGCCCCTCGAGCACCAGCGACACGAGCCCAGCTCGCTTGGGCGGCGAGAGCTGAGGGTCGCCGGACCGCCGCCACGGTGAGCGCGACGCGAGGTGATGATGCAGGACCCGGGTGCCCAAGCTGACGCCCGCCAGACCGGCGCGGTCGCGTACCCCTCCGTCGCTCAAGAGGCGCCCATCGTGGTGCACCGGCTGAAACAAGAGTGGCACCGAGCACGACGCGACGATGGCCGGCACCAAGGGACCGCTCACGATCACGTGAGTCGCTCGTGCCCGCACATCGAACGTGGAGATCGCGAGCGGCAGCCGCACCGAGGCGAACGTCGGCGCGCCGATCAGATCGCCCATCACGTTGGTGAACCGCCCTACCCGGATGAAGCCGAGCTCCGAGATCCCCAACGCAGGCGCCGGATCCCAGAACTCCTCGGTGCGAAGGCGCCGCAATCGCTCGGCGAGCGCATCGGGTTCCAGGCCTGCGGCATGGGCACCGGCGACCAGCGCGCCCGCGCTCGAGCCCGCCGCTGCGATCGGATGCAGCCCCGCGTCGTGCAGCGCCTGCAGCACGCCGGTGTGCCCGAAGAACCCGAAGAACCCCGACGAGAGCCCGAGCGTGAACGGCCGATGCGAGAGCCAATCGCCGAGGGTGTCCATCGCGCGCCGACTCTCGCACGAAAGCCCCACCCCGCAGCCCCTTTCCATCCCCCGGCGCCCCTCGCATCCCCACCACGTCCCGCGCTTGACAGGATGGACCCGTCGGTCACATTCGCGGCCCCGCCACACTAGCTCAGGGGTAGAGCAACGGTTTCGTAAACCGTAGGTCCGCAGTTCAAATCTGCGGTGTGGCTTCCGAACTCCGAGGCCGTGGACACCGACCGGCGCCACTCTTGTTCACCGTCGACGCGACAGCGCGAACGCTCGTGCCGCCACATCGCGGTGCAGGGGTTCGTCGAGACTTCGGCACAGCACTTTCGTCGCGGCCGCTCCAACAGGAAAACGGGGAAGTAATGTGGGACATCCAGGAGAACGCGGCAGGGGCGTTCATCGCTGGGCGGTGCCGTACGCCGCTCGCGCTCTCGACCGACGACTTTGCGTTCTTCCTACCCTACACCTGCGACTACGTGGCGGACGGCTTCATGGTCGAGTTCGAGAGCCTCGACGGATCGATGAGTCGGAGCGGCGACCGATCACCGGAACCATCAGCGCGCAGTCGCACGTGGATGGCGCCTGCTACCTGGTCGAAACGACGGTTTCGGGACTGCGCCGCTTGTAGGGCTCTTCTCGAGGAGTCTCGCTCGGCGAGGACTGTGGCGGCTCCCGGTTGTGTCACTCCGCGACCTCTGGCGCGGCCCAGCCCGGGCATGCATCCTCGTCGTTGGTTTGCTGCTATCAGCCAACTATCAATTTGCGTTGAATTGATAGTTGGCTGATAGAACGCTATGGCTAGCGTTCACAAGCCCGCATCTCCGCCAGCATTTAGCGAAGAGATCCTCAAGCGCCTCATGGGGGAGCACTCCGCCCTAGTCTTCCAACCACCGGAGCCAGCCGAGAGGTACTTGCACTGGGACGAACTGCGCTACCGCCGCCCGCCGGACGGCCTCGACGCCGTGATGTGGTGGCACCTCACCAGGTTTCGGCGGCGCATCAAGGCGATCCAAGTTCCGTTGCGCAACGTGCGCAACGGCGCGTTCTCATTCGTCCTGACCGACGAGATTCAGCGGCGGCTCCACGACCTGAGCCTGAAGGTCGGCGGACGCATCGCGTTCGATGAGATCATCACCCACAAGGACGCACGCGAGCGCTACTACGTCGCGTCGTTGGTGGAGGAAGCCATCACCTCGAGCCAGCTCGAAGGCGCATCCACCAGCCGACGTGTCGCCGAGCGGATGATCCACGAGAAGCGCGCTCCGCGGGACGAGCACGAGCGGATGATCATGAACAATTACCGCGCGATGGTGCGGGTCGGCGAGCTGCTGAACGAGCCGATCGACGAGGAGCACATCTTCGAGCTCCACCGCATCCTGACCGAGGGGACACTGCCCAACCCCGACGCGGCCGGTCGGCTGCGCACCTCGAGCGAAACCGTCGAGATCTCCGATGACGAGGGCGAGGTCTACCACTCGCCTCCGCCCGCCGCGGAGTTGGCGGGGCGCATGAGGGCCATGTGCGATTTCGCGAACTCAACGGAACCGTTCCTTCACCCCGTGCTCCGCGCGATCATCCTGCACTTCTGGCTGGCCTACGATCATCCCTTCGTGGACGGCAACGGCCGCACCGCCCGCGCCCTGTTCTATTGGGCCGCTCGGCGCGCGGACTACTGGTTGTTCGAGTTCATCTCGATCTCACAGTTCCTGCTCAAAGCGCCGAAGCAGTACGCGCGAGCGTTCCTGCTCACCGAGAGCGACAGTGACGACCTCACCTACTTCGTGCTCCATCAGATCCACGTGATCGAGCAAGCGATGGCCGGGCTGATCAAGTTCGTGGAGAAGCGCACCAAGGATCTGCGGGAGACAGAAGAACTGCTCGACGGTGAGGATCTCAACCTACGGCAGCGTGACCTGCTTCGAGAGGCGATGCGACACCCCGAACGGAGCATCACCACCGAGGGGCATCGAAGTAAGTTCAACGTTGCCTACGGAACGGCACGCGCGGATCTCGAAGGCCTCACCAACGCGAAGTACCTTGATCGGAGCAAGATGGGGAAGAAGTACATCTACCGGGCCGGAGAGCGCATCAAACGGTGACGCTCCTCGTGCGGCGAACCGGTTCATGAGCGGGCACGGCGCAACCGGGGACGGTCACCCGCACCGCATACGCGTGTCCCAGTTGCCATCGCCTCTCGCTCTTTGACAGCGGGGACGGCGCCCAATGTCCGAGCGCGAAACCGGGCCGGGCCGTTGCGCACGTCCCCCTCCGATCAACCGCCTGTACGAGCAGAGCGGGATGCGATTGGTGCCAACTGCCACGACGCGGCAGTGTTGCTGCTCCGTGTCCTGCTGATCCACGTGGCCGCCGACAAGGGGCACACCGCCGGTGGGTCGTCGTACAAGGCATGCGTGAAGTACCCTCGTCGATGCTGGGTACGTCGGCAAAAAGGAGGAGGACTTCGTGGACAACATCCGCGTCCTCGGCAACGCCGCGAACCACGAGTTGAACGAAGTGACCCACGACGAGGCACGCCGTGCGCTCGCATTCACGCAGCCGCAGCGATCGCGTAGGGGCGGTAGCCTTCCGGAGCGTCGGGGCTCGGGTCGGCGATCGCGGCGGGCGCGCACCCAATGACACCCAGCGCGAGGGAGGCAAAAAACACTCGCGTCACAGCGGCGCCCCCCATGAAAGAAGTCCGCCGATCCAATCCGTCCTGCGGTGAAAACGTGAAGGCGAGCCACAAGACAACGACATCCCCCTGGCAGTCCCGGCGGACACAACTGCGACCCATTGAGTTCGAGCCTCTTCCTGAGGGCGAAGCCATAACCCCGGCTACGATCACATTGGAGTGGCATGAGTCGATGACATCGATCGCGAAATCACCGGTGGCCGCCATGCGATCGTACGGAGTACTCGCAACCGCCCAACGCCATTGCGTCACGCCTGTCTCCGCACCAGAACTTCCGACCGTCCACGTGTAGGTTCCAGCAGGCAACTCGGACCAGTCCGTGCTGCCACGCCAGCCAATGCGCCTGCCAGCAGAACGAACCCACCCAAGACGGCCCATGTCTTCTCCATCACGCCGACGGGATGCCATGCTTGCCGTCCGCACGCAAGTTCGTTTGCAGCACAGCGAGCTCCCGACACCGGCGAACCGGAGAGACACACGACAGCCGCGACACCCGTGGTTGCAGACGAGTGGTTCGTTCACGTGTTGCGCCGGCCTGGTGCACTTCGTCGCGTCCGGGGCGCCGTGCCCCACCGTTCCTTCGTGATGTCGGCGCGCATCATCGGCACGAGCGCTGCACTCCCCCCGCGCGCACGTGCGCCTCACGAACTGAAGGACCGATCGATGATGAACAAGACTCCCCTGTTGCTCGTACTCGCCCTCACCGCTTGCGGGAGCGCCAACACGCCTCGCGCGGATGAGACGAGCGGCGCCGAGCACTCGAGCACCAGCGCGACGACGGTCGAGCAGGCGGTCGCGACGATGCGGCCCACCGAGGGCAACGCCGCGTCCGGCACCGTCGCCTTCGAGCAGGCGGGCCACAGTGTCACCGTGACCATCGATCTGGGCGGCCTGGTGCCAGGCACCACCCACGGCTTCCACGTGCATGAGACCGGCGACTGCAGCGCTCCCGATGGCGCCAGCGCCGGCGGCCACTTCAACCCGGGTGGTCACGATCACGCGCTGCCCGCGACCGAGGCCCGCCACGCCGGCGACATGGGCAACGTCGAGGCCGACGCGAACGGCGAGGTCCACGTCGTGCGCACCTTCGACAACTTCAGCGTCGGCGGCGGCGAGATGCCTGCGGTGCTCGGCCGTGGCGTGATCGTCCACGCGTCGCCCGACGATGGTGGTCAGCCCACCGGCAACGCGGGCGACCGCATCGCCTGCGGCGTGATCGAATAGCGAGCGGCCCGGCTCGCCGCTTCGGCGGCGGCGACGGTTACCGCTTCCGTCGCCGCTTCCGCCTCCGTCGCCGCTTCCGCTTCCGTCGCCGCTTCCGCTTCCGTCGCCGCTTCCGCTTCCGTCGTCCTCTAGGCTGCGCAACAACCTATCCTCCAGCGATGCGCTCCCTCGCTTGGCTCCTCCCGCTCCTCTCGCTCGCCTGCGCTCCCGCCGCAGAGGTCTCCCTCGCCTCCCTCGAAGGCGGCCGCGCCCTCGGCGCGTGTGACTGGCCCAGCGTCGGACAGATCGACTCGAGCTGCACCGCGACGCTCATCGGGCCGCGCTGGATCCTCACCGCCGCGCACTGCCCCACGGGCTCACGCTTCCGGGCGGGCGGCGCGGACGTGGGGATCGTTCGCTGCGTGCGACACCCCGACTTCGACAGCTCGGGCCGGGTCTTCGACTTCATGGTCTGCGAGCTCGACGCGAACATCGACGCGCCGGTCGTGCCGCTGATGACGCCATGCGAGGCGGCCGAGCTGCGCGATGACGCAGGAGAGACATCACGGGTGTTGCCAGCGGGGCGCGAGGTCTTCGTAGTCGGGCTCGGCGCGCCCGCGTCGGGGGTTAAACGCGGGGTCGAGATGGTGGTCTCGAGCTTCATCTACAGCAGCCCGCTGATCGACTTCAGGGATCCGCTCAACGTTAGCGGCAGTCGACCCGGCGACTCGGGCGGCCCGACGTTCCTGACGATGGACGACGGCACGTTTCGGCAGGTCGGGGTGCACCACGAAGGTGGCGTCGGAGCGAACGTGCTCGACGCGTTCGTCCCTGCGGCGATCGACTGGATCGAGTCGACGAGTGGCCTGGATGTCACGCCCTGTCACGTGGGCGAGTCGTGGATTCCGAGCGACGCGTGCACGACGTTGCCCATCGATCTGGAGGGCGGCGGCGGGACGTTCCCCGCCTGTGGGATCGCCCGAGCCGCACCGAGCCCGACCTGTGTCGTTGTCCTGGACGCGGGGACCGACGCGGTTATCGTCGACGCCGGGTCCGACGCTAGAGCGCTCGACGGTTCGATGAGCGCCGACGCGGGTAGCACCGACGGTGGCGCGGACGCGGAGGTCGACGCCAGCCGGACCGACGCAGGCAGTGCGACGCGCGATGGCGGCGTCGGCCCGGGCGAAAGCGCATCGTGCGGATGCCGCGCCGGGCGCTCGGCCGCGAACGATTGGGCCTGGGCGCTGGTCCTCGCGGCGCTGGCGCTCGCGCGGCGCTCACGACCCCGTGATCGAACGCGTCGCTGACGCCGAAGTCTGGCGCGCCCGCGATCAGCGCGCTCGAGGTTCTCCACTCGACTGCCGAACGGATCCCGAAACTCGAAGACCCTCGCGTCGGGGAACGGCGGACTGCTCGTGAGCTCCAATCCGATCGCCGACAGCTTCTCTCGTCACGCTTCGAGGCTCTCGACGCGGTAGGCGACATGGGCCTTGGTCTTGCGCCGTTCCACGCCGTCTTCAACCTCGGCCGCGCCGGTGAGACCCTCGATTCGCCGTGGAACGGTGACGAACGGCGCATCGGCGTTGGGGGCGCCACCGAGTACACCCGCATCGTTCATGCCCCAGCAATGCACCTCACCGCCACCGGGTGTGGCGACGAGCGCGCAGGCATGGCCCGCAGCGCCGTCGATCGCGCGGACCTCCGTCAGACCGAGCTCCCCGGGATCGGGCCCAGCCGCGACGCAGCGAACCGTGCCATTGGCCAAGCGGCCACAGCGCTGCTCACCGACGAGGACGACCTCTTGGCTGCCCGCGAGCGCGGTAACCTCGCTGGCCGCCGGACTCGTGGCGCCCCAGCACCAGACGCTGCCGGCCGCCGTCACCGCGCACGCGCTGCTCGCTCCGAGATCGATCGCGCGCGCGTCCGCCACGCCGAAGGGCGTCGGCGGCGTCGAACGCGCGGTGCCCGAGCACGAGACGATGCCGTCCTCGAGGACAGAGCAGCTGCTACCGCGCCACGCGGCGAACGCGCGGGTGCTAGTGAGGTCGACCGACATGCACTGGACCCGCCCGTCGTCCCACCGACGGCACGCGCCGCGACCGCCCGCGAGCTGCGTGACGTGGTCGGCGTCGGCGAACCGATCGGTGAGCCGGGGTCGAGCCCACTCGGGGGCGCCCTCGTCATCCATGCGAACGCAGCGCCCCAACACTGCAGACCAGCGGCGGTGCGCGCACAGCTCACCTCGGTGTCGGTGAGGATCGCGGTGGCGCCCGCGTCGATCACGCGGGTGACGCCGTAGCGCGCGGGCACCCCGTGGGGACCTATCGCCCCGTCGGCGCCGGAGCCCCAACATCGGATTCCTGTCGGCAGCCGAGCGCACCCGTGCTCGTCACCGATGGCAATCTCCGTCGCCCCCGCATGCACGCTGACGAGGGTCGGAGCCCGGGCCGGGGCAGCGGCACCGTCGCCGAGCTGACCGAAGTCGTCGCGGCCCCAACAACGCACTCCGTCCGCAAGTGTCGCACAAGCTCCAGCCGAGCCTACGAAGAGGTCGCGAGCACCGGTGATGCCAGGGACGGGACGCGGAACGGCAGACATCTCGACATCCAGGCTCGAGCCGAGCTCGCCGCCGCCGTTCGAGCCCCAGCACGAGACACCGCCCGACGCATCGCGCGCACAGAAGAACGTCTCACCGGCGCCGATCTGCGCGACGTTCGCGAGACCCTCCACCGTGCGCATAGGCCAGCCGTCGTCATCATCGTCGACGCCGTCTCCCGCGATCAGATTGCCCCAGCAGGCGACGCCGCCACCCCGGCGCAGGGCGCACGCGGCCGCGCCCGCGACGGCGACCGAGACGGCGTCGTCGATGCCGCGAATCAGGGTCAAGCGCTGCTCCTCGCCGACGCATGCCACGGAGCCTCGCGCACCGGCGACACACGCCATCTCGGTGCCCACATCGAGGTCGGCATACGGCGCGATGCCGCCGATCAGCCGCGCACCGGCCCGCTCCTCGAGTTCCTCGCGCTCCTCCTCGGTCCGATTCGCCTCATCGATGTAGCGATCGTCGCTCCGGATCGAGGGCCGCGAGGAAGGCCTCGGCGGCGCATCCGATGGACGTGCGCCCCACACCGATCCAGCACACCCCGGCGTCGCTCATCGCCACGGACTCGGCGCGTGCGGTCGCGACGGCGCGAGGCCTCGGCGAGGGATGCTCGGGACGCGAGTCGCCTCGCAAGACGTCGCCCCAACAGTGAAGCGACGTATCGCTCCCAATCGCGCACCCGCCACCGATGGTGACCGCGAGCGTACGGGACACGCCCGACATGGGCGGTGCCGCCGGACCTTCGGCAATAGGAGGCGCAACGGGAGCGGCCGTGGGATCTGCCACTACGGGGGCGCTCACCGGCGTAGCGGGCACAGGTGCGGCGGGCCCCGGCGCCTCGGACCCACACCCGATCGCAAGCATCCATGCGATCGCCGTGATGAGCGCGCTCGACGGCCAAGCCGCTGGCCCACCGCGTTCGGCAGCTCGGTTCTCCGCAGCCCGGGCATCCTTCGTCATGGGCCGACGCTACCCGTACGCTCCTCGAAGGTCGACCTCGACGAAGGCCACATTGCTCCGGTGAACGCCGCGCTGGTACCGTCGCTGGATGAACGCACGCGTGCTTCCTACACCCAGGCGGAGATCGACGGCTGGTCGATGGGCTCTCCCGAGTGCGCCCGGTTGCCTCGCCCAGGCCGCCGCCATCATTGGATATCACTACCCCGAGTTCGAGCGCTTCCTCGTGGAGACCTGCTATCCGATCCTCGATTGGGCCGGCGGGGCGGCACGTTCGGAGGCCTCCAGATCAACGACGACCTGACACCCATCGATCCCGCGCACTTCCCCGACGGAACCAACTGCGAGCGGACCCGCGATCTCGGGCACGTGTCGATGGGACTGGGCGCATGGATGCACGGGGCGCGGACCATCCGCGCGCAGGGCGACGTGCTCGAGCAGGAGGCCCTCGATCGGTTCCTGGCGGCCTACACCCACCATGGAGACCGGGTATCGACCTACCTGGAGACAGGCACCATCCCACTCCCGACACGACACGGGGTGACGGCGGGGGCGCGCTCCGGCAGGCCTGGTTCGGGGCCTTCGCCGACGCGCTGTGAGGCAGACTCGGCCGATGCACCGCGGGGAGCACCAGTGAACGCCGGGCCCCACGCTCAAAGAGGGTGCTCCAGGCTGATGCGCCCGAGCTTGCCGCTGCGGAATTCGTTGACGAGGATCTCCGCGGCCTTGTGGGTGTCGATGCGGCCGCCGCGCTCGAGAAAGCCGCGTCGCCGCCCGACAGCCTCGAGCAACGCACGTCCATCTTGGGGCAGCTCACCGAGCTTGAAGCGGGCGTCCAAGAGCTTGGAGTAGCGCGCGAGTAGATACGGCGCGACGGCTAGCACCATGGTCTCGTAATCGACCGCGGTGGCCGGGATGGCGCCTCCGAACGCGAGGCGCAGCGCCGCCGCCTCGTCTTCGATCTTGGGGTTCATCAAGCCCGGGGTGTCCGTCACCACCATCCCGTTGGCGAGCACCACGCGTTGCTGTTGCTGCGTCACTGCGGGTCGATCGCTGACGACGGCGACACGGCGGCTCATCAGCGTGTTGATGAGGGTGGATTTGCCCACGTTGGGGATGCCTGCGATGACGGCGCGAATTGGCTTGCCGATGCGCTTGGGGGGGAACGCCCGGCACGTATCGAGCACCAAGGTGCGAGCATCCGCGGCCCGCTCGGTGCTGGTGGCGATGGCGCGCACGTGCTCACCCGCTTCGGACGAGAAGCGCTGAAGCCAGGCCTTGGTCACCTTGGGGCAGGCGAGATCGCTCTTGGACAGCACCTTCAAGCAGGGGGTGTCCTTGCGAAACTCGGTGACGAGAGGATTGCCGCTGCTCAGGGGCATGCGCGCATCGAGCACCTCGATGACGATGTCCACCGACGACATGAGCGCCGCCAGTTCGCGGCGGGCTTTGGCCATGTGTCCGGGAAACCACTGAAGAGACATCGCTGCGTTCTACTCGCGAAAAGTCGGGGCGCTCTGTCCGAACGCGTCCGAACGTCCGATGGCTCGCGAAGGGTCACCGCGGCCGCCAACTCGTGCTCTACTGCGCCGCCCGATGTCTCAGGCCGCTGCGGAGAAGTCCCAAGAGGAGCCCAAGAGCGCGCCGCGACGTTTGCTCTCGCTCGCGTTGCCTCGCTTCTTCTCGCTCGCGCTGCTGGACGACCGCTATCCCGCGCTGCACGGCCTGCGGGTCCTCGCGATCATCAGCGTCATCCAGTACCACATCACCTGGATCTTCTCGGGGGAGCAGGGCATCGCGCTGAACGACACGTTCCGCGAAGCGTCGCTATCGATCTTCTATGGGATGGATCTCTTCTTCTTGCTTTCGGGTTTCTTGATCGGATCGATCCTGATTCGATCGCTCGAGGTCTCGGGGACCCAGAACCTGAGGCGCTTCTATCTGCGCCGGATCTTCCGGACGTTCCCCTCCTACTACGTTGTGCTCACGACGCTCGCGTTGGCCCTGCCGCTGACCGCCGCGCAGTGGGCGCACTTGCCGTACGAGTACGTGTACCTCACCAACTTCATGCCCTTGGCGCGGGACGAGATCCTGATGTTCTGGGGCTGGTCGCTGAGCCTCGAAGAGCAGTTCTATCTCACCGTCCCGTTCTTGATGTTCGTGCTCTATCGGCTCCGTACGGACCGGTCCCGGATGATCGCGCTGGCGACACTCGCGCTCTCGGCCTTGGTGATTCGGTTGTCCATCTACTTTCACGGATCGCCCTGGGACGACTTCGATCTCTACGAGGCGGTGTACTTCCGGACCTACACCCGCTTCGACGTGATCGTCGCGGGCATCCTCTTGGCGTTCATGGAGATTCGCTACGGCAAACCCATCGCGGCGTGGCTGAAGGCGCCATTCCACAGAGCGCTGATCGGCATCCCGTGTTTGACGCTCTTGTGGCTGATCTCGAACCCCACCCTCCTCGGTGACGAGCACGCCCAACTGATGCACGTGTTTGCTTGGGGCACGCTGACCAGCCTCATGTACCTCGGCGTGGTGCCGTTGATCCTGCACGGCGAGGGCCCCGTTCAGCGCTTCTTGGGACACCCGATCTTCCGGCGCCTCGCGACGCTGGGCTACGGCGTCTATCTGGTGCACATCCCGCTGATCGATCACGTGCTCGTGCCGATCGCGCTCCGCCTGAACGAGGACGGATCTTCGATGGCGTGGGTATGGCCGGCATCACTCCTCGGCGTGACGGCCGCCTCGTTCGTGATCGGCTACCTGATGCACTTGCTCATCGAGAAGCCTGCGCTGTGGGTCCGCGACAAGGTCGCCGCTTGATCGGTCGCTGCCCCTGAACTAGCGGCGGCAACGCAGCGTCAGCGCGAGTCCCACGAATCGCTGGCGTCGCGTCCAACGACTCCAGCTTTGGGCATCCGCATCGATGCACGTGCGGTCGATGCGGTGCAGCCCCGTCGACGATCGCATCTCACAGGTCGGACGCGCCAGGCCCGACCCGGGGGGGGATGGGGTGATGGGGTGACCCCCGCGGAACCGGGACGCAGCCGCCCCGCCATGACCGAGAGCAAACGTAATCCGGACAGTCCGAAATGTTCGCGCCGCACGAATCGCAGCAGAGCAACCCGTCCTCACACTCCGAGTCCTCGCGGCAGTGCAGTCCCAGGGCGGAGGGGCTTCAGATGCCGGCTCGGTGGGCTCGGCCGTGGCCGTCTCAGGGTTCTCCTCGGTCGGGGCGGGGGCGGGCTCGGTGGCCGCCAGGGCCTCCGCCACCTCGGTTGCTGGGGACTCCGTGACCGGCTCCGACGGCGGAACTCCGTCGCAGGCCGAGAGGACGGCAGCGAGGGTGATCGCGATCAGCGCTGGCGGGTCCATCCCGCCGAGGCTCTCGTCGACATGCGCATGGCGACGTAGGGAACGCCAAGATGGCCTCCGAGTCGAGCTTCGTTTTCGGCGGCGGCTCGGAGCCTCGCGATCTCGTCGTCTCCGATCGAGACGGGATGTCCGGCGAGCGATGGCGTGTCGACGACGGGCGTCGTGAGCGCGTCGAGCCTGCACGGTGGGTCCGTGACAGGGTCGCTGCCTGAACGGTCGCTGCCTGATCTAGCGGCGGCGAGGCAGCGTCAGCGCGAGTCCCAACAGCACGAGCGCGGCCATCGGCGGACGAGTGCCCGCGCCAGCGCGACAACCGCAGTTCCCGCTGATGGTCGGTCCGCGCCCCGCGTCGGTCCTACCACCGTCGACGAAAGGGTCGCTGGCATCGCGTCCGACCACGCCAGCGTCAAGCATGGCCGCGTCGATGCAGGTGCCGTCGTCGATCTGTCCGTCGCAGTCGTCGTCGCGTCCGTTGCAGATCTCAGGGCGCGGATTGCACGTGCCCGCCATGTAGATGGTCGACCAGAACGAGGCCGATCCAGACCAACCCTGCGCGTCGGCGAGCAGGCCGCTCTCCCGGAGGGTGGGGAACTCGGTGCCGCTCGACAGGTAGCAAATGAAGCCAGCGCCGCTCCGAGCGCAGGCGTCGGCGACACCATCGCCGTCGTGATCCCCGAGGCGAATGGTGTCGTAGTACTGGGCCGATGCGCCCCAGCCAAGGGCGTCCGACCACTCGGGGCCCACGATCTGCGCGAAGCTGTCTCCGTCGTACGCCCAGCAGACGAGCCCAGCGTTGGCACGACCGCAGAGGTCCTCGGCGCCGTCGCCGTTCACATCGGCGAAGCGGAGCGACTCGTAGTTGGTGGGGTCGTCCCAGCCCGACGCGTTGGAGAGCACCGCGACCACCGTGGCGCCGGGCTCGAAGCCCGTCCCGGTGGAGAAGTGGCAGCGGTAGTCGTCACTCGTCCGCACGCAGAGATCATCGAGGCCATCCCCGTTCACGTCCGCCATGCGGATGGTGGTCCAGTAGGGCGCGGCGGTGAACCCCTGGGCGTCGGCCCACGCGGGGCCGGTGATCGCCGTGGGGAAGCCAGCGCCATCGCTGAGCGCGCAGCCCATGCCCGCGGCTCCTCGGATGCACACGTCCGACATTCCGTCGCCGTTGATGTCGCCCATCCGCAGGGTCCCGTAGTAGTGCGGCACGGCGAAGCCCACCGCATCACTCCAACCCGGTCCGTCGATCTGATCCGCGAACTGGGCGCCGTCAGAGAGCCAGCAAGAGAAGGCCGTCGAGTGCCGGGCGCAGAGATCATCGCGGCCATCGCCGTTCACGTCCGCCAGGCGGATCGTCTGGCAGTACTGCGGGTTGCTCCACCCCGCTGCGTCCGAGATGCCGTCGCGCCAGATGGTCATCTCCTCGAAGCCTTCGCCGTTCGACAGCGCGCAGTGGAACGCGTCGTTGCTCCGAATGCAGGCGTCGGCGAGTCCATCACCGTTCACGTCGCCCATCCGGATGGTCGCGTAGTGATTGAGCTCGTTCCAGGTCGCCGCGTCGGTCCAAGGGATGGGCGTCCAGCTCTCGCCCCAACCATCGTCTTGCGCGGGCCAGCAGTGAAAGCCGTCGGCGGCGCGCGCGCAGAGATCCGATCGACCATCACCGTTCACGTCGGTGCTGCTCGGCGCCGCGTAGGTGGCCTGCTGGTAGTCGAGGGAGCCCGCGCCCTGCTCGCAGTTGACGCCCGCCGCGTGGCCATCGATGTACGCGAGAGGATCGATGGTCGCTCGGTCGTAGTAGCTCTCGAGGTGATCCCCGAGGGTGAGGTGCAGGTGCGGCCCGGTCTGACAGGTGCCCGTCGCACCGACCTGCGCGACTGTCTGGCCCCGCAGCACGCTCTGTCCGTCGGCGACCAAGATGGCCGAGAGGTGGCTGTAGCCGGAGTAGAGGCCGTCGGGGTGACGGATCACCAGCACGTTGCCGATGCAGCTGCTGTAGGGGACCCGGATGGCCACTCCGTCCGCGATCGCCGGGACGGCCGTGCCGGTTGCTGCGGGGAAATCCACGCCCGCATGTGGCGTCGTGCGGCCACAGGATGACGTGCAGTGCCAGATATCACCCACCCTCGGCAGCGGACGCATGTAACAGGTCTGCGCCACCGCTGTGTTCGCGAAGATGTTCGCGCAGAGGGTGAGAGGCACGAGGAGCGCGAGGAGCGTCGGCGGGGCGTAGCGCATCGAGGGAACATTACCCGAACAGGACCGCAGTTCGGCGCCAATCGTCGGCACGGCGCCGCCAGTATTGAGAGCCGCCAAGATCGCGAGCCTCTCGCGCTACCGTGGGCCCGTTCACTCGGCTGGGCCGAGCTCGATCGGCGATGCATCGAAGGGCGCGCCGAAGCCCACAGGCGGTAGCTCGGCGAGCACGTACTCGCGTCGTAGCTCGTTCACCCAGAGGCGATCCTCCAGCGGCTCGTCGAAGTCGATGCGCACCGCGTGCGTGCGACCCTCCTCGACCTCGAGCACCGTCACCAACATCCCCGGCGCGTCGAAGGTGTCGCCCGGCTGCACCAAGAAGCCCGCGTCTTGGTAGATGTTGCCCTCGCCCCAGGCGAAGAGCCCTCCGTCCCGCGGCGCCAGGAGCTCGACCGTGCGCTCACCCGTGCGGATCATCAGCACGTGCTGGCTCGTCCCCAGCAACGCGAAGCGCCGAGGCAGCGCGCCCGGCTGCAGGGCGAACGGGATGAAGTGGGTACCGCCTAGGCCCCGCACCACGAGCACGTCGCTGGACGCGACGTCCCCATCCTCATCGATGAGATCCGCGAAGGTGCTCGCCTGCGCCGCGAAGCGCTCCGACGCGTCGAGGTGATGGGCCGAGAGCAGCCACCCGGTGAACGGCCCGTGCGCGAGGTGGCAGAAGCCGAGCAAGAGCACCGTCGCCGACGTCAACTCCGCCATGCGCCGCTTCACTGGGGGGAGCTCGGGGATGTCGACCGGGAACCAGGTCGCGTCGAGCAGCGAAGCGACGAGCGGCGCGACCCCGAGCATCGCGGCGCCGAGCAGGCGGGTCGCGGGCACCACCGCCAGCACCGGCACCAGCGCGACGAGCGAGCCGAGCGAGAGCCAGAGCATGCGATCGCGCTCGGCCGTTCCTCGCCGATGCTGAGCCCAGAGCACCGCCGCTAGCACCACCGCAAGGGCGAGCGCGGCGGTGACCACCAGCCAGCGCGGGATCGCCGCCTGCAGGGTCTCCTCGTGCAGGCTCAGCCATCCATCGAGGAAGAGAGTGGATAGGCGATGCGGCAACAGGAAGAAGAAGGGCTCTGGATCGCGCAGCGGGTCGGTATAGAAGCCCGAGCCGTCGGTCCCGCAGCCCAGCGACGCACGCAGCCCGAGATAGCCGACCGCTGGGACCAGGTACGCGGAGAGTGCGAGCGCCGAGCGTGGGAGCGACGGTCCTCGCACGAAGAGCAGGTGTCCGCCCACGTAGCCCGCCAGACAGAGGGCGTACTCGCCCGAGGCGAACGCGAGCGAGAAGAGCAGCGCGGCGAGCGCCAGCCAGCGCACCGACTCCCCACCACGGAAGCGGAGCCAGGCCCAGATCCCCCAGGTACCGAAGGCCAACGCCAAGAGCGCGTCTCGGTTGGCCAACCACGAGAGCGGCATCGCGTGACACGGCGCAAGCGCGAAGATCCAGCTCGCTAGCTCGGCGGCGCGCGGTGCGAGCACACGTCGGAAGACGGCGCGCGCGCCCAGCACCATCGCTATCCACCAAGCCAGCGAATGCAGGTGCATCGGGAGCGGCGCGGCCCCGAACACCGCGTGATCGACCGTGATGAGCGCCGACGACAGCGGCCGAAAGAAGTGAATCAACAGCTCCGGGTGGGTCCACCAGGGCAAGAGGCCCGCGTCGAGCAGCGCCCGGCGGTTGCCGTCATCGACGAAGTTGTAGAGGTCCCAGGACGCCCGCTCCCCGGGGAAGCGCCCGTCGATCATGGCGGCGTGGAGGTAGTCATCGAGCAAAAACCCCGTCCGAAGAGAGGGGAAATGCAAGACGATGGCGACCGCGATCAGGAGCCAGGGGCTGGCTTTGGCGAGCTTGCTGCGCCGGCCCGAGGCGGGTGACTGCTGGTCCGGGCTCCCACCCGCAACATTGCGCTCACTCACAGGATGAGGCCCATTCGCGGGGGGCCTGTCTTGATTTGCGGGGGGGAACACGCGTAGCGTCCATGAACTATGCAGCTCCCCATACTCGCAACCGCGCTCCGTGTCTCCACCCGACGTGTCTCCACCCGACTCGCTCACGGTGGCCTGGTCGTGCTGGCGGGATCCCTGCTCGCAGGGTCCGTCGTAGCGGGCTGCGCCAACGGCAGCGGGAGCGACATGGACACGGGCCTGGCGCTCCCGGACGTGCCCTTCGTGCGCACCGACGTGCCGACGGTCGACGCCCCTGTGGACACCGGCGTCGATGCGCCGCGCGACACCGGCGTGGACGCGCCCATCGCGTGCTCGAGCGTCAGCTGCTCCACCAACAGCGACTGCGGCCTCATGTGCCCGCTGAATCCGACCGGCGCGAACTGCTGCGACACGGCGCTCGGTCGCTGCTTCGCCAGCGCGTCGTCCATGTGCCCGCTTCCGGCGACGGATGCCGGCACGACCATGATGTATTGATCTCCCTTTTCTGGGACTCGATCAGCGACGCGACTCGATCAGCGGCGCGGTAGACGTGACGGGAGCACCGGGAAGCTCCCGCTCGTGCGCCACTCGTAGATGCCCTGGGTCATGAGCACGCGTCGGGTGTAGCGACGGGTCTCGCCGTAGGGGATCTCTTCGATCCACGCATCGAGCGGCAGAGCGCCGTTCAACGAGAGCCAGCGATCGACTGCGCCCTGCCCTGCGTTGTAGGCGGCGGGCACCACCGACGGGTTGCTCTCGTAGCGGCGCGAGAGGTTGCTCAGGTAGTGCGCGCCGATACGGACGCTGACCTCCGGTCGCGCGAGCGCGTGGACGTCGGAGGGCAGCCCCAGCCGCGCCGCGATGGGTCGCGCGGTGGAGCGGATGATCTGGAGCATCCCGTACGCGTGGGCGCCCGAGACGGCGCGCGGCTCGAAGCTCGACTCCTCGCGGGCGATGGCGAAGACCAAGCTCGCGGGGATGGCCTCGGTGCCCGCAGCGCCCGTGATGAGCGGCCCGTACGCGCGGGGATACGCGATGTCGACCAGGGCGCCGAAGCGCGCGTCACCCGATGCGGTCGCGAGCGAGTGCTGTAAGCGCCGTCGGGTCAGCTCGACGGCGCGATGGTGCGCGCCTGAGCGATCGAAGAGCGCCGCCACCCACCACAGCGTCTCGGTGGACGCGTCGTCGCTCAGCGCGCCCAGCGCCTCGAGCTCGTCGATGGCGCGCGCGCTCTCGCCGACCCGCAGGAGCGCGAACGCGCGATCGAGCGCAGGGCCGCTGGTGACCTCGGGGTGCACCTCGAACCCGGCGGTGCCCCTCAGCTCGGTGAGGCGAGTGGCATCGATCACTGCGACCCGCGCCCGGGCCTGCTGCGCGTAGTACGAGAGCGGATCGGCGTTCGCGAGATCGGCCCACGCGCTCACCGCTTCATCCGAATGTCCCACCGACGAGAGCAGCTCGCCGCGCCAGTACGCCGCGCGCCCCCGAAGGTCCTCCGCCGCTTCGCCGGGGCCCTCGGCCAGGCTCGCGTCGAGTTCGGTGAGCGCCTCGCTGTAGTGGCCTTGGCTGCGGAGGATCCACGCGAGCACGAAGCGCGCTTCGCCGCGCAGATCGCCGGCGAGCGCGATCGCGAGCGACAGACGCTCGCGGGCTCCGGCCAGATCGCCCATGCGCATCAACAGGCGCGCCGCCTCGACCCGCGCGTCGTCGGCCAAGCTGTGATCGGGATACTCGGTGGCCAGCGCGTCCCAGCGCGCCACCGACTCGGCGCGCTCATCGAGGTTGGCGTACGACTTGGCGGCGAAGTACCGGCCCCACGCCCCCGCATCGGGGACATCGCGGCAGCGCGCGGCCATGCCATCCAACGTCTCGATCGCCTCGCTCCGCGCGCGCCTTCGGTAGCGAGCTCGACCGACGCCGAGCTCGGCTTGGCAGCGGATCACGTGGGCCTCGTCCCCGCGGGCCGCCCGGACCACGGCAGCGAAGGCCGCTTCGCCGTCTTCGTGGCGGTGACTCGCGGCGATCACCTCGGCGCGCGCCAGGCGATCCTCGAGACTCGCTGCGTCGAGCGCCTCTCGCCGGGCCCGAGGGAGCGACGCGAGCACCGCATCGATGCGCTCCTCTATCTCTCGGCTCGCGCCCGCGGCCTCCAGCTGTCGGTAGTGCGAGAGGGCGAGTTCGCGGGCCTCGACCGACTCGGCGCTAGCCAATCGATCGGCGAGCGCCCGGCGGGCTCGGCTCGAGCGCGGCACGTCCGCGACGAACGCGGTGAGCGGATCGAGATCATCCTCGGCCGCCAGCGCCGAGGCCAAGCGCGCATCGGAGCGGCCGGGCCAGTCGAGCGAGGCGAGGGGAGCGAGGATCGATGCGGCCCGGTCAGGGACGGCGATCGCTACCTCCAGACGGGCCCAGGGTGCGAGCGGACCGTCGAGAGCTATCACGTCGTCGAGCGCCGCGAGCCGCGCGTCTGGGTGATCGAGCGCGCGCTCCGCTTGGGCTCGGAGCCAGCAGGCCTCTTCATCGCTCTGCCCTTCGAGCGCGGCGAGCGCGGCGCTTGCGCTGCTCTCGAGGAGAGCACGCGCCTCGGCATGGCTGGGTCGGGCCCGCTCGGGGAAGAACGGACCGCGATCCACCGAGGGCTCGACCGCCCGCTCGGCGCCCGCCGTACTCGCGACCGGGGCCGCGCTCGGGGGATCCGCGTTGGCGTGACAGGTGAGGCTCAGCGCTGAGAGACCCAGCACCAACACCCTCACGTGTCGCAGTGCGCGGCGGCCCTCGGAGTGCTCTGGCTGTTGGATGTCCTGCATGCCCACGCTCGGTAGTCTGCTTCGACTGTGTGCAGATGGGGATGGCCCCGGCAAATTCGCCGCAGTGATGGGGGCAACGGCCAGACGTGTCGTCCGCATTCCGGAACGGAGCGTCCGGCGATTCCGCTCGCATCGAACGCTCCTTGTTCGGCACACTCGCGGCGATGACCGGCGACGGAACGAAGAATCCTCCCGGGGACGAGGGTGAGAGCATCGCGAGTGACGCCGTGCTCGAGGAAATAGAGCCAGACGAAGAGGGAGGCTCGCTCGAGCGAGGCGATCCCAGCCTGATGCGCCTCTTGGGTGAGCTCGACGCGCAGCCGCTTCCAGGTGCCAAGCGCCCGCCGGGCCGCCCCGCCTCGATACCTCCCCCGTTGCCGGGCGGTCCCCGCGCCGCGCCGCCCAAGGGCCTGACCAGCCGAGAGCCCGCCGCGCCGCCGCCGACGCCTGGGGCTCGACCTGCCCCGAAGAGCGCGGCGCCGCCTCCGGGACTGCCCAGCAAGTCGCCGCTCGCCGCTGCGCGCCCGGCGCCACGAGCCGCCGCGCCTGGGCCCGCGCCTCGGGTGGGGGGCACTTCGCCTGGCGCACAGCGCGCGCCGGCACCGCCGCCGCCAACCGCACACGCCGCGCCCGCCGCAGAGGATCCCAACCGCGCCATCCTCGAGCCGTGGGAGCGCGAGCTCGCGGCGACCAAAGATCCCACCCGGCGTGCGCGCCTGCACCACGAGATAGGTCGCATCGCGGAGATGCACCTCGGCGACGCGCGGACCGCGGCGCTGCACTACGTCGAGGCGATCACCGGCGCCCCCGAGCACGTGCCCGCCATCCGCGGCGCGCGGCGCCTCCATCTGCAGAAGAAGAGCTACGCGCAGGCGATCCCGCTCTTCGACGCCGAGATCCGTCTCACCGCCGATGCCCATCGCAAGGCCGCGCTGCTCTACGCCAAGGGGCGCGTCCTCGAAGACGGCCTAGGACAGCGTGCCGAGGCGCGCGCTGCGTACGCGACCGCGCACGATCTCGATCGGGGAGACGCCTCGATCCTGAAAGCGCTCGAGCAGCTCGACGCGGAGGGCAACAAGCACGACGACCTGAGCCGTGATCTCGAGCGCGCCGCGAACGCAGTCGCAGGCGACGCGCGCCATCGCGCAGCGCTGGTCGTGCAGCGGGCGCGCCTCGTCGAGCACCAGAAGAAGGACGTCGAGGGCGCGATCGAGCTCTACGAGACCGCGCTCGGCCTCGATCCCACCTCGCACGCCGCGCTCGATGCCCTCAAGCGCCTGCACCACACCAAGAAACGCTGGCGGGATCTGATCCGGGTGCTGATGCACGAGGGCGAGCAGTCCGACGACGCCGCCGTGCGCTCGCTCGCCCACTACCGCGTCGGTCGCCTGTCGGCCGAGCGTCTAGGCAACCGCGACGAAGCGCTGCTCGCGATGGAGCGCGCGCGCGCAGAAGCGCCCACCGAGCCGCTGGTGCTCGACGAGCTGACGCGGCTCTACGACGCCGAGGGCAAGCACGAGGAGTTGGCCCAGACGCTCGAGGCCCGGGCCAAGATCCTCGAGAGCGCGAGCCAAGGTCAGCCGTCGAGCGAGACCGAGACCTTCGGGCGGGTGACGTTGCTCCATCGCCTGGGCCAGATCCGTCAGGAGCGACTGAGCGATGGTCCCGGGGCCATCGGCGCGTGGCAAAGGGCCATCGCGCTCGCGCCGCTGCACATCCCGACGTTGCAAGCGCTCGCCAAGGCGTACACCGCGAGCCAGCAGTGGACGGCGCTGGTGCGGATGCACCTGAACGAGGCGGAGCTGGCGCAGGAGCCCAAGCGCCGCGCCACGGCGTACGGCCGGGTCGCCGAGCTCTGCGAGAGCCGCCTCGATGATCCCGAACAGGCGATCGATCACCACGCACGCGCGCTGACGATCGCGCCCGGCTGGCCCACCAGCTTCAAGGCGCTGATTCGCCTCTTCACCGAGCGCGGACAGCACCGCGAGCTCGCGGAGCTCTACGCGCGAGCCGTCGATGAAGCCGGCTCGGACGAGATCGCCATCACCCACCTGATGAAGTTGGGCGCGGTGTACGAGGACGCATTGCGCGACCCGACCCAGGCCGCGGTCGCTTACCGCAAGGTGCTGGAACGCCAGCCGACCCACGTGACCGCGATCCACTCGCTGCAGCGCACCACCGAGCGCGCGGGGCGCTGGGCCGAGCATGTCGAAGCGCTGGAGCGCGAGGTCGCGCTCAGCAAGGATTCCCAGCAGGTGCTCGGTCTGCTTCACCGGGCCGGTGAGGTGCTCGACGAGTCGCTGGGCGATGAAGCGGGAGCCATCGCGCGCCTGAAGAAAGCGCTGGGGATCGACCCCAAGCACATCCCTTCGATCACCAGCCTCGGCCGGCTCTACTTCCGCACGGGTCGCTGGGAGGATCTCGTCGAGCTCTACCGACGCGAAGCCGATCTGGCGTCCAGTGCCCGCGAGGCCGCCGCGCTCTTCGTGAAGATGGGCGAGCTGGCCGAAGAGCGGATCGGCAAGGACGACGAGGCGATCGCGCACTACCGCCGCGCGCTCGAGCTCGACGTCTCCAGCGTCGATGCGATAGCGGCCCTGGCACGCAAGCTCCGCGAGGGCGAGCGCTGGAAGGATCTGGCGGCCGTGCTCGAGGTCGAGCTCTCGGCGACCACCGACAAGGGGCGCCGGGCCCGCATCGCGGCGCGCGCGGCCGAGGTCTATGAAGAGCGCCTCAACCAGCCCGAGCGTGCCATCTCGCTCTATGAGTTGGCGCGTGAGGCCGAGCCCACCTACCGCCCGGCGCTCGACGCGCTCTCGCGGCTGCGATCCGAGCAGGCTTCCTACCGCAAGCTCGCCGACGAGCTGGAGCGCGAGGCGGGTGTGGTCGATGGGGCCTCGCAGATCGCGGCGCTGGCGCGCGCGGGCGAGGTGTGGGGCGATCTGTTGAACGAGCCGCGACGCGCGGCCGCCGCGTGGGAGAAGGTGATCGAGCTCGAGCCCAACCACATCCTCGGTCTGCTCTCGCTGGAGGCCCTGCATCGACGGTTGGGGAGTCATCAAGAGCTGGCGAAGGTGCTCGCGTCCCAAGCGCGGGTGCTGATGGATCCGGGCGCGCGGATCGCCGCGCTGCGCGAGCTGGCGCGGGTCGATGAGACGCGCCTCGGCGGCAAGAGCGGTGAGGCCCGCGCGGCCTACTTGGCGATCCTCTCGCTGGCGCCCGACGACGTCGGCACCTTGAGCGCGCTCGAACGGGCCGCGCTGGAGACCGGGGATGGCGAGCTGCTCGCCCGCGTCGATGAGCGCCTCGCCGAGCGTGCAGAGTCGCCGCACATCGAGGCGTCGTATCGAGTGCGGCTCGCCGAGGCGCTCGAGGAGAGCGACCCACCGCGCGCGCTCGAGTCGTTTCGCGCCGCGCTCAAGGCCGATCCCGAGTCGCTCGCAGCCGCACGTGGTCTTCTGCGCGCCGCCGAGCACGCAGGCGATGCGAGCGCGGTCGCGGAAGCCGCGCGCCGGGAAGCCCACATCCTCGAGGACAAGGTGCAGGCCAGTCGCCTTCATGCGCGGGCCGGTCAGGTCGCGTTCGAAGAGCTGGGCTCTCCCGCGCAAGCCGCGCTGGACTACGAGCGCGCGCTCGAGCTCGATCCCGACGCGCCCGAGGCCGCGGCGAAAGTGCTCGATCTCTTGCTCGCTAGCGATCAAGCAGGACGTGCAGTCGACAGGCTCACGACCGCCGCCGAGACCGCCAAGAGCGAGGTGCGCGTGCTGGATCTCTGGGCGGAGGTCTCGCGCCTCCAAGCCGACGCGCAGAACAACGTGCCGGCCGCGATAGCGTCGCTGTCACGGGTGGCCAAGTCGAGCGCGGTGCACGTGCCGACGTTGCGCCGACTCGCCGAACTCTACCAGCGCGCCGAGGCCTGGACCGAGGCCGCGCAGGCCCTCGGCAAAGTGGTGCAGCTCGCCCCCGACAGAGACGTCCTCAAGGACGCGCACCTCGAGCTGTCGAGCATCTACGAGCGCACCGACGAGCGCCCTCGCCTCCGGGTCTCGATCCAGGCGGTGCTGGCGCTCGAGCCGGCCAACCGCGCCGCGCTCTCGCGGTTGGCGCGCCTCGAGCTGAAGGAAGGCCACCTCGAGAAGGCCATCGACATCCAGAAAAAGCGCGTCGAGGCGGCGACCGAGGGCGACGATCGCGCCGAGGCCCTCGTGCGGCTCGCGAGCATCGAGCGGGAGCGAGGCCACACCGGCCGAAGCTGGGAAGCGCTGGCCGAGGCCGTCACGATCCAGGGCCCGGGGAGTGACGCGGGCAAGCAGCTCCGCGACGCGCTCGGCAAGGCACCGGAGGCGGACGCGCTCGTTGGCTGGAGCCGCTACGCGAACGCGCTGGCCGAGCATGTGCGGCGCGCGCCCGCGCTCGTCGAAGTGCGCCTCGCGCTTGCGCAAGTGCTGGGCGATCACCTGAGCAAGCCCGCCGAGTCGGCGCAGGTGCTGCGCGAGGCCGTGCGCACGTTCCCCGACGACGTCGAGTTGCAGCGTCACTTGGCTAGGCGGCTGGCGCGCGCGCAGATGACCCCCGAGGCGATCGACGTGCTCCGCCGGCTCGCCGACGCGCACCCCGAGCGCGCTGAGGGCTTCCGAGATCTGCGGCTCTTGCTGGGCCCGACGTCCGAGCTCTCTCAGCTCGCGGCGGCGCCTCTGGTGTTGATAGGTGCCGAGCCGGCCGAGACCGAGGCCTATAGCGGACGTCGCTCGAATCCTGCGGCGGGTCGCCCAGGCTCGTTCGGTCTCGATCTGATAGCGCCGCTGGCGGGGATCGATCCCAGCTCCCCCGTGCTCGCCGCGCTCGCGGCCCTCCCCGAGGCGATGGCGCGCATGTGGCCCGCCGATCTCGAGGACCTCGGGGTCACCGCGAGAGAGAAGCTCACCACCCGCTCTGCGCATCCGCTCAAGCTCCTCTCCGATCGGGTCGCCGCGATGTTCGGTGTCGTCGACCACGAGCTCTACGTGCACCGCATGCGAGGTCGGGGCGTGGTCGTCGAGCTCTCGGAGCCGGCCGCGATCCTCGTGCCGCACACTGCGCTGGAGCTGGGCGAGGCTGCGCAAGTCTTCGCGCTGGCCCGGGCCCACGCGCACGTCGCCGCAAAGACGGCCATCGTCGAGAAGCTCCAGCCGCGTGAGCTCGAGGTCTTCATCGCCGCGGCGATGCGGCCCTTCGCCCCAGGCTTCGGCGCGGGGCTCACGAGCGAGGATGTGCTCGCCGATCAGCAGAAGCAGATTCAGAAGGCGCTCTCGCGGCGGGCCCGCAAGGCGCTGGAGGAGCTGGCGCCCCGCTACGTGGCAGCGCCGCCCGCGGACTTCCACCAGCTGGTGCGCGGGATCCAGTACGGGGTCGCGCGCGCAGCCCTGGTGGTGTCCGATGATCTGGTGCAGTCGATCGAGCTGCTCCACCGGAGCGAGCGTGAGTACGCAGACAAGATCCCCGCCCTGCTCGCCACCGCGCCCCTGGTACAAGACCTCGTGCGCTTCTGGACCAGCGACGTCGCCGCCGCCGTGCGGCGACGTTTGAACGCCATCACTTGAAGTAGGAAAGCAGGATGAACATCAAGACGCTGATCGACGCCGAAACCATCGCCGCCAAGGTGAGCGAGCTCGGCAAGGCCATCGCCAAGGACGCGCAGAACGATCTGGTGATCGTGCCGGTGCTCAAGGGCAGCTTCATCTTCGCCGCTGATCTGGTCCGCGCCATCGACGCGCCGCTCTCGGTCGATTTCCTGGGATGCCGCAGCTATGGCGACGGAACCGAGTCGAGCGGCGTGGTGCAGATAACCTACGACCTCACCAAGCCTGTCGAGGGCAAGGACGTGGTCCTGGTGGAGGACATCGTCGATACCGGGCTGACCATGTCGTACCTGCTCAAGAACCTGAGCACCCGAAGGCCCCGCTCGCTCAAGTTGTGCTCGCTCCTGCATAAGCCCGCGCGCGCCAAGGTGGACATCCCGATCGACTACTTGGGCTTCACCATCGATGACGTCTTCGTGATTGGTTACGGCCTCGACTTCGCGGAGAAGCACCGGAACCTCCCGTACATCGGGGTGATGGAGCCCTGATGCAAGCGGCGACGAGCAAGCGCCTCGAGATGATCGAGAAGGTCCTCGGGTCGGGGAGCAAGGATCCCTTGCATCACTACATGCACGCGATGGAGCTCCGCTCGCTCGAGCGAAAGGACGACGCGCTCGCGGCCTTCACCGTGATGGGTGAGACCTTCCCGGCGTACGTGCCCACGTACTTGATGGCGGGCCAGGTCGCCGCAGAGCTCGGCCAGCGCGAGCTCGCGCGCGGCTGGGCCACCCGAGGCATCACTGCGGCGCAGGAGGCGGGCGACGACCACGCGCTCTCCGAGCTGATCAGCTTCCAGGGCACGGTCACGGACTGATTCGCCGACGCCGGGTCACGAGCAGCGCGACCAGCCCGAGCATCGCGGAGACACCGCGGGGTAGCGAGGCGCGCCCCGCGCGGCAGGCGCATGAGCCGACCAGCGCGCCCGGCGTGGTGCCGCCATCGAGCGTGCCCAGGCCTCCATCCGCCACGGCCCCATCGATCCCGACCAGGCCCGCGTCGCGCGGCCCCGCGTCGATCGCCACGGCGTTGCACACGCCCGCCACGCAGCTCCGACCCGGGGCGCACGGCTGGTCGCAGCCACCGCAGTGTTCGATGCTCGATCCGAGATCGACGCACGCGCCGGCGCACGCGCTGTGCTCGCCGTCGCATGCGCACGCGCCGCCCGGGCCGCAGACCTCGCCCGCGCCGCAGCTTCCGCACCCCCCGGTGCACCCATCGCTCCCGCAGGTACGTCCGGTGCAGTCGGGGGCGCAGGTCCCGCCGCAGCCATCGTCACCGCACGTGCGTGCGCCGCAGCTCGGGGTGCACGCGCCGCAGGTCGCGGGGCGGGTGCTCTCCCAATCGGCGACGCCGCAGCCGACGGTGAATGCGCCGGTCGTGGGGAAGTACACGTCGGTGCCGGCCCCATCCACGAAGTGAAACACGTAGCGGCTACAGCCGCTGATGCCAGCGACGGTGCCGAGGTAGGTCCCGTTGACCGCGGTGCCGCGCTCGACGGAGAGCGGACTACAAATCCCGTTCACGCTCACCTGCGCGCTGCGGGGTGCCGCCGCTGAATACCAGTTGGCCCGGAACTCGATCGAGGCACCCGTGCGCGGATAGTGCACGCCGCCCACGATGCCGCTCGGGGTGCCGGCGCTGCCGAAATCTTGGGTCCACGTCGTGCCCGACAGGCCAACCCCGAGCCCTCGCGAGCCGCCCAGAATGTTGGCGCGATGTCCGTTCGCTACGCGCCATCCGCACGCGCTACTGGGGTCGTTCTCATGGAACCATTGGTAGAAGGTCTGCACCGGATCGGTTCGCCCCCGCGCGATGTTCTCTGCGCTCGCGGACACGCCGAAGTAGCCCACGCGGGTGCCGAATCCCGTGCCGGTGCTGCCGCACATGAACGTGCCCGCCTGACACGCGCAGCTCGGGTTCCCATCGCAGCTCCCCGGCGTATAGAGCGCTCCGATGGTGCTGAGCACGGTGCACGGTGAGTTGTGCTGCAGGCCGCAGCTGCCGAGCACCGAGTTCGCCGAGTGAAAGCGCGCCGCGCGCGAGAGGCTGTGGTTCCACACGACGGGTGGCGCCGGCGCATAGCAGGCGCGCTCGGCGCACACTGTGCACGACGCGAGGTCGGCGGCCGGATCGGCTCGCGCGCGGTTGGTCCACACGTGCACCACCCGCTCCTCCCAGCTGGGGAAGCCATCCATCGGCTCGCCCAAGGCGGCGAGGCCACCTCGGGATCGTCGTACGCGTCCAGCGGCGCGCACCCGACCATCACCAGGCTGAGCCCCAGGACCGCGACGAGTGAGGTGCGCATTGGTAGATCCTGCCCTTTCAGTTGATGAATTTCATCGACGAAAGGGCAGGACCCCCTTTCAAACCGTGCGTGCGGATCTCCCGCACACGGCTTACCGATGGTCTCTCGGGACACGGCATTACGCGGCCTCCGGATAGCGGACGGTGCCTCGCAGACGATGGAGCCCGAGGTCGTGGAAGTAGTCGCGAGACCAGCGCTCGA
>Ga0105047_10000544_pt1 | contig 64287 bp, 47 predicted proteins | sample MAT04_FD_78384 | JGI IMG/M metagenome (GOLD analysis project Ga0105047, IMG submission 78384) | Freshwater microbial communities from Lake Fryxell liftoff mats and glacier meltwater in Antarctica - MAT-04 (megahit assembly) | ecosystem: Environmental > Aquatic > Freshwater > Ice > Liftoff... | reverse complement strand
GCATCGATGGGTGACAAGCAGGCGATCCTCGCGGACGCCGTGCCGAACCTCCTCGTCGGCCTCCTCAAGCCGAAGTGCGCCGACCCGGCCACCGGCATCGCCGCCGCGGGCGCCCCGACGGCCGACCCGCTCGGCAACAAGTCGAACAACTACAACTGCCCGAACGGGACGAAGCCCGAGTTCGCCCCGGTCACCGACATGCACATCGGCATCATCTCGTCGTCGCTCGGCGGCTTCGGTGGTGACGTCTGTGCAGACACGGGCCGCCAGAACGACCGCGGTCACCTCCTCAACCTCGTGAAGGGCGGCGCCCCGCTCCCCGACGCGGCGCCGTCGAGCTTCCTCTCCTGGTACCCCCAGAACGAGGAGAACACGGACAAGAAGCGCCACCCTGATCCGCCGACCAAGGCGTTCGGCGACACGACGCAGCTCTCCGACGCATTCGCGAAGCTCGTCACCGGCGTCGAGCAGAACGGCTGCGGTCTCGAAGCTCAGATGGAGAGCTGGTACCGCTTCCTCGTCCAGCCCGACCCCTGGGCGAAGGTCACGGTCGACGCCAACAACCAGGCCGACCTCGGCGGCCCCGGCGACATCGACGTCGATCTGCTCACCCAGCGCGCCGACTTCCTCCGCCCCGACTCGCTCGTCGCCGTCATCCTCCTCACGGACGAGGACGACTCGTCCGTCGACCCGCTGTCGGTCGGTGGCCAGGGCTGGGCCTTCATGGCGAACCAGTTCCCCGGCTCGCCGAACTTCCGCGGGGACGGCAAGACGACGACCGCGCCCCGCGGCACCAGCGCTTGCGACAGCGACCCGGGCTCGCCCGACTGCACGTCGTGCGGCTTCGCCGCCACGTGTAACCCGGCCGACGCCGCTTGCCAGAAGATCAAGAACGACCCCGAGTGCGCGAAGACCGGCGGCTACTACGGCGCCACCGAGGACCAGCTCAACTCGCGCTTCAGCCAGCAGCTCGTGAAGCGGAACTACGGCATCGACCCGCAGTACCCGATCTCGCGGTACACGGACGGCCTCCAGAAGAGCAAGGTCCCGGACCGCACCACCGAGCACGTCGTCAAGGTTCGCGCGGACGGCAAGGGTCGCGACATCGGCGGCTACATCGGCACGGGCAAGTGCACCAACCCGCTCTTCGCGGCGAAGCTCCCGCGTGGCCAGGGCGAAGAGATCTGCAACCTGCCGCGCGGTACCCGCACGTCGGACCTCATCTTCTTCGCCGTCGTCGGCGGTGTCCCGAACGACCTCCTGCACTTCGACGCGACCGACGCGGACAAGAGCCGCATCACGAACGACGACTGGATCAAGATCCTCGGTCAGGAGCCCGGTCGCTACAACTACACCGGCCTCGACCCGCACATGATCGAGTCGAAGGGCGCTCGCCCGGGCCTTCCGCCGGCGAGCAACACGCGCGGCGACTACGGCACCGACCAGACCCACGGCCGCGAGTGGGACACGGGCGGAAACGACCTGCAGTACGCCTGCACGTTCGAGCTCCCCGTCGTGAAGACCTGCACCAATGCGGAGACGTCGTGCGACTGCGCCGACCCCGCGAAGAACCCCCCGCTCTGCGGAGCGACCCTCGGCCAGCAGACGCGCGCCAAGGCGTACCCGACCGTTCGCGAGTTCATGGCCGTCCGTGCGCTCGGCGACCAGGGCGTCATCGCCTCGCTCTGCCCGATCACGCTGAAGGGCGACAAGCAGTCCCCGAGCTACGGCTACAACCCGGCCGTCAAGGCGATCGTCGATCGACTCAAGAACGCGCTCACGACGCAGTGTCTCCCGCAGAAGCTCACGCGCGACACGACGACCAACGAGGTGCCTTGCCTCGTTCTCGCGCAGCTCGGCGAGCCGACGGACTCCTGCTCCGCGCAGGGCCTGAAGACCCCCGACCCGGCGATCCTCGCGAAGTTCCTCGAGGCCCAGAAGGCGGAGTCCGGCGACGTGAAGGACGGCGGCACCGACCTCTCGAAGCTCCCCGTCTGTCAGCTTCCGCAGCTCATCGCCGCCGCCGGCGAGAGCTGCGACACCAAGCCCGACAAGGGCTGGTGCTACGTCGAGAACGGAGCCTCGGGTAGCCCCGCGGGTCGTTGCCCGCAGGCGCTCATCTTCTCCGGCGCGACGGGCGCTCTCGCAGGCGCGAAGTTCAGCCTGCAGTGCATCCAGCAGTTCAACCCGGGCGGCGCTGCCGGCGAGACCGCGGCTCCCGCCACCCCGTAACGAACGACCTCACCCCCCCGAGGCCCGCATGGATCGCCCGCCAATCTCGTTGGCAGGTGTCTACGCGGGCCTCGATCGTTTCGAAGCACGCATTTCCGAACCACGCTGATGGCAGGCCCGAAGAAGACCATCCTGATCATCGAGGACGAGCCCCACATCGTCATGGGGCTCCGTGACTCCCTCGAGTTCGAGGGCTTCGGAGTGATCTCCGCGGGCAAGGGCAAGGACGGCATCCAGCTCGCGCGCGCCGAGAACCCGGACGCCGTCATCCTCGATCTCATGCTCCCCGACGTGAACGGCTACGCCGTGTGCGAGGAGCTCCGTCGCATCTCGCCGTTCATGCCGATCATCATGCTGACGGCGCGCTCGCAGGAGACCGACAAGATCCGCGGCCTCGACGCCGGCGCCGACGACTACGTGACCAAGCCGTTCAGCGTGAACGAGCTCATCGCGCGCATGCGCGCCATCTTCCGTCGCGTCGCTCGGCCGAGCGCGGCGCCCGAGGTGGTCGAGATCGGCGAGGCCAAGGTCGGCTTCTCCACGCACACGCTCAAGGTCGGCGGCGTCGAGCACGCGCTGTCGTTCTACGAGGTCGAGCTCCTGCGGTTGCTCGTCGAGCGCATCGGTCAGCCGGTGAGCCGCGACGAGATCCTCCAGAAGATCTGGGGGCTCGAGGCGGCGCCGACCAACCGCACCGTCGACAACTTCATCGTGAAGCTGCGCAAGAAGATCGAGAAGCACCCGGACAAGCCGGTGCACATCCTCACCGTCTACGGCTACGGCTACAAGCTAGCCGCGGTCGAGCTCGACGCCTGAGCAGCGTCAGCGCTCGATACGGAACACGACGCGGCGGTTCTTTGCGCGGCCGGCCTCGGTCTCGTTCGTGTCGATCGGCTCCTTGCTGCCGCGCCCCGCGCTCTCGAGTCGCTCGCTCGCGATGCCGTGGCCGACCAGCCACGCCTCGACCGACGCCGCGCGCCGCGCGCTGAGGTCGTCGTTGTAGGCCGCGTCGCCGGTCGAGTCGGTATGCCCCTCGATGCGGAGCCGGCGGATCTCCGGATGCTCGTCGAGGATGCGCTTCACCGCGGCGAGCACGGCGTCGCTGCCCGCGAGGAGCTCCGCGCTGTCCGTCGCGAAGCGGAGCAGCTGCTCCTCAATCTGGATCTCGTTCTCGGTGACGACCGCGAGCGGTCGCTCCTTCGTCGGTGCTTCGCCGCCGCCTCCCTCGAAGCCCTCCCAGGGCGTGCGCGGCTCCGGCTCGTCGCCGACCGCGTTCTTTCGAGGCGGCGCGCCGGTGACCCACTCGAGCGATGCGAGCCCGCGAACGACCGGCGCCCCGTAGCCGTGACCGAGCCCGCCGCCGATGCCCGCGCCCGCGCGCAGGCTCGGAAGGACGTCGTAGTGCGCACCGAAGTGCCACTCGGCGGGCGTCTCGCGGGAGCCGAGGAAGCTCGCGCCGCCCGTGAACGCGCTCGCCGCGAAGAGCTCGGGGCCGACGACGAGCCGTCCGTCCCTCGTGCGAAGACCGACGCCCGCCGCGGCGAACAGCTCGCTGCCCAGCGAGCGCCCCGCGTAGGCGTCGTCGCGCGAGCGGTACACGATCGCGAGACGCGCCGCCCACACGAGCACGTCGATCGCGCCCGAGGCGAGGACCTGCGGAGCGAGGCGCGCCGAGCCGTCGCTCGTGAACTGCGAGCGGAGGCCGGTGGGCAGCCAGCCACGCACGCCGACCGCGAACGACAGCGGCTCGCCGTGCTCCCCGAGGAGGCGCACGTCCGCGGCGAGCCTCACGTCACCGAACGCGGGTGCCGTGGACGGCGACAGCGTCACGCCGTCGACGACGGCGCTCTCGCCGTCCTGGTAGAGGGCGACCGGAACGTCGAGCCCGAGGCGGAGCCGCCCTGCGAGCACGACGGAGCCGCCCATGTGAACGACAGCCTGATGGCGCACGAGCGCATATCGCTCGGCGCCCGTCGCGTCGTACACGACGAGCGGCTTGTACGCGCAGTCGAACGTCGCGCCTGCCGCGCCGCTCCCGGCGCGAAGGTCGAGCGAGTCGACGACGAAGTGCTGGCTGCCGCGCTCGGCAGGCTCGAAGCGGTTCACGGCGAAGCCCGTGCGCGACTGCGCCGCGGCCGTCGACGTGATCGCCGCCAGGGCGAGGACGCTCGCGGTCGCGACAACGCTCCTGCGTGCGCGTCGGGCTCTGGGAAGGGCCGGCGGCACGCATCACCTCCGGAAGAGGACGTCGTGGCTGATCGCGACGCGGCGGAAGACCTCTCCGCGCGGCGCGAGATCGACGCGACCTGCCTTGGCGACGAACGACACCGCGACGAGGGCCGGAAGGCGTACCTCGAGAGGCACCGGCAGCTTGATGGGCTCGAGCGGAGCGCGCGTGGAGCCACGGATGATCCACGCGAGCTGCGTGCCGGCGTAGACCTCGATCCCCAGCTCGGCGCCTGCCGGGAAGTCGTCGAACGTGATGGGCTCGGTGAGCGCCGTCGGAGTCGCGCTCTCGGTGACCTGCGGCGGCGTTAGAAAATCGCTCCACGTGGTGTCGTTCGCGGCGATGCCAGGCTCGACGCGGATGGAGCGAGAGCCGTCCTTCGCGACGAGCGATGCGCGCGTCAGCGGTCGCTCCGGCGCGATGTCGGTCGCGGCAACGTACATCGCGAGATCGAAGGCGCGGCCGTCGGCGCTCGGCGTCGCGCTCTTGATCGGCGCGATGAGGACCTTCGAGTCCGCGCTGAGGACGATCGCCGACCCGCGCGTCCCCGCTCCGAAGCGCGTCGTGGGCCCGCTCGGGAATTCGGCGCGCAGATGCACCACGCGCACGTCGAGCTTCGTCGCCTTGGCGACGTCGATGTCACGCGTCGTGTCGACGTCGAGCGGCCCGACGTCGATGCGGAAGCTCCCGAGTAGCTCGTTCTCGACCTTCTGCTCGTCGCTCGTGACGTTGCGGCTCTCGTGACCGATGAGGAAGAACGGACGGCCGCGCGGCGCGCGCAGCACGTAGCTCGGGTCGGTCGTCTCGACCGCTCCGAGCTGCGGGATGCCGCTCGCCGACAGATCGATCGAGCTCGCCGCGTCGCGCTTCGAAGTGAACGCGCCGCGGAGCTCTACCGACGTGCTCCGCACCGCGTCGTCGAGGCGCGGCGCGAACAGCACGAGGTCCGATGCGGGCTTTCCGAGCGGGTTTGGCTGAGCTGCCGCGCTCGTGGGCGACGCGCCGATCACGCTGACGAGCACGTGGCTCCGATCGAAGACGCTGACCGTGCCGCCTCCTCCGCTGAAGTCGGCCTCGAACGTCGCGTGACCGTCCTCCGCAGCCGTCGCGAGCATGCGTGCGCCTCCGCCCGGTGGGTCGAACGCCACCTGTCCGCCGGCGAGCGGCGTGTCCGTCCCCTCGGGGCCCGTCCGCTCCTCGAAGGCCCACACCGTGAACGGTTCCGGCTTCGGTGCGTCGTCGCCGCAGGCGATGAGCGCGCACGCCACGACACCGACGACCACGAGCGCTCGCACGGCGCCACGCATACCCCCGCGCCCGACCGCAACGCAAGCGCTGGCGTTGCGCGCTCGCGGCGGTCGTCTCGACATCTCCATCTCCGCGCTTGGCAGTGCGGGGCATGGGCGGCATAAGTGAGCCCTCATGCTCCCTCGTCGACGTCGCAAGCGCTGGAGCCTCGTGCTCACGCTCGCGGCATCGTTCGCCGGCACGACGTTCATGACGACGCACACGCGCGCGGGCGTCGGACCCGGGTGCGAGGCCGGCGCGCCGTGCGCCGACGTCGACGGCGACGGCTTCGTCGCATGCTCGTGCGCGGCCCCCGGCATGCCGTGCGACTGCGACGACGCCGACCCGCTCGCATTTCCCGGCGCCCCCGAGGCCTGCGACGGAACGAAGGACCTCGACTGCAGCGGCGATGCCGGTCGCTCGTGCGGCTCGAAGAAGGGATGCCTGCGCGGCGTCTGCGTCCCCGAGTGCATCCCCCTCGACGACTTCGGGTGCGCTCCGTACGCGCACTGCGAGACGCAGAACGAGCAGCGCCTCTGCACCGGGGACTGCTCGATCTACGGCTGCCCGCCCGGGTCGACGTGCGACGACACGAAGACCTGTCTCGCCGACTGCAACGCCGCCGTTCGCTGCCCCTTCGGCCAGCGTTGCCGCGGCTTCGGTTGTGTCGACCCGTGTGACGGCATCGCGTGTGGCGAGGGCTCCACCTGCAGCGACGGCCGCTGCGTCGCTTCGTGTGACTGCTCGCCGGGCAACACCGGCTGCGGGGCAGGGGAGGCGTGCGACCGCTCGGCGCCCGTCGCGCGCTGCGTGGAGGCGGCCTGTGCCGGCGTCGTGTGCCCGGGCGCCACCCACTGCGCGCGCGGAGCATGCATCGACGACTGCGCCGGCGTCGTGTGCCCACCGAAGCGCGTCTGCCTGAACGTCGCCAGCGACGGCGGCGCGCTCCACGGCTCGTGCGTCGATCGCTGCGAGCCGAACCCGTGCGCCCTCCCGCAGGGTTGCGACTGGCGAACCGGCAAGTGCCTCGACCCGACCTTTCCGGAGGCCGGCCTCGAGCCGGTGAACGACACGGAGCCACAGCCCGAAGCGCTCTTCGTGGGCGGTGCAGGTGCGTCGTGCACAGCGGGCGGGCTGGGCCGCGTGTCGATGCTCGGCGGCGCGGCGTCCGCGCTCGCCTTCGCGTTGCTCGTCACGAGGCGAGCCGCGAGACGACGAGCGAATCCTCCGCGCTGACCTCGCTCCTCGTCGGGCTCAGGAGCCCGACGAGACGAAGACGATCTCGACGCGCGCGTTCCGATCGCGATGACGCGCGTCCTTCGGGTCGACGACCGGTGCCTTCGCGCCGGCCTGCTCGACCTTCACCTTCGCGCCGGTCGCTCCGCCCGCAACGAGCGCCTGCACGATCGCCTCGCCGCGCCTCTGGTTGAGCGCCGTCTCGGCGGCGGAGGGAGCCTGCGCGTCATGCAGCACGACCTGCACCGCGAACGTGGGGTGCGCCGCGGCGACGCGACCGAGCTCCTTCACCGAGCCCTCGGACTCGGGCGTGAGCTTCTCCCCCTTGAAGGCCGAGCGCAGCGTCACGACCACGCCGCGCTCGTCGCGCGCCGGCGCGAGGTCCCCCTTCGACTTCGGCGCGGCCCCTGCCTGCGCGAGCTCACCGAGCAGCGTGTCGGCCTGGTCGGAGTCGGGGCCGGCGGTGCGTCGGGCCTTCGTGAGAGACGTGAGGCATGCCGCGCGAGCGCGAGCCGCCGGATCGACCGTCACGGCCTTCGCGCTCTCGACCTGCTTCTCGAGCGTCGTCACCGCGGTCTCGGCCTCGGTGAGGCCGGGCGCTTGCGGCGACACGAGTCGGGCTGCGCTGCAGAGCAAGCGCGCCTGCGTGACGAGCGCCTGCGCCGCGACCACGCGTGCGCGCTCGCGCTCGGGGTCCGCGGGACCGCTCGCCGCCGGAAGCTGCGCCTCGCGCGCGACACGGAGCTTCTTCTCGAGGTCGTCGGCCTCGTGATCGATCGCCTTGCGCTGCGCCGCGAACCTCTGGGCTTGCTCCGAGGCGCGGGCGAGCGCCTCGCTCGCGGCAGCTTCGTCCTGCGTCGCGCGCGCGAGACGCGCGAGCGCGATCGCCTGGTTGTACGTCGCGAGCGCGCGCTCGGCGTGGAGCTCCGCGCCGACGCCGTCGCCCGAGGCCTGGGCCTCCTTCGCGAGACGAAGCTCCTGATCCGCCGCGGCGAAGGCTTGCGGTGCGAGCGTCTGTGCGTCGCGGCCGCCGAGGCCCGCGCGCATGCGCTCCGCGTCGTTGACCCGTCCGACGTTCGCGGCGTTCGCACCGGCACACCCGGCCGATGCGAGCGCGAGCGCGAGCGCGAGCGCGCGCAGTGAGGGCGCCTGCGTCATCGGGCACCTCCGTCGCGTGCCGCCGGAGGTGGCGTCTTCGGTGCCTTGGGCCTCGGCGCGCCACCGTCGGCGACGTCGGCGTTGGCGGCGGCGCTGGTGCGCGCGGGCTGCTCCTTCGCCTCGCGCTCGGTGCTCTCGAGCTGGGCTCGTAGGCGCCCGCTCTGCGCGATGCCCTCCTCGAGCAGCGCGCGCTCGCGCTCCGCGACGAGCCCGGCGTCGGTCGCGGAGCGCCGTGTCGCCTGCGACTTCTCCTCGATCTCGACGGCGCGGAGGACGTCGCGTGCGGCCTCGGCCCACGTCTTCGCCAGACCCTCGGCGAGGCGCGCGTGCGGCTCGTCTCCAGCCGCGTGAAGCTTGGTCGCGCGCTCGAGGGCAGCCCGCGACCGGGCGGTCATCTCGGCGGCGACGTCTTTCTTCGGGGAGCGCTCGACCTCGCGGAGGGCCTCCTCGGTCGCTGTGCGGTCGTCAGGGGCCGCCGCGGCCACCGCGCCCATCGCGAGCACCGCGGCCAGCGCGGCGAGCGCCACGAGGCGGCCACGAGGCGTACGAGGCGCCGTCATCGATCCCCAGCGCCATCGGCCGAACCGCATCGCCGCCGATTACCACGCGCGAACCTCAAAGCACCAGAGGCGCCCCCTCCGCGGCCGAACCGGGCCAGGGAGACCGCGGTAGCACATGTCGGATATCGTCGCCTACAATCACGGCACAGGTGCGTCTCCGTTGGGAAACGCCCTCGCAACCCCGAGGTGGAAATGCCAAACCCCCGCCCACTTCTCGTCGCCGTTCGGCGTCGGCGTAGCAGAAGCGGAAGGCCCCATGAACGTACGCGTCCTCGGCAGCACAGTTTCCCTCGTCGGTTTCGTTTCCCTCGCGGCGATCGCGCTCAACGCGTCCGCCTGCTCGAGCTCGAGCACGCGCAGCGGCTTCGAGTCGACCACGGATTCGACCGACCCCTCCGACGCGGGCAGCGGCCCGACGTTCGTGACGGGCGCCGAGGCAGGGAAGGGCAGCCCTTGCGCGATCAACAACGTCGCCGCCGACCCGAACCTCGACTCCGACGGCGACGGCTACCCGCTCAAGTACGACTGCAACGAGTGCGACCCGAACGTGAACAACGGCGCGTTCGACGTGCCGGGCAACGGCATCGACGAGGACTGCAACGGCGTCCCCGATGACGAGCCTGCCGACTGCGACAAGGGCCTCACGATGGCCTCGTCCGACGCGTTCGACGGCGCGAAGGCGCTCGGCCTCTGCAAGAAGGCGACGGACGACCGCATGTGGGGCGTCGTCGAGGCGAAGTGGGTCAAGCCCGACGGCTCGCCGCAGTCCGACTCGCTCGGCCAGGGCATCCTTCCGTCGTTCGGCGTCAACGCAGCGCAGAGCGGCGACGCCGTCCTCGCGATCTCCTCCGGCACCGCGCGCGGCCCGAACGACCCCGGCTACAAGAACGTCAGCGGCTACTCGAAGAGCTACACGAGCGGCACACCCGCCGGTTACCCGAAGGAGTCGCCCTCGTGCTCCGGCGGCGGCGGCTTCGGCGGCTTCGGCGGCGCGAACGACGGTGCGGCGCTCCAGGTGAAGATCCGCGTCCCCTCGAACGCGAAGTCGTTCTCGTACCAGCAGAACTTCTTCACCTACGAGTTCCCGAACTTCATCTGCTCGAACTACAACGACTTCTTCGTCACGATCATGAGCCCGAAGCCGGCGAACCTCCCCGACGGCAACATCGCCTTCGATCAGGACGGCAACCCGATCAGCGTCAACAACAGCCTCCTCCAGGTCTGCAAGGCGCAGAGCGCCGGCGGCAAGTCGTTCGGCTGTCCGCTCGGCGAGTCGTTCCTCTCCGGCACCGGCTTCGAGAGCCACGCGGCGACCGGCTGGCTGACCACGACGGCCCCCGTCGACACCGTCCGCGGCAAGGAAATCACCTTGATGTGGGCGATCTGGGACCAGGGCGACGGCATCCTCGACTCGACCGCGCTCATCGACGACTTCCAGTGGTCGGTCGACGCGGCCGACGGCACGCAGACCCTCCCTTCGCCGCCCAAGTAGGGCTTCTGCCCAAGTAGGGCTTCGCCCCTCGCTTCGCGAGCCTCCCCATCATGCGACCGGCCCGGCGTGATTCGCCTGCGGCGAGCGGCGCTTCGCGCCGGAGGCACGCCTAGGTCTTTGGAGCGGGGTCTCACGTCGTACAATGTGCGCTTCTTGACCGGGTGACCTAGGGCAGATACTCCATGAGTCGGATGACCGGGGCTGCACGTGACCCCCGATCCGGCGTTGAGGCGCAGATCGAAGGCACCCCCACGACGGCGTTCGGCAAGTACCAACTCTTCGCGAGCCTAGGTCGCGGAGGTATGGCCGACGTGTTTCTGTCCGTCGCGCGCGGGCAGATGGGCTTCAACAAGCTCGCCGTCATCAAGAGACTGCGCCAGGCGCTCGCCGAGGAGCCGTCGTTCCGCAACATGTTCCTCGACGAGGCGCGGCTTGCGGCCCGCCTCAGTCACCCGAACATCGTCCACACGTACGAGGTCGGCGAGCAGAACGGCGTCTACTTCATCGCGATGGAGTACCTGGAGGGCCAGTCCCTCAACAAGGTGCTCAAGGAGGCCCTCCGTCGCAAGGAGGGCATCGAACCCGAGCTCAGCGCGCGCATCATCGCCGACGCGCTCGGCGGCCTCGCGTATGCGCATGCCCTCGCCGACTACGACGGGCGGCCGCTCGGGATCATCCATCGCGACGTGAGCCCTCACAACATCTTCGTGACCTACGACGGCCACACGAAGGTCGTCGACTTCGGCATCGCGAAGGCGGCCCTCTCGTCGACGGAGACGGAGGTCGGCGTCCTCAAGGGCAAGGTCGCGTACATGTCCCCGGAGCAGGCGATGGGCGGTCGTATCGACCAGCGCGCCGATCTCTTCGCGATGGGCATCGTCCTGTGGGAGATGCTCGCGCGCCAGCGCCTCATGACCGGCGAGAGCGCCGCGAACACGCTCCACAAGCTGATGAACGAGCCGATCCCGCGCGTCTCCGCGGCGATGCCCGGCATCGACCCCGAGCTCGAGGCGATCGTCGGCAAGGCGCTCGAGAAGGATCCGCAGTACCGCTGGCAGTCCGCCGCCGAGATGCGCGACGCGCTCGAGGCATGGCTGCGCTCCAATCCGCGGCCCGCGCGGCAGGAGGAGGTCGGGCGCAAGATGCTCCACCTCTTCTCCTCCGTTCGCGAGGAGGTCCAGCGCCAGGTGCAGCGCCACATGGCAGGCATCACGGCCGCGACCACGACGCAGGAGCTCCAGGCGCTCAACGTCGAGTCGCTCCACCGCATGGAGCAATCCGGCGCGAACGTCAGCGGGCAGCTGCTGCGCCTCGGCAACGGCAGCGGCTCCGGCAGCGGCGTCGTTCCGAACTACGGAATGGGCTCGCATCCGTCGCAGGCCTCGCAGCTCTCGGGCGGATACCAGGCGATGGGCACGCAGGGCTCGGTCGTCGGCGGTCCCGTCGCGCCTCCGCAGGAGCCCGCGCGCGGCAACAGCGCGCTCCTCATCGTCATCGCCGTGGGCTTCTTCGTTCTCGCGGGGCTGCTCATCGTCGTCGTCGGTCTTCGCGATCGTCGAAAGCCGGAGGGCCCCGGCACGGACCCGACCGGAACGACCGCGACGGGCACCGTCGTCGCGCCGGTCACCTCGGGGCCGCTGCTTCCCGGGAGCGCGGCTCCTGTCGACACGACCGCTCCTCCCGCCGACAGCGCGACCACGGCTCCGCAGGTCCCCACGACCGCCCCGAGCGCGACCACGGCGAAGACGAACGTTCGCAACCCTCCGACTCCGCCGACCACGCGCACCACCGCCGTCGCGCATCCTCCGCCTCCGCCTCCGCCCCCGGTCGAGGACAAGGACCCAGGCTTTCTCACGATCAACGTCTATCCGTGGGCCAAGGTCTCCGAAGGAGGGCGCGTCCTCTGCGCGGCCACGCCCTGCAACAAGATCCCGCTCTCTCCGGGCGCCCACACGCTTACGCTCGACAATCCCGAGCAGGGGATGAAGCAGACGACCTCCGTCACGATCAAGAGCGGCGAGACCACGACCCGCGCGATCGGCTTCAAGTAGCGAAGACGGCGAGAAAGGCGCAATAATGTGGCGTCTCTCCTCTTCGGGGGAGCGCGAGGCTTCTCATGCGTCCTTCCGCCGTCAGACTTGCTCGCCGCGCCGTCGCGCTGAGCGCCGTCACCGCGGGGGCCCTTCTGGTGGGCTCCACGCTCACCGCGACCGAGGGTTGCGCCGACAAGGCGCCTGCTCCGTCCGCCGCGCCGCCGATCGTCATCGGTGTCTCGCTCGGCCTGACGGGTGACCTCGACACGTTCGCCGCTCCGCTGCGCGACGCCGTCCGCACCGCCGAAGGGCAGATCAACGCCGGCGGCGGCCTGCTCGGTCGCCCCGTGCGCTTCGACGTCGTCGACGACAAGAGCGACGAAGGCAACGTCGTCACGAACGTCGCGAACGACTTCGTGCGGAACGGCATCGTCGCCGTCATCGGTCCGGTCGGCAGCCAGCAGGTCGTCCTCACGCAGAAGATCTACGCGGACCGTCAGATTATCCAGATCTCGCCGTCGGCGACGTCGACCGACCTGTCGACCATCCAGCCCGCCGACGACCGCTACCTCTTCCGCACGACGCCGGCCGACGACTTCCAGGGCGCCGCCGTGATGCTCTTCGCGCAGCGCACGCCGAAGGGCCTCGGCGACGCCGGCGCACCGCTCAACGAGGCCGGCGCGCCCATCACCTGCAACAAGCTCGCGATCGTCAACATCGACAACTCGTACGGCAACTCGATGGCCGACGTCATCGCCGCCAACTGGCCGAAGCGCGGCGTCGGGCGCACGATCGCCATCCGCAAGAAGCTCCCTGTCGACCTCGCCGCGAGCTACGCGGCCGAGGCCGCAGAGCTCATCGCCACGGGGGCCGAGTGCTCGGCGCTCATCTCCTACGAGAAGGTCGCCGCGCAGTTCGTCCACGACGTGAAGGCCGCGCCCAACTACAAGACCCTCTCCGACAAGGGCTTCTTCTTCATCGGCACCGACGGCGTGTTCACGCCTGGCTTCCTCGAGCTGAGCCGAGACAACCGCTCCGACGAGACGTCGCCGAGCACGGCCGAGGGCGTCTTCGGGACCAACCCCGACACGCAGCCGGGGACGAAGGAGTACAACGAGTTCAAGACGATCTACCGGTCGTACTTCCCGACCTTGCCCGATGCTCCGCCGTTCACCGCGAACACCTACGACGCTGCGATCCTCATCGCGCTCGCGATCCAGCAGGCCGGCACGGTGACGGACCACGTGGCGATTCGCGAGGCGCTCCGCAAGGTTGCGACCGGCCCGGGCAAGCCCTTCACGCCGGCGCAGGTAGGCGACGCGCTGCTCGCAATCAGGCAGGGGCAGGACATCGACTACAAGGGCGCGTCCGGTAACGTCGACTTCGAGGCGAACGGCAACGTGAAGAGCGGCTTCATCGTCTGGGAGGCGTTCCGCGACCCGAAGACGAAGAAGGTCGACTATCGGACCGTCGCCCAGTTCACGACCGAAGAGCTCTTGGACCAAATCAAGTGAACGAGCGATGATGCGTCCGATGAAGCTGGCCCGCGGCGCAGCCGCTGCCGTTTTTGCCCTCTCGATCGTCGCCTGCACGGCGGCGTCGAAGGGGCCGTCGACGGGCACCTACGCCGTCACGTTCCCTTCGACGGCCGCGGCCGTGGCGACGGACACGGTGCAGCTCCTCGTGTTCGAGGTCCCGAAGGCGACGGACGAGCGGAACGACTTCTGTCTGACGCTCATCCAGGGCCGAAAGCGTCAGGACCCGCAGAAGCCGATCCTCTCGAACACCCCCGTGAACATCTGCGAGATGCTCGGCGGGCGAAAGCCGATCACGATCCCGTACGGCGAGAAGGCCGTGCTCGCGGTCGCGAAGCGGAAGATGAACGACTTTCTCATCGGCTGCACGATCGAGACGTTCGGCGACGGCGACGCGCCGCTCGACATCGACCTCGCGCTCGTCGACGTCGGCGTCTCCGTGCCCGACACCCCGTGCGCGACCGTCGGCGACTTCTGCCAGCAGAAGTGCCCGGCTTTGTAGTGGGCTCCGCCCCCTCTTCCTTGTGGGGCTCCGCCCCTCAGGCTTCGCCTGAGCCTTCCCGGTGCGAGGCGTCACTGGTTCGGCGTGATTCGCCTGCGGCGAACGGCGCCGCAGACGGCGCCGGTTTCACGCCTGCGGTGCGCGAGGCTCTGAGCTTCCACGGGTGAGGGCTCGAGATCCTCGTTGGTGGGGAGACTCGATCTCGCAGCGCGAGGGTCGTCCCCGCTCGCTCCCTTGTCTCGCCCTGCATCGGACATCTCTTCATCGACGACCTTGGAGGTCGAGAGGTCCGATGCGTAGCGAGACAATCGAGCGAGGAAGGACCTGCGCAGAGCGGGATCGAGTCTCCCCACCGGGGTGAACCCGCTGCGGGGTCTCCCCGGCACGACGAGCGTCCAGTGAGGAATCGAAGCGAGACCCCTCCGCGTTGTCCCCGCGTCTCCGCGCCTCTCTGTCTCTTCAATCCGCGACCAGAGCTCGCGCCGTGTCACTCACGCGAACTGCACGCCGTTCAGCGCTAGTTACATCGATCGCCGCCGCAGCGGATGATCGGGGAGAGCTGGGCGCTCGACGGCGGGTCGTTCGGGCGCAGCGCGAAGAAGAGCGCCGTGCCGCCGCCGATGGCCGCCACGCCGACGAAGGTCCAGAAGATCGGGCTCGAGAAGACCGAGCCTCCCTCCGACTTTCCGCCGTTGCCGCCGCCGCGCGACGCACCGGCCTCGGCGAAGGCGCTCTTCGGGACGTTCGGGTTGCCGGCCTCGAGCACGGCGTTGTCGCGCTCGTCGAGCGCCTGCACGTAGAAGTCGAGGCGGGTGCGGGTCGCGGGCGCGGCTCCGACCTCGACCGCGACGGCCTCGCCCGGGTTGATCTGCGAGACGGTGTACTCGCCGGAGGACGTCCAGCGGTAGCCGACGTTGACCTTCTTCACGAGGCGCGTCGGGTCGCGGGTCGTCACACGGAGCGTGCCGCCGTTCGTCGAGACGCTCGCCGACACGTCGATGCCCGGCTTGGTCGGCAGCGAGCGGAAGCTGCCGCGCGCCTCCATGAAGGGCGTGTTGACCTTGGGACCGAGGTTGGGGTCGGCCTGGTAGTCGGCGTCGTAGGTGAGCAGCTGGAGAAAGGCGTCGCGCGCCTGCTCCTCCTTGTCGAGCACGGCGTACGTGACGGCGAGGACGCGATAGGCCCGCACGAGTTGATCGTGCGTGAGCCCGTTCTTCTTCACGACGCGCTCGGCGACGGCGTTGGCCTGCTCGTAGTCGAGCTTGGCGTAGAGCTGCTCGGCGGTCTCGACGTCGGCGGGCGCCGACTGCAAGGTCGAGCCAGCGGTGGGCTTGGCCCGTTGCGCGACCGCGGGCGCGCTGACGAGCGAGCCGGCAAGGACCAGCGCCACGAGCGCCAGGCCGCTATTTGCGCGGGATCCGCCTCTCATGAGCCGAGGATACAGCGCGGGTGAGCTCCCCGAGAAGGAAACGTCGCCCCTCCCGGCCCTGGGCCCGGTGCCGAGGGGCCCCAAGTGGTGTTAGATCGCTCGTCATGGCGAGAGCTCGCGCGTCCTGGGACGAGTACTTCATGAACATCGCTACGGAGGTCGCCACGCGGGCCACGTGCGACCGCAAGCACGTGGGCGCCGTCATCGTGCGCGACAAGTCGATCCTCGCGACGGGCTATAACGGCTCGGTCCGAGGCCTCGGCCATTGCGACGACGAAGGCCACCTGATGGAGGAGGGCCACTGCGTCCGGACGGTGCACGCGGAGGCGAACGCCATCGTGCAGGCCGCGAGGAACGGCATGCGCATCGAGGGCGCCTCGATCTACGTGACCGCGTCGCCGTGCTGGGGCTGCTTCCGGCTCATCGCGAACGCGGGGATCGTGCGGATCGTCTTCGGCGAGTTCTACCGCGACCAGAAGATCTTCGACGTGTCCCAGAAGCTCGGGATCGAGCTCGTCGACTTCTCGAAGGCCGCCGCAGAGAAAGCGACGACCGCGTGACCTCGCGCAAGTACGCCGTCGCCGTCGTCCAGGGCGGCCCGTCGTCCGAGGCCGAGGTCAGCCGTGCCTCGGCCACTAGCGTCGCGCGTGCGCTCACGAGCGCCGGCCATCGCGTCGTGCGCCTCGAGCTCGACGCCTTCCTCGCCGACTCGCTTCGCACGGGCGGGTACGAGGTGGTCTTTCCCGTGTCCCACGGCGCCGTCGGCGAGGACGGCTCGCTGCAGGGGCTGCTCGAGGTCCTCGACATGCCGTACGTCGGCTCCGACGTGCTCGCGAGCGCACTCGCGATGAACAAGCGCGTCGCGAAGATCCTCTTCGCGGCCGCAGGCCTGCCGGTCGCGCCCGCGCTCGAGGCGAAGAGGGGAGGCGACGCGCGGGCGCTCGCCGAGAAGGCCCTCCGCGACGTCGGCGAGCGCCTCGTCGTGAAGCCGTGCTCGAACGGCTCGGCGATCGGCGTCGCTCGGTTCGACACCGGCGTCGCGTCCGAGGAGCTCGCGTACGCCATCGAGGCGGCGTGGCAGGTCGACGACGTCGTGCTCGTCGAGCGCTTCGCCCCTGGGCGCGAGATCACGTGCGGGGTGCTCGGCACCGGCGCCGAGGCCATCGCGCTACCGCCGACGGAGATCCGCGCCGCGAAAGATGCATTTTACACGTACGAGGCGCGCTACGCCCCGGGGCGGAGCGAGCACCTCTGCCCGGCGCCTCTCGAGCCGGCGCTGCTGGCGCGGGTCCAGGAGATCGCCGTGGCCGCCCATCGCGCGCTCGGCTGCCGCGACCTCTGCCGTGCCGACTTCGTCGTCGGTGACGACGTGACGCTGCTCGAGGTCAACACGATGCCGGGCTTCACGGACACGAGCCTCTACCCGGAGGCGGCGGGCGTGAGTGGCATCGCGATGACGGAGCTCTGCGACGGGTTCGTGACGGCGGCCGTCAAAAGAGGGCCTCCGCGCAGGAACCAAGCGTTGCCGTTGCCTCGCTGAAGCCGTCGAGCCCACCTTGTGGGACGCGCCTGTCACCACGAACCTTCACGGCTCGTATGGACAGAACCCCGATCCGGCCCCAAGCTGAACCAGTGTGGCGCCCTTCTTGCGTCGACACTTCGTAGCTTCCAGATGGCGCGAGACTCCCTCTACGACGAACAGATCGCCTGGACGGGCGGACCCAAGGTCCTCTCCGTCCCGCCGCTGTTCAAGGTGGTCGCCGTCGTCAGCGCGACCATGGCGCTCGTCGCCCTCGCGTTCGCGATCGTCGTGGCGACGGGGCTCCGTCTCCCCATCGGCGGGCTGCTGATCTTCTCCGCGTGGTCCGCGCTCATCGCTGCAGGCGCGTGGCGGCTCCCGCTCTGGTTCCGCGCTACGGTGAAGTACACCGTCACCGACAAGCACGTGATCTGGCAGCGCGGTCGGCTCCGTCGAACGATCGAGCGCGACGCGATCAGCTACGCCGTCATCCGCTGGAACACGAACGTCCCCGGGGTCGGCGACCTCGTGCTCGAGCGCGCCGTGCCGACGGGCGCGCTCCGCCGTACGCTCAGCATCACGTTCGCCGATGTCGAGACCCCCGACCGCCTCTGGGCGATCGTCCGTGGCCTCACGCCGAGCGCGCCGCTCGGCGACGGAAGCCGCTCGCTCGGGCAGCGCCTCGACGACGGGGAGCGTGTCCTCTGGACCGCCGCGCCGCGGTCCTCGCGCTGGACGAACCGCCGCGTCGCGACCGCCATCAGCGCCAGCGCCGTCGCCGCGTGCGCCGCGCTGATGCTCTCGAGGTCTGCACCCCCGGTCGCACGCGTCCTCCGTCAGCACGTCCTCTCGCCGCTCACGTCCGGGCTGCTCGTCGGCGGCGTGGGGCTCGCGGTGCTCCTCCTCGCCAGCGTGGCCTGCTTCATCGGATACTCGGCGCTCATCCGCCCCGTGCTCCTCGCCCGGAAGACGCGCTACTTCGTCACCGATCGCCGCGTGCTCATCCGTCGCGGCAACGAGGAACTCCACCTCGACCGTGAGCACATCGCCTACGTGATCACCGCCCAGGGCCGCTTCGGAGGAACGCGTCGCGATCTCTTCCTCGTCCTCGACGGCCCCCAGGCGCGGGCGTTCTCCCCGAGCGGAGCGTTCGGTGGCGTCGACGAGGAGCGCCTCGTCCCCATGTTTGCCGCGATCGAGGACGCCGATACCGCCTCCGAGCTCCTCCACGTGAGCCGGATTTCGATCAGCGAGCCACGCCAGGCCGCCTGATCGCCCCAAGGCTGCGCTCGCTTTACGCAGCTTTACGGGGAAATCGAGGCCGTTTGAAACGTTCGGGCGCGCTCGGCCGTCGAACGGGCGTGAGCATGGCCGCGCGTCCCCTCCGTTCCGACTATGGTAAGAAGCTGCCCGTGGTCGAGATCGGCCAAGTCGTCAGCTCGAAGTACAAGCTGCTTCGCCTCCTCGGCGACGGCGGCATGGGATCCGTTTACGAAGCGGAGCACCTTCGGCTGGGCACGCACGTCGCGATCAAGGTGCTCCACAGCGACCTCGCGCGTCGCTCGGGCCTCATCGAGCGCTTCCTCCAGGAGGCTCGTGTCTCCGCGCAGATCCGCAGCCCGCACGTCGTCCACGTCACGGACGTCGAGAGCACGCCGGACGGCATCGCGTACCTCGTCATGGAGCTTCTCCAGGGCGAGCCGCTCTCGGCCCTCGAGAAGCGGGAGCGCACGCTGCCCGTCGCCACGGCGTGCGAGTACACGCTGCAGATCCTCGAGGCCCTCGAGGCCGCGCACTCGCTCGGCGTCGTGCACCGCGACCTCAAGCCGGACAACGTGTTCGTCACGTTCGAGGGCGGCAAGCCCGTCATCAAGCTCATCGACTTCGGGATCGCGAAGCTGAAGCGCGCCGAGGGCGCCACCGGCGCGGGCCACAAGAACCTCACCGTCGCCGGCATGCTCATGGGGACCCCCGAGTACATGGCGCCCGAGCAGGCCTACTCGGCGACCGACGTCGACGCGCGCGCCGACCTCTACTCGGTGGGCGTGATGCTCTACGAGATGCTCTCGGGGCAGACGCCGGCGCAGGGCGAGGACCCGCGCGTCGTCGTGCTCAAGGTCGAACGCGGCGAGGTCCAGCCGCTCGTGCACGTCGCGCCGAACGTACCGCCCGAGGTCGCCGGGCTCGTGCATCGTGCGATGGCGCCTCGCCCGGAGATGCGCTTCAACTCCGCCGCCGAGATGCGCATCGCGCTCGAGGCGGTGGCGAGCGGCAAGCGTCAGGTCACGGCGAACCTCCCGCGCGCCGCGGTCGCGCCGTCGGTCAGCCCTTCACCCTCGCCGGAGGTCCGCACGGGCACCGTGATGGGCGCGCCGGCCGACAGCGCGTTCATCGACCCCAACGCGCAGACCAACCCGCAACGGCCCGGGACGGGGACGGCGCGCGCCGCCCCGATCGATCCGCAGGCTCTGCTCGCTGCGCAGCAGCAGCAGCAGCAGCAGCTCGCGCAGCACGGCTCGGCGCGCCCTGGTCCGCTTCCCGACGTGAGCATGGTCCCGCATCGCGGCCCGCAGGAGCGCCCCGCGAAGGGCGGGGGAGCAGGCCTCATCATCGCGCTCGCGGTCGTCGCGCTCCTCCTCGGTGCGGGCGCGGTCGTCGCGTACGTGATGAGCACGGCGCCCTCCACGCCGATCGCCATCGAGCCGCTGCCGACGGTCACCACGCTGACGACGCCGGCGACCACCACACCGCCGACCACACCGCCGACCACCACGACCGCGACGCCGCTCACTCCTCCGCCGCCGCAGACTGCACCGACTCCGGTGAAGCCTCATCCGTCCGGAAGCGCGGCGCCGAAGCCGTCCGGCAGTGCGGCACCGTCGGGCACGATCCCGCCGTTCCCGCCGTTTCCCTCCGCGTTTCCGAGCGGCTTTCCCATCCCGAGCGCGTTCCCGGTGCCGAGCGGCTTCCCCACGTTCCAGGTCCCGAGCGGCTTTCCGACGTTCCCGCCGCCCCCGTCGCCGCCGCCGGGCTGAAGGAAGAGCTCGTTTGCCGTCCTAACGGCGCCGCCTCGTCTCGCGCGCAGATGATAGATTTCTGTCGGTTCGCCTGCCCCCCGCCCCCCCGATGAAGCCCTCGACGCTGCCCGAGCCCCTGCGCGTGCTTCGCGATGCGTGGCTCTCGGCCGTCCGGGTTCCGCGCCGTCAAGCGATGGTGCTCGCGGGTCTACTCGCGACGACCATCGCCATGCTCGTGGCGCGCATGGGCACGGCCTCGGCGCGTCTCGGTGCGCTCGCGATCCTCCTCGTCGCCGCGGCGATCATGCTCACGTTCCGCGTGCTCGAGGCTCGCGTCTTCCGCGATCCGGCGCGCACCATCGAGCGTGTCGCCGGCGGTGTCGAGCCCGAGCTTGCGGGCCGCGCCATCCGCGCGCTGTCGCTGCTCCGCCCCGAGGCCGGCAAGGGCGCCTCCTCCGAGCTCGCGCACCTGCACGTGACGCGTACGCTCGCAGCGCTCCCGCGCGAGGGCGTGATGAGCGGCGCGTCGCGCCTCGCGCGGCTCTTCCTCGTGGCCGCGCTCGTCTTCGCCGCGACGAACATCGCCGCATGCGCGACCAACCCGTGGGGCGTGGTCGAGGGCTTCGACGTGCTCATCGCGAAGGGCGGCGTCGCTCCGCTCGGCATGGCGTGGCTCGCCGAGCCGCAGGTGCGCGCGCGTCCGCCCGACTACCTCCACCAGGAGGAGCGCCGCGTCGCTTCGTACGAGGACGTCGCGCTGCCGCGCGGCACGCTCCTCACCGTGCGCGGCACGCCCGTGCACTCGGGCCGCCGCCTGCTCCTCACCGACGGCACGGCCGAGGTGCCCTTCGTCGACGACGGCACCGGGCAGGTCGTCGCCCGCTGGCCGCTCGCCGAGACGGTCAGTCTCCGCATCGTCGCGCGCTTCGGCGAGGTCGTGATCCCCGAGTCGCAGAGCACCGCCATCGAGTCGATCCCCGATCGTGCGCCCGACGTCGCCCTCGAGGGCGCGCCGAAGCGCATCGTCCTCGCGGGCGAGGAGGACGCCTCCGAGATCCCGATCCACTACGAGGCCACCGACGACCACGGGCTCCGCGAAGTGCATCTCGTCATGCGTGCGGCCGCTCGCGAGGAGCGGCGCGTCCTCGCCAGGCTCGACGGCGAGACGAAGTCGGATCGCGGCGGATACAACCTGCGCGCGAGCGACCCGTTCATCAAGAAGAGCCACGCGCCGATCGAGATCCGCGTCGAGGCCAAGGACAACGACCCCATCACCGGGCCGAAATGGGGCGTGAGCGAGGCGATCACCGTCGTGCCGCCCGACGTCGGTGAGCCCGAGGCGCGCCGTCTCGCGGCGCTCGTGCGCCTTCGCGACGCGCTCGTCGACGCGCTGGCCTGGCGCCTGAGCCACTCGTTGCCGAAGGAGCTCAAGGACCGTCGCGAGTTCCTCGATCGCGAGGCGCGCTTCGAGGACGACGCGAGCGAGCTGCTCGAATCGACGCTCGCGACCTCGTACGCGGGCGTGCGCGTGCCCGGTCGCCTCGCGGCGATGCTGCGTGGTCGCATGCGCAAGGTGAAGGAGGCGGTCTCGAACCAGGCCCGCTCGCCCGGCACGACGGCGCATGCTGCCGTCGTGAAGGCGACCGAGCGCATCGTGCTCGTCGTCGACGCGGTCGTGCACGGGCAGGGGCTGAAGGACACGCGCGAGGTCGCGAAGGAGCTCGCCGACGTCGCCGACGATCTCGCGGCCTCCGGCTCGCTCGCCCAGAAGCCGCCCGAGAAGGCGCGAGGTATCCAGCGCATGGACGCGGCCGTGATGGTCCTCGGAGGCGGCGGTCGAGCGATGATGCGGCTCGGCGCGCTCGGCCGCGACCTCGGCGAGATCGTCGAGATGGATCTCGTGCGCGTCGATCGCGCGCGGAAGGCCGACGATCTCCCGCACATGGTGCTCGCCGCGCAGGATCTCGCCGCGCGCCTCCGTCAGCCCGATCCCTCGTTCGGCTCGCGCGGCGGTCGACCCTCGCACGCCGGCGGCGAGTCCGGCGGCGGACGCGGCGCGCCCGGCGCCGACGCCGAAGGCGAGGGCAGCGACGTCGAGCAGGCCTTCAACGAGGCAGCCCAGGAGCTCGAGAAGCTCGCCGCGGAGCACGCCGGTCACGTCGGCAAGGTCGAGCAGGCGCTCGCGGGCGGCTCGAGCGACGAGGACTTGAAGCAGCTCTCCGAGGAGGCGAAGAAGCACGCGCAGAAGGTCAGGGAGGCGGCGCGCCCGCTTCCCACCGTCGGCGGCGGAAGCGACTCGTGGACGAGCAAGGGCGCCGCCGCACGGGAGCACGCCGAGCAGATGGCGAAGGCGCTCGAGCAAGGCAACGCCGCGGACGCCGTCCAGAGCGGTCGCAACGCGGCCTCGGCCCTCGACGAGGCGAAGCGTGCCGCGGCCCGAGAGCGCTTCGGTCGCTTCGGCGACACGAGCGCCGAGAAGACGGTCGACGAGGCCCGCAAGAACCTCGACGCCGAGCTGAAGTGGGCCGAGGACAAGCTCGAGGAGCTCCGCAAGAAGGCCGCGCAGCGCGCGGCCCCCGAGCTGCGCGAGCACGGCGACACCGAGGGCAAGCTCGCCGAGAAGGCTCGCGACATCGCGAAGAAGGGCGGGGACCAGGAGGCGCTGCCCCCGGCCGCGCTCCAGGCCCTGCACGACGCCGAGCAGGCCGCACGCGAGGCCGCGAACGCCCTCAAGCAGGGCGACGCCGAGAAGGGACTCCAGCGACAGCGCGAGGCCCAGCAGAAGCTCGAGCAGGCGAAGGACGCGCTCGGCGACGGCGAGCCCGAGCGCAACGGCGAGGACAGCGACCGCAGCCTCTCCCAGGATCACGCGGAGATCCCGAAGGCGGACGCCCACAAGGGGCCCGAGGAGTTCCGGAAGCGCGTCATCAAGGGCCTCGGTCAGCCGAGCAGCGGCCGCCTGAAGGACGCCGTGAAGCGCTATGCCGAGGGCTTGCTCCGATGATGCGCAAGCGCTTCCTCGCCGGTCTCGTTACCGCTGCCGCCGCGCTCCTGGCGGTGTGCGGACCGTCGCGTGCCGGAGCCGACCTCGATGATCCGAGAGGCTACGCGTCGCGCGCCAACGACCTCACGGTCGCCATGGAATACGACAAGGCGCGCGCCGAGCTCGCCAAGGCCGACCCCAACAGCCCGGCGGTCATTCTCGCCAAGGCGCGTCTCGCGCTCTACGAGGAGGACTGCGACCTCACCGCGGCGCTCCTCGCTCGCGCCGACGTCGGCCAGCTGGAGGAGGGGCGGCAGATCGCCGATGTCGGACGCGGCTGCGCGCGCGTCACCGCCGCCACGGTCGTCGACAAGGACGACGCGAACGGCATCGTCATTCGCTACCAGGACGACGCCGACCGCACGCTCACCCCGCTGCTCGTCGAGACGGTGCTCAAGGCGCGCACGTCGTTGACGCGCGATCTCGGCGTCGAATGGAAGCGCCCGACCCGCATCACGGTCGTCCGCGATCTCCTCTCGCTGAGCGCGATGACGGGCCTCCCGTACAAGGCCGCGCAGACCACGGGGACGGTCGCGGTCGCCAAGTGGGGGCGCGTGACCTTGCTCTCGCCGCGCGCGAGCCATCACGGCTATCCGTTCCGCGACACGCTCGCCCACGAGCTCACCCACCTCGCGATCTCGATGCAGACCCGCGACCGCGCACCGCTCTGGCTGCACGAGGGCGTGGCTCGGCGCGAGGAGGTCCGCTGGCGCGAGCCCGGCATCTTCGACGAGCGTCCGAGTGTCGAGAGCATCGTGGCCCGTGGCATCGAGCTGAAGCTCGACCTCGCCCTCGACAAGCTCGGCCCCTCGATCGCGATGCTCCCGAGCGCCGACGCCGCGACCGTCGCCTTCGCCGAGGTGACGAGCTTCATCAAGTACTTCGCTGAGACCTCCCAGCCGGACGCGCTCCCGAAGCTCCTCGTTGCGCTGCGGACGGCCAAGACGGCCGACGACGCGCTGAAGGAGGTCAGCGGCGAGACGCTCGCGCAGTGGGACGTCCGGTGGCGTGCCCATCTCGTGAAGCACCCGAAGGAGCCGCTCTCGCCCATGTTCGGGCTGGGCGTCGCGCCGCCCGGCCTCGGCGACTCGCGCGAGCGCTCCCGGCTCGCCGAGCTCCTGATGGGTCGCAATCACCCGGCCGAGGCCCTGATCGAGCTCGAGAAGATCCCCGCCGACATGCTGGCGGACCCGAGCCTTCGCTACCTCCGCGCGCGCGTCCTCGAGGGGGCCGACAATGCGAAGCAGGCCGACAGCCTTCTCGAGGATCCGAAGCTCTGGACGGCCAGCTATGGCCCTTGCTGGGCCGTTCGAGGGCGCCTGGCGCGCGCGCGAGGGGACGGCACCGCCGCCGACCAGTCGTTCGTGGAGGCGCTCGCCCACGATCCGTTCGGGATCGAGGCGGCCTGTCAGGCCCTCCCCGGCGCGCCCGCGGGCCCGGCCGACCGGCTGGGACAAGGTGCTCTGTTGTGCGAGGCCGCTCGAAAGCGTGCCGATCCCGACCTCGGGCGCGAATAAAATCGACCGGCCGGGTTCTCGAATCGTCCGCGGACGTCGAAGCGTCGGCTCGCGTTGACCAGAGCGTCACGACCCCGGCATAATCCGTAACGGCCGAATCTGTCGAAAGAAAGAAGCGTTACCACGCGGCTCTTCGGATCCGGATGGAACGCGCCCCAGATGACCGCGATCACGTACGCCACTGCCCAGCTCATCTGCCACAGCGCGCCCGCGCATGCGGCGTACCGTTCAGGCGAAGGACACGGATGAGCGACGGCCCCGCCCATACGCCGGACGCGCCCGCGCTCGACGACATCATCCTCGGGGATGACGACCAGACGGTGCCGATCCCGGTACCGCAGGTGCGCAGGTCGGCGGCGCCGCCGGCGATGAAGGAGAACGACGCGCTCGCCAAGGCGATCGAGGCCGGCGCCGCGCCGGCCGATCGTGACGACCGCACCTCGACACGCCCTCAGGAGCGCCTCTCGAATCGCGCTCCGGCGCTCGATCCCGCCAAGGAGGCCGCGCGCAAGCGGCAGAAGCTGACGCTCCGCATTCCGGATGACGAGGTCTCGCGTCCCCAGCTCCCGGCGACGACGCCGATGGGCGGTGTTCCTGCCGTCGGCGCCAGCCCCTCGCGGCCCCCGTCGGCGCCCGACTTCGACAAGACCGTGGTGATGGCGCAGTCCGCGTCGCAAGCGCCTCCTCCGCCCTCGCCGCCGCAAGCGCCGCCTCTCCAGGCGAACCGCATCATCTCCATCGGCGTGGCGGACGACACGCTAGAGCTTCCCGCGCTCGACCTCGCTGCGCGCGGCGCGTCGGTGGCGGGCGGCGCTGCGCGTCCCGCGGCCCCTGCGCCCGGCGTCGACAACGCTCAAGAAGCGGGCTGGACGCCCTATCAGCCGCAGGTCGCGGACCGCATCGCTCCGAAGGCGCCGCCGCCGCGCGAGCCGGCGCGCACGATGATCGACGAGCCCGGAATGGGCGCGGCCCGCTCCTCGCGCGAGGAGCGGCCGTCGGTTCCGCCCGTGTCCGAGGACATCCCGATCGACACCGACGAGGAGGAGCCGATCCTCGTCCACGATCGCTCGGACGAGATGGCGACCAGCCCGCGGCTCCCTGCGGCGCCCGACTCCACCGAGGAGATCCGGATCGTCGACGAAGGCGAGCGTCATACCGATCCCGGCGAGGTGCCGGAGGTGGACGCCGATGATCTCGTCAGCGTCGAGTCCATCCCGAGTCCGCACTCACCGCACGCGCCACCGCCGCTCAAGGGCGCGGGCAAGCAGGTCCAGGTCATCACGCCGGCTCCGTCCGCGGTGACCGCGACCGCGCTCATGGCGGGCGTCTCTCCGCAGCCGGGGCAGGCCGGCACGGCCCCGCAGCACGCGATGGCGAGCCCGCTCGCCCCGCAGGCCGGCGCCGGAAATCAGGGCGTCACGCCGATCGCTCCCGCGGTCGCGCAGCGCGCGCCGCTCGTCGGCTCGAAGCCGCCGCCCGCGCCGCCCGCCGCGAGCTCTGGCGCAGCCGAGCCCGTGCCTCCGTCGGGGCAGGTGCCGCGTGGGGCGGCGCCTCCGGTCGACGAGCCGTACACGGCTCCGGCCGCCGGCACTCCGATGGCGCGTCGCCAGCAGCCGGCCGGTGGGCCGTTCGGCTTCATGCCCCAGGTCGGTGCGCTCGCGCCGCCGCCGATGAACGAGGCCGCCGCCAACCGGAAGAAGATCCGCCCCTGGTGGGAGGACCTCTTCAACGACGACTTCATCCGCACGATGGCGAAGATCACCGATGCGGACATCGCCCGCGAGGCGAACTTCATCGAGGAGAGCCTCGGGTGCGAGGCCGGCGCGACGATCCTCGATCTCGCGTGCGGCACCGGCCGCCATGCGGTCGAGCTTGCGTCTCGCGGCTACCAGGTCGTCGGGTTCGACCTGTCGCTCGCCATGCTCGCGCGCGCCTCGGACGAGGCGCAGGATCGAAAGCAGAAGATCAATTTCGTCCAGGGCGACATGCGTGAGATGACCTTCGAGGAGACGTTCGACGGCGTCTTCTCGTGGAACACGAGCTTCGGCTTCTTCGACGAGGAGAAGAACGCGGCGGTCATCGCGAAGGTGCATCGCTCGCTGAAGAAGGGCGGACAGTTCCTCCTCGACGTCGTCAATCGCGACAACGTCGTTCGCTCGGCGCCCTCGCTCGCGTGGTTCGAGGGGGACGGCTGCATCTGCATGGACGAGATGCAGATCGACTTCATCACGAGCCGCATGAAGGTGAAGCGCACCCTCATGATGGACGACGGTCGTACGAAGGAGATCGAGTACTCGATCCGCGTCTACTCGCTCCACGAGCTCGGCAAGATGCTCCACGACAACGGCTTCCGCGTGGCCGAGGTCAGCGGACGCACCGGGACGCCTGGCGTGTTCTTCGGTTGTGAGTCTCCGCGCACGCTGATCCTCGCCGAAAAGCGCTGAGCTTCCGGTGCGGGCGCTCATTCTCGACGAATCGGGCGAGACCGTCAGCGAGACCGCCGACTTCGCGGTCGTCGGCGCCGCCCACGCGGCGGGGCGGACCTTCTGGGTCGAGCTCGACGAGCGCAGCGACGAGGGGACGGCATTCATGGAGGCGACGCTCGGGATCCACCCGCTCGCGATCGAGGACGTCTGGAACGACGTCAGCCTGCCGAAGGTCGAGGACTTCGGCGACTACGTGCAGATCATCATCCACGGCATCCGCGAGGACGACCGGTCGTCGAAGGACGTGCCGCTCGAGCTGGCCGAGCTCGACGTGCTCATCGGGAAGAACTTCGTCGTCACCCATGCCCACGACGAGAAGATCTGCGCGGTGACGCCGATCCAGGCGGAGATCCTGCGGAACCCGCGCCTCCTCAAGAAGGGCCCCGCGTTCGTCGCGCACGCGCTGATGGACCGGATGGTCGACGAGTACATGCCGCTCATCGACCGCTTCGACGACCAGATCGAGGACATCGAGACCCAGATCCTCGAGGGCACGCAGAAGAGCGATCGCCAGGTCATCCCGAAGATCATCCGCATCAAGCGGAGCCTCCAGATGCTGCGGCGCACCACGATCTACCAGCGCGAGATCCTTCTGCGCCTTGCACGCGCCGAGTTCGACGAGATCCCGCGTGAGCTCGTCCCGTTCTACCGCGACGTGTACGACCACTTCGCGCGCGTCACCGAGCTGGTGGACAGCTATCGAGAGCTCGTATCGAGCCTGCTCGAGGCGCAGTTCAGCATGCAGTCGAACCGCATGAACGAGATCATGAAGCGGCTCACGATCATCTCGACGATCATGCTGCCGCTGAGTCTCGTCGCCGGTATCTACGGTATGAACTTCAAGCACATGCCGGAGCTCGAGTGGCTCTGGGGGTATCCGTTCGCGCTCGGTGTGATGGCGACGATCGCCGCGTCGATCGTCACCTGGTTCCGCGTGAAGCGCTGGACCTGATTTAATTTACCCTACGCGAAGGACCGCGAGCGGTTCGACCAGAAGATCGCGCGCTGGCCGGGGACATCCGCCGGCACGCGTCGAGGCTCGCCGAACCCTCGTTCGGGGCGACTACGGCGTAGTCACGCGCGCCGCGAACGCTTTCAGCGCGACGCGACTTCGCGCGCGGGCGCGTCCTTGCAGCAGCGCGTCCCGGTCTCGCCGCCGTTGTAGACGTCGTTGTGGCCGACCTGGAACTGGCGGCACGCGTGACGGCTCGGGATCCACCAGGAGCCCTTCAGGACCTCCTTCCATCCCATCTTCGAGCCCTGCCCCGGGCCGTCGGCCTGGGTCCACTCCTCGACGTTGCCCGCCATGTCCTGCACGCCGAACGGGCTCGCGCACTTCGCGTGCGAGCCGGCCTCGGAGCGCAGATCGTTCAGGCGGCCGACCTTGCCGATGCCCTCGGTGATGTCGGTGTTGCAGGCGGTCGCGTCGCGCTCCCAGCCGTACGGGTAGGGGCGCATCTCCGGCCCCTCGCACGCGAAGATCCACTCGCTCTCGCGGCAGAGGCGCGCACCTTCGGACTCGCAGAGGGCCTTCGACGACGTCCACGACATGAAGTGGCGGGGGAGCTTCGTGTCCGACTCGGTGCGCTCCGTCGCGTCGATGCAGTAGCGGCGGTGGACCTTCGGCCCCTTGCAGGTCGCGGACTTCTCGTAGCGCTTGCAGCGGAAGTGGGCGTAGCGGCTGGACGGCGGGTCCATCCACTCGAGGCACTTGTGCTCGACCTCGGGGCAGTACTCGCCGTCGACCAGGACCATCCCGGAGGGGCACGCGTCGTTCGCGGCGGCGGCCTTGTGCGCCGCGGCGACGCTGCCGCTCTCGCCCTTGGCGGGCTCGACGATCATCGCGCCGAGCTGGAGGGTGGCGGTGCCCACGGGCTCGCCACGGCCCTCACGGACCTCGCCGCGCTCGTTCGGGGCGCCGCGCGTGCATGCGACCGACGCGACGACGAGCGCGAGGGTCGACGCCGCGATCACGAAAGAGCTCATCCGCAGGGACTTCATGCGATGGGCTGGGCTAACCCAGTTCCCGGAGGGCGCCCACCTGAAATCGGCCTGGATTGGCACGTGGCTCGATGTTCAGTGTCGAAAACCGCGACGAAGTTGGTGCTTTCGCGCGCGTGACGGCATCGTTTCGCACGGTCGGGCGTTCATTTCGGGGAGGGGAACCGTGGTCGAACAGCGGATTCTGGCGGTCGCGGTGGTGGCGCTGCTCGGCGCCGGCGCGTGCTCGACGCGGGCGCGGAGCGGGGGAGAGGACGGGGTTCCGGTGGGGGCGGTGCCTTCCGGGAGCGCTGCGCCTTCGGCGGGATCGGGCACGGGCACGGGCACGGGCACGTCGAGAGGGGCGGACGCAAGCGTCGAAGCTGGCGCGCAGAGCACCTGTCCCCCCGAGATGGTGCTCGTCGAGGGCGAGTACTGTCCCGCCGTCGAGCTCGTGTGCCTGCGCTGGATGGACCCACCGGGGCCGTACCACGACTACCGATGTGCAGAATACAAGCGTCCGGCGAACTGCACGGCGCCGCGCGAGAAGAAGCGCTTCTGCATCGACCGCGAGGAGTACGTCGCGCCCGGCGAGGTGCTGCCCCTCGCGAATCAGTCCTGGACGACCGCCAGCGAGGTCTGCACGTCACGCGGCGCGCGGCTCTGTCTCGAGAGCGAGTGGCAGTTCGCGTGCGAGGGGCCGGAGATGCACCCTTACCCGTACGGCGACGGGTTCACCCGTGACCTCAAGGCCTGCAACATCGACCGCATGGACCTCGGCATGCCCGGCAGCGGCCTCAGGGATCTGCGCGCGCCCGTCTCCGACTACCCGCGCTGCCTCTCGCCCTTCGGCGTCCACGACATGAGCGGCAACATCGAGGAGTGGACGACGCTCGACAAGGGCAAGGCGCCGGACCGCTCGAGCATGAAGGGGGCATGGTGGCTTCCCGGCAAGAACACGTGCCGCGCGGCGACGCTCGGACACGGCGAGGTGTACCTGGGGAAGCAGGTCGGAGTGCGTTGCTGCCGCGACTAGAGCGCGGACAAGGCCGTCACTCGTCCCCGAACGCGAGCCCGTCCGGGTAGACGCCGACCTTCCAGCTCTTCTTCACTTCGAGCGTCGTGGCGTCGACCTCGAGGACGCTTCCCGCGCCTCGATGGTCGCCTTCGCACACGAGATAGACGCGCCCGTCCTTCGCGACACGCACCGCGTGGGGGAGCGCGCACTGCTCCTTCGGGAACGAGGTCCTGCGCTCGATCTTCGCGTGATCGAGATCGACGCGCGCGAGGCCGTCCGGCGACTGCATCGGGACGAGCAGCGTGTGCGAATCGACGAACGCCGGCATGAACGCCTTGGCGGCGAGGGGAACGCCCTTGTCCGGAACGAACCGCTTCGTGTCGCGGTCGAGCACGCGGATGTCCTGACCTTCGAGGTCGGCGACGACGACGAGCTTCTCGTCGGGCGAGAGCGTCGCCGAGTACGGGCCGAACCGCGGGACGCCGGGCACACCCTGCATCGCGCCCAGCGGGATGCGCGACGTGGGGAAGCCCTCGCTCCCGAGGTCGACGATCGCCAGCTCGTCCGAGCCGTAGCAAGCGATGAAGGCCGTCTTGTCGTCCTTCGTCGTGGTGATGCCGTGCGGCGCAACGCACACCGCACGGTCACCGACTCGCTTCATGTCCTTCGCATCGAAGACGACGAGGTGCGCGAACATCGTCGACGGGCTGGCGCCGCCACGCGCCGCGACGTCCATCGCGCGCTTCATGTCGAAGTGGGTGACGAGCACGCGCGCGCGGTCGTGAGTGAGCACGACGTCCCCCGGGTTCTCGTCGACGTCGCGTGACTCGCGGACCGCGAGCGTTCCCAGATCGAGCCGCGCGAGCTTGCCGAGGTCGGCGCCGTTGCCGTGGCTCGCGTGCGGGTCCTTCTTGGCGTCCTTCTTGGCCTCGGGAGGGAAGGCGAGGGCGACGAACACGTTCTTGGACGCCGAATCGATGGCGAGGTGGTGCGGCGCCTCGTGGGCGTCCGGATCGAGGTCGACCGGCACGTTGACCACGGCATCTCCGTCGCGGTCGAGGACGCTGAGCGAGTCGGAGCCGTTGTTCGTCACGTACGCGGCGTGCGCCGGGGAAATCGCGATCACCATACCGGGCGTCGTGGGGCCCGTCGCGACTCCGCCCGAGGAGCCGCCCGCGCCGGCCTTCCTGGAGCACCCCGAGCACCCGAGCGCCGAGCCCGCGAGCGCGAGCACTCCCAACGCGGCCAGAGCGAGGTACAAGGAGGACGTGCTCGAAGGATTCCTCCGAAGGCTGCCCCTCTCGTCTCCGTCGTCGCTCGCTCGTGTCACGTTGCTCGTCACGCTCGCCCTCTTTTGTAGCACCCGCGCCGCTCATGCGAACGGACGATTCCCGCAAGCGCAGGCGATCGAGAGCGTCCCCGGTAGCGACGGCTCGACGCTCTTCCTCCGCGCGACGTTCGGCATCCTCGTCTCGCGCGATGCCGGCAAGACCTGGCGATGGATCTGCGAGCGGGCGCTCGGCTACGAGGGCGCCTGGGACCCGCCCATCGCCGTCACCGGCGACGGCCGGCTCTGGGTGGGCCTCGAGCGTGGCCTGGTCTCCACGCTCGACGGATGCACCGTCGACGCCGCGAGCGAACTCGACGGCGAGCAGATCAAGGACCTCACGGTCGACGTGAAGGGCGAGACCCTATGGGCGCTCACCGGCGCGCCCGACAAGCGCGGCGCGATCTGGCGCCGGTCCGCGAGAGCGGAGGGCGGTGCGGGCGGCACGTGGGAGCGGATGGGGCTCATGCCCGACGGCATCAACCCGATGACCATCGAGGTCGCGCCGTCCCGACCCTCGCGCATCTACGTGACGGGCCAACCGTACGGCACGATCCGCGGATGGCTCTGGCGCTCGGACGACGGCGGCAAGACGATCACGAGCGCGAAGAACGAGCTCGCCCACGACGGCCCGCTCTTCATCGCCGCCGTCGACCCGAAGGACCCGAACCGCGTCCTCCTGCGCCATCTCCACACGACGGGCAGCACGGTCCTCATCACGGCGGACACGGGCAAGACGTTCAAGGAGGTCCTCTCGATGGAGAGCGCCATGTTCGGCTTCGCCAAGAGCCCCGACGGTCTCACCTACTTCGCCGGTTCGGGGTTGCCCGAGCACGGTCTCTATCGCTCGACCGACCGAGGCGAGCATTTCGAGCGTGTCGCGAACCACGGCGTACTGTGTCTTCACGACGCCCCCGGCGCCCGCCTCTTCATCTGCGAGAATCCGCTGACGCTCGGCGCGCCCGGGATCGGGCTGTCGAGCGATCGGGGCAAGTCGATCACCGCCCTCGCGACGTTCGGCGAAGTGAAGGGCCCGGTCGTCTGCGGCGTCGATGCGTCCGCCGCCGCCGACGCTGGCGGCGGGCTGTGCGCGGAGGCGTGGCCGGACGTGTACGCCTCCGTTCTCCCTCGCGACGCGGGCGCGACGGCCAGGACCGATGCCGGCCGCGACGACGCGGGCGCGGTTTCCGAGTCACCTCCCGCACGTCGCTCGACGTGCGGATGCGGGGTCGTCGGCGCCTCCGAAGGCCCCCTGGATCGCGCTTGGCTCACCACGGGGCTACTGCCCCTCGTGGTGTGGGCGCGAGCCCGCAGGCGCCGTGGATCGCCACACTCCCAGACTGGTCCATTGCAACCCAGGTGACGCGCGATTCGCGCACGACCGCGGTGGAACATTCCTCTGAGGGTGCTTGGTTTTGGGGATTTCGAGCAGGGGGTTGCGCAGGGGCTTGCGCGAGCGGCGCCGTCGCACAACGTGAGCTTTCGTGGTTCTTCGCCGATCCGCTCGTGGCGTCAGGTTTGCAGCATACGGCGAACATGCGGAACGCCCTCCTTGTAGCCTTGCTCCCGGTCCTCGCGCTCACCACGGTCTCGGTCATCGGCTGTGGCGATGCGAGCTCCTCGACGGGTATCCAGCGCAGTCGCGGTGGCAGCGCCATCCCAGCACCCGGCTCCAACGAGGTTCACGACCCGAACGCTCCCGACGAGGAAGGGGATCCGGTGAACCCGAATGCGAGCACCCCGCCGCCCGCGCCGACCACGCCCGGCACCGCAGCGGGCACGCTCGAGGTCGCGCTGAGCACGGCGACGCCCGCGACGGACCTCGCCACCAAGACCGACATCACGGTCACGGTCACGCCGAAGGCCGGCTTCACGGGGGCCGTCACCCTCACCGCTACAGGGCTCCCGACGGGCGCGACCGCGACGTTCAATCCCGCGAGCGTGACCCTCGGCGCGGCCCCGATGACCTCGGTGATGTCCGTCACCGTCCCCGCCAGCGCGACGCCGTCCGCGGCCGGTGCGGCCTCCGCCGTCGTCGTCAAGGCGACCGCCGGCGCCGTCGAGGCCACCGCGAACGCGAACTTCAAGGTCAACCCGAAGATCACGATGACCATCCCGGTCAACGCGGACGCGATGCGCGCCGCAGTCGGCGTGAAGTACGTCGACGGCTGGTTCGGCCCGGTGTTCGGCACCGCGCCCGCGCCGCTCACCACGCAGGCGGGCAACCCCATCGCCGTCGTCGTGAAGAACGCCGACTCCGTCCCGCACATCGTCCACGGCAACGGTGGCTTCCCCCACGGCAGCACCGCCACTCCGGTTCCGCCCGGCGCGGTCGACCCGCTCAGCCGCACGCTCGCCGCGGGCGTCACCACGAGCGGCTACCTGCACGAAGGCGCGAACGGCACGAGCGTGTCGTTCCGCATCTCGGTCAACGCGGCTCCCTGAGCGAGCGCTGTCGACCGGGTTGAAGGGCGCGTCACTCGTGGAGTGCGCGCCCTTCGGCGTTTCGAAGGCACGACTGCAGCCTCACTCGTACCTGATGCTCACGATCGTGAGCTCGGCTTCGCCGCTCGGCTTCTTGAAGACGACGGTGTCGCCGACCTTGCGCTTGAGTAGCGCGAGGCCGAGCGGCGAGCGGTAGCTGATGCGCTTCAGAGCGAGGTCGATCTCGTCGGCCCCGACGATCTGGTAGGTGATCGCGTTGCCGTCCTCGTCCTCGACGCCGACGGTCGCACCGAAGAAGACGCGATCACTCGCGCTGCCCTCGCGGTCCGCGGGCCCCACGACCGTCGCGGTCTCGAGGCGTTTCGTCAGGTAGTGGATGCGCCGGTCGATCTCGCGGAGCTTCTTCTTGCCGTAGATGTACTCGGCGTTCTCGCTGCGATCGCCCTGCGCGGCCGCGTCGGCCACGTCCTGGACGATCTTCGGGCGCTGCTTCGTGCGGAGCTGCACCAGCTCGTCCTGCATCCGGCGCGCTCCCACGCGCGTGATGTAGTGGGGCTCACGCGGGGCGCCGCTGTTCACGGGTCTCATGGGGCCTGCCCAGCGCCGCCGGTCGGTCCACGGTAGGGCGCCTCGCAGCCACCGATGAGGACGTCGAGCGCCCAGGGACGCGGCGCCGTACCGTCACCGAGCTCGAGGACGGCATTCGCGATTGCACGACGCGACGCATTCACCGGCACGGAGAGGACCGCCCAGCGGTCACCCTGCGGCGCCCCCCATTGACGGCCCGCCTCGACGCGGAGGCGCCGCGAGCCAGGGCAGATCGCGACCGTCGTTCGCGGCGGCCTGACGAGCTCGAGCGCACGCTCTGCGAACGCGACTCGATCGAAGCTCTCCGTCGAGCTCTGCGAGTGCTCGTCGATCTCTTCGAAGCGCTCGAGCTCGATGCGCGGCATTCCACCCTCAGTCTATCCGAGCGGGTCGCGTCGAGCGAGTCACGGACGGCGGATGCGGCCCTGGAGCTCGAAGTAGTAGCTCACGAGATCGCGCTCCTTGTGACCCATCTCGACGAGCCGTGCGACGCGGCCGAAGGGCCAGACTCGCGTGTCGGGAAGGACGATCATCGCCCAGTACCCGAGCTCGGTCGGCGAGATGTCGAGCCACTCGGCGTCGAGACGTCGCGCGAGGATCTCGCTGAGGAGGGCACCGTGGCGGCGGAGCTCGTAGGCGTCCTCCGCGGTGCGGATCGTGTGGTCGGGGAACATCTCGAGGAGCACGGACTGCATCGCTTCGATGCCGCTCACGTCCGCGCGCAGCTCGATCCCCCGCTTCAGGCGGTAGTCGAGCCCGAGCTCCCGGGCGAGCAACGTGAACGCCACGCGCGCTTCGACGATGGACTTCGGCAGCGCTTCCGGCGCATGCCCGTCGGCGCCGAGCCCCGCGGGGAGCGCGAGGTGCTCGGCGAGCTCGTCGTCCGGACCGGCAAGCTTCGGAAGCACCGGCGCTCTGTTCAGGAGCGGCGCCGGGCTCTCGAGACGAAACGGAGGAAGCGACGCGCCGTGCATCTCGAGCTCGACCTCGAGCGAAACGCGGCCGAGGTTCGCGTAGCTGTTCCTGCGGATGCTCTTCTCGCGTTCGAGCGTCCGTGCGAGCTCCTCGGTCGACGAAGGAGGCAAGTCGGCGTCGAGCGTCGGCGTGGGCATGGGCGCGCGCATCGGCGGCAGAGCCGGGCCGTTCGACCGCGGGGGCATGGGTCTAGGCGACGGCGGCGGCCGTAGAGGCGTCGGACGTGCGTGCGAGTCCTCCTCGTACGGCGAGACCGGGTCGTGAACCTCGAGCGCGCGACGGCGAGCCTCCTCGAGCTCCTCGCCCTTCAGCGTCTCCTTGTTGCTCACCGGCGCGCGCCGGCTCGGCGGCGCAGAGGCAAGGCGGACCGGAGGGTCGTCGCCGTCCGGCTCCGCGCGAGGGTCGTAGCCAGGCGGTGCGCGGGACTCCATCTGCACGACGCCCATGCTGCGCCTGCGCGGAACGAGCGAGGGCCTCACCGCGTCGTCGTGGGAAGGCGCGCTCGAGAGCGATGGCGGCGGCGGTTCCGGCTCCGGCCCTGGCAGATCGAGCGTGAAGGAAGCCGCGGCGTCGCCTTCCGGTAGCTCGAGCTCGAGCGGCGGGGGCGGCGCGCTGGGCACGATGTCTGCGCCTTGCGCGCGCCGACGGAGCGGCGGAGGCACGGGGGCCGCCGGGCGCGGTAGCGGGGGCGCCGAGGGCATCGACGGTGCCGGCACGGAGGGGAGCGGTGCCGGCGGAGCGGAGAGGCTGGCACGGCCGTCGGGCGCCGTCGGCGTCGGCGTCGGCGGACGAACGGGCGGAGGTCGAGGCAGGGGCGCCTGGGGCGGCATCGCGAGGTCGCGTTCGGGGTCGCGCGCGGTGCGCGCGTGGCTGCGCGGGTTGGGCGGCTGCCGCGAAGGTGGCGGCGAGGACGGGAGCGCGGGAGGCGGGTCGGCGCGGCGCCCCGCGGGCGGGCTCGAGGGCGGCGGCCGAACGCTCGGGGGCCTCTCCTCGGGAGCCGACTGGATGGGCCGCTGGGTCGGAACGCGACTCCGTGCGGGCGCGAACGAGCGAGGCATGTTCGGGTCGGGCACCGACACGGGAGGCACCGACGGCGGATGGGACGGCATCGCGGCCGGCCTCTGGCTCGGCGCGGCGGGCATCTGGTCGAACTGCGTCTTGTGCGTCTCCGGCGCGGCCCCGACGGCTCGTGCGAGGAGGCGCTTCGCGCGCAGGAGCAGGCCTTCGTCGACGCCCGGAGCATCGACGAGATCGCGTGCGTACGGCATCGCGCGCCGTGCGTCGCCGGCCTCCAGCCAGGCCTCCGCCGCGAGCACGCAGAGCTCCTGGAACGACGTCATCGAGAGCGCGAGCGCAGACACACGCTCGGCAATGAGCTTAGGCGGCTCGAGCCGGAGGATCAGCGAGGCGCGCGCGCGTAGATACGTGGTGCCCGGCGTGCGGCCTTGCGTGCGCTCGACCTCCTCGAGTGCCTCGAGGATCCCGTCGTAGGCCTCGGTGTCGAGGCGCGTCTCGATGGCCCACAGCGCCCGATCGGCGAGAGGCCCACGCTCGGGGATCTCGCGGACGGCAATCGCGCGCTCGAGCGACGAGTAGAGCGCGCGTGCCTCGTCGTCGCTCGCCGACTCGGCGCGCGCACGCACGAACGCGATGACGTCGGCTCGCGGTAGCTGCTCGCGGATCTCCGGCTTCGGAGCGTGGTCGGCGAGGTCGGAGAGCATGGTGCGGATGTCGCGCAGCGCACTCACGTTGGCGCGCCGGTGCGTGCGCTCTCCGGGCTTGCGCTGCTTCGTCCACGCCTCGGTCGACAGGAAGATGGTCGTCTCGTCCTGCTCCTCATCGAGGAGGGAGGCGAGGTAGAGGGCCTGGAGCGCGACCGCCGCGGGCGGCGCCGCAAGATCGGCGACGATGAGCGGCAGGTCGATGAAGACGCCGCGGTAGGTATGGGAGGCGGCGTCGTAGTGCTCCGCCTGGAACAGCTCGAGCGGGCTCAGGTAGGGCGCGACGTGCTTGGCCGCTGCGCCCCGCGCGTAGGCCTTCGAGAGCACCGGGTGCATCGCGGTCGCACAATCGCGCGCGAGCGCGGCCGTCGCGCCCACCGCCCGGAGACGAGCGCGCGCACGCTCCACGGTCGTCTGGTAGCCGTGCTCTCGCACGCGGCCCGGCTCGCTCGAACGCAGCTCGATGTCCGCGATCTCGAAGAGGATGTACTCCGCCTCGGGCGGGGCATTGGCCCTCAGGACGACGCGATCGCCGATGAGCAACATGCACGTCGTCGCCGACGTGGGCGGCATCGAGAACGCACCTGGGCCTGCTCCCGCGGAAGGCGGACCCGACGCTCCCGCGGCACCCGCATGCGCGGGGAAGACGGGGGGCCGACCAGAGCTGCTCACCCCCCTCGTTTTACAGCGCATTTCACGAGGATGCCCACTTCTGTATCGGGCTTCACGGCGGGGCTTTTTTTGTGGATCCTCCTCAGTGCGCACGCCTATACACGTAGGCCATGCGTACTCGTCTCTTCGTTTCGGCCTTTTTCATGACGGCTGCGCTAGGTGGGCTCGGCCTTGGTGCCGTCGCATGTGGCGGAAAGCCCGCGCCGAAGGAGCCGATGATCACGGAGACGGTCTCCGACGCCGGTCCCGAGGACGCCGCTCCGGCAGAGCCCCCGAAGCCGAAGTCGCTCTACGAGCGGCTCGGCGCGAAGGAGGGCATCACGAAGGTCGTCGACGCCTTCCTCAAGAACATGACCGGCAACGACGTCGTGAAGAAGCGCTTCGCCAAGCTCTCGAAGGAGCGCGTCGAGAAGTTCCGCAACCACCTCATCGACCAGATCTGCAAGGAGTCTGGCGGTGACTGCGAGTACGGCGGCAAGTCCATGAAGGACGCGCACAAGGGGATGAAGATCACGGAGGCCGAGTGGAACGCCACCGTCTCCGCGCTCAAGGCTGCGCTCGACGAGAACAAGGTCGCCGAGAACGAGATGAACGACCTCATCGGCCTCGTCGCTCCGATGAAGGACGACATCGTCGAGGTCAAGGGGAAGCCGAAGAAGTAGGAGGTCTCCATGAAGGGCTCTTCCGACGCGATCCTGGGCGCCGAGCAGGCCGCCTATCTCGAGGGCATCGAGCCCGCGCGCGACGCCCTTCTCGCGGAGATGGAGCAATTCGCGCATGACCGGCGCCAGCCGATCAGCGACCCCGAGGTGGCCTCGTTCCTCGCGGTCACCGCGCGTGCGTGCGGCGCGAAGCGCATCGTCGAGGTCGGCACGAACATCGGATACGGCGCGATTGTCCTCGCGCGGGCCGCGGGGCCTTCCGCGCACGTCGTCACGATCGAGAACGACCCGCAGACCGTGACCATCGCGCGGGGCTACATCGCCCGCGCAGGGCTCGACTCGCAGGTCGAGGTGCGCCAGGGCGACGCGATTGCCGAGCTCGAGGCTCTCGTCGCCGGCCCCGAGGAGATCGATCTCGTCTACATCGACTGCGTGAAGGAGCACTACACGCGCTACCTCGAGCTCGTCGTCCCGCGGCTCTCGGCACGTGGCGTCGTCATCGCCGACAACGTGCTCTGGAAGGGCCTCGTCGCGAAGGCCGAGATCCCCGCGAAGGAGCAGGTGCGCGTCGAGGCGCTACGCGCGTTCAACCGCGCGCTCGTCTCCGATCCGCGCCTGCGCGCGGTCGTGCTGCCGCTCGGCGACGGCGTCGGGTACGCCGTCCGCGCGAGCGGCTAGTCGCGCAGTCGTTGTCCGCCGATCCGCCTGGCTCAGGCCGGCGGAGGGGGCGCGGGCTGAGCCGCGCCGAGGGGCGGCATCACGGGCTCGGCGTCCTCGACGGCTCGCTTGTACCCGCACTCCTTGTCGGCGCAGGCGATCATGGGCTTCGCCTTCGTTCCGCCCATCACGAGGTACTTCGCTCCACACGAGGGACATGGCTCCGGGATCGGCTTCATCCAGAGCTTGAAGTCGCACTTCACCGTCTCGTCGTTGTAGCGGCTGCAGCCGTAGAACGTCTTGCCGCCCTTCTTCTTCGGGCGGACCTCGATGAGGTCGCCGCCACACTTCGGGCAGGGCACACCGAGCGGCACGGGCCGCGCGTTCTTGCACGCCGGGTAGCCGGTGCACGAGAGGAACTCGCCGTAGCGACCGCTCCTCAGGGACATCTTCTTCCCGCACTTGTCGCAGTCGAAGTCCGTTTCGCGCGGAGCCGCAGCTCCATTGCCGTCCGCGCCCATGTCGCGGGTCGTCTTGCACTTGGGGTAGTTCGAGCAGCCGGCGAACCAGCCGTTCTTCGACCAGCGCTTCGACATCGTGCCGCGCGGCAGGCTCCGGAGCTTCTCGTCGGTGCCGTCGGGCCCGCACGCGTCGCAGAACTCGCCCTCCATGAGGACGGGCTCGGGGTTCCAGCGCTTCAGCTTCTTGCCCTTCTCGAGCTGCTCGCGGAACTTCTTGTAGAAGCGCGAGAGGAGAACGGTGCGCTCCTCGTTGCCGGCTTCGACCTCGTCGAGCTCCTGCTCCATGCTCGACGTGAACGTCGGGTCCATGAACTCGAGCTCGCTGCGGAGAAGGCCGTCCACGACCATCTTGCCGAGGAGGGTGGGGCGGAACGAGCGTCCGTCGACCTTCTCGACGTAGTCGCGTGCCTGCACCTTGCTGATGATCTCGGCGTACGTGCTGGGACGGCCGATGCCGCGCTCCTCGAGCTCGCGGACGAGCGAGCCTTCGTTGTATCGCGCCGGCGGCTGCGTGAACTTCTGCTCGGCGAGGACGCCGGGCGGATTGACGAGCTCGAGAGTGTCGCCCTCCTTGAGCTCGGGCAGCGAAGCCTCGCCCTCGGCGGGCTCGTCGCCCTTGGCGGCGGCTTCGGCGCTCTTGTCGTCCGGCTCCTCGGCGCCGGCCTGCGACTCGCTCTCCACGCCTGCGCCGTAGACCTCGAGCCAGCCGGCGAACTTCAGCACGCGGCCGCTTGCGCGGAGCATGTACGAGGAGGCCTTCGCCTTCGCCTCGATGTCGATCGACGTCTGATCGAAGATCGCGTCCTTCATCTGGCTCGCGATGAAGCGCTCCCAGATCAGCTTGTAGAGCTTGAACTGCTCGTCCTTGAGGTGCTTGCGCACGGTCTCGGGCGGGTAGTCGAGAGACGTCGGCCGGATCGCTTCGTGCGCGTCCTGCGAGTTCTTCTTCGACTTGAAGACGTTCGGCTCCTTGGGGATCGAGTCCGCGCCGTACTTCGCGGTGGCGTAGTCGCGGGCTCCCTGCAGCGCCTCGGGAGAGACGCGCGTGGAGTCGGTACGCATGTACGTGATGAGACCGACGGTGCCGAGCTCCTTGCCGAGGTCGATGCCCTCGTAGAGGCCCTGCGCCACCTGCATCGTGCGCTTGGCGCCGAAGCCGAGGCGGTTGACGGCGTCCTGCTGCAGCTTGCTCGTCGTGTACGGCGCGTACGGCTTTCGCTTGCGCTCCGACGTCGTGACCTTCGCGACCTGGAAGCTCGCGGACTCGAGATCGGCCTTCACGCGTGCGGCGGTGGTGCCGTCGGTGACCTCGAGCTTCTTGCCGTTCTCCTGCGAGAGGCGCGTGGCGAACGGGACCTTCTTCGGCGTGCCGCCGTTGGCCTTCACCAGCTTCGCGAGCTGCGCGCCGATGTTCCAGTACTCGACCGGAACGAACGCCTCGATCTCACGCTCCTTGTCGACGATCAGGCGGAGCGCGACGCTCTGCACGCGACCGGCGGAGAGCCCGAAGGCGAGCTTCGACCAGACGAGGGCGGAGACGTCGTAGCCGACGATGCGGTCGAGGACGCGGCGAGCGCGCTGCGCGTCGTAGAGGTTCTTGTCGAGGGCGCGGGGCGAGGCGACGCCCTTGAGCACGCCGTTCTTCGTGATCTCGTGGAACTCGACGCGCTTGGCCTTGAGGGGCTTGCCGGTCAGCTCTTCCGCGAGGTGCCACGCGATGGCCTCGCCTTCGCGATCAGGGTCGGTGGCGAGGAGGATGTCGTCGGCGTCCTTCGCGGCCAGCTTGAGCTCGGCGAGGACCTTCTCCTTACCGGGGACGACCTCGTAGGTCTCCTTGAAGCCGTTCTCGAAGTCGATGCCCATCTTCTTGGGCAGATCTTTGACGTGGCCCTTCGAGGCGAGGACCTCGTAGCCCGCGCCCAGGTACTTCTTGATCGTCTTGGCCTTCGCCGGAGACTCGACGACGACGAGTGTCTTGCCCATGCGTTGTTTGATGCCCCCGCGTTGCGCGTCCCGCCGAACCGGAACCCAAAAGTGTGCGCGTTATGTCAAAGAAGCGAATAGTCCCGATAGGTTATGTCGCCGATCTGCGGCGATAGAACCCGTCAGGGCCCTCTACTACTACGTCCTTGAGGGACAGCGTCAAGAGTGCCGTTACGACGGGGGGTACCTCTAGACCCGTCCGGTCGACGATTTGATCGACATGTCGAGCGCGGGTCGAAAGTGCCGAAAAGACTGACTTTTCCTCGTCCGTCCACGCCTCTGTGGCAAGGGGCTCCGGAGGGGGCTCAGGAATTCGCACATCGGCTCTAGCTCTGCCGTTGGTTCCGAGGGGGAGGGCGAGCTGCGGCCGCTGGGTTCCGTACTCGAGGCCGAGCGCCTTGAAGAGCTGCCGTGACGAGCAGAGCGGGCGGGCGAGCCCGAGCTCGATGTCCATCGACGACCCGCAGAACGAGAGCATCCACGGCGCGGCGGTCATCGCCCATACGGGCCTGCCGAGCTCGCGCGCCCAGGTGCATGCGTTCCGCGAGCCGGAGTGGTGGTGGGCCTGGATGACCACCAGGGCCTCGGAGAGCGCCGCGAGGACCCCGTTCCTGTAGAGGAGGCGTTCCCGGGTCTGGCTCACGCGGTCCTCGAACGGCCAGATCATCCGGCTGTCCTCCGAGCTCGCGATCTCTGCGAAGAGCGCTCGGTGGTCGGGCGGGTACACGCGATCCTTTCCGGTCGGGCTCACGACCCACGTGGAGCCGCCGGCCTCGAGCGCACCACGATGCGCGGCTGCGTCGACGCCGACCGCACCTCCCGAGACGACGACGATCCCGGCCGACGCGAGCTGGTAGGCGAGGTCGTGCGCGAACGCGCGAGCCTCGTCGCCCGCCTTGCGCGAGCCGACGATCGCGATGGCGCGTCGCGGTTCCAGAGGTCCGCTCGTCGTCAGGACAGGCGGCGGATTGGGGAGTGCGCGAAGGACCTGCGGGTAGTCGGGATGGGCGAGCTCGTATCGCATGCCCACCACGTCGGCCATCCACCGACAGAGTTGCTCGGGAGTTACTCCGAGCGATGCGCTCGCGCAGCGTTGAGCACGGCGGTCGAGCGCATGACCGAAGCAGGATGCTGGAGCAGGTAGGTCGGCATGAAGCGGCTCGTATGGACGACGCGCTCCACCTCGAGCTGCGCGAAGAAGCGGAGGAGCCCGAGCGCGCCCTGCTCGGTGCGTCCCGCGTCGAGGACGCGCGTCGTCGCCTCGACGTCGCGCTGCACGGCGCGGCCTGGATAGACGCTTGCAGCGCCTTCGAGCGCACGGCGCTGCTCGCCGGCCGTCCACTCGTCGTCGCCGGCCTCGTGCGTCGCGGTCGGGTGCGCGCAGACGAGGTCACCCGCGCGCAGGTGGGTCAGCTCCCGCGCGAGCACGAACGAGAGCGCCTCGCGGACGCGCGTCTCCTGGGTCGGGCTTGCCTGCTGCGCCGTGTAGAAGCCGGGAGGAGGGGGGAGGAGGCGCCGCCCGGGAACCTGGACGCGGGCGACAAACGCGGCGTAGTCCTCGATGCTTCGCCCACCGTTCGCCTCGGCATAGCTCTGCGCGCGCGCGACGATGGATACGAGCCGCAGCATCGCGTCGGTGACGACGATCACGTAGTCGCCGTCGTCGTCGCACGCCACCATCGCGCTCGGGTCGTTCGCGTTGGGATCGAACGCCACGTAAACGCCGGTGAGACGACGCTGATCACCGGGCGCCTGGCCGAGGACGAGCTTCTTCGCCTCGGCCTGCGCCTTCTGACGAAGCTCGAGGGTCTCGAGCTCGGGCGCGATCTCGTCGGCGCGCGCGAGCCGCGGGCCGCCGACGACGTGCGTCGCCGTGAGGGCGGCGAAGGCGAGGACCATGACGCGGCGCATGACGTTCACCTAGCACCCAGTCGGCCACCGGGCGCGTGAGTTGCGTCCCGAGTTGCGCGGCTTGCCGAGCGGCCTACTGGCGAACGAACTTGAACGGGATGTTCACGGTCGTGGTCGAGCCGGGAGCATTGAATCTCCAGCTCCGGACCTGTCCCTCGATGCACTTGGCCACCACCGGATCATCGCCGCTCGAAGAGGTCCCGGAGACGCTTCCGTCCGGCGCGACCGTGGCGCTCACCATGACGTTGACGCTCGACTTCTGGTCCGCGCCGCCGCGCTCCCAGCACGTGCGCTTCACGCCTGCGCGGTGCGAAGCGACGACACGCTCCACGGAGGAGGAATCGAGGCCGCCGCCTGCAGCGCCGGGGCCGGAGCCTCCGCCCACGTTCGGTCCGCCCGCACCCGGAACGAGACCGCCGAGGTCGATGCCCTTCTTCTCGGGCGTGGCCGCCGCGACGGCGCCCCCACCCGCCTTCGGAGCGCCGCTGGCCGCGGCAACCTTGCCGGTCGGCGCGGTCGCCGACGTCGCCGGCTCCGCGCTGGCGGTCGGCGGGGGCGGTACGTCGTTCTTGGCCTCGGTCGCGGTCGGCGCCGTGCTCGTCGCAGGCATCTGGATGACGACCGGCGCCGGCGGCGCAGGCTGCCGGAAGACGAAGACCGCTGCCGACACGCCGAAGACGCCGGTGAAGAGGAGGACCGGCCAGAACCAGAGCGGGACGCCGCGCTTCTGCTGCGGCTGCTGCTGCAGCTGCTGCATCTCCGGGAGGATGATCGACGGCTGCGAAGGCGCATAGCCGGTGGGCGGGAGGAGCGAGGCTGCCGCGGGAGCCGACGGGCCGGGCGGTACCGCGAACGGATCACCGAACGCGATCGGCGGCGGCGGTAGCGGCGCGGGCTGCACCTGCGGTGCAAATGCCGGTGCGGCCTGCGGCGCGAACGAAGGCGCGAACGCGGCGGCCGCCCCCGAGCCTCCACCGAGCGGGGCGGTGATCGGCGGAGCCTCCTCGATGTTGCGCAGCTCGGACGCGGCGACACGCAGCGGAACGACGTTGCTGCGGGACGGGGCCTGCGGACGCGGCGCCTCGAACGGCGACGCACGCGGCGGTTCGGGGCTGCGTGGCGGTGCGGTGGGCGCGGCCGGACGCTGGGGCTGGGGCGCACGTGGCGGGCTCGACCCGCGACCCTCGGTCGGGGGCGGCGAGACGAGCGAAGGTCGATTCCCCTGCGCGGCCTCGCGGACGATCGCCGCGAGCTCCGGGATGCTACGGACCGGACGCCACTCCTCGAGGCCTTCCTGCCAGCAGAGCGAGTCCTCGGTGACGGCGCCCGAGGCGGCCTTCCTGCGCAGCTCGGAGATCCGTACGGGCCCGACGGGGACGCCGTTGATCGCCACGTACCATTCGTCGGTGACGCTCAGCTCCAGCGACGACCCGCTTTGCCCGAACGAAGACGACTGCGGAGCGTCCTGCACCGTGCGCTGGAACGCACCCGCGAGCGCGCTTGCGGCCGGCGCTTGCGCCTGGCCCATGGGCGCACGCGGCTTCGCCGCCGAGAGGCTCGTGGCGAGGCTGCTCTTCGCGACCGGACGAGGCGCGTCCGAGCCTCCCGCCGCGTGAGCCATCGGCGGCGAGGTCGATACGCTCGTCTCCGTGACGGCGGCCCTCACCTCGATCTGGTGGCCGCACTTGCGGCACTTCATGCGGACGGTCTTGCCCGCCACCTTCTCGTCGGCGATCTGGTACTTGGCTTTGCAGTTGTCGCAGAGAAACTTCAAAGGGTACCCGCTGCCTTACGAGCCTAACCGACCTTCGGGAGCTTGTGGTGTTGGACGCTCTCGACGACCGGAAGTTTTGGCTTTTCAGAGGAGCTTGAGGAGGTGGGTCTTGATGGACTCGCGAGTCTCCGGGTCGGGCGCGACGTGAGCGCACCTCTCCCACATCTCCACGGCCTTGTGGCGAAAGCCGGCCTTTTCGTAGAGGACGGCGAGGTTCTTGAGCGCCGGAAAGTGCTTCGGATTGAGGTCCACGGCTCGCTCCAGCTCCGTGATTCCGTCGTAGATCTGGCCCTGTTTGCCATAGATCAGCGCGAGGTGGTACCGGAGCCGGTAGGCGAGGGGGTCGACCGTGATGCCCTTCCGCAGCATCGAGATGGCGAGGTCGATTTCGCCCGCCTTGTAGGCGGCAATGCCCTCCTCCAGGTACTTGGCGGCGTTGCGGCTGATCTGCTCGGTGTCGGTCGCGGAGGGGACGCCGTCCTTGCGCTCGAGTAGCCGCGCCACCTTGGCGAGGATCTCGGCGATGCGGAACGGCTTCTCGATGTAGTCCTCGATGCCGTAGTTGGCCTTGAGGTCTGCGGCGATGCGCCAGCCGCGATAGACCGCGCTCATCATCAGGATGGGGATCGAGCCGTACTTGTCGCTGTCCTTGAGGCGCTTCGCGATGTCGAAGCCATGCAGCTCGGGCAGCATCGCGTCGAGGAGGATGAGATCGGGCGCCTCCTCCTTCACCATGCGGAGCGCGAGCAGCCCGCGATCGGCCTCGATGACCTGGTGGCCCTTCTCGACGAGCAGCCGTCGAACGAGCTTGCGAATGTCCTCCTCGTCGTCGACGACGAGGATCTTCTTGCCGCTTCCGCCCGCCGGCGCGGGGCCCATGCCGGCGGCGCTCCGCAGCTCCGCGGAGAGCATGTTGACCTTGGAGACCTCCTCGTCGAGCGGCTCGAGATCGCTCTGCTCGATGTCCGCCTCGGCGGCGACGCCCTCGATCTGCTCGTCGATGACGACCGACGGCGCCCCCGGCGCGACGCTGCCCTTCTCGCCGCGCATCTCCCCGGTGGCCGCGAGGTACTGACCGTCCTCGGCCTCGCTCCGCTCCATGCCGAGCCGTTCGAGCGCAGCAGGAGGTGCGGTGGGGCCGGCGTAGTGTTGCTCGCCCAGCTCCTTCGCGTCGTACGCGGCGCGGATGGTCCGCTCGAGCGTGCTCGTGATCGCGACGTAGGGGTAGACGCGCCGACCCGTGACGAACTCGAGCTCGTCGATGACGCGCTTGTCCTGCGGGTTCGCCATCGCGAGGAAGAGGCGGTCGTCGCGGGCGAGCACCGGCAGGATGCGGCTCGATTCGGCGACCTCGCGCGGCACGAGCTCCAGGTGCGCGATCTTGATCGCGATCTGGTTGAGATCGATGCCCGGGACCCCGAACTGCTCCGAGAGGGCACGGAGCACGTCCGTCTCGGGAACGGCGCCGCTCTGCGCGATGCGCGACGCGAGGGGCATGCCGTCCCTCGCCGATCGCTGGTTCTCGAGCTGCTTCTCGAGCTCGTCGGGCGAGATGAGCTTGCGCTTGAGGAGGATGCGCCCAATTTGCTTCTTCTCCTCGGCCATCTCGTCACCCCAGCGTATAGGGTTCCGAGGCGCTCGCCAAACCCGACCTCACCTGGCGAAGCGCTTCATTCGCCAGCGTCGAGGCGCGCGAGGGTGGCGGCCTTGTAGGAAGCCCAGCTGCCCGCGCGGATCGCAGCTCGCGCGCCGGCGACGAGCTCTCCATACCAGTGCAGGTTGTGCACGCTGAGGAGACGGAGCACCGTCATCTCGCCCGCGAGATAGAGGTGCCGCAGATAGGCTCGCGAGTAGCCGCCGCGGCAGCAGGGGCACGTGCACTCGCTGTCGATGGGGCGCTTGTCCTCGCGCCACTGCGCCTGCTTGACGACCACGCGACCGAAGCGCGTCAGTGCCTGCCCGTTGCGCGCGTTGCGCGTCGGCAGGACGCAGTCGAACATGTCGACCCCGCAGTCGATGGCCTCGAGCAGATCGCGCGGCGTGCCGACCCCCATCAAGTAGCGCGGCCGCTCGGGGTCGACGAGGTGCGCGACCTCGTGGAGCGTCTCGTACATCCGCGGGATCGGCTCGCCGACCGAGAAGCCACCGAGCGCGAGGCCGTCGAAGACCTTTCCGTCGACCTCGAGGCCTGCGAGCTCCTCGGCGTGTGCACGGCGCAGATCAGGGAAACACGAGCCCTGCACGATCCCGAAGAGCGCCTGCCGCTCCGGACGGGGCGCCGCGAGCGCGCGTGCCGCCCAGCGCGTCGTCCGCGCGACGGCGGCCTCGACCGCGGGACGTCCCGACTCGCCCGGCGGACAGACGTCGAGCTGCATCTGGATGTCGGCGCCGAGGAGCCCCTGCACGCGCACCGCCTCCTCGGGCGTGAGCTCGTGCTTCGAGCCGTCGAGGTGGGAGCGGAACGTGAAACCCTTCTCGTCGAGCTTCACGAGTGGGTCCTTGCCGTTGCTCCCCGCGCCGAGCGAAAAGGCCTGAAAACCCCCGGAATCGGTGAGCATCGCGTGCGGCCAGCGCGAGAAGCCGTGCAGCCCGCCCTGCCCGGAGACGACCTCGGGGCCGGGGCGGAGCCACAGGTGGTACGTGTTGCCGAGGACGATGCGCGCGCCCGTCGCGGCGACCTCGTCCGGCGTGAGGCCCTTCACGCTTCCCTGCGTGCCGACGGGCATGAACGTCGGCGTCTCGACCTCCGCGTGCGGCGTCGTGAAGACGGCCGAGCGTGCGTGCCCGTCGTTCGCGACGACCTTGAATGCGAAGCCTGGGGTGCGCGGAGCCGTCATCGAGCCTCGAGGCTCCGGTCGAGCAGCATCGCGTCACCGTAGGAGAAGAACCGGTACTTCTCCTTCACGGCGGTCGCGTATGCGCCCTTCACGCGAGCGGTGCCCGCGAACGCACAGACGAGCGCGAGCAGAGTCGACTGCGGAAGGTGGAAGTTCGTGAGCAGACGGTCGACCACCTTGAAGGCGTAGCCGGGCTGGATGAGGATCCGGGTCTCCTCGGCGCACGCGCGGACATGCCCGGGGCGCTCGCGAACTGCGGCCGACTCGAGGGCGCGCACCACGGTGGTCCCCACGGCGAGCACGGGCGCCCCGCGCTCGCGGGCCCGTGCGATCGCGGTGGCGAGGGCTCGTGGAACCTCGAAATACTCGGAATGCATGGGGTGGTCGTCGAGGTCGTCCACGGTCACCGGCTGGAACGTACCGAGACCGACGTGCAGAGTACATGTCGCGATCTCGCAGCCGCGGGACTCGAGCTGCTTCAGGAGCGCCTCCGTGAGGTGGAGCCCCGCGGTCGGCGCGGCGACGGCGCCCTCTGCGCGCGCAAAGACCGTCTGGTAGCGGTGCTCGTCCTCCGGCAGGACCTCGCGCTTGATGTACGGCGGAAGCGGGACCTGTCCTGCGTGCGACCTCGCTTCGTCGATCGAGGAGCCGTCGCGCGTCGACAGCAGAACCTCGAACAGGCCGTCCTCCGCCTTGCCCTCGAACTCGACGACGAGCACATCCTTCACGATGCGGGTGCCCGGGCGCAGGGCCTTCGACGCTCGTGCGAGCGCCCGCCATCGCTGGCTCAGCTGGCCGGTGCTGCTCTCGACGTCGCCGAGCTTCCGCACGAGGAACACCTCGGTCTTGCCGCCGGTGCCCTCCTTGGTGCCGAGGATCCGGGCGGGGAGCACCTTCGTGTCGTTCACGACGACCAGGGTGCCGGGGGCGATGTGCTCAGCGAGCTCGGCAATCGACCGGTGCGCGAGCTGCGCGTCGTTCGGCGGCACGACGAGCAGACGTGCCTGCTCGCGTTCGGTCGTCGGCGCTTGCGCGATCAGCTCGGTCGGCAACGCGTAATCGAACTGGTCGACGCGCATCGCCCTGCCATACCACAGGGGCGGTCAGCGTCGGATGCGCTCACCGGCAGCCGGCCGCACACTGCTCGACTCGAGCACGCTCGAGACTCCGGAGCTGGCCTCCGCGTGCCAGAGGCGCCGGGAGCTCGGGGGCCCCGCGACCTTCGCGCGCACGAAGCTCACGACCTCACCGACGTCGTAGGGCTTCGGGATGAAGCCGCTGACGCCGCAGTCGGCTCGCTCGAGCTGGCGCTCGCTCAGGTAGTAGGCGCTCGTCAGGAGCACCCGGACGAGGGGGTACCCGAGCTTGATCTCGCGTGCGAGCTCGAGCCCGTTCGTCCCGACGTCCGTGCGGAGCATCAGGTCGACCAGGGCGAGGATGACTGGCTCGTCCGCGAGGGCTCTCCGAGCCTCGCTGGCCGAGCTGGCGAGGACCACACGGAAGCCCTCCACACGGAGCGCGCTCGCGAGCAGCGAGGCATCTCCATCAGGGGCATCAACGAGGAGGATGGTTTGCACGGCGAACCGGCCAGAAGCAAGCGCGGGGCCAGCGCTGTACGCTGTAAATCGCGACACTTCGCGTGCCTGAACTCACCCGCTCGTTTCAGAAGTGAAGGACGCGACTTCAACCCTGAAGCACGACGGGGAGCCTGGGGCGGCTTCCGGCGCCAACGTTGCGCAGATGCAACTCAACCGCGCGTGTCGTACACGATGCCGAGGCGGGTCATCTTGCGCCAGAGTGTCGTCGCCGAGATCCCGAGCAGCTCCGCGGCCTTCTCGCGGCTTCCATCGCAATCGCGCAGCGCGCCCTCGATGGCCTGTCGCTCCGCGAGGTCGACGACGTCCGCGAGGGTGCGGCCCGAGCGCACGTTTCCGCCCTCGGTCGGGCGAGCCTCCGGGAGCACGTCGTCTCGGGTGACGACGCCGTTCTGCACGAGCGCGACGGCCTGCTCGATCATGTGCTCGAGCTCCCGGATGTTCCCGGGGAAGTCGTAGGTGCTCAGCGCCTCGAGCACGCCCTCGTCGAGCCGGGCCTTCGTGCCCATCTTCTTGTTGTACTTCTCCATGAAGTACGCGAGCAGATCGGGCAGATCCTCGCGCCGTTCGCGCAAGGCGTGGAGCTGGAAGCGCGCGACGTTGAGCCGGTAGTAGAGGTCCTGGCGGAAGCGCTTCTCGGCGATCGCCGTGAGCAGGTCCTGGTTGGTCGCGGCGATGATCCGGACGTCGACCTGGATCGGCTTGTTCTCGCCGACGCGGCGGATCTCGCTCTCCTGGATGACGCGGAGGAGCTTCGCCTGGAAGGCGGGTGAGGTCTCGGCGATCTCGTCGAAGAAGAACGTGCCGCCGTCGGCCTCCTCGAAGAGGCCCTTCCGCGCCGCGATGGCGCCCGTGAACGAGCCCTTCGCGTGCCCGAAGAGCTCGCTCTCGAGGAGCGTGTCGGTGATGGCGGCGCAGTTGACCGGCACGAACATGCGGTCGGAGCGCTTGCTGTTCGCGTGGATGGCCTTCGCCACCAGCTCCTTGCCCGTACCGCTCTCCCCGGTGATGAGGACGATGGCGTCGGTGGGCGCGATGCGGACGATGCGCCCGAGCACCTCGCGCACGGAGCGCGACCGGCCGACGATGTTCTCGAACTTGTAACGGTCCTTGAACTCGACGGCGAGGAGCGCGACCTCGCTCGCGAGGCGGCGGTTGTCGAGTGCCTTGCCGACCTTCACGAGCAGCTCTTGCTCGGTGAAGGGCTTCTGGATGTAGTCGAAGGCGCCGAAGCGCATCGCCTCGACGGCGCTCTCGATGGTGCCGTACGCGGTCATCACGATGACCTCCGTCATCGGCTGGGCCGTCTTCACGGCGCGCAGGACGTCGATGCCGTCCTTCGAGCCCATGCGAAGGTCGGTGAGGACGACGTCGTAGGCGCCGGCGCCGCCGCGCTCCGAGCCCTCCTCGCCGTTCTGCGCCTCGTCGACCTCGAAGCCAGCGCCGCGAAGCATCATCGCGAGCGTCGTGCGCATGTTGCGCTGATCGTCGACGATGAGGAGCTTGGCCATGATTGTCTTTGCGAACGCTAGTCGTTCTTCGCGCCCGCGGCGATCCACGCTTGCATACGGTCGATCGCGGCCGGCATGAAGGCGTAATCGCGCGGGAGCTGCGGCATTCCGCGATTCTCGACGGCGGTGCCGTCGGGAGTGCGATATCGGATCACCTTGAAGAGGTAGGCGCTCGCGGGCGTCGCGATGTCGGACTCCTCGACCAGTGAGCGGGTGCTGACTCGCGGGTCTTCGTCCTTCGCGGTGCGCAAGCTCTGCCAGCACTCGTCGACGTCGCCGCAGACGAAGTGGGACTGCTTCGAGCCTGCGCGGTCGGCCGTGTCGTGACACGTGCCGTTGCCCGCGCAGCTCGCCTGCGCACGCCGCCCGAAGAAATCACGGTAGAGACCGCGCCAGCTGCTGGGCGCGGCGTCGGCGTACGTGGGCTCGGTGACGGGCACCTCGAGCGGCGCAGGAGCGGCCGCGTCGTAGCCCGGACGCAGCTCGCCGCCCTTCACGTCGCCCGACGCCGTCGAGCACGCGCTCGCGCCGATGGACGCGAGCGCCAGCGCCAGCGCAATACCGGCGAACGAGGGACGGCCGACGCGATCGACGCTCGCGAGCATGAGCCCCAACCTAACGAAAACGGCCGCGGCTACAAGTGCAGACGCGATCAGAACATCACGCCGAGGAGCAACCGCACGGTCTGCGCCGTCGACAGCTCGAAGTTCACGTTCTGCGGCACGGAGGGACCGCTCGACTCGCCGGGGAGGTAGTCGAGGCCGCCGAGCGGGAAGAACACGCCGTACTGGAGCGCGGTGTAGAAGCCGCCCATCTTGTTCGGGTCGTCGTTCAGCGAGCCGTCCTTGGCCTGGTAGTAGACCTGGAGATTGAGCTCGACGCCGAGGTCGCGCTTGTTGCCGGGCGTCTGGACGAACTCGCTCGCGCGGCTCCAGATGATCGCGGCGCCGCCGCCGAACTTCTGTCCGTTCGGGTTGCGAACGAAGTCGTACTCGACGCTCGGGCGGAAGTAGTACGCGCCCTCGACGCGCGTCATGAGCTTGCGGAAGAAGATGTAGTCGACCTGGTACGAGGGGTGGAACCGGAAGGTCCGGATCGCGCCTTCGCTCTGGCGGACCTGGAGGCCGTTCGGCCCCGGGTTGAGGCCCTCGACGTGCGGGTCGCCGCTCGCCCAGCCGAAGCCGAACTGGACGCGGAGCTTGTCCTCGACCGCGCGCATCTCGGTCTGCGTGGCGAGACCCCACTGGCGGATCTGCGTGCGCTTGGCGCTCGCGGGCGAGTTCTCGACCGAGCCCCAGATGGTGGCGAGCTCGGCCTCGATGCGGAGCTTGTTGTAGAGGAGCTGCACCCAGGCGTCGGGGATGAGCGCCTCGGCGCCTCGGCGCTCCTGGCCATTGTTGAGCGTCGTACCCGAGTCGATGGTGTTCGGGTTCTGACCCGCCGTCACGTCGATGAGCTGCGAGCGGTAGACGGTGTAGAGACCGCCGTTGATGACCAGCTCGTTGCGCGCGAGCTTGAGGCGCTGCAGCTCGGGGTTCGTGCGGTGCGCGATGAACGCGACCCACTGGTTCACGTTCGAGAGGTTCGACGTGTTGTACGGCTGGCCGCCGTAGACGTCATACGGCGACGCGTTCGTCGGTCCGCTCGAGACGAAGTCCCAGGCTCCACCGAAGTAGAGGTCCATCGACTTGATGCCGGACACGAACATGATCCGGTCGGCGTTGGTCTGGAAGTCGTGATCGATGCCGTCACCCGAGTTGACGAGCATGCCCATACCCCAGTGGCTGGGCATGCGGCCGAAGCGGATCTGGCCGAGCGGCGTGAGGTACTCGGCCCACGCGCGCGTCACGTCGATCGAGTTGCGGTAGCCGTTCACGCCGGCGGTCGGTGCGCCCTGCGTCGTCGAGAACGCACCGAGCGGGGCGTAGCCGTTGTAGCCGTTGACGCCGGGCGCGTAGCCGTTGCCGCTCGTCGCCGCGGTGCTCTTCGGATCGTAGACGCGCGGCTTCAGCGAGTACGCGTCGGGCGTCGAGCCGAGCACGAGGTTATCGAGGAGATCGATCTGCGACATGATTCGCAGATTGTCCGAGATGTGGATCTCGGGATTGAGGCGCAGGCGGAGGTTCGCCGTCGACTGCGTGTTGTCCTTGCACTCGGCGGTCTGGCTGTCGCCGCAGAGGAGGACGCTACGCGGCGCGCCGCCAGGGAGCGTGTTGTAGCTGTTGTCGAGCGGCTGCGGCCACAGGTTCTGCCCGTCGCTGGCCGACGCGGGGCGCCCGAGCGCGAAGTTGTGGTAGAGTTCGCCGCGGGTGCGGAAGTAGCCGTGGAGCTCGATGATGGGCCGCGTGTGCGCCCACCAGTCCTCGCTGTAGATCTCGGACGGCCGCGCACCGATGGTGCCGTCGTTCGTCGGGCGTTCGCTGCCTTGCTTGACGAGCTTCGCCTGGTCACCCGCCGGGTCGACCTGCGGGCCCACCGCGGTGGCGGGACCGGCGGCGTCCCGCGGAAGGAGGTTGTCGCGTGCGTCGCCGCTGGCGGCTCCTGCTGCACTGCCGGAGGGCTGCGCGGGCTGACCGGCGCTGCCGGCTGGCGCGGGCGGCTCACCGGACGGCGCAGGAGCCTGCGCGGCCGCGGTCCGCGGAAACAGCGCGCCGGCGCCGGCGAGGAGCGCAACGGCGATCAAGCTAGGGCGGCGGAAGACCATGTGGGCCGACCTTCTAACACAACCGGGGTGCCCCGTGGCTACCGAGGAAATGTCCTAAATTCGCGAGCGTGGCTTGCGTCGTGAGGCAACGGTGATCACCCCGAGCGCAAAGGCGAGAGCCGCGCCCCATCGCGCCGACGTCGCGGGATGATGAACGGCCCACGTGATCGACCCCAGGGCGAGGCCCGAGGGAGGGGGAGGGTGGCTCCCCTCCAGGCGCGAAGCGAGCACCTCTGGATCGCAGATGCGCCGTACATCCGTGACGTTGTCGCGTTTCGGCGTGGCGCATGCGGCGAAGCACGTGACGACGTCGTGCTCGCCGAAGCCCACGAAGGTGCGGGCGGTACCGACCCAGGGCGTGCCCTCGGGCGAGCCGACCGGGCGCAGGGCGAAATGGCCGGACATCTCGCGCGTCTCGACGGGGACGCCGACCACGCGCTCGACGGACGCGTTCATGATGGAAACGGTGCGTGCCTCGACGGATGGACGCATGTCGTCGACCCACCCGGGGATCGGCGTCGCGACGCAGCCGAGGAGCAGCGTCTCGTTCGTGCGTGGGGAGCGCCAGGCCTGCCACTGGGTGAAGACCGAGCCCGAGCCGGTGCCGATCGGCGGCCGCGGCACCTCGGGCGCGGCTTCGATCCAACCGGGCGGCAGCTCCGCGGCTACCGACGGCGACAGCATTCAGCCTCTCACGCGTGCTCGCTGCTCTCGAGCTCGTCGAGGAAGCCCTCGACCTCCAGGCGGAGCGCGGTCAGCTTGGCGCGGACGTCGGCGTCTGCGCTCGAACGCGGTCCGCTCGCGGGCTCGGCGAGGACGCTCTCCTCCTCGGCTTCGGCTTCGAGCTGCTCGGCCGTCTGGCCGTCGGCGTCGGCCTCGTCGTCGGTCTGCAGCTCGCGCTGCGTGTCCGGAGGCGTCTCGACGGGCGTGTCGGCCTGGTGGAGGTGGAGTCGGTCGGTCGCGGCCTCGGGAAGCGCGCCGCGCTGGAGGCGCTTCTTTGCGCCCGCGATCGTGAAGCCGTCGCGGTAGAGCAGATCACGGACGCGAAGGAGGTTCTCGACGTCCTTGCGCGAGTAGACGCGCTGGCCCTTCGCGCTCTTGGTCGGGCGGATGCTGCGAAACTCCCGCTCCCAGTAGCGGAGGACGTGCGGCTCGACGCCGACGAGACTCGCCACCTCACCGATGCGAAAGAAGAGCTTCGAAGGTAGTGCTGACGCACTCATCTCGGCGCAGCCTACTCCTTCGGGGAGTCACTGGCAGCGGCCGCCAGGGGCACGACCATTCCGGCGCTTCCGCTGGCGGTCGACAGGCCCGAACCGCCGTTCGAGCCGTTGCTCGACGTGTGGTTCATGCCGCCGCCGTTCTCACGTGCGCCCTTCTCTTTCGCGTTCAGAGCCTGCTTCAGGATCTGGCTCGCCTTGAACGTGAGCACGCGACGTTCGCTGATCTTGATCGGGTCACCGGTCTGGGGATTTCGCCCCGGACGCTGGCGCTTGTCCCGCAACACGAAGTTGCCGAACCCGCTGATCTTGATCTTCTCCCCGCGCCCGAGGGTCTCTTTCATCATCTCGAAGACGAGGTCGACGATGTCCGCCGACTCCTTCTTCGAGAAGCCACCCACCCTCGTGTAAAGCGCCTGGACGATCTCGGCCTTCGTCATGATCGCCACTCACCCCCGAAAAGGTTTCCCGGTCGAGCGAGACGCTGGAGAGAGGAAGCCAGAAACGCTCTTGGCCCCCGCCAACGCCCGCAGGTATCGGATAGTAAACGGCTTATAGAACGCCGGCCAGCAGAAAGTGCCGAGCTCCCCGGGCGGGGAGACCGCCATTCTCCGCGGTTTTTTGGGGTCTTTTCAGGCCGCGAGCTCTTCGGAGGCCGGGGCGGGGGCCGCCGGGGGAAGGCTCTCGAGCTCGCGCGCGAGGGCGGCCGTCGCCGGCGAGGCGGCGGCGATGCGGGCCGCGCGGCGGCGTGCGACCTGCTCGGCGCCGACGAGGGTGGCGACGTAGCCGTAGCCGATCGTGAAGAGCATCGCGAACGGCGTGGCGAACCAGTGGCCCGTCTTCAGCGAGGCGATGACGCTGCCGAACGAAAGAAGGCAGAGCACGAGCTCGGCCGTGGGGATGTCGGCGCGCGCGCGGTAGCGGTGCGAGTGGGCCGCGCCCTGCTTCGGCGTGCGGACGAACTCACCGGACATGTGACGGAGGCCTTCCCAGACCGCCTTCGAGAGGTGCGGAGCGAGACCTGCGCCGAGCGCGAGGAGCGCCGGGAGGGTCTTCACGGCGTTGATGCGCGAGCGACCCTGCGCGCCCTCGGCCATCGCGTAGAACGCGAGGAGCGAGCCGGTGGTGCCGATGCAGAGCGGGAGGTCGACGAGGAGCATCGTCCCCGTGTTCGTCGCCGGCATCAGGATGAGCGCCGGGAGGAGAAGGACGCTCAGGAGCACCATCAGCGGGTACGCGAAGTGGGGCGTCATGTGGAAGAACGCCTCGACGCGCTGCGAGACCGTGAGGTCCGGCGACGTCATCACGCGCTTCATCAGCTTGCGCGCCGTCTGCACGGTGCCCTTCGCCCAGCGGAACTGCTGTGCGCGAAACGCGCTCACGTCCTCGGGGAGCTCGGCGGGCGAGACGACGTTCTCGCGATAGACGGCGCTCCAGCCGGCCATCTGCGCGCGGTAGGAGAGGTCGAGGTCTTCGGTGAGCGTGTCGTGCTGCCAACCGCCGCTCGTCGAGATCGCATCCTTGCGCCACATGCCGCCGGTGCCCGAGAAGTTGAAGAGCCAGCCGGCCGCGTGACGCGCGCGGTTCTCGACGAGGTGGTGACCGTCGAGCATGAGCGCCTGCACGCGCGTGAGCCACGACACGTCGCGGTTCATGTGACCCCAGCGGGCCTGCACCATGCCGACCTTCTTGTTCTCCTCGCCAATGAAGTGCGGGACGAGATCGAGAAGGAACGTTTCACCCGGGACGAAGTCGGCGTCGAAGATGGCGACGAGCTCGCCCTTCGCGACCTCGAGGCCCTCGTCGAGCGCGCCCGCCTTGTAGCCGGTGCGGTCGACGCGATGGATGTAGACCATGTCGAGCTCGCCATCCCACGCTGCGCTCGTGCCCTCGAAGGACGCCGGCGGCTGGTCGCGGAGCTCCATGACCTTCGCGCGCGCCATCTGGCGGCTCTCGTCCGTCGAGTCGTCGAGCACCTGGATCTCGAGCTTCTCGCGCGGGTACGCCATCTTCGCCGTCTGCTCGAGGAGGCGGGCCACGACGGTCGCCTCGTTGTAGAGCGGCAGCTGGATCGTCACGTGCGGAAGGGTCGCGGGATCGCGATCGAGCGCGAGCCGCGGCGCGCCATCGCGCAAGGTGCGGAGCTTCTTCGCGTAGCGGAGGCACGTGAGGACGAGGTGCGACCGGTGAATTCCGTACATCGCCAGCAGCAGGAGCACGGCGAAGTACGCGAAACACAAGGCAACTTGCATGGCGCTGAGCTTGGCATCCGCCCGGGACGCCTTTGTCATCGACTTGTAATTCCTTGTACCTCGTTGTCCCTGCTCACCCCTCATAGGGGTGGAGGGGCCGAGGGGGCCAGCGGGCCAGGAACGAGCAGGCCCGCGAGGGCCGGCCGCTCACTCGGCGTCGGGCTTGGCGCCGAAGTCGAGGCTGTAGAACGCGGCGAGGCCGAGGAAGATGAAGGCGTGCGTCCCGCGGTCTGCCGACGCGATGTCCTGGCTCGAGCCGTTCGCCTTGCCGGAGCTGAACGAACCCACGCCGATGGACGTCTTCGGGACGATCCGGATCGGGCCGGCCGGGATCGAGACGCCGGCGCTCAGCGCGAACTCGAGGCCGCTGACCGACAGCTCGTTGGTCGCGCCGCCGAGGGCGCTCGTGAGCTTGCGCGTTGCCGTACGCGACCCGAGGCCGATGTCACCGATGAACGACACCTTGTCGATGTTGGGGACGATGCCGAGGTTCACGCCGACGTACGAGGTGCTCGCCGATGCGTCGAAGTTGCCGGTCTGGCCGGACACGGTCTTCGGCGCGCCGAGGCCCGCGTATTCGAAGGTCGCGCCGAGGAGCAGCATCTTCACGAGCCGTCCGTAGATGTCGATACCGCCGCCGCCGCCCGCGCTCGCGAAGTCCGAGGCCTTCACGTTGTTCGCGACCTCGCCGGTCGGGATGACCGCGCCGCCGTGCAGGCCGAGCAGGAGACCGGAGGACGTCGGCCCGCCCGTCGGGCGCGGCTTCGTCGGCTTGTCGGGGTTCGCCGCGTACGGAGGCGGCGGGGGCGCGGTCTGATGGCCGGGCCCCGGCGCGACGACGACGGCGGCCCCGCCGCCGGCGACTTGCTGCAGCGTGAGCTCGACGCTCTTCTGCTCCTTCTCGCCGAGCGGGACGTCGATCGGTGCCGCGGTCGACCAGCCCACCGCCTGTGCGCTGAAGCGGTACGTACCCGGGTTGAGCGGTCGTGCGATGCCGAGGAGCTCGTTCGGCATGTTCACGCCGTTGACGTTCACCTGGAGGTTCTGCACCTGCTGCGGTCCGGGCTTCACGGTGACGCGGAGCGAGGGGATGCGCGCGCGCAGGGCCGGGAGCTCGGCCTGGCCTTGCTGCTGCGCCTGGGTGAACGCGTCGGGCGACCCTGGCGGAAGCGTCTTGTGCGAGAGCGTCTCGTAGGTCTCGGACGCTTCGACGAGCCGACCGGTGAGCGCCTGGCACTCCGCGATGTGGAGCAGGTGCGTCGGCGCGTCGAAGAGCTTCTGCGCGGATTCGAAGCGTACGAGAGCGTCGGCGAACTTGCCGTCGTCCTGGAGCTTCACGCCTTCCTGATAGGCCGCGCGCGCGGCGGCCTTCTTCTCGGTGTCCGACATCTGCGCGCTCGCGCGGGTCGACACGAACGAGAGGGCGGCGACGATCGCCAGAGCGAAAACATAGGCTAGCGAAAGCGGACGGGTCTTCATGGCTCGCTCCAGGGCGGAAAAGCCAGGCCAGACTACCGCAACGCGCTTCGTCTTGTCCCGGCCGTCCCAGGCTCGGGAAGCGATCGCGCGAGTTTGCTGCCGCCGATCAGTAGCCGGGGTCGTTCTTCGCGGGCTTCTTCGCGGTGGGCGTGGGCGGAGGAGTCGGCGGGGCCGACACGATCGCCTGCGTCCCGGGAGGAGGCGGAAGCGTTCCTGGCGCCGGAAGCGCTGCGCCGCCTGCGCCGCCTGCGCCGCCGCCGGCACCACCAGCACCGCCGTTCGCGGCAGTCGTCGTGAGGGCCTTCGTGCCGGGCTTGCCCGCGATGGGCTTGCCGCCGGGACCCAGCTTCGCGCTCGGGAGCGGCGTCGGCTGGATGGCCGTCGTCGGAGGCGACTCCGCGGAGGCCGCCGCGGAGGCAGGCGTGGGCGGCGCGCTCTCGGCGCTCGCGAGGACGGGCGGCGCCGACTTGTCCGGCGCAGCGATCTGCGTGACGCCGGCGCCAGCGCTCGCCGATGCGCTTGGCTTCTTGAGAACGACGAACGCGCCCGCGCCGATCGCCGCGACGCTCAGGCCGACCAGCGCGGGAAGGAGCACCCACTTCAGCTTGGACGTCCCGACGCCGGGCACCGGCTGCGACGACGTGAACGGTGCCGCCGTCATCCCGGCGGGATGGGGCGTGCCCGCGCCCATGCTCTGCCCGTTCGGGTCCGTCGGGCCGGCGCCGCTGCCGTACGACCCGCGTGCGCCCGAGGGCACTCCGGGGTTGGCGGAGGACGCCACGATCGTCGCCGACATCGGCGCGCCGAGCTGGGAAGAAGGGCCGCGGCCGCCGGCGATGCCGGCTACGAAGGCGAGCTGCTCGGCGAGCTCGGTAACGGTCGAGAACCGGCGCTCCGGCTCGCGCTCGAGCGCGTGCATGAACCACGTATCGAACGCTTGCGGCAACCCCGGCACCTGGTGCGAGGGGATGGGGACCGGCGCGGTGCAGATCTTCACGAGGAGGTCGCCGACCGACTCACCGTCGAACGGCAGGCGGCCCGACACGCACTTGAACGCGATGACGCCGAGCGACCAGACGTCCGTGCGATGGTCGACGTTGCGGAGCCCGCGCGCCTGCTCGGGGGACATGTAGAAGGGCGTTCCGAGGACCGCGCCCGTCTTCGTGCTCGAGGTGATGCCCGGGCTGTGCGGGCTGTTCTCGATCTTCGCGATCCCGAAATCGAGCACCTTGGCGACCTCCTCGTCGTCGTCGGTGTTCCGGACGATGAAGATGTTCTCGGGCTTCAGATCGCGGTGCACGATGCCGCGCTCGTGCGCGCGAGCGAGGCCGCGCGACACCTGCTGGAGGATCCGTGCGGTGTCCTGGAGGGTGAGCTGCCCGAGGCGCTCGATGCGCTTGTCGAGCGGCTCGCCAGTGAGCAGCTCCATGACGATGTACGGCTTTCCGTCGTCGGTGACGCCGTGGTCGTAGATCTGGATCGCGTGCTTCGACTGGATGGTCGCTGCGGCCTTCGCTTCCTTGTCGAAGCGGCTGCGGGCCTCCGCGCTGTTCGCGTACTCCGCCTCGATGAACTTGATGGCCGACGGAGTGCCGAGCGAGACGTGCCGAGCCTCCCAGACCGACCCCATGCCGCCACGCCCGATCAACTTCACGAGCTGATACTTCCCGCCGACGAGACCTATCGACGGAGGTGCTTCGGAGGTGGTCATGCTCAAGGGCTCGGTAAGTATGGACGCGCGAGGGGGCCGAACGGTTCAAAGACTACCGTGCCAGCGCAGGAAAAGGAAACCGCGGCCCTATCCGTATTGTTCCGCGGACCTCCGTTGCGAGCCGCCGCCCGCCCTCCTACGGTGTGCGCCGTGCCCCGAGCCCCTGCCAGCCCCAGCGCCCCCGGATCCAAGGCGAAACCGGCCCTACCGACGAACGCCAGCGTCCTGCCCCCTCCGGGCAGCGACAACGTCCTCTACCTGATCGACCTCTCGGGGTACGTGTTCCGCGCGTATCACGCGGTGCCGCCGCTCTCGAACTCGAAGGGCGAGGCGACGCATGCCGTCCTCGGTACGGTCAGCATGATCCAGAAGGTCGTGAACGACCGTCGCCCTGCGATGCTCGCCGTTGCGATGGACTGCCGCGGCCCGAGCTTCCGCAAGGCGCTCGACTCTCGCTACAAGGCGACGCGTCAGGCCGCCCCTCCGGATCTGTCCGGGCAGATGGCGCGCTGCGAGCAGTTCGCGAAGGCCTACAACATCCCGATCTACCAGGCCGACGAGATCGAGGCCGACGACCTCATTGCCGCCGTGGTCGAGCGCGCGGTGGCCGAGGGCGTGCGCGTCGTCATCGTCAGCGCCGACAAGGACCTGATGCAGCTCGTCCACGACGGCGACGATCGCGTCCTCATGTGGGACTCGATGCGCGACCGCACGTACGGTCCACCCGAGGTGGAGGCGAAGTTCGGCGTGCCGCCGAGCCAGCTCCGCGACCTCCTCGCGCTCACGGGGGACACGTCGGACAACATCCCGGGCGTGCCGAGCGTCGGCCCGAAGACGGCCGCCGATCTCCTCAAGGAGTACAAGACGATCGACGGCATCTACGCGAACCTCGGCTCGATCAAGCGCGCGAAGCTGAAGGAGATGCTCGAGAAGCACGAGACGGACGCGCGCATCTCGCGGGTGCTCGTGACGCTGAAGCGCGACCTCGACATCCACTGGGACAAGGAGCGCCTTCGCTACGGCGGCGCGAACGTCGAGGAGCTGCGTCGGCTCTTCATCGAGCTCGAGCTCACGCGTCTCCTCGATCAGATGACGGCCGCGCAGGCCCGCCTCGAGTCGGGACAGCGCGCGGTCGTCGGCGACAAGGGCGCGGGGCGCGCCGTCGCGATGGTGTCCGCCGCGGCGCGACCGGCCGGTGCGCCCGCGAAGGCGATCACGCGGACGTATCGCCACGTGCTCGACGCGGCGGGCCTCGAAGCCGTCGTCGCGCAGGCGAAGAAGGTCGGGCTCGTCGGCGTCCACGTGGCCACGTCGAGCCACGACCCGATGCGCACGCACATCCTCGGTCTCGCGCTGGCGGTCGTCGCCGGCGAGGGGGTCTACGTGCCCGTCGGTCATCGCTATCTCGGCGTCCCGGCCCAGCTGTCGTGGGAGCAGATTCGCGAGCTGCTCGCGCCGCTCTTCGCGGACGTCCTGGTGAGGAAGGTCGGCTACGACCTGAAACGCTCGGAGAACGTCCTTCACCGTCACGGCGTCCCGCTCGCGGGGCATGTCTCCGATCCGATGCTCGCGGCCTACCTCCTCGACCCGGAGGCGCCGAACGACATGAAGGACCTCGTCCGGCGCGAGCTCGCGACCGAGCTCCCGGTGTTCGACGAGGGCAGCGGCAGGAAGGCCGACCGCATCGCGTTCGACCAGCTCGAGGTCGAGCGTGCGACCACGATCGCCGCGCCGCAAGCGGAGCTCGCCCTCGAGCTCGCGACTCGTCTCGACCTGCGCGTCGGCGACGAAGGGCTCGGGAACCTCTACGAGAACGTCGAGCTGCCGCTCTCGCGCGTGCTCGCGTCGATGGAACGAAAAGGAGTGCTCGTCGACACGAGCAGGCTCGGAGTCATCGGCGCGCGCGTAGAGAAGGAGTGCGAGGCGCTCGAGGCGAAGGCGCAGGAGCTCGCGGGGCGACCGTTCGCCATCCGCTCGCGCGATCAGCTCGAAGCGATCCTCTTCGACGAGCTGAAGCTCCCCGTGGTCAAGCGCACGCTGAAGGGCGGCCGCTCGACGGACGCGGCGGTGCTCGACGAACTCGCCGACAAGCACGCGCTCCCGTCGGTCATCCTCGAGTACCGCGAGCTCGACAAGCTGAAGGGCACCTACCTCGACGCGCTGCCGCGCGCCGTGAACCCGGAGACCGGTCGCATCCACACGCGCTTCGAGCAGGCGGTCGCCGCGACGGGTCGCCTCTCGTCGACGGAGCCGAACCTCCAGAACATTCCCATCCGCAAGGAGGTCGGGCGGCTCGTGCGCTCGGCGTTCGTGGCGCCTCCAGGACACCAGATCGTGAGCGCGGACTACTCGCAGATCGAGCTCCGCGTGCTCGCGCACCTCGCGAAGGACGAGCAGCTCGGTGTGGCCTTCCGCGACAAGCTCGATGTCCACCAGCACACGGCGTCGCTCATCTTCGAGGTGCCGTGCGATCAGGTGACCGCGGACATGCGCCGGCGCGCCAAGGCGATCAACTTCGGTCTCATCTACGGCATGGGTGAGGCGAGGCTCGCGCGCGAGCAGGGCATCACGCGCGAAGAGGCGCGGCGGTTCATGGACGCCTACTTCGAGCGCTTCGTCGGCGTTCGCAACTTCATGAACCAGACCGTCGAGACGGCGCGCACGGGCGAGGCCGTGCGCACCATCCTGGGTCGTCGTCGCTTTCTCCCGAACCTCAACTCGGGCAACCGTGGCCTTCGCTTCGAAGCGGAGCGCGTCGCGAAGAACACGCCCATCCAGGGCACCGCCGCGGACATCCTGAAGCTCGCGATGATCGCGCTGGGCGAGGGCGACGTGGTGCCGGGCGCGCGCATGATCCTCACCGTGCACGACGAGCTCGTGTTCGAGGTCCCGACCGATCACGTCGCGAAGGCGGAGGCGCGGATCAAGGAAGCGATGGAGTCCGCCTTCAAGCTGGACGTCCCGCTGGTGGTCGACGTGGGCCATGGCGACAACTGGGGAGACGCGCACTGAGGAGGAGTGACTTCAGATGAGGGGGGCGCGGGGCGAGAGTTGGAATCCGCGGAGACGCGGAGGGGCGCGGAGGCGAGATGGTGCTCTGGGGAGGTCATCTCGATCTGCGGCCTTTCGGTGCTCGGAAACCTGCCCTGGGCGGGCAGGTTTCCTGCGCGAATTTCTCTCTCCTGGCCCCATCTGCAACAGGCTCCCGCCCCGTCCCCGTTCCCGTCGTGCCAACCTGTGCACTATGCACGCGTCAGGAAGACGCCCGCACCGTTCGAACAAACCTGGCAGGTCGGGAGTGAGGTCTCCCCATCGCGCAGCGAACCTGCGCTGCGCAGGTTCGCGAGCACCGTCAGGCCACCGGTCGAGCCAAACCTCGCAGCGAGCCCTCTCGCTCCGCGCCCCTCCGCGCCTCTGCGGCCTCCAACTCTCCCTCTCCCTCTCCCTCTCCCTCTCCCTCTCCCTCTCCCT
>Ga0105047_10000542_pt1 | contig 64376 bp, 55 predicted proteins | sample MAT04_FD_78384 | JGI IMG/M metagenome (GOLD analysis project Ga0105047, IMG submission 78384) | Freshwater microbial communities from Lake Fryxell liftoff mats and glacier meltwater in Antarctica - MAT-04 (megahit assembly) | ecosystem: Environmental > Aquatic > Freshwater > Ice > Liftoff... | reverse complement strand
TGTAGTACTCGCCGTCGTACTCCGCGCCGACGTGCCCGCGCGACGCCAGAAAGCCGACCGGGTCGGCGTCCAACGCCTTGAGCTGCTCAGTGTTGTTGTACCAGTTGCGGATCTGGTTGACCTTGAACCAGCGCACGTCGGTGGATTTCACGTTCTTGGGCCCGCGCTCGGCCAGCTGCTGCCGCAGCCGCTGAACCTCCGTCGGATCCCATCCCGGCTTCACGCCGATGCGGAAGTTCAGGACGCCCGCGCCACGAAGCTGCTTCACGAGATCGGCCGGGTCGTCCATCACCTTGCGCGAAGACGCGTACTTGCCGTACGACGCCAGCACCCGGTCGAGCGCCTCTACCGAGTCTGGATGCTCAGCCTTCAATCGCTCAATAGCCTTGGCCCGCGGGCTCTTGACAGAGATCTTCTCGCCCGTCTGCTCGTCGAGCAGCGCCCGCGAATCATCGCTAAGCTGAAGGACACGCTGCACCTCGGTCGAGGTCAACACCGACTTGGCGACCGCCGCACGCGATTCGTCGTACGAAGCCTCAAGCTCCGCGGTTTTGGAAACCAACGCGTCGAGGGCCGTCTTGTCCGATCCCGCCAGCTTCGCGGCGTCGTACTCCGCCCGCGCCACCTGCGCCGCGTCGTACTTGTCCGCCGCGGCCTTGAACTTGCCGATCAGCTGCGCGTCACCGTTGACCAGCGACGAGATCTCCGTGTCGCGCTGCGCCCCCGGCAGCCTGACCGCGTCGTCGATCGAACTCTCGCGCAGCGCCGTCTTTCCGAGCGTGGCCAGCACCACCCCGAACTCACGCCGCAGCGCCTTGACCTCGGGCCCGGGCAGCGGCATCGAGATCTCGATCCGGTCACGCCCTTGGGCGACGAACGAAATCTCCGACAGACCGTTGGGGTCCACGCGGTTCTTGAGCCGCTCGATGGTCTTCTGCAGAACCTCGGCCCCATTCTCGCCGGGATTGATGGTTACCGAGTACCGCAGGGTCGCGCCACCCGCCAGGTCCTTGCCCAGCTTGAGCTTCTGAGCCGTCGGAAAAATCGACGAAACCATCAGGATCATCACCGCGATGACCAGCGCAATCTTCAGGTAAATCTTCCCCATCGTGGTCCAAACCTCTCTGCTTATCTTCTTCGAAGTCACTTGTTCAGTAGGGCAGGTCTTCAACCCGCCTGTCTGGTCGTCTGCTCTTCCCGCGCCAGCGTTCACCCGCACTTGTGCAAGGCGGGTCGTGAGCCTTCCTTACTCAACCTCTCACACCGAGGCTTTTTCCCGCCCGTTCTTCACTTCCATCGAGGTCATTTCCCCGACTTTGCTTTCCTTGAGAACCGTCGCCACCGACGACCGCGTCACCCGGACCTTGCCCTCTTCGAGCTTGAGCACCATGTCGTCGTCGCGGATCTCGACGATCGTCCCGATCATCCCGCCGATCGTCTGCACCTTGTCACCACGCTTCATCGACGACATCAACGCCGCTCGCTTTTTCTTCTCCTTGCGCCCCGTACGCACCTGCATCAAAATCATCAGCCCCATCACGCCGACCATCAGGAACAGGAACGACCCGCCGAACGGGCTGGACGCGGGCGCGGGCGTTCCAGCCGGGGCCGCCGTCGTGGCCGTCCCCGCCGGGCTCACCGGCTGGGCACCGTCGGGCAACCCGACCATGTTCGGGTTCGACGGAGCCGGGGCCGAAGGAGCCGGGCTCGCCGCGGCTCCGGGCGTCGCGTTCTGGAACGCCAAAGTCGTGGGGACAGAGAGAGAAGAAAACGACATCGGTTCTGTGGTCATAAGAAAAGTGCTCTTTCAAGGCCGTTTAAGGGCCATCTCGAAAATGAAAAACGGCTACAAACAGACTGAAATCTCGATCCCACACCCCAGCGACAACCCAGCGACAACCCAGCGACACCCCAGCGACAACCCAGCGACAACCCAGCGATACCTTCGCGACACCGCCGAATGTCGAACTCATCATCCTTCGCACACAACCGGGGTCGCCCCCGGACCTCGGTCCAAGCCCGCTGACGCAGACAAGCCCGCGGCCGTCACCGGCCAACGGTTCACCAAGCCGACCCAATCATCTTCCCGGATCGCACCACGGATGTCCAACATCAACCGCTGGAAGTGCCTCACATTATGCAAACTTACCAAGATCGGACCCAACATTTCCCCAACCATGAACAAATGGCGGATGTACCCGCGGCTAAACGCCCTGCCGTCGGGCGTCTTCCACCCGTAATTCCCCGGGCTGCACGCCTGGCAATCACACCCGGCGTCGATCGGCCCTTGGTCCGTGGCAAACCGGGCGTTCCGTAGCCGAACCTGCCCCGTCGGCGTGAACGCGTTGGCGTTCCGGCCGTTCCGGGTCGGCAGCACACAATCAAACATATCGATCCCCGATCGCACCGCCGCCACGATGTCGCGCTCGTACCCGACCCCCATCAAGTACCGCGGCTTGTCGCGCGGCAACAACGGGGCCGTGTGCCGGACCACCGCCGCGATCGCCTCGAAGGGCTCGCCGACCGCCACCCCCCCGATCGCGTACCCCGGCAGCTCCACCCCGCACACTCGCTCTGCTGACCAAGTGCGCCGCTCCAGATCCGTCCCGCCCTGCACGATGCCGAAGAGCGCCTGCTGGCGCGCGCTCGCGTGCCCCTTGGCGTGCTCGACCTTGCAACGCTCCAGCCACCGCACAGTGCGCTCGTTGGCAATCGCGAGGCGCTTGCCATGGTCATAGATGGTGTTCTTCTTGGTGTCTCGAGCGGCCGCGGCCTTGAGACGATCCTGGGTCACCGTCCCGGCACGTGGGTCCATGGACGGCGGACAGTCGTCCAAGGCCATCATGATGTCCGCGCCGAGCTCGTTCTGGATCCGCACCGCGTCCTCAGGCGCGAGGCGAACTTCTTTCCCGTCCACAATCGACTTGAACGTCACGCCGTCGTCGTCCACGCGGTTGGTGTCCGACAGCGAGTAGGCCTGGTACCCGCCCGAGTCCGTCAAGATCGGCCCGGGCCAGTTCATGAACCGGTGTACGCCGCCCATGCCCGCGATGAGTTCAGAGCCGGGCCGGAGCATCAGGTGGTAGGTGTTGTTGAGCACAATCTGCGAGCCGGTCTCGACCACGCTCTGCGGCAGTAAACCTTTCACAGACCCGCGCGTGCCCACGGGCATGAACGCTGGCGTATCGAACGAGCCGTGCGGCGTCGTCACGCGGCCCAGCCGCGCGTGGCTGACCGATGACGTGGCGAAAATCTCGAAGTTCAGCGGTGAGAAGGTCATAGAGAGATCAGAGAACCATCACGCGCGGCGTTGTGCTTCCGTCGCTTCTCGCAGCGTCGTTTTCTCCCGCTCGCTCAGGCTCGCCAGACCCTGATCGCGCACCTTGGCCAGAATTCGATCAACTTCCGACACCGTTCCCGCGCTCAACCCGCCACCCTCGCGCTGCCCAGCGCCGAACTTGGGAAACTTCGAGTTGCGCTTTTTCCCGCGGTCCGACTTGGGCCCAAAGACGTCGAAAAAATCGCTCAGCAGGTGGGAATGCCGGATAAAGAAGTACCCGGCGACCGCCCCGCCGATGTGGGCCGCGTCGCCGCCTTGGTTCTGCCCGCCGAGGAGCACATTGAACAGTGCGATCCCGACGTACCCGTAGGCCAGCAGCTTGAGCCGGATCGGCACGGGCGGCAGGATGAGCTGCACCACCGCGTTGGGCGCGATGTACGCGCACGCCATGATGACGCCGAAGACTCCCGCCGACGCGCCCACGAGCGGCGTGGTCGGGCTGGTGAACAACAGCCCAGGAATTTGAGGCCATTGGAAGGAGGCGAAGACCTGCGCTATGGCGTTGAGGATGAAGTACATCAGCCCGCCACAGACGCCACTCACCAGATAAAAAGCCGCATAACGGCGACCGCCCAGGTGCTGCTCGACAATGCTCCCGAACATGTACAGCCCGAACATGTTGAAAAAGACGTGAGCTGGCCCGGCGTGAAGGAATTGGAACGTGATTACGCGCCAGAACTCCAGCTTCTTGACCAGCATGTAGGTCGAGAAATGCCCTAGGTCTGTCAACTTCGCACCCAGCCCCGGCACGAACATACCGAGCAAGAACACCGCGAGGTTGATCGCGATGATCCAGCCGTTGACCGAGAGCCGGAATCGGCCGCCGCCGAACCCCGCGCCTAACCCGCGGCCGAAGCCGCCCGCCGACTCGTCCCTGAGATAATCCCGATCTTGGAGCGCCATACGCGATTCATCACCCCGCGGCCTCCGTGCCGCGAACGGAATCTCACCGCGCGAACCCACCGGGATCCCCGCGCCAGACTCTTCGTCACTTGTTCCGATTTATCGTAGCGGAAGTTCGGGCGAGCGTGGGAATCACCGTGTGGCGGGGCCCTTGCCAGCGCTCCGCTGTCTCGTCGCGTCCGCCAGGATTGCCCGTTCGTCCTCGCTGAGGCTGGCGATCCCCGAGCGTGAGATCTTGGCGAGCACGGTGTCAAGAACTGCATCGGCCACCGCGTTCATCGTGGCGTCCAGAGCGGCCGACTCTTCGTCTCGTGCGCGCGGCGCGGGCAACCCGGCCGACGATCCAGCCGTAGGTCCTGCTTTGGGCGAGATTTCCGAGATGGTCTCGTCCCCGACCATCGCCGCCAGCTCCGCGCGTGTCAGGTCAGTGCCGGAGAGATCGAGCGATGTTTCGTCCAAAGTTTGATCGATCGCTTGGTCGTCCAGAACACGAAGCGTGACCGAGCTGTAATCGTTGGCGGGCTCTTCGATCAGCCCGGACTCTGGCCTCTGCGGGTTGTGGACGAATTGAACGCGCCGCATCTGCAGCCAGCACACCGCCGCCCCGAAGACCGCGAGCCCCATAAGCCTGGTCTGCCCCCCCGACATTGCCGCGACGAAGAGCACGAGCGCGGCCGCCAGACCGACCCGGGCCGCCAGCCAGGTGGCGCGGCGCGCCGACGTGCGCGCGCGAAGCGCTGATTCGATCACACGCCCCGCGTCCAACGGGAGCATGGGCACAATCAGGTGCAGACCGACCAGCCAGGCGTTCACGAAGTAGAGCCACCAGAGCGCGGCGGTCCACACCGACCCGATCCCCACCAGCACTTCTGAGGGCTTAAACGGGTTAAAGACCAGCACGTCCCAGCCCAGCCCGCTGGCGTAAAGCCCAACCGCCAGCACCGGCCAGAGCAGCATGTTGACGGTGAGCCCGCCCGCCGCGGCCGCCATCTCGCGCCGCCAGCCGCCGAGCAGCGGCGTGGGTGACAGCGACCCCAGCGGCCAGAGGACGATGGGCGCAGGGTCGCGGTCCATTGAGCGCACGATCACCCACCGACCCAGTTCGCGTGCCAGCACGAGGAGCAGTATGGCCCCGACCGCCAGCCCGATGTGCATCGGCCCGATACGGTCGCTGACCGAGGCCAGCACGAGCTCTGAGGCAGCGACCATGAGCACCACGACGTGCGCACGAAGCTGGAAGGTGCCGGAGCGGAAGAGGGCGATAGACCAGGCGAGCGGATCCTCGCCGTCTCCCCAGACGCGGGAGAGGCCGTTGTAAGGTGCTTGGTTGCGATCGCTTCGGCGGCTGGTACGGGTGCCGCCGCGACGAGTATCTCGTCGGCCGCTGCCTTCACCGTCAGACTTGTGGTCGCCTCGAAGATTCACGAGTCGCGGTCTCCTTCATCGCCGAGCACCAGTTTCGCACCGTTCATTTGACAGTCTACCCGAGACGCCCCCGAAACAAACCCTTTCTTTCGGCCAGAAGCAGGGCCACCACGGTTTTTCCGTCGACCAGCTCGCCGCGGTCGATCATCGCCATCGCCTCTTCCACCGCGATCGGGCGGACGGTGATGTTTTCGTCGGCTTCGAGCCTCTGTCCGACCGGGCGGAGTCCGAAGGCGGCGTAGGCGTGCATCATCTCATCGGTCATGCCCGGCGTCGTATAAAACCGGCCGAGTGGGATCAGAGTTGCGGCCGAGTACCCGGTCTCTTCCTCCAATTCTCGGGCGGCGGTCAGGATCGGGTCTTCGCCTCGTTCCATGGTGCCTGCGGGGAGCTCCCAGAGGACAACGCGGGGCGCGAACCGATAATTACGAATAAACACAATCTGAGCGCTGGCCGGGGATGTTGCGAGGTCGGGATAGAGAATCGGGAGGATCACGGCCGCCCCGGGGTGGCGGACGGCCTGACGCTGGATGGTGCCGCCGTGTTGGTCGCGGAGTGTGATCTGCTCGAAGTCGTACTTGGCACCGCGGAAGATGAGGTCGCGCGCGAGTTCGGGTGTCTCGGAAGGGTCGCCGGGAAGTCGAGGGCTCGGAGGAGTTGAACCCGCGTCGGACGGTGTATTGTTCTGCGCGCTCATGCCCGAGCGTAGGTTTCCTATGCCAACTCCAACCAAATCTCGTTCAACCCTTGCGAGCGTGAGCGAACCCGACCTCGCGTCGATGCCAGACCGCGTTGCGCCGAGCGTTGCGGTGCCGCCGATCATCCGGCTGGTGGAGGTCCACAAATCGTTCCCTCCGCAGCGAGTTCTCGACGGGATCAACCTGGTCATTCCGCAGGCGCGGACCACGGTAGTGCTTGGCCCGTCGGGGTGCGGCAAGTCGGTGATGCTCAAGCTCATCATCGGGTTGCTGCGGCCGGATTCGGGCGAGGTGTTCTTCGACGGGAAGCGGATCGACAATCTGCGTGAGCGTGACTTGCGGGCGGTGCGGCTGCAGATCGGGCTGCTGTTCCAGATGGGGGCGTTGTTTGATTCGATGAGCGTTGCGGAGAACATCGCGTTCCCGCTGATCGAGCACACCAAGCTTAACCCGGCCGAGCGGAAGAAGAAGATTGCCCAGGCCTTGGCGACGGTGGATCTGGACGGCGTCCAGGAAAAACTTCCAGCGCAACTTTCGGGCGGTCAGCGCAAACGAGTGGCGCTGGCTCGCGCGATCGTGCTCGAACCTCGGGTTGTGCTTTATGACGAGCCAACGACGGGGCTCGACCCGATCCGTGCCGACGGCATCAACGAGCTGATCATCAAGCTCAAGCGGACGATGGGCGTAACCAGCATCGTGGTTACACATGATCTGGTTTCGGCCAAGAAGGTTGCCGATCGCGTCGTGATGCTCCTCAACGGCAAGGTCGCCGCGGACGGCACGTACGAGGAGCTCGAGCACAGCCCGGACCCACGGGTCCAGCACTTCGTCGCTGGCCAGTATGACAAGGACGAGGACGAGGCCTCGAATTCTCCGCCGCCAATGCGGCGGACCATTGAACCGGAAAAGCGCACATGATGAGTTCTCTGAAGCGTGATTTTTTTACCGGGCTTACGGCCCTAGTCGGGCTGGTCGGGCTCGTCGTGACCCTCTGGCTCATCGGCGACCTCAAGGACGTGGTCCAGAAGACTTACACGTTCACGCTCAAGCTCAACAGCGCCAGCACGCTGGGCGAGACGAGCCGGGTCGCGCTTAACGGCGTGAAGGTCGGGGGCGTGCTCAAGTCACGAAACGAGGACCACCCGGCCGAGGGTGTGGTTCTGACTCTCAAGATCAATCAAGGCGTGCGGATCCCCGACAACTTCACGGTGTATGTCGATCGAGGGTTTGTGGGTGAGTCGATCCTGCAACTGGACGTCCCCGAGCCGACAGCCGCGAGCCCTGCGAGCATGAGCTTCGTTGAGCCGGGGAGCGTGTATTCGCGTCGCGCCAAGACTTTGTTTGATGCGATCAGCGATCCGCTCCGCGAGCCGCTGGCGAAGCTGGGTGTGGTGGCCGACAGCGTTCAGAGGCTGAGCGAGACGTACGACAAAGTGGGGAACGAGGCGCTCGACATCATGAGCCCGCGCACGATCGCGGAGGTGGAGGCGGGCGCGGCGCCGAATCTTCGATCTTCGCTGGCGTCGATTGAGCGAACGCTGGCAGGTGCGCGAGAGTGGTTGAACGACGACGCGTTTCGCGCAGAGACCAAGGCCGCGATCGCCAAAGTGGGCACCACGGCGGATGCGTGGACGACGACCGCGAAGTCGGCCGATTCGCAGGTCGCTTCGTTGGGGCCCAAGGTGAACGCGGCGATCGAGGAAGCAACGAGCACCATGAGGCGGGTTGGAGCGGCGGCGGATCAGGTGAATGAGATTGCGGCCGCGATTAACAAGGGCGACGGTACGGCGGCGAGTTTCATCAACAACCCTGACCTCTACAACAACCTCAACGGCGCGGCGGCGCGATTGGAGAAGGCGCTCGTGGAGCTTCAGTTGCTGATCCAGAAGTACAAGTCTGAGGGCATACCGATCAAATTATGAACGGAAGGCGAACGTTTCTGCGAGTGCAAGAGCGAATGCAACTTTCATGTCCGTGAACGGTTTGCGCCTTGATAGTGTTCGCTAACCTAGGAATAATCCACAGTTGTACCCGCACCGCAGCTTGGTCGAGTTCGAGTCCGGTGCCTAAACGAGGGAGTCCACCATGAGCATCGGTCTGCGGGCCTCGCACGCCCCGTCGTTGAGCCAGTCGTTCTTCCGCACACTGCGTGTTTCGCTTGCGCTTGCAGGGGTTGTCTCCGCGCTAGGGCTGACCGGGTGCAGCACGCCGCCGCTGGGCGATCGCACGGGCCGCGTGGAGCCGGGGCGGACGACCGAGGCGGAGCAGCGGTCGGGGCAGGTGTACATCTCCGACTTGGACGATGCGACCGAGAAGATGTCGATGAAGTTTATAGCGGACCTGAACGGGAGGCTGGCCGAGAGCGACTTTCGGATCAACGGCGAGCAGCAGAAGGTCACGATCGTGTTCGGAGACATTACGAACAAATCGGGCTCGATGCCGAGCTCGGACATTGAGGCCATCCGTTCCAACTTTCAGTCGAACTTGATGGAGAGTGAGGACCTTCGGGCTCGCTGCCGCTTCGTGCGAGACAAGGCGAACTTTGAGCGGCTGCGCTCGACCGAGTTCGGCCCGGGCCCGACCAACCCGACCACGCCGGGCACCGGCGTCCGCGCGCTGGACCAGCGTTTCACGTACTTCCTGAACAGCGAGATTTACGGGATCAACCGCGGATCGACGCGGCAGTTCACGATCAACTTCTCGCTGATGCGTGCCAGCGACGGTGAAGAGGTTTGGAAGCCGAATTATAAGCAAACGTACTCGTTCGACTGAGCCCGCCTGGCGTGAGATCGATCCGACGGGTTCGTTCGCACGCTCGACCCACGCAGCCAACTTACGATGAGACGCGGTCGGCCAAACATCTGGAATCTGGTGACAGATCGACGGGCGCTGCGGACCTGGTGTTCGCTACGGTCTCTCTTCTCGTGCCCGCGTAGGGGATTGGATTTGGTCGTGTCTCACACGGGCATGGTCGTGCTGATGTTCATGCTGAACCTGCTCTCGGGCTGCGCCTCCCCCACCGCCACACGAGGCGGTGCGTCCACGCTGATCACGATCGAGGACATTGACGAGGTGGTGGAGCAGATGGCGGCACGGCTGGCGTCGAGTTCGTTCATGGCCCAGCGTTCGACGAGTTCCGAGCCGATCTCGCTGACGCTGACCAAGCCGGTGAATTACACCCACGACGTGATCCGCGACGGGGACCGTTGGACGCTGATCCAGAACGTCGTGAACTCGCCAACGATGCAGGCCATGACGCGCGAGAGAAACGTCAAGCTCATTATCTCGCGCGAGTTCTTTGACGAGCTCAAGCGGAACAGCGCCGACGCGCGTGACATGACCATCGACCGTAGGCCGACGCACGTGATGGACGCGACGCTCCGCACGATCACGCGGAGCGGCGGCGATGCACGGACAGACCAGTACGAGTGCACCTACGCGATCTCCGCGCTGGGCAGCGGCGAGGTGGTGTGGCAGGATGTTTTCAAGATCAAGAGGCTGGCGTACGGCGTGCAGTATAACTAGACCGTGGCCCGCCGAGCGTTCTGTTTTTTAACGAACCCATGCGAACGTGAGATGTGTCCCGAGAACGAAGATGATCACCCCGAGGACATCCACCGAGTCAGCACCGCGGCGTGATCGCCGGTGGCTGGCGGCGCGTGCGCTCGTTGCCGGAATCGCTTTGTTGGCTTCGCTCGCGATTTCCGGTTGCGCCCCGCCGCCGATGAAGATCTTGCTCGGCTCCGACATGCAGCGGGGCCGATTCGCGGAGGCACGCCGGGCTTTGCTGCCGATCGTTTCGGACACTTCGCTAGCTGCGCAGGAATCGCGTGAGTTTCTGCTGGACCGGATGCGGCTTGGGATGGTCACGCTCGCCGACGGGCAGCCCGAGCTGGCCGAGCCGGTGATGTTCGAGACGTTTTTGCAGCTTCGGCGTCAGGGGATTAACGACGACGCGACGGTCGAGGCGGGGATCTTTGGCGAGCGCGGAGTGATCTTCTGGAAGGGCGAGCCGTTCGAGCAGGCGTACGCGTACGCGTCGATCGCGCAGAATTATGCGATGCTGGGGCAGTGGGACAACGCTCGGGCGGCGGCGCTGAACTCGCTGTTCCTGCTCAAGAACTTCGGCGAGAAGGCGGGCGGCCAGCGGAAGTCCACCGAGGACATCGCGCGCGAGGCTGCACGGTCGGAGAAGCAGCGGCCCGGGTCGTACGACGAGTATTTGAAGAAGGCGTATCGACCGACGAAGACGAACTTTGCGCTGGGGTATCTCTTAGCGGGATGCGCCAACTGGGCCCTGGGTGCGCGTGACCGTGATCGCGCGAACGAGGCTGGCGAGCAGTTCGCGGATGCTGTGGAAGTGCTGCCATCGCTCCGGCCCGTGACCGACGCGATTATCACGGGCAATGCCAACACGATCCTTGTGGTTGAGTACGGCGCGGGGCCGGAGAAGTCTTACCGCGAGGGGAACACGGCTCTCGCGGTTTTCCGTCAGCTCACGCGGAGCGACGGTCAGGCTCTTGCGCTGCGGATCAACGGGTTGAACACCGAGAACGTTCCGCAGGCCTGCGACGTGAACGCGCTGGCGGCGGACCACATGTGGAACAACTTTGAGGACATCCGAAGTTTCAAGCGGGTGCTGGGCGACGTGCTGATCGCGGGCGGCGCGGTGCGGGCGGCATCTCGGCAGAGGATCGACGGGTACGACCTGGCGGCGGTGGCCATCGGGCTGTTGATCCGCGAGTCGGCGAAGGTTGATCTGCGGTATTGCGACACGTTGCCGCAGCGGGTGTACGTGGCGGCGATCAACGTGCCGGGGCCCGGGACCAGCGTCGAACTTTCCGTGCCCGGAGACCCGGCGGCGTCGATTGTGCTGCACGATCTCGCTCCGCCGCTGGCGGGTGAACGGCTGCAACTGCGGTCCGTGCGTTTGTTGAGCGGCGGGTTTTCCACGCCGCTTGCCAACGCGGTGAGTTTGATTTACGGGAACGACTATTCTGCGGAGCACCCACCTGGCGACGATCTGCCGTACATCCTCGGCGGCACTTCGGTCCGCGTCCCGACCGACGAGGCGTTGACGTATTACCAGAGCCGGGGGCGGCTGATGGACTACACGCTCGTGCGGCTTCAGAATCTGTACCGCGAAGAAGGCCTGGGCTGGGACGCGAATAACCCGCGGATCCAGAACGCGGTGCATGTTCTCGATGGCGGGAGTTCGATGATCCCGCCGGTGGCTGGGACGACCGGGTACACGCGGTTGTTTTATGTTCCTCACGGGCCTTACGCGCCAAAGTCAGCGGCGCTGAAGGCCGCTCGCGCTGAACTGGGCATTTTCGATCCGACCACACCAGACCCGAATCGCAGTGACACCAAACGTAGTAAACCCTAGAACAAAGGAGCCTCACGATGAACACGTTCAACTTCCGCCATGTCGCGACCCGCGCTGCTGCTGCTTCTTTCTTGTCGTCGCGGGCGCTGCTCGCGGGCGCGATCGGCACGGCTGTGGCCGCGAGTTTTTTCCTCAGCGGGTGTGACACGGTGCGCGCACCGGGCTCGGCCACGCCCGACCCGCTGCCCAACGTGGCGTACCCGAAGATCGAGGCGGCCGAGGGGCTGGGGGAGTACTTGTCGTACGGCGACGTGAAGGTCACGAGCCAGAGTCCGTTGACGGTGCAGGTGCCGATTCGGGCGCGGACGGAATCGGAAGACCTGCGTGTGCAGTACCGCTTCATCTTCGCGGATCAGTTCGGGACGGTTCTGAACCCGGACGCGGCGTGGACGTGGCGGAAGCTCGCGTCGCGTCGGCAGGATTTCCTGAGCGGGAACGCGATGTCGTCCAAGGCCACGGACTGGCGGTTGCAGATCAGGCCGAGCCGGTGAGCGCCGCGTGGCGTGTTGACAGGTTGGTTCGCGACTGAATTCCTAGTGGGCTTCGGACGCGGCGCGGGGTCGTCGGGTACAGTCCGACCTCATGGCACGAACGATTTCGAACCTTTACACTCGGCTAACGCGTCTGCCGTTGGTTGCGCCGTCGGTTTTGTCGGCCAACGTGCTTGCGGCGTTGGTGGATGAGGCGGGGCACGCGCTTGCGAACGGGGCGGATTCGCTGCATCTGGACGTGATGGACGGGCACTTTGTGCCGAATCTTTCGATGGGGCCTGAGGTGTGCCGGGCGTTGCGACGAGCATTGCCGTCGGCGTTTTTGGACGTACACCTGATGGTGACGGACCCGACGATGTTCGTGGGGCCTTTCAAAGCGGCGGGGGCGGACCACGTCACGTTTCATGTGGAAGCGGTGTCGCCGGATCATGCGCGGTGGCTGTGCGGGCACATTCGCGAGATGGGGATGTCGGCCGGTCTGGCGATCAACCCCCCTACCGCTGTTGAGCGGATCACGAGGCTGGTTGATGCGGCAGATCTTTTTTTGGTGATGTCGGTGAACCCCGGGTTTTCGGGGCAGGCTTTTATTCCCGGCGTGCTGGAGAAGACGCGGGTGCTGGCGAGGATGGTTGATGAGAGTCAGCGGGTGCAGATGGACGGGGGGATAGGGCTGGAAAATGCCGAGGCTGTGCGCGAGGCGGGGTGCGACGTGATGGTCGCGGCGACCTCGGTTTTCGGAGTGGAGAAGGGGAAGAGAGGCGAGGTGATGAAAGAACTGGCGGGGCGAGGGTGATACGAGAAGAAGATTAAGAAGAAGAAGCGGAGAGAGAGGGGTTGGGTTTAAAAATGGCTTCTTACTTCTAGGTTGAACCGAAAACCATATCGACGAGTTGCGCGGCGGTGGGCTCTTGATGGCCTTTGACTGCCGCGCGGGAGAGAGCGAGAGAGACTCGGCGGTCGGCTTGCTCGCGGGTTTCGCCGAGCGCGACAAGGATCTCGATGGCTTCTTCGTGCGGGCCTGAGGCGACGGCGCGAGCTGGCTTGATCGCGGCGTCGAGCGACTCGATTTCAGATGAGGATAAAAACGCGTCAACCTTGCCGGTGAGTTCCGCGACGATGGTGTCGGCGAGGCGCTTGCCGATCTCGGGGAGTTCTTTGAGCGCGGCGGCGTCGCGGCTGGCGATGGCGCGAGCGATGCGTGCGGGCTCGATGGCCATGGCGCGAAGAGCTTTACGGTTGCCGATGCCCTTGACGGTGATGAAGACCTCGAAGAAGCGGCAGTCGCTGGCGTGTTGGAAACCGATGAGTCGAGGGATGAAAGACGAGCCCTGGCCTTGAGATTCAAGGTACTGGATGGTGATGAGCGTGACGCGCTGGCCGACCTGGTTGGCGAGCTGTACGGCGAGGTAGGCGGGGGTGAGTATTTCGTAGGAGAGGCCTTGGCCTTCGATTTCGAGGACGATGGCGGGCGGTTCGACGCTGGTGATGGTGCCGGTGATTCGACAGATCATGTTGAGGGAGAGTACCGGGGTTGGGGTATGGATGCTGCAAGAGGCTTTGGATGAAGAGGGGAAAAGGTACTGAGAAAGACGAGAGAGTCAACTCGAAGAGCCCACCTACCAACTGACCACCAGAGAGGCGATCTGCTGGGGGAAGCATTGAAGCGAGCGCCGATAACGAGGGAATCACGGAGCGAGCTCTGATGCACGGCGCGAGGTGATTGGCGGAGTGCCGATAGATGAGGCGTGACAACATCTCAGACTTGCGTGATGATCGGGACGAGAGAGACGGTGCGTGCGTTGGCGGGGCAACTAGCCTTGCTGGCTGCGCCGCCGCGGGTGGTCGGGTGCGTGCTGACTGAACCGGTGAGCGAGGAAGAACGGCTGCACCCGGTGCTGGGGTCGATCGACGAACTGGCAGATTTACAGGGGCGGCACGGGTTCGGCGTGGCGCTCGTGAGCTTGCCGTCGACATCGGCGGCGGAGATCCTGCAGGTTCGGTCGGCGCTGACGACGCTGGGCATCGCGGAGCGGTTTGTCGTGCCGCTGAGCGAATCGCTGGGGAGTGCGCCGGTGACGAATGGCGCTGGTTCGGGCACGCGGCCCGGTCTGGGGTTCGGTCTGGGGTTCGGGCCGGTGAATGTTGACATGGCGGAATTGATCGGGCGCACGCCGCATTCGATTGATCGCGCGGCGGTGGCGCGGATTCTTGAAGGTAAGCGGGTCTTGGTGACGGGCGCGGGCGGGTCGATCGGGTCGGAGCTGGTCCGGATTGTTGCGACGTTCAGGCCCGAGCAGATCGTGCTGATGGAGCGATCTGAGAACGCGCTGTTTGAGATCGATCGGCAGTTGGCGGAGCGGTTCTCGTCGGTGTCGCGGCGGGCGATGATGCACGACGTGGTGGACACGGAGCGGACGTTGCGGCGGCTGGCGGAGACGCGGCCTCATGTGGTGTTTCATGCGGCGGCGCACAAACACGTCCCGCTGATGGAGGACCACCCGTCGCACGCGGTGGAGAATAATTTCTTTGGGACTAAGTCGATCGCGGACGCTTCGGCGTCAGTGGGTTGCGAGCGCTTCGTGATGATCTCGTCGGACAAGGCGGTGAACCCGAGCTCGGTGATGGGCGCGACGAAACGGCTGGCGGAAAAGTATGTGCAGTCGTTGCAGGCCGCGGCGCTGCGCGATGGGACGGTGGAGACGCGATTCTCGATGGTTCGGTTCGGGAACGTGCTGGGGTCGGCGTGCAGCGTGCTGCCGATCTGGTCGCAGCAGGTCGCCAACGGCGGGCCGGTGACGGTGACCGACGAGCGGATGACTCGGTATTTCATGACGATCCACGAGGCGGCGACGCTGGTGATTCAGGCGGCGGCGATGAGCGGCGGAAGCGGCAACGCGGCGGTGTTCGTGCTTGACATGGGTAAACCGGTGCGTGTGCTCGATCTGGCCAAGCGGTTGGTCGCGGCGCACGGGTTTGAGTCGGTGGTTCGGCGCGCGGGCGAGTCGCACGATGGTGAGGCGCGGGGTCGCGCGATCGAGATCCGGCTTACCGGGGCGCGGCCTGGAGAGAAATTGTTTGAAGAGCTGGCGTACGCGGCGGAGCAACTGAGGCCGACGACGCACCCGGGGATCAACTCGTGGGCGGGTGGTTCGAGTGGGGACGGGATCGAGAGCGAGTGTGCAGCGAAGGGCGAAGTCGAGGACCAGGCGGCGGCGGCGAACGCGATGGTCGCGGACTTGGCGACGGTGCGACGAAGCGGCGACGCGGAGGCGGTGGTGAGCGTGCTGAAGCGGTACGTGCCGACGTTGCGGGCTGGCAAGACGCCGGTGATTTCACCAAAACTGCGAGGTGTTGGTGCGGCGGAGGCGTTAGAAACCGGTAGAAGTAGTGATGATTCCGTACGGTTCCCGAATCTCAAACAGTCTGCTGCTTGATTCTGAATAGAGCGGGGGCAATGCTGGGGGAGAGGCCTTGGGTCGGTTGGGATTGAGGGAACGCCGGTTGGAAGAGAGAAGGCTCGGCTCGGAGAGCCGACCTACCAAAGATCGACCTACGAAAGATCGATCTGCTAAAGCTGATGTGCTGGGAGATTGAACTTATGGACGACAGGCAGCGGATTTTGCAGGACGCGGCGGGGGTGCGAGACAAGGCGCAGGCGTTGTTGCGCGGGCTTGTGGAAGCACGCGTGGTTTCGGAGCGGCACTTGGGCGCCGGCGCCGAGATGGACGCGATGAAGCGAGTGACGGGTCGGTCGTCGATGGAGAACGCGATCGCTTCGACGAAACGGATGGTCGAGAGCCTGGAGCGGACGCTTGAGCAGCTCAAGAAGGAATTGAGCGAAGAGGACGCGGCGGGTCTCAAAGAGACGGTTTGACAACAACAAGGCGCGAGACCAGGAACTCGACGACGCTCGGTTCAATACGCCCTGTTTCAAGTTCTTATCTGAACGAGCCTGTTTAGGTTGCGACTTTCGCGAGGCCTCGCTCGATGCAGGCGAAGACCCGCGGCCAATCTTGTTCGTTGAAGACTCCGAGGGGGGCGAGCATTCGGACGTGGTAGGGGCCGTGGCCGCAGTAGAAGAGGATGACGCCCTCTTCGAACATGGCCTTGCACGCGGCCATGATTTTATCTTTTTTGCCGCCGAAGGGTGTGAAGCGCATCATGCCGCCGATGCCGCCAGCGATGTCAGCGATCTCGGGGAGCTTGGGGAACCACTCGGGGTGCTTGGCGGCGAGAGCGTGGACCTGCTCGCGGAATAGCGTGTGGTGGCGTTCGATGGAGCCGTTGTCGCCGTAGTAGTTGCCGTCGCGAAGGCGCTCGATCACTCGACGGCCGACGTCGAAGCTGACGTGCTCGCCGACGAACGTGCCCGAGAGCAGCCCGGCCTTGGGGTTGTATTCCTCGGTGTAGAGCGTGGCGCAGACCTGGGTCATTTTGCCGACGCAGAAGACATCGACGTACTCGCCGAGGTTGTAGTAGTCGTACGCGAACATCTGGGGGAGGCGTCCGAAGGTCTGGATCTCGTCGTCCCAGACTGCGATTTTGCTTGCTTTGCAGACGTCGATGAGGGCTTTGAAGAAGTCGCGGCGGCCGGTGTTGAAGCCGCCCTCGCCCTGCGCCAGCTCGAAGATGAAGCAGCAGTGCTGGCCGGGGTAGCGTTCGACGTACTGACGCAGATGCATGACGGCCATGTCGATGAAGCGTGTACCGCCCATGCGTGCGGCGGCGACTTCGTCGTAGAAGGGCATGTAGTCGACGTCGGCGACGATGGGGAGCCCGACGCGGCCGTCGTGCGAATCGCCGATCGAGGCCATCATGGTTGAGCGGCCCATGAAGCAGTCTTTGAAGGCGAGGACGCGGCGTGCCGGGTAGTGCCTTTGCATGCAGACCTTGAGCGCGTTCTCGTTGGCCATGCATCCAGAGGTGCTGAGGTAGGCGTGCTTGAGCTTGCTGCCCTTAGCGGCTTCTTTGAGGAGAACCTCGCTGAAGGCGTGGGGCTCGAAGTTGGCCATGAGGTTGCCCTGCTTGACGGTGTCGCCGAGCGAGGCGGTGACGGCGGCCTCGACGAGGTCGAGGTCGGAGTGTCCGAAGAAGTGGACGCCGATGCCGCAGATCATGTCCCACTTGACGGAGCCGTCGGCCAGTTCGACGAGCGCGCCGTTGCCGATGCCAGAGCCGATGTAGGGGTAGAGGAGGGCGCGGCCTCGGACGGCGGCGGCGCGAGCCATGAGGGCCTCGTAGCTTTCTTTCATGCCGGGGAGCGAGGCGCGAGTGTCGGTGATGTGGGCGGATTTGGACTTGAGCTCGCTGACGATCGATTTGATCGCGGCCTTGATGGCGGGGCTCTCGCGAAACTGGTGGCCGATGGTTGTGGCGGCGGCGGACGGTGCGGCGTTGGCGGCGGCTGGGGTCATGGTGAGCCTTTCATCGGCAAGAATCGGTGATCTTTCGCAGTCTGATCGCGGGTTGCCACCCGTGCGCGGGCCGTACAGAGCGAAGAGGAGATGGAAGGTAACTTCATTTTCTGCGAAGATCGTGGCGAAGCGTGTTGTTTGACTGATTTCGGAGCAGCCTCACGCTTGCGCGCAGGGCTCTTTTAGACGAAGGTTTCGTCGAGGTTGAGGTGCGAGTTCCAGGCTGAGCTTGAGATCCGTGCGATCAATAGGGCGAGAAGTTGGCAGCGTTGGACGAGGCTGGGGATCTCGATCCATTCTTGCGAGGTGTGCAGGCCGCCCCCTCGGACGCCGAGGGTGTCGATGGTGGGGATTCCGGCATCTTGGAGGATGTTGCCGTCGCAGACGCCACCGGTGGAGCCAAAGGGGAGCGTTTGATTCAGAGCGCTGGCGGTATATGCGGCGAAGTTGGCGAGCGCCTTGGTTGCGGGCGTGAGAGGTTTGGCGGGGCGGTTGAAGCTGGTGAGAACTTCGACACTTGGCATTGCGTCGTGTTTGGTTGCGAGAGCGAGGACCTCGCCCTCTAGTTCGTGCGCGATCGCGAGGTTCAGGAAGCGGACGTTGCCCCAGGCGTTGGCGGAATCGGGGACGACGTTGGTGGCGATACCGCCGGCGATGGGGCCGATGTTCACGATCTTGCCAGCGTCGGGATTGGACATTTTTCCGAGCGCGACGAGGCGCTCGGCGAGCGCGGTGACGGCCGAGACTCCGAGCTTAAAATCTCGCCCAACGTGAGCAGACTTGCCGTGGGCTCGGACGACGAACTGGCCGCTGCCCGGGCGTTCGACGACGAGGCCGCCGTTGGGGAGAGCGGGTTCGAGGACGAGCGCGAGGTCGGCGTGGGTCGCGGCATGGCGGAGAGCTTGTTCGGAGTGGTACGAGCCGGTCTCCTCGTCGCTGTTGAGGACGAATGTCCAGTTGACGGCGATGCCGATTTCATCGAGAGCTTCGAGTGCGGCGACGGCGATGACGAGCCCGCCTTTCATGTCTACGCAGCCGGGGCCGACGGCGGTTTCTTGGTTGGGCGCGAGTTCGAGTCGCTGGAACGGGCCGCGTGGGTCGTGGACGGTGTCGAGGTGTCCGGAGATGAGGATTCGAGGTGAGTCGGAGTTGGGTTTGAGACGCGAGGCGATGGCGGTCGGCGGGATGTGGGCGCTGGAATCGCTCGCGCCGTAGAGCCAGTCGGGACGCGGTTGACCAGGGTGGAGTTCGAGGGTTGCGCCGAGGTTGGTGAGGCGTGCGGTGAGGAGGTCGCGGGTTTGGTCAAGCGCGAGTTTGTTAAATCCACCGGTCGGGAGGCCGACGTGGAGACGGAGGTCTTCGAGGAGGCTCAAGCGGCGGCGTTCGATCGCGGCGATGAGCTTGGCTTCGGTGCCCGAGAGCGGGGTTGGCTGTGGTGATGGTGCGGTCATGGGTTGATTGTTGACAACGCGAGAGACGCGTGAGTTTTCCATGTCTGCGTGTTGATCGGCTCATTGACTGAGGCGTGTGCGGACGGTTCGCGTGGCGAGTCCCAGGGATTAAAGGCGGAGGCCGCGATGCTGAGTGTGATCGCGAGGATCGTCGCGAGCTTGATCCGGCGGACAGCGCGGTCAATAGGCAGGGCGTTGATGGGGAGGCCGATGATCTCTTTGAGCTTGTGTTGGCGAGTGGCGATAGAGCCGTGGCGCCATGAGGGGGCGCGAGGTGAGAGGCCGTTGAGAGCGGCGACGCTGCCGAGGGCGGAGGACATGGCGTGGACGGCGTCGGGGGTGATGGTCGTGACTGGTTCGCTGAGATTTGACGCGAGCGCTGGAACTTGGCTGAGGGCGGAGACGGCGAATGCGTCGGCCTGCCACTCGAAGCGGCGGCTGACGAGCCCGAGGACGGCGAGGGTGAGCCCGAGCATGACGAGCGAGGCGGGGCCGGAGAACATCGAGTCGATGTCGATGGGCGCGCCGAAGACCAAGATAAGGTGATCGCTGACGGCGTAAAGGGCGAGTTCGGCGATAGTGCCAAGGGCTAAGGCTGCGCCGACCATGCAGGCCGCGAGCCAGAACATGTGATGGCGGCGGATGTGGGCGATCTCGTGGGCGGTTACGGCCTCGATCTGCGGTTGGGTGAGACGGTCGAGGAGTGCGTCGGTGAGCATGATGTAGCGGAGCGGGCGGACGAGGCCTACGGCGGCGCCGTTGATGAGCTGGCCGTTGGTTCGCCAGACGAGCAGCTCGCGGACGCGAACGCCAGAGCGTTGGCAGAGTGCGAGGAGGGTGTCGCGGAGCGGGCCGGGGCCTAGCGGGGTGGTGGACCAGATGCGGCGGAGCAGGGCGGGCATGAGGATGAAGGTGAGCACGACGCCGAGAACTTGAACGACGCCAGCGATGAGTTCGATACCGGTGGACGGCGGCGTGCCGCGTGGTCTGTGCGCGGATGCGCCGAGGTGCTGGGCGACGGCCGACACGCACTGGCCCCAGGCGAGGATGATGACGATCGGTGCGGCGATGAAGAAGACTTGATGGCGGAGGGACATCCACACGAACGCGGCGCGCGATTGGATTGGGTAGAGCGGCGTGCCGGTGTCGAGGTCGCGGATGAGGGCGGCCTCACGCAGGCGGCGCTCGAGCGGCTCGACGGACCACCACGACGCGGCCCAGACCAGCAGCGGCGGCGTGATGGCGAGGAGTTCGATGAGAAGCGGGATGTCGCCCAACAAAGAACGGAGAGCGCCGACCAAACCGAGGGCGAGGATGTTGAAGGCGTGGACGGCAATTGCGAGAAGGCGTGTGAAGCGTGCGATGCGTTCGCCGCGGCGGATGGCGCGCCAGGAGCCGGTGCGGTCGACGGTGCGAGTGCAGGCGGTTATGGCGAGGTGGGCGACGGTCGAGATGAGGGTAAAGAGACCCAGGGAGATCGCGACGGCGGGCGCGGGCGCGGTGTCGAACACTGGCGCACCGAAGAGATCGGGCACCGTGACGAGGACGAAGGTGAGGATCAGGAGGATCTGGGACATGAGCGGGATGCGTGGACGGGGGGAGAAGTTTGCACGCTCGCGCGTGGCGTTCTATCAGGCGCGGACGGCTCGCGCGGCTAGGACGAGTTTGACACAGCGGGCGGGGTCGATGAGGTTGGACCAGAGGCCGCCGTGTTTAATGGAGGAACCGACGATCAGGGCGTCGGCGTGGGGAATGATCTTTGGGAGTTGTTCGATGGTCACGCCCGAGCCGACGAGGAGCGGGAGAGGGCTTGCGTCGCGGACTTGGCGGAGATCATCGATGGAGGTTGGCTTGCCGGTGGCGGTGCCGGTGACAATGAGGCCGTCGGCGCCGAAGAACTGGGCGGCCTCGGCGGCGTCGGCGATCGAGATGTCTGCGGTGATGGCGTGCGAAGCGTGCTTTTTCTTGATATCGCAGAAGACCGAGATTTTGTCGGCACCGATGCCGCGGCGGTAGCGGAGCAGCGGTCCAGCCTCGGCGGTGGCGAGCAGGCCCTCGTCGGCGACGTGCGTGAAGACGAAGTTTTCGCAGCGGATGAAGGACGCGCCGGTGGCGAGGGCGATGGCGAGAGCTTCAGTCGCGCCGCCGGAGAGGACTTGGATGCCCATGACGAGGTTCGGCGCGGCGTGTTTGCAGGCGAGCGCGGCGATGGTCATGGCGGCGACAACCTCGGGGCCGTGCTGGCCGTGGACGTAAGGGCGGTCGTGCATGTTCTCGACGATGAGCGCGTCGAAGCCTGAATCGGCCAAGATTTTCGCTTCGGCAGCGGCTGATTCGGCGAGTTGTTGGATGCTTGAGGAGGCGAAGGGCGTGCCGGGCAGGGCGTGAACGTGGACCATGCCGACCAGGGCGCGGCGGGGGAGCGGGTTGGGCTGGGCGATCGTCAGAAGGTGTCCTTTCCGGTGTTGTGAGGAGTGTAGATCGGGCGAGAGGTTGATCGCGGTTTGGTTGTTCGCGGGGCGGAGATCCCTTAGCATCCGGCCACATGACACGCCCACCATCGGCATTCAGGAACGCGGCGGCGCGGACGCGGCGGAGCGCGGGTCTCGTCTGGGCGCTGGCTGGGACGGCGCTCGGGCTGTGGCTACCGACGGGCGTTGCGGCGTGGGCGGCGGCTCCGAGCGCGGACGCACGTCGCCAACCGGGTGCGGTGGCGGGAGATGTGGATCAGATCAGCGGGCGCGACTTCGCGGGGATTCGCTTTCCGTTGGCGGCCACGGGCGGGCGGCTGAGTTTTCGCTCGGCGAAGGCCTTTGCTTGGGTGGAAGAACCCGGGTATGCGGTGGGTGCTGCGCCTGGCGTAGGAGGTGCGCCCGGCGCTCTGACCCAGAAGCTGCTGCTGAGCGGCGATGTTCGCGTGCAGATCGGCGCGTACTTGTTCAGCGCCAAGCGTGGGGTGGTGTGGTTACAACGGATTCCGGCCGAGGATCACGACGGGAAAAAGGTGTACCAGGTCTTTGCGTACCTCGACCAGGTCGCGACGGCGGAGGCGGACGCGGCGATCTCGATGCGGGCAGATCGGCTGCCGGTGCGCGGCGTGGTCGAAATCGAGAGCGGCATTGAACTGCGTGCGGATTCGTTGTCGCCGACTCGACCGCTTGATCCGTTTTTGGAAGAGGCCGAGCAGAGTCTGGCCAAGTCGCTGAGGGCGCAGGTTCAGCCGGGCACGACGCCGGAGCCAGCGGGGCCGGGTGATCCGTTGCGGCCCGGGTCGGCTGAGGTTGTGCCCGCGGATGAGATCGGGGCGGAGAACGCGGTGCGAGAGAGCGCGTCTCGCGCGGTTGGCACCACGCAACAGGAAATCCGGGACTTGATGGAGTCGCTCCCGCTGGCGGACGCGGCTGCGCCGATCTTTGCCAAATCTGGGTTGCTGACCATCGCGCCCGGCGATTGGACTTTGATCTCAGGAGAGCAGGAGAACGCGGCGGAGATCTCGGGCGGGCTGGTGGTGCAGTACGAGGACCTGGCGCGGCCTGAGAAATCTTTGCAGCTCACGTCGGAGCGTGGCGTGATCTTTTTGAAGCCGGGGCCGCTGGAGCAGATCGGTCGGCTGCGGCGTGAGGATGTGCTGGGGATTTATCTTGAGGGGGACGTGGTGGTGGTGGCCGAGGGCGGGAAGTACACGCTGCGCGGGCCTCGAGTGTTTTATGACTTGACCAAGGGCCGATCGGTGATCCTTGATGCGGTGTTCTGGACCTACGACCAGCAGCGGCGGCTGCCGCTGTACCTGCGGGCCAAGACGATCCGGCAGGAAGCGGAGAAGCAGTTTTCGGCGGAGAAGGCGACGCTGACGAACTCGGCGTTCTTGGACCCGCAGTTCTCGATCGGCGCGACGACGATGACGATCACGGGCGTGCCGCGTGAGCGCCAGCGTGAGCCGGGCTCGCCGCGCGGGGCCTCGGATACAGCGTACCTGGTGGACGCGGACAACGTGACGTTGCGCACGAACAACCTGCCGTTCTTTTATGTGCCGCGATATCGCGGGTTTCCAGAGGACGTCCCTCTGCGAGACGTGCGGGTTGAGAACTCGTCGGGCTCGGGGTCGGCGTTCAAAACCACGTGGAGCATTCAGGGGTTGCTGGGTTTGGAGCGCACGAACCGGTTCGGTGCTGACCTGCAGGCGGATTACTACTTTGATCGCGGCGTGGGCTTGGGGACAAAGCTGACGTGGCAGGATGTGGACTCCAAGGGCGAGATTTTCGCGTACGGGCTGCCCAGCGATAGCGGCAAGGACATTCTTCGATCTGGGGCGAAGATCGATCGGGACAACGAGACGCGAGATATTTTCCTAGGCGAGTATCGGCTGCGGATCGATGAACACTGGGCTGTGCAGCTCGAAGGGTCGTACGTCTCCGACGAGTCGTTCGTGGACGCGTTCTTCAGGCCTTTGGCGCAGGAGCGGCGTGAGTTCACGAATCGAGTGCTCGCGCGGCGTCTGGAGGACAACACGGCCTTGACGATCGAGGCGAAGGCGAACTTCAATGATTTCCTGGCGAACGATTACCTGCTTCAGGCGCCCGGGTATGCGACGCAGAAGCTGCCCGAGCTGATGTACACGAGGCAGGCGGACGACCTGTTCCCGGGGCTTGAGTCGGGGCTCGTCAGCTATTTCTCCGAGTACCGCGTTAGCCGATTGAAGCTGAGCTTCGACGAGCCCCGGTCCCGCGAGCGTGGGTACACGAACGATTTTTTGGCGCAGAGAGCCTTTGGGATTAACAGCGCGCAGTCGATCGCGGACCGACTGCGGGCGGGCGGGTATTCCGAGAGCGACGTGAACCGGTTCGACACTCGGCACGAGTTCGACCTGCCGCTTTCGGCCGGGCCGGTCAACGTAACGCCGTTCGCGGTCGGTCGGCTGACGCTGTACGACGATGATTTTTCGAGGTTCTCGCCGGACGAATCGGAGAACGCGCGAGCGTGGGGCGGGATCGGCAGCAGGTTTTCCACGACGATCCAGCGGGTGGACGACACGGTTGATTCACGCCTATTCGACCTGCACCGCCTGCGGCACATCGTCGAGCCGAATGCCACGGTGTGGCACGCAGGGACGAACATCGACAGCGTGAACCTGCCGGTGTACGACCGTGAAGTGGAGCAGATCGCTGAGGGGAGCACGCTGCGGCTGGGGCTCGATCAGACATTTCAGACACAGCGCGGCGGGCCGGGGCGCTGGCACTCGGTGGACGTGCTGAAGTTTGATTCGAGCGTGGTGTTCTCGTCGGGCGATTCAGACCAGACCTCGCCGGTGGGACGCTTTGTGCAGTTCAGGCCCGAGCTTTCCAATCCCGGGAACTACCTCAACAACGAGCTGATTTATCAGTTAAGCGATACGTTCGCGATCACGGGCAGCAGTATTTACGACATGAACGTCGGGCAGCAGTCGCGCAGCTCGGCGGGGTTCATCATCGACCACTGGCCGGGGTTCTTTACGGATGCGGAGATCCGCAACCTGCATCCCGAGCGGACGACGCTTTTGACCGCGGGGGCGGGGTACCGGCTCAGCAGCAAGTACGACATCTACGGCAGCGCGACGTTCGACCTGAATGACGGCGGGTTTCAATCGACCGGCGGCGAAGTGCGGCGGCGTTTCCCGGGGCTGGTGCTCGGCGTGGGGCTGTCGTATGACAACATCAACGGCGAGACGAGCTTCAGCTTCATCCTGCAGCCCGAGGGCGTGCGGGGCCAGAACCGGGGATTGTCGGGGATCGGCGGGCGCGGGCTTGAGCGGTAAACGAACATTTATTTTTTCTCGCTGGGCGCGTCTTTCGTAGAATTTGGCGCGACGGCTTTTTTCCGAGCCTCGACAACCTTGCTGTACGCGTAGAAGGTCATAACTGCGGGCACGAACAGCTTTTCGCCAGCTCGTTTGGAAACTTGATCGAGGCTTGAGATTCTCTTGGCCTGAATGTCCTTGGTCAGGTCCAGGATCGCGTTGTCGAAGGTCCTGACCATGCTTCCGAGGACTTTGTACTCGCTGGTAGTGCGCGGAGCGTAGTTGGCGAGGAACGGGAGATTGAGCGGCAGGACCACGGACCAGCGCATGCCTTCTACGGCGGTGTGATGGCGCATGGTGAGCCCGACGGGGGGGAGGATCGGCGCGTTGTCCCACATGATCGCGGCGAGGTCGTCAGAGATCTCGGCGGTGGTCAATCGGCCTTGGGTGTCTTCGAGAAAGCCGTAGGGGTCGGCAAAGAGGCGTTTGATCGCGGAGTTGAAGAGTTCTTGTTTTTCCTTCTGGTCCTTGCCAGAGACTTTCGGTCTTCCTCGGCCGCGGAAGCCCGCCTGACTGGTCAGTTGCTGCAAGAGACCCGTGGCCTTGCCCTTTTTCGCGGCGGCCTCGGTCTGGGCCTTGAGTTCGGCGATCTCTTTGGGGAACGCCTTGGCGATCTCGGTGCCGAGGTCTTGAAGGTGCCCGAGTGCTCGCCCGAGGCGTCTGAGCAGGCCACGCATGTCGTCGTTCTCGGCGTAGATCAGCTCGTGCAGCTGGCTGGCGTCGCCGCGTTCAACCATGAGCTTGGCGGTACGGACAACGGCGTCGGGCGTTTCCTGGCTGTAGCCGTTGCTGCGTTTGCAGCCCGTCGTGGTCACGAAAGCGAGCAGCACGCTCAGCGTGAACAGCGCCCGTGCGACGGACGAAAGAGAAACGGAAAAACCGGCTGTGCGAATTGAGAAACCTGCCATGGCGATTGCCCTCACTGCGGGCGGGCTAATGCTCGGAGGCACGCTCGCCGCATCAACTTTACCTACCATCCCTCATGCGTGTTGCAATCAACGGCGAACTCCGCGAGATTCCCGACGGCCTGACGGTTGAAGCTCTGATCGAATCGCTGGGCCTGGCCAAGGCAGCGTGCGCGGTTGAGGTGAACAAAGAGCTTGTTTTTAAGCGTCAGCACCCCACACACGTCATTTCGGAAGGCGACGCGGTGGAGCTCGTGTCGCTGGTCGGCGGCGGGTGAAGTTCGACCGCTAGATTTAACCCGCGACTTCACGCGATGAGCAGATCGAGCCGGGTTCGGTATGGTCGGGTCGCGGGAACTTTGATCGATACCGCGAGGCTCGATGACGGTCGGGAGCTTCATTTTCGAGTCCTTCGCTGCGATCTCTCGCGACCCAGGTTCGTTGGTGGGCGCCGTCGTGTCGGGACGCCGCAGGGGAGCGCTCGGATGGACGCCAAACCGCCGACGTCACCCGACGTGATCTTCGGCCCGCTGTCGCACGAAAAGTGGCGGTCGCTGCAGTGCTGGCGCTGCGAATTGCACCTCGGTTTTCTGCACGCGAAGTAGAGATTCGCCGACCTCACCTGGAGGCTGCTCCCGGCGTTGGTTCCTACCCTGTCGGCATGGCTCAAGGAACACGTTCATCATCGCCCGCTTCAATGACCCCGCTTCAAATCGCTGGCCGCGAGTTTTCGAGTCGGCTGTTCGTGGGCACGGGCAAATACTCGAACTACGACGTGATGCGTGAAGCGCTGGATGCGAGCGGGGCGCAGGTCGTCACGGTCGCGGTGCGGCGTGAGAGGCTGTACAACCAACAGGGCAAGAGCCTGCTGGAGTTTATTGATCTGAGTCGCTACACGATCCTCCCGAACACGGCCGGGTGCTTCACGGCCGAGGACGCGGTCCGGGTCGCGCGGCTGGGACGCGATTTGCTTGAGCAGCTGGGCAACGCGGGCGCGTCGTGGGTAAAGCTCGAGGTGCTCGGAGATAAAAAGACGCTGCTGCCCGATCCGATGGGCACGGTCGAGGCCACGCGTGAGCTGGTGAAGGACGGCTTCAAGGTTCTCGCGTATTCGAGCGACGATCCGATCGCGGCCTTGCGGATCAAGGAAGCGGGCGCTTCGAGTGTGATGCCCGCGGGAAGTCCGATCGGTTCCGGGCAGGGCGTGCTCAACCGCGCGAACATCGTGCTGTGCCTGGAGCTTTTGAAACAGGGCGACGCGAGCTACCCGGTGATCGTGGACGCGGGCGTTGGATCTGCGAGCGATGTGTCGATCGCGATGGAGCTGGGGGCCGACGGCGTGCTGCTTAACACCGCGATCGCGCACGCCAATGACCCGGTGCTGATGGCGCACGCGATGCGGAACGCGTGCGAGGCAGGGCGGCAGGGCTATTTGGCCGGGCGCATACCCCGCAAGCTCTACGCCAGCGCGAGCAGCCCGTGGGAGGGCGCGATCGGGTACATTCCGGGCGAGTAAGTCTGAAGCATGCCGCGTTTGAACGGCGCGAACTGCGAGATCAATCAAGAGGAGATTCCCATGCGAACCGACGAGATGCGTGACAGCCAGAACGTCGAGGACCGGCGCGGGTCGGGCCCGAAGATGGCCCTGGGCGGCGGGATCGGCGGGATCATCCTCGTCATCATCGTGGTGCTGCTGGGCGCGAACCCGCAGCAGCTTCTTCAGAATCTCGGCCCACCGCAGGGCGGTACTTCAGGCCCCGCGGGGTCGGGCGTCGGCTCGGGCGCGAACCCGGCCCAAGAAAAGCAGGCGGCGTTCGTCTCGAAAGTTTTGGGCAGCACGGAGGACGTGTGGACCGAACTCTTCCGCGCATCGGGCAAGCGCTACGTCGAGCCTCACCTGGTGATGTTCACCGGGCGCGTCGAATCGGCGTGCGGCTTGGCGGACGCGGCGGTCGGGCCGTTCTATTGCCCGGCGGATTCGAAGGTTTACATCGACCTCGGGTTTTACGACGAGCTGAGCGAGCGGTTCGGCGCGCCGGGCGACTTTGCGCAGGCATATGTGATCGCGCACGAGGTCGGGCACCACGTTCAAAATCTCCTGGGCATCTCCGAGAAGGTGCACGCGCTGCAGCAGCGTGCGAGCAAGGAAGAAGCGAACAAGCTGTCGGTGCTGCTCGAGCTCCAGGCCGACTTCTTCGCGGGCGTGTGGGCCAACCACGCGCAAAGTTCGAATCGGATCCTGGAAGCCGGGGACCTTGAGGAAGCGTTGCGTTGCGCGAGCGCGATCGGCGACGACAAGCTCCAGATGCAAGCACGCGGGTACGTCGTGCCCGAGTCGTTCACGCACGGGTCCGCGGCCCAGCGTGTGAAGTGGTTCCGAAAAGGATTTGAAACCGGCGATCTCAGCCAAGGCGATACCTTCAGCGAAGAACGGCGCTGATGTCTCGCTCGGACTGAGCGCTTTGGGCGAGCTTGATCTCACGGCCAAGCGTGCGTCGGTCGTGCACGAGCTAGCGTTTCCCTCGGCTCGACCATCGGTTAGGCTGGTCGATCGGCGAGGTCGGTGCGCTGACTGGTGGCACCTGATCGCGTGGTGGGCGACCTTGTATTTTGACACAACGTCAGCCTAGAGACCTTCTACGAAGACCGGGCGCGCGAATATGCAACGCCAGCGCCGAACTCGGTTCGAGCAGCGGTTCGAATCGCGCTCACCTTCTCAATCAGGATTCTGTTCGGATACGCTTTGTGATCCGGGGCTTTCTTCAGGCTTGCCTCACGGAAGGCCGAAGATACCATGCTCTGTCCGAGCTTGGTCCAGCATTGGGGATTGGTGTAACGGTAGCACGACTGTCTCTGAATCAGTTAGTCAAGGTTCAAATCCTTGATCCCCAGCTTGTTTTAGGCTTGATTTTCTTCCAAAGTTCGCAGCGAGGAGAGCACGCTTTGGTCGCTCGTTCGCGATCGCTCGCGACGGAAAATCGCCGATCAGCCAGCAGTTCGGGTGCAAAGTTAGACAACGGAACATCTCAACGTGTTTCTCCGTCTGCATTCTCGCCGCTCTCGCCGGTCGTGGCTCGCTTGCTCCAGAACTCAACCCGCGACTAAATCGCTCGCCACCGTCCAGACGCCATCGAGCGTTCTGTCCTACAGTTTTTGGCTTCGAACCAACCGCTCAATTCCGCTCACCTCCAAGGATCTGTCATGGCCCAGACCGCCACGCCGACCCCCTCCCCAGCTCCCTCTTCCAAGCCCATCTCTCACGGCCCCGCCAAGCCCTACCGGCTCAGCGCCAAGCTCCCCGACGCCACGCTCATCAAGTGGCTCTCGGACATGTACCTCATCCGTGAGTTCGAGAACCGCACCGCCCAGGCCTATCAGCAGGCCAAAATCGGCGGGTTTTGCCACCTCTACATCGGCCAGGAAGCGGTCGCCGTCGGCACCATCAACTCCTGCGAGCCTGACGACCCGATCGTCCACGCCTACCGCGATCACGGGCACGCTCTGGCTCGCGGGATGAGCGCCGACGCGTGCATGGCCGAAATGTTTGGCAAGTCTACCGGCTGCGCCAAGGGCAAGGGCGGGTCGATGCACATGTTCGACAAGCCGCATTGGTTCTTCGGCGGGCACGGCATCGTCGGCGCACAGACCCCGCTGGGCACGGGCCTCGCCTTCGCGGCTCGGTACGAGTGGGAAGTGCTCGGCAAGTCTCTCGCGGGCGGCAAGGCAAAGAAAAAGGTTGCGCTCACGTTCCTGGGTGACGGCGCGCTCAACCAGGGCGCTTTGCACGAGGCGATGAACCTGGCCGGGCTCTGGAACATCCCTGTCATCTACGTCGTCGAGAACAACGGCTACTCCATGGGCACCAGCATTGAACGCGGTACCACCATGGCCCACGACCTCACCGCCAAGGCTAAGGCCTACGGCATGGAAGGGCGCATCATCGACGGGTTCGATGTCATGAGCCTCTACGACGAGTTCAAGCCTCTCGTCGACGCCTGCCGTGAGGAGCAACGTCCCGCGTTCGTCGATCTCAAAACCTATCGCTACCAGGGCCACTCGATGTCCGACCCGCAGAAGTACCGCACCAAAGAAGAAGTCGAGCAGTTCAAGGCCAACGACTCGATCGACCGCCTGGCGCACTATCTGCTCAACGAACGCAACGACCCCGACGGCAAGCCAGCGCTCAGCGAGGCTAAGTTCAACGAGATGCAGACGAACATCAAAGCGATCGTGCGCGATTCGGTTGAGTTCGCCGAGAACAGCCCCATGCCCGACATCGAGACCGAACTCTACAGCGATGTTTTCGTGAACCCGATGCCGAACTTGAGCCCGACGCGCGATTACACGCGCGGGGCCAAGAACCCGCTGTTGTAAAAGCTGCCGCCAGGTCACGGTCGCAACACACGAACCTTGCACGCAAACGCGGAAACCGCTTTCCTATGCCCGTGCGCGCGAGGCACGTTCGAAGGCTCTCTTCAACGCTTAGGGTCGGTCGGCGGCTCGATCGAGTACGGTTTCAATCTCTCCGCTCGCGGCATATATGCCTCGCTTGCGGCCCGAGTGATCGGGGCGTTCCGTTCCGTCGCGACGCTGGGAGTCGCCATCGCGGGCTGCGATCGCGTGGGAGCAGCGCCGCTCTTCTTCACCGCCGCGTTCCCGGCCGACTCCCCCGTCGCTCGCTCGACCCGCGCGATCATCTCTTCGTGATGCCGGGCGTTCTTCTCGGCGATCCGCTGATCGCGTTCCTCGGCGTTCATCGAGTTGGAGATCGCCCACGCGCTCATGCTCGCGAGCTGCGCCAAGCACACGAGGTACAGCACGCCGCACCCGATAAATGTGATCCCGCCCAGCACGCTCACCAGCCACAGCAGCATCCCGGTCGGCCCGAAGGACGTGGTCGACCTGCTCACGGCGGCCGCGAGCGGCGCGGCGATCGACCCCGCCACCATCCCTAGGCTCATCCCCCAGGTCGCGTCGCGGAAGCGATCGGCCAGCACCGTGTTCCCGGCCCAGTCCGCGAGGTCCGCGATCATGAACGCCAGCGGGACCAGCCCGGTGATCGCAAGAAAATAGACCCCGACCGAAGTCGTGCTCAGCGTCTTCATCAGCGGAGTGGCGACCAACGCCGTGCCGTTGGCAACTGCGGCAGCGATCGCGGCGTTCTTTGCCAGCTCCGACGCAAACCAGCCGCCCGCAGCCAGAACCCAGCCAAGTTGTGTGAAGCGGACGTAACGCCGGCATCTCCGCCACTCGGCGCGCAACTCGTGACGAGGCCGAACACTGGTCTGTCGCGGCTGCGTGACGATGACCACGCCCACCCACCACACCGCCGCCATAAACGCGGTGACCCCGATGACGACGAGGTTGCCGGTGCGGAATGAAGTCATCCCGAGCAGGACGCCGCCAAACGCGGCCGTCGCCATCATCCAGCAGCCGACGGCCAGGATCTTTATGTACGACCGCGGCGCATCGGTGAGATTGTCGTCCAGACGCGAGCGCCGCCGCCCCATCGTGATCCGCGTGCCACACTCGGGGCAGACCCCTCCGACCTTCAGCCCGCGCAGGCTGTAGCGACACTTGGGGCACGTCACGTCGTCGAGCAGCGTGGCCCCGGCGGCGGTGCGGGAGAGTGAGGAGTCGGCGAGCATTCGTGTATTAAACCCAAGTGGGGACTATCAGGCTGCATCGGGAACAAGCGATTCGACACGTCATTCTAAAGATCAGCGAGGACCGCCGGAGAGGGTTCTGGCAGTGGCCCGGGGTTGTCGACCAAGTACTCCGCCCGTCGCGCCACTCGTGACATCATCTGTCGGCACCCGTCGATCACACGAGCGTAGTTGACCGCCCAAGCGAGCCACGCGAACCAGAACGGGATCCGTATGCACGTGAACAAGGGAGTCGCGGCGGTCAGGCCGAGCTGAACGAGAGTCACACCCCCGAGATGAAGAACACCCTCCACGAGGATCAGCCATGTGAGCGACCGAGTGAGGCCGATCGTCTTGAGCAGCGGCGCGAGAGGCGCACGCACAGCTAGGCTTTCAAAGAACTTCGCTGCAACAAGAATTAGAACCGCGAAAGCGAGCGATGAAACGACGCTTGGTATCACGATCCATGAGATCGCGGCCACCCACAAGGCGGATGCCACCGATGAAAACAATCGAAGGGCGGCACAGCAGACCGCCAGCGCTCGCACCCAGCGGCGCACCGAGCCCGGCTCCGCGTTCGCTCCCTCACGCGAAGGCTCTTGCGTCGTGACCAACCACCATCCCCACAGTTCGATCAGCGAGAAGAGAACGGTGAAAGCCATACCGAGCCAGAGCAGCACGATCGGAGGTGCGGCGATCACACCGAGGTTGGAGGCTATCCCGCCGAGAATTGAATTCACGACGAGAAATGCAATTGAGATTTCGAGCATGAGGAATCCGCGATGGATGCGGCGCAGCCAGTGCGGGCTCGCGAACACCAGCCGGTTCGGCCTCAGCGAAAGTTGCACCGCCGTCCCGCACTCCGGGCACACGCTCTCGAACGCCAGCCCGTCGAGCGCGTAACCGCAGTTCATGCACGTCTTGCCGTCCGGGCTTGGCTGCGCGATCGGCAAGGTGATCGGTGAATCGCTCATGCGGGTATTTATGATCGCAACACTGCTGGCTCTCTACCGAGATCCAACCCTCGCCACCGCCGCCACCGCGTTCTTGAACATCATCAACCCTGGCGTGTCGCCCGTGCGCACGCTCGCCGCCAGCCGCGTCCAGTGCTGGTGCCGTGTCCAGTCCAAGAATCGGTCCGGGTGCGGCATTAGCCCGAAAATTCGGCCTGTTGAGTCACAGATCCCGGCGATCGAATCCTGCGAGCCGTTGAAATTGTCGCCGTACCGCAGCGCGACCTGCCCGTTCCGGCGCAGCTCGACCAGCGTGCTCTCGGAATCTGCCAGAAACCGGCCCTCGCCGTGGCCCACTGGCAACTGAAGCACGTCGCGCCGCGCGCTCGGGTTGGCCGCGTACAACTCGCTCAGCCCCTTGGTCCACACGCACACCGACTTGGCGTCGGGCTCAATCGGCACCCAGCGGTCCATGTATCGCGCGCCGATATTGTCACGAAGTGCCACGCGTTGCGGCGGCGGAGCGCCCTCGGGCCAACCCTCGCCCGCACCGGGCCCGGGCAGCAGCCCGATCTGCACCATCGTCTGAAACCCGTTGCAGATCCCGATCATCGCGCACCCGCGGCGTGCCGCGTCACGCAGCGCAGGCCAGAGCTTCTCACGAACCTTCACCGCCATGATGCGACCGGACGCGATGTCGTCGCCATAACTGAACCCGCCGGGGAACCCGATCAGGTCGAAGCCGTCGATGATCGAGGGATCCGCGATGAGCGCATCCACGTGCGCGAGCGTCGCTCGCGCGCCAGCCATTTCAAACCCGCGGGCCATCTCGGCGTCACAGTTGGTCCCGGCGGCACGGATCACAAGAGCGATGGGCATGATAAACTGTAGAGCGTGCACGGCTTCGAGTGCCGCGATCAAGACGTTTTTAAGCCATGCAGAAACAGAGCAGAGATAGAGCAGACACAGAGTCGCGCCTCAGCACCCGTCTCGCTCGAACAGATCTACACTGCCACCTTCCGATTGCGAAAGGGTTCTCATGCCAGTAGTCTTCCCGTTTCGCGCGATCCAGTTCTCCAAGGGCAAGGGCGACCTGAGCCAAGCCATCGCGCCGCCCTACGACGTGCTCGACGCGGCTGGCAAGGCCCGGCTCACCGCCCACGGCAAGCCCAACGTCGTGACCATCGATCTCCCGCACGTGCCCCCGAAGGAACTCGGACCGGCCTCGGCCTACACGGCGGCGGCCGACACCTATCGCCGCTGGCTCGCTGAGGGAACGCTCACCACGCGACCGTCGCCCGCGATCTTTGCCTACCGGCAGACTTTCGAGTTTGCGGGCGGCACTCACAGACGCATCGGTGTCGCGTGCTGCGTTGAGACGCTGCCCTTTGGTCCGCGCTCTGGCGGCGGGATCTTGCCGCACGAAGAGACCTTCTCAGGCCCCAAGGAAGACCGCATGGCCCTGATGCGGTCCGCTCACGCACAGTTTTCGCCGATCTTCGGCCTACACCCCGACGAGAAGGGAACCGCGGTCGCCCTCACGAAGAAAATCATGGACGCCCGCGCCCCCGACATCACGGCCGCGATGGCCGACGGCGTCAAGCACGAGGTGTGGACCGTGGACGACTCCGCAACCATCGCCGCGTTCGCCGCCACGCTCGCTGGCGAGGATGTCTTCATCGCCGACGGCCACCACCGTTACACGACGGCGCTGAACTATCTCAAGCAACTCGAATCAGAGAGCAAGATTGTTTCCGATCATCCTGCGCGACGCTGCATGATTGTGCTCGTGAGCATGTCCGACCCGGGGCTTGTCATCGGCCCGACGCACCGCGTGCTCGGCGGGATCAATGGCTATTCGATGGCCGCGTTCCTAGAAGCGGCAAAGAGCCTGCTGACCGTCGAGCCGTTCGCTGGCGACCTGCCCGCGCTCGACCGCGCCCTCAACGACCCGCACATGCTCGACCGAATCCGCGTCGGCCTTTACGACTTCGCGACCAAGAGCTGCATGATCGCAACACCAACATCGCCCGACCCGCTTGCAGGCCGGTTCGCCGACAAGCCCAGAGAGTGGCGCACGCTCGACGTCGCGGTCACGCAGTATGTGATCGTCGAATCAATCGTGCAGTCCAAGCTCAACGGCGGTCAGGCCGTGAAATGGGCTTTCCCACACTCGATCGATGAGATGCTCCAGATCGGGTCCGGAGCCGAGACCGGCGCGGGCGGCGGCGGCGGGTTTGCGCAGCTTGGTGTGATCGTCAGGCCGACCCCGCTCGCGTCCGTCAAGGCCGTGAGCAAGGCCAACCAGCTGATGCCGCAGAAATCAACGTTCTTCTACCCCAAGCTCGCCACCGGCCTATTTCTCAACGCGCTCGATTGAGCAAGCGTCTCGCTCACGCAATCCAAGAACAAAGCCCGGAGAGACGTGCTTCACTTCGCCGCGATCTCAGTCTTCAACCACGCGAGATACTCGTTGGCACCCACCGCGCCAGCCGAGAACTTCGCGACCATCGAACCGTCGCGCACCAACACCGTCGCGGGGATCGAAGTGATGTTGAACTTGGCGGCGTCCTCTTTATGGTGGTCGATGTCGAGGTACACCGGGATCGTGCTGCTCTGGATAAACGCGACCACCTCCGGATCGAGCAGCGTGGTCCGCTTGAAGTGCTGGCAAGGCCCGCACCAGTCCGCCGTCGCGTACACCAGCATCGGTTTGCCCGCCAACTTGGATTGATCCTGCGCCTGTGCCAGCGTCAGGCCTTGCGAGAACACCGCGGGAACTGGCGCGACGCCGCTCCCACCGCCGCCGCGGAAGCGCTGCAGGAAAAAGAGAGCCGCGACCACAACGATCGCGGGCACCAGCAGTCCACGCCAATTCGATTTCATGTTCGAGTCTCCGAAAGGACTTCCTAGATCGGGTCTTCGTCGCGGCACAGCACAACGAATGCGAGACATACCTTGCGATGCTTCCCTGACTATAGCGGTGGCCCAGTCACGCCCTTACCAGTCTGAAAGCTCTCCCGTCAGTGGCTCGGCCAGATCACGAGACGAAACAATCCCGATCGGCCTCCCGTGTCTTTCGACGATGCCGAGCCGCGCGTCCGAGTGCATCACCACGCCCAGCGCTTCGGGGACCGGAAGCTCTGGCGGTAGACGCGGCGGATCGCGCATCAACTGCGCGAGCGTGGCCAGCGGCTTGGTGTGGAGATCGATCTGACGCAGCACCCCGATCACTCGCCCCGAGCGATCAACCACCGGCAAACGCGAGCTCACCTGGTCTGCCGCGTACCGCCGCACGCGGTCCATCTCCCAGTCGATCCTCACGAACCGTACTCGCTCCCACGGAATCATCTCCGCCTCGACCTTGATATCTCGCATCGCGACCGCGCGATCGACCAGAGTTGTCTGCGACGCGGACAGGGCACCCGAGAGCGCACCCTCTTTCAGCAGCAACGCCATCCGCTGCCGTGGGTTGTCCGCGCCGTCGACACTTTCGCCGGTCAACCCCGCTATTCGTTCCGCGAATTTCGCGCACCACGTCACTAGCTGCAGCACGCCGATGATCGTCAAGACCCAGCGGAACACGGCCAACGGACGCGCGAACAGGTACGTCAGACGGTCGGCCTCGACGCGGAACAGCTCCTTGGGCACCGCCTCGCCGAAGATCAATAGGGCTGGCGCAACGACAAAGAAGTTCGCAACGACCAGCCCGAACTCAGAGAGATCCGCCGTGGCGAACAGCGCCGCCGTCGCCGTCGCCGTGATCGAATTAAAAATGTTGTTGCCGATCAGCAGCGTCGTCACCATCCGCCCGGGCTCGTCGAGCTCGCGTTTGAGAAGTCGCGCCGTGTGGTCGGGCGGCGTGCGGAGCACGCGCAGGTTGAGCCGCACACGGTTGATCGTGTAGCTCCCCATCTCCATCCCGCTGCACAGAGCCGTGCCCGCGACGCCGACCAACGCGAGCAACCACCACCCCGCAGTGACAACCCATGAGGTGGGTACAGCCGCACCCGTCTCCGCGAGCAACATCAGCGGCCCGATCAGAAGAACGGCTTTGAGCAGCGGCGACCATGGTGTCGAAAGTATTGTTGGGCTCACGCCGGGTTCTCCCGCACCACAACCTCGACCCGCTCGATCACGCGCCCGCTCATCGCCGATACGCGCAGCGTGATGCTCCCCAGCGGCACCTCGTCGCCCACCTGCGGCACCCGCCCGAGCCGGCACAGGATCAACCCCGCCACGGTGCTCGCCTCGCGATCCGCCCGCGCCACCGCGGCGCTGGCCTCGCCGAACTCAAAGAAGTCCGCCCAATCGCGCGCGGAAAGACGCCCCGGCACCGACCAACGACCGGGCGATAATCGCTCGACGCCGCTGCTCTGCGCCGCCACGGCCTCGGTCGGTCGGACCATCTGCCGCACCACGTCCTCGGCCTCGATCAACCCTGTCACCGCGCCCAACTCATCCACGCACAACGCCACGTGCGCTCGCGAGCGGCGAAAAAGATCGAGCAACTGATCGAGACGTGCACGATCAGGAACGCACGGCACCCTCACGGCCTGCCCGCCGACCTGCGCCCCCTTGGGCAGTCGCCCCGAGGCGACCGAAGACAGGTACGACTTGGCATTGACGACGCCCAGCACAACGCCGTCGAGCCCGCCGCGACACACCGGGAACTTTGTGTGCCCGCTCTTTTTCACTAGAGTCACCAGCTCCTCGCGCCCTGCACGCTCGTCGAGCCACGCGATCCTAACACGCGGTGTCATCACGTCCTTTACGCGGAGCGTCCCCATCCCCACCACGTCCGACAGCAGCCGCTGCTCGTCTTCGTCGATAAACCCGCGGTCCGCGCCAGCGTCCAGCAAGGCCGAGAGTTCGTCCACCGAGATCACCCGGGCCTCGCCGGCACCGATCGGTCGCAGCACCATCGCCGTCGGGCGCACCACGCCGCGGTCGATGATGGCCGTGAGCGGGCGCAGCACCACCGCGATCATGCGCACCACCGGCGCGATCACCGTCGCGAACCGCACCCGGTACACCGCCGCGAGCGACTTGGGCACGACCTCGCCCAGCAGGGTCAGCCCCAGCACCGAGCCCACGCTCACCGCGATCGCCAGCGGCCCGCCCTCAAGCCTGCGCACCAGCACCGAGCTCACGACAAAGAACAACGCGTTCGCCGACACGTTCAAGATCAAAATCAAAATCAGCAACCGCCGCGGCTTGGACAGCAACTCCGCGACGTCCTGCGCCGCCGACGGGCTCAGCTTTCGAAGCCGCACCCGGTCGCTGTGCGAAAGGCTGAACAGCACTGTCTCCGAACCCGAGCACACCGCCGACGCGGCACCCAGCACCGGCAGCGAGATTATCAGCGCGATATCCGCGGCGTTCATCATTCAGACTTCACCCTTCCAGTTGCTCGCGCAGCCGCTCGATGTACCGCCAGGCGTTCAACTGACGACGGATCTCCACCAACCGTAAAGCAGGCCGTTCGCTGCCCGAGCTCTCAACAACCTCGCGGAACAAGACGGCGACAGTCGCGATGAACTCGGCCCGGCGTTGGCGAGCCCAGCGATGCCACGTTTCGACCTGAGCCGGGTCACGCGACCGCGCGACCTCCTCGATCTGTTCACGCACTTCCATAATCTTCATCAGAAACCCAGGGGGCAGCGATTTCTCGCGATCGCCGCCCGGACCGCCCAGCAGGGTTAGCAATGCTGACGCCCGTTTCTCAGGGTCCGCCAGCACCGCCCGCGCATCGTTGAGTCGTGCCGCCTCGACCTCAGAATCCCCGCTGTATTCCTCTCCCTCGGGCTTCTTCACGGCGACGTCCGGATGAAGCCGCGCCACTCGGTCCAAGAACCGACGTTGCAACTCTCCCGCATCGAGATCGAACGCGGGAGTCAGCCCTAAAAGAGTGAACGGGTCGGCCAGCATACTGATGAACTGTACGCGATCCCGGAATTCCTACCCGCCCCCATTGACGATCACCCCCGACCGGCTCACCATCATCCTGTTCCTTGCTTCCGGCCCGCGCTCGCCAGACGCCGCGCGCCACAGCCCAGACCAAGCCCAGACCAAGCCCCGACCAGACGAAGCCCAGACGAAGCCCAGAGCTTCCTAGGAGCAACCCGTGCCAACACATCCGGAAACCGAGCACCGACACATCGGGGTCATCGGAGTCAGCCCCGAGGGCGCTTCTCTCTTCAACACCCAGCTCGCGCACCACGCCGGACGGTTGATGGTCCCGCACGACCAGCCGCGCGTCACCATCCACAGCGAACCTCTCGCTCTCTACATCGACGCCATCCGCAAGCAAGACTGGCACAGCGTGGGTGAACTCCTATGCCGCTCGGCCGAAATGGTCGCTCGATGCGGCGCGAACTTCTGCGTCTCGCCCGACAACATCGTCCAGCACGCCGCCCACCTAGCCGAGGCCGGTTCCCCCGTCCCTTGGCTAACGATGACCGATCTTATTGCCGACGCCGTGTCGCGCGACCGCCGCAAGACGGTCGGGATCCTCGGCACGAAAATGGTCATGGAGTCTTCGACCTATCAGACCCACCTGGGCATGCGCGGCATCCACGTCCTCCCTCCCCAGCCCGACCAGATCGAAACTCTTGAACAGATCATCTTCGGCGAACTTCTTTACGGGACCATCCGGCCCGAATCAAAGGTCGCCGCGCTGGACATCATCCAGTCTCTCGCCGATCGCGGCTGCGACAGCGTCATCCTCGCCTGCAGCGAAGCCCCGATGCTGATCAACTCGCAGAACTCGTGCCTGCCTTTCTACGACGCCGCCGACATTCTCGCCGAAGCAGCCATACGCCGGACCATGCGTGCCGAGCCGGGCGTTGCACGCGTAGTGCACTGAGGTTCAACGTTCGGAGAGAGCTCGGCGTGCGGAAAGAGCGCGCCAGCGATGCGATATGCTCTAGCACGCATGAACTCTCGACCACCTCTCCACGATCCGCAAATCCTTCCGACCGACCTGCCTGTCCCGCGCGACGACGGCGCCTGCCTCCACCTTCTTCGGATGCGCCCGCCCTCGATCTGTCTCCCCGCGACCGACGGCCGCTCCATCAACCTCGCCGATCTCCGCTCTGTCACAGCCAGCGGGGAAGGCAAGGAATCACACCACGCCGCTGGCACCGTGCTCTTTTTCTACCCACGGACAGGACTGCCCGGACAGCCGCCCTCGCTCGGGTTTCAGAACGAAACTTGGGAGTCCATCCCCGGCGCACGCGGCTGCACCCCCCAGTCCTGCGGCTTCCGCGATCTGTACGCCGAGTTTGCCGCCCTCAGCATCAACGTCTTCGGCGTCAGCACCAACACCACCGACCACCAGCGCACGTTCCAACAGCGCAACCACATCCCCTACGAGTTCCTGAGCGACCACGAACTCGCGCTCACTCGCACACTCTGTCTCCCGACCTTCGAGTTCCCGGTTGAAACCGGCGGCCCCACCACTCTCCTCAAACGCATGGCCTGGTTCATTCAACATGAACACACCGGCGGTACCGAACTTATATCAAGGATCATCAAGGTCTGGTACCCCGTTTTTCCTCCCGACCAGAACGCCGCCGTGGTACTGGCCTGGGTCAAGAGGCGCGCCGCCGTCAGCATCCGCCAGCGCACGCACGACGATCTCGATTTTCTTCGCGCTCAACTCACCCACCACTGGGGCGGCACGCAGATCTGGTCGCTCGGCCAGGCGTTCGACGCCGAACGCATCTCCTCTTTCATCGCCCACGTCGGCACTGAGCGCGTCGGCCTCATCACGTACGCCATCGCGCCGGGCGGTTACCAATGCGAGGTCGTCACGCTTGCCAGCAGCCGCCTCAACACTGGCGCCGCCACGCTCTTGCTCGAAGCCGTCGAACGCGAGGCTCGCCGCGCTGGCTGCACCAAGCTCTTTCTCACCACCACCAACGACAACGCCGACGCCATCCGCTTCTATCAAACCCGAGGCTGGCGTCTCGCCGCACTTCACAAGGGAAACGTTGACGAGGCCCGCAAACGCAAGCCTCACATCCCCCTCATCGGCAACCACGGCATCGCCGTCCGCGACGAACTCGAACTCGAACTCTGGCTTTGAACTACCCCAGTCCACAGCTCGTTAGGATCGGCCTCGGCTCCCTATTCTTCTGAGCTCGTCCGGTCTCAAGCCTTCCGAAAACGAACCTCACGCGCACGCTTGAGAACTCTCCGCTCCCCGACCCGACTCTCGATACCCACATGCCCGACACCAATTCAAACCCTCATCTCGCGCGTCTCGAAGTCACGAAGACCTACAAGCTTTTGATCGACGGCAAATTCCCCCGAAGCGAGAGCGGCCGATCAACCCCGGTGGCCGACATCCGCGCCGACGGCAACGTTGTCGCCCATGTCTGCCGCGCCTCACGCAAGGATCTTCGCGAGGCCGTCGAGGCCGCCCGCCGCGCTCAACCCGGCTGGGCCGCCGCCACGGCTTACCTCCGAGGCCAGATCCTCTACCGCATGGCCGAGATGCTCGAAGGAAAGAAGAACGAGTTCGCCGACGCTCTCGCCGCCACACTCCCCCAGCACGACCGCGAGTCACGCGCCGAATCAGGCGTTTCCTCGGGCATCAAGGAAGTCGAATCCTCGATCGACCGCCTCATCGCCTATGCTGGCTGGGCCGATAAGTACTCCCAAGTTCTCGGCTGTAACAACCCTGTCGCGGGGCCGTACTACAACTTCACCGTTCCAGAGCCGACCGGGGTCGTCGTCGCCATCGCGCCCGACCAGCCGCCGCTGCTGGCTCTCGTTTCCCTCATCGCGCCCGTCGTCGCGGCTGGTAACACGGTTGTGGCGCTGGGCAGCACCGCCCACCCACTTACAGCCGCCGTCTTGGGCGAGGTCTGCGCCACCAGCGACGTCCCGCCCGGCGTCATCAACATCCTCACCGGCCAGCGCAGCGAACTTCTCGCGATCATCGCCTCCCACCGCGACGTCGACGCCATCCACGCCGGAGGGCTCGACGCCGACGAGTCCGCCCTGCTCCGCTCGGGCACGGCCGAGAACATCAAACGCGTCACCGTCCACGCCATGGCGCCCGCATCGTGGTCCGACGATCACCTCTGTCAAAGCCCGTGGTGGATCGAACCCTTCGTCGAGATGAAAACGATGTGGCACCCGTCGGCGAGCTAGCAAGAGGCGACTCAAGCATGGCCGTCGAGCATCGACCAGTTCATGTGTGAAGATCCCGCATAAACCCGCACCGCAGCGTGCGAGCAACGCATTTCGCGTGGGGTCGATCCGTCGCACCGACTACAGCCACGCCGGGGTCACCTATCCACCTGGCGCGAAGGTGAGTACTATCTCGCCGAATTTTAGCCACCATCCACCAGCGGACCGATTGCTCTCCGAGGAGACTCACCGATGTTTCAGCCCGACCCGACTATCGCCCCAACCACACCGGCCCCCGCCGACATGACACACGCTTTCGACGGCATCGCCAAGAGCGCCAGCAAGGGCGACGCCGCGGGCGCCATCAAGGCAGTCTCGTCCCTGGGGTCGCAAGTGCTCGACAAGGTCATCGAGTACGGCCCGCGCGTCGCTGGCGCGTTCCTCCTCCTCTTCGTTGCGTATGTCCTTGCCGGTTGGGCCCAGCGTGCGACCACCAAGGGCCTCGTCAGGGCACATTTCGACGCGACACTGGGAAAATTCTTCGCCAACACCATTCGCTGGATGATCATCGCGTTCTCGCTGCTGATGTCTCTCAGCGTGTTCGGCGTCGACACCACCAGTTACGCCGCCCTCATCGGTGCCGCCGGCCTCGCCATCGGGCTTGGGTTACAGGGCAGTCTCGCCAACCTCGCCGCGGGCGTGATGCTGCTCGTGTTCAGGCCCTTCAAGGTCGGCGATGCGATCGTTGTCGCTGGCCAGTCGGGTGTCGTCGATGGGATCGACCTGTTTACTACCAGCATCGACACGGCCGACAACCGCCGCATTATCATCCCCAACGGCGCGATCTTCGGCACCACGATCGAGAACACCACCCACCACGCAACCCGCCGCACCGACATCACCGTCGTGGTCGCCGGGAATCACAACCTTGAGCAGACTCGTCGCACGCTCACCGACGCGATCCGCGGCATTGAGGGCGCGCTCCCCACACCCGCCCCGGCCGTCGTGCTCGCGGATCTCTCTGCGGGCGGCGGGCCCAACTGGCGTATCGAAGTGTGGGCCAAGGCGGGCGAACTTTCCGGCGTACGCGAGCGCACGATGATCGCGGTCCGCGGCGCGCTCATCAACGCCGAGATCGGCGGCCCAGTACCGAGCATGAACATTATCATGCCAGCCAACAAGTGAATCCGAATCCGGTTGGAACTCAATGATTCAACAACGCGGTACCCGAGCCAGCGAAACTTTGGATTCCTCTGTGCGTCCAGGAAGAAAAATCCGCAACTTCTCTATGCCTGAGACTCGGCACCGTTCCAAGGAACTCCGGTCTGCTGTAGAACTCAGCTTCAATCGGGCCCAAAACCGAGCTTCTTAAAGAACTCGTGAAGCTCGCCGATCGGGCAGCCGTTCTAGTAGAACCGCACCACGGCGACCTTCGTGACCACACAATTCACTTGGGTATCCAGCAACGCCGTCGTGCCCACCGACGTGGATGATGCTGGGAGGACGAAGACGAAATCGGCGAAGTTCGCGCGCGAGGTCGCGGTCCATGCTTTGATTGTGGCTCGGACGAGGAGCAAAGCGAACTGCCCGAACGGGCGAATCATGTCAGCGCTCACAAAGTGGCTGTTACTTTCGGTCACGCCCTCGGATGCCGTCCACCGTCGCAATCACTGGCCCGTAGTACGCACCAAACGGCCCCTTGACCGCCGGGATCATGTCCGCTCCTCGGAGCGCCAGAGCTGAACCATCGGCGAAGGCAGTCGAAAACGTGTGACGCTCGAAGCCGGGTTTTCCAAGCAACATGTCCGGCGTGAACTCCTTTAGCTTTGCAAACTCATGCCAAGGTAGTTTTTCAGCCAGAATCCCTTTCTGAGACGAGAAAAGCACGTCGGCGAATCGCATGGTCCGCAGTGATGTGGGCGAGATGATCTCAGGAACCGGATCGACAAAGGACTCAGGGCCGACAATCGCACCGAGGGTTTGCCAGTAGCTCGACTGCCAGCGCACCCAGGACTGAGCCGACAGGTCGTCGGCCGAGTTGTACCGATACAACGTGGGACAGAATTGCGTTGACGACATCGCAGCTTCGGCTCCGATGTAGGATTTGAGCGCGATCGGCCAATACCCGATCTGTGTGAAATAGTCAAGCGTTATGTTCCCAGCAACGAAGCCGCTCTTGGGATCGGCGATGCTCGGGAACATCCCACCGAAATCGTTCGTGTATGCGCTGATCGCTTGGACCGATGAGCGGACATTGGACTCACAGGTGAGTCGGCGGCCCGCCGCTCGGCTCGATGACAGGGCCGGAAGCGAGATCGCCAGAAGCACGGCGACGACCGCGATCACGACAAGGATCTCGATGAGCGTCAGCCCGAGGCCTGACGCGGAAGGCCGATCAACGATCGTGACGGGAGTTGGGCTGGAGTTCGACATTTTTTATGGAAATCGACGAGTTTTGGCCTTGACAGAGTAAGGGGGGGGGGTATCTTGTCAATATGGCAGGTCCACAAACAAAACTGCCTCACACGGGCCGCCCCATCGAAACGAGCAGAGAATGAATCTGAGCAGCAAACTCGCCGCAGTACCGCTATCGTCGGCGTTGTGATGATGTCCATGTCGGTTGGCTTCGGACACTGGGGGCTGAATCACACGACCTGGAACACCTGTAGCGCTGAGGCTTGCCAACGCCGCTGCAATGTTTGCTGTGCATTTTTCTTTGGAGGCATCGGAAATCCTAACGGAGCCGGGTGCTACACCGGCTGCACAACCCTTCCCCTGAACCCCCCCGGCGGCGGAGCGTGCTGAGTAACCTCGCCACCGGAATGAGAAATCGAGCGTTGACCATTTCGGCCGTTACAGCCCTCATCGGCACTGTGGCGATCGTGACGCGGCAACTCATTCGTACACCGGTTGTCACGCCCGTCGTGGCAGCGCCCGCACCGCCGTCCCCCGACGCGGCCGCTCAGCTTGATCAGATTGTAAAAGGGCTCACGAAAAAGCAACGCGACGCGGTCGAACACTGGCCGACTTGGGCGGACAAGGTGCGATACGCGCGGACACAAGCGCTCTACAACCTCGTCTGGGACGCCAAGCCGGAAACCTCGACAGATTTTCTGAGCGCTGTCGATCCGTTCCTGAAAGATTTAGATCTTTCCATAACCGAGAGAGCTCGCTGGGAATCGGCGCGCCGGTCCAAATCCGCTCCGCCAACTCACGTCGAAGAACCGTCGGCGATGCCCGCAGCCCTAAGCCTTCAGAACGTCACGATGGTCTTCCGGCACCGACCCGAAGTGCGGAGCAAACTGGGGCCGCGGCTCGCCAAACTCGCCCGACTTCTCTTCTCCGATCCCGATACTGTCCTGCAAGCATCCTGCGTGAGCGCATTCGATTCGTTGACAAAGTTTGGCGATGAAGTAAGTCGGGAGCCACGCGACGCCGCTCTGCGGGCGAAACTCGATCAAGATCCCAGTGTGCGTGAACTCGCTGACAAACTCATTGATCAGAACGAGCGTTTCCTTGACATGGCTAGCGAGTGGCGTTAGCCACCACCTCGCCGTCTCAACCCTCATGGAGCGGCCGCATGAGGTGGACACTCGCATCGCGGTATGCCGGCCCTCTCATCGCGTGCATTGTCTTGCTCTTCGCTGCGATCATGAATGCAGGGTCACCCGCGTCTGCCTTCGAACTCTGGCAATCGCTCGGTGTCCCCGAAAGACTCAACGACTCTGCCACGCTCTCGCTCGTGATCGCCGAGGTAATCCTTGCGGTACTCTTGCTCCTCCGTCCCGGTTCCGCCAAGGTACGACTTCTGGCGTTGATCGCGTTCGGTAGTTTCTCTGCTGTGTTGATCGCGTTTCTATTCATGGCCAACCCGCCCAACTGCGGCTGCTTCGGAAAGGTCAGGCTCTTTGAGTCCAAGAAAGCAGAGCTTGTCTTCGGGGTCGGCCGCAACCTGATCCTGTCGGCCGGGCTGCTGTGGGGTTTCCCGAAGTTCTCTCGGCCGAGTCGTTCTCATCCGGCCGGCATAGAATCAAGCGCTCTTTGACAACTGGGGCCGAACTGGATTCGACCGGGCAGGGAAGACTTGACGTGGCGCGTCGAGGAGCATGCTGGCCTCGTAAAAAGTATGCAACACATTAATTGCTAACAGCAATTACGCTCTCGCGGCCTAAGATTTAGGCTGCTGGCACTTGCGGGACGCCTGATACCGCGGGTACCACAAGACATCGGGCTGGTCAGCGCGGGTTGCCTACGGCAGCGCTGATGAGATAAAGCCGCGGGCTGGGCCGAAGCGCACGCTGTCGATGGCGGGCGCGAGGCCGAGATTAAATCATCGGACACACGCGTAGAGGCGTCATGTTGACTGTCACGGGACGGGGGTTCAATTCCCCCCGGCTCCATTTTGAGAAACGAGAAGACCTTCGAGGAGCACTTCGAAGGCCTTTCTCGCCGACATTTTGAGATTTTTGAAGTTCAAAAGGACTTCTTCGCAGAGAATCTTCAAAATCATACGCTTGGCGGCATAATCCGTCGTTTCTTAGCGTTTTTTGAGGCCTTGGGAAAGTTCAAACGCTTCGATGGCTAGTTCGGCGATTTCTCGTTCGTCGCGATCTATAGTCTCAATCTGGAGATGGATCGCCGACTGGCGCTCGCGAAGCTCATTGAGCTTGAACGTGTATTCGTCTGCGAAACCTCACCGTCGATTCGCAGATTGAGCAGGGTTTGGAGCTTGAACTCAACCCTCGGCTTCTGCCGTTCGAGTTCGGCCCGGTGCTGGGCATTCTGCTGTCGTCCGGCAGAGGCTCGCGCTCGAATTACCGCGACAAGCCACTCCCGGACTTCGAGGTCTTCGACTCGCAGTCGCTCGAAAAGTTGCACAAATTGGTCATTGATGGTCCGTTCAGTGATCCAGATTCGCGAGTGATCGGGAGCGTTGTACTGCGAGCATCGGCTGTAAACGTGCTCGTTTGTCGCACCTTTGGGCGATCGCTTGAGCTTCTTCTCAGCGGTGACGACGTGCTCGCAATGGGTGCACCGCATCAGGCCACCAGTGAAGGTGATCTGCGGCTTGTGAAGCTCTCTTTACGAGACGGTTCTGCGCTGCCAGAAAGGTTGCGTGATCGACCGAGGGTGCAAAGGTGCCGAGTACCAGTGGCCTTGGAACCAAACCTCGCCGAGATAGTGACGGTTCATGAGAATGCGGTAGAGGACGGACTTGTCGAACTTGCCACACCTCCACGTTCAGATTCCAGAGCCCGGCTGTCGCAACGCGAATGCGATCTGCTCTTCCGTAAACCTGCTCATCTTCATCGAATGGCCTCCCAAGCAGAGGCCGGATTGTTCGCCCAAGGCTCTCACCCAGACTGGACCACGATTCGGGTTTGAACGCAATGTTCGTGTCCGCCTTGATCGGCTTCGTTCCCGGAAGGACTTCCTTCCAGGAACCAAGCATGACAGGGCGCTGTCACTTTGGACCGCCCTCCGATCCCCCGCCACGCGGTCACGCTTTGAACCGGCGTTCACAGTCTGCGCAACTCAGATTTGCGTGACTCAGGGAGCCCAGACGTTGCTGACGGATTCGTGGCGGTGAACGGGGACTTTGAGGGTTGACGCGCCGTCGGCCGTGCCGTTGATGTGGATTTTGCCAGATTGGAGCCCTGGGAAGTGTTCGCCTTCCCAGCTTTTGGGGTAGTTCGAATCGTCCATGTCCAGGGCGGCCTGGGTCGGGAAGAGCGGCCGAAAAGTGTCGCACATGACAGCCAATTCGTTGGTGTGAGTTGCCGTCAGGCTGGCTTCGACGGTGCCGGGGTGCGGGCCGTGCGGGATGCCTTGGGGGTGGAGGGTGAGGCTGCCGGACTCGATGCCCTTGCGGGCTTTGTAGTTGCCGCTGACATAGTAAAGAACCTCGTCGGAGTCGAGGTTGCTGTGGTTGTACGGGACCTTGATAGCCTGGGGGTGGTAGTCGAGCATCCGCGGCGCGAAGGTGCAGATGACGAAGTTGTGAGCCTCGAAAGTTTGGTGGATCGGCGGCGGCATGTGGAGCGCGCCGGTGATGGGGCTGAAGTCGTCAGCGCTGAAAATGTAGGGGTAATAACAGCCGTCCCAGCCGACGATGTCGAGAGGGTTGTAGTGGTAGGTGTAGCTGTGGACGAGGTCGCGAGCCTTGATGCGGACCTCGAACTCTCCCTTCTCGTCCCAGGTCATGGGGAGTTCGGGGAGGCGGAGGTCACGCTCGCAATAGGGCGAGTGTTCGAGGAACTGGCTGGTGGTCTTCGAGATGTAGCGCGGCGGCGGGGCGATGTGCGAGCCGTTGACGGTTTCGATGAGGAGGAACTTGCCGTAGGGCATGGATTCGACTGAGGGTTCGTCCGCGGCGACACGCCCCGGCTCGCGTATGTCCCAGCTGATGGTGTAGACGATGCCCTTGGGGATGACGAGGTAGTCGCGCGGGCCAAATTTGAGGGTGCCCATCATCGTGTGACAGACGCCCGAGCCGTAGTGGATGAAGATGACCTCGTCGCCCTGAGCGTTTTTGAAGTGGTAGTTCATCTGGTCCGCAGGGTTGCAGACGGCCATCTCGCAGTCGGCGTTCCCGAAGAGGACGACGCGGCCGGTGACGGCGTCGCCTTTCTTGAGGAGCGGTGCGGACTTGAGGTGCCGCATGCGCATGATCTCGCGCTCGATGTACTGAACTTTCGTGCTGTGCATGGGCTTCCAGCCGTACACCTGGGTCGGGGGCTGGATGTGGTACATGGTTGACGTTGGCCCGACGAAGCCCTCGGTGCCGAAGAGTTCTTCGGAGTAAAGGCAGCCGTCGGGGCGGCGAAACTGGACGTGGCGCTTTTTGGGGAGCAGGCCGAGCTTGGTGTAATAAGGCATGGTGCGTCTCCGAAGTGTCTCGGAGAGTGTACGTGACCGCGCGTTGAGTGTCAGGATTATTTCGCGGGGGCGCTGCCGAACATGGGGGAGCCGCGCATTTTGTCCAGAAGCTGGTTGAGGATGTCGGGCTTCCATCCGACGACGAACGCGGCCAGGCTGGCGGAAGAAGCCATGCGGACATACTGCTCAGGGGAAGCGTTTTTGAAGGGCTCGCCGGAAATGATGAGGGTGCCCGAGAGGGCGACGAGGTAGATGAAAAATCCCCAAGTGACGGCCGAGATGGCGGGGGCGAGTGGGGAAACCTTGTCGGCGTCGGAGGACGTGATGGAGCGTTCAGAGGTGGAGATAGAGGCGGTTTGGGCGGGTGTGGTTGAGGTTGAGGGTGTGGAGCTGCTGGAGACGGTGCTGACCTGGACGGCCTCGGAGCGGCAGCGCTCGACAACGCCGTTGGTAGAGGCCATTCGCCCGAGGCAACCGGCGAGAGCGGAGACGCAGCAGAGAAGTGCGAGGTTGGTTGGTGTGAAGGAAATGGCAACCATGGCAACGTCGGAGACAGCCTCGGGGAAGCCGATGCCAGCGGCCCCGTTGACTTGGTCAGGCACGGTCGAGCCCATCGTGAGGAGTCGGTCACGGAAGGGCTGGCTTGGGATGCTCAGGCCGACGGTGAAGGTGGCGAGCCACAGGCCGGTGATGAAGGTTCCCGCGGCGGCGCAGCCGAGAAGGCGGTGGCCTCCGGCGGCGTCGGTCATGCGCTCGAGCCAGGATTGGCGTCGATCGCGAAAGTAGTGCTGCTCGTGGTGTGTGGCAGGCGTAGGGGGAGGAGAATTTGAAGTTGGATCGGAGAGGATCGTTGATCGCTCCGCGGCGCTGAGATCGCTGGGGATGGTCGTGAAGACCTTGGACTCGATCTGCTGAGTGACCTGTGACACCGGGGCCTCCTTGCCCGGAACGCAGGGCGTGTGACGTGTGGCGCTGCAGCGCTAGGGGTGTGTGGGGGCGGGCGTGGGACGCGAGGATCGAATCAGGAGATGTCGTGCCGCGTGAGCGGCCTACCTAAACAGCGGCGTTTCGGCGAGTTCGACCCAAGTGTGGAGGATAAGCATGTGAAGTTCCTGGATACGGTCGCTGGTGTCGCCGGGAACGATGATCTGATGGTCGGCGGCTTTGTTGAGTTTTCCGCCGCCCTTTCCGAGGAGGGCGACGGTGAGCATGCCTCGTGCGGTGCCGGAGCGGACGGCGCGGACGATGTTCTCTGAGTTCCCGGAGGTAGAGAGAACGATGAGAACGTCCCCGGCGCGGCCGAGAGCGTCGATCCAGCGCGAGAAGATTTGGTCAAAGCCGAAGTCGTTGGCGGTGCAGGTGATGTGGCCGACGTCGGAGCAGGCGATGGCGGGGAGCGGCGGGCGGTCCTTGCGGAATCGTCCGGTGAGTTCCTCGGCGAAGTGCATGGCGTCGCAGGCGGACCCGCCGTTGCCGCAGATCATGACTTTGTTGCCAGCGGCGAAGCACTCGATCAGGCGGTCGCCGACGCGCTGGACGGTGGCGACGGCCTGGGGGTCGGCGACGAGGGCATTGAGAGATCTCTGGGCTTCGTGCAGGGAGTGGAGCATTGGCGGTAGCGTAGGTTTTTTCTGGACGAGACGCGGTCGAAGCGCGGTCGAGGCGAGGTACGGTCGAGGCGGGGACCGTGCATAACCCCGGGACGACGAGGTACTCGTTAGATCTGGAAAGTCTGTACCGCGCGGTGGAACGGCCCGATATTTCTGGCGTACCGCGTGGGATTCGTTGCGGCCGTCGCGGGTTTGGATGCCGAGCTTTGGCATTGTTTTCAAGCGAAGAACTGGAGACCCCTGTGAGCACGAACGTGAACCGCCGTCAGTTTGAACGCATCGCGCTGAACCCCGCGTACACGCAGGTCGCGGTAAGGCTGCTGGACGAGGACCATTTCACGCTGCAGGGGCACACGTACGACATCAGCGAGGGCGGCGTGCAGTTCGAGCTCGATCGGGGTATCGAACCGGGAACGCGGATCGCGCTACAGATCACGCTGCCCGAGGCGTTCCGCGGGCAGTACGCGGACATCGGACCGGGACGGAGCGTGTTCGTGTTCGGCACCGTGGTGTGGCTGGAGGACGAGGACCAGCGTGGGCCCGTGCGGATGGCGGCGGTGTTCACGAGCTTTGCGCGCGAGGGAGATCGGGAGCGGTTGCTGCGGCAGCTGGCGGCGAAGGCGGCGCGGCGAGCGGCGTAAGAACATGCTGGAGCAGCGGTTTCGGTATACTGCGCCTTCCATGGCACATTCTTCTCGCGTTGCGTTCGTGACCATTCTGATTCTTGCGATCGCTGCGGCGGTGACGGCGTCGAGGGACGTTGGGCCGACCGCAGGCGGGTTCGCGTCGTCGGCAGAGATGGCCGCGGCAGCGCGGCGTTTTCTTGGACAACTCACGCCCGAGCGGCGCGGCAAGGCGGCGTTGTCGCTGGAAGGCAAGGAGCGTGCGGACTGGCACGTTGTGCCGCGTGATCGGCCGGGGTTGTCGTTCGGGGAGATGACGGACGCGGATCGCGTCGCGGCCCGAGAGTTGTTGAGAACGGGCCTCAGCGGAAAGGGCGTGCTCAAGATCGAGGCGATCATGACGCTCGAGAACGTGCTGCGCGATCTGGAGCGCGGTAACCCGATCCGCGATCCCAATACGTACGCGGTGACGGTGTTCGGTTCGCCGGATGATGCCGACGGCGCTTGGGGCTGGAGGCTCGAGGGGCACCACCTTTGTCTGAACTTTACGTGCGTGAAGGGCGAAGTGGTCTCGGTGACGCCGAGTTTCATGGGGTCGAACCCGGCCGAGATTCGGTCGGGGCTCAAGGCGGGTGAGCGTGTGCTGGCCGGGGAGGAAGACCTGGGGCGTGCGTTGGTGAAATCACTGACGGCCGCACAGCGGGCGAAGGCGGTGATCGATGAGCGTGCGCCAGCGGAGGTTTTGACGTGGCCCGGACGGCCAATGGACGAGATATGGGTCGATCCGCCGCTGGGTTTAGCGGCGTCGGAGATGTCGGCCCAGCAGCGCGCGCTTTTGGATGAGTTGGTCGAGGAGTACGCTCACAACCTGCGCGGCGATCTGGCGGACGTTGAGCTTGCTCGGATGCGTGAGGTCGGGCTAGGCACGAGAATGGACGCGGTCCGGTTCTGTTGGGCTGGCGGCGTTGAGAAGGGACAGCCTCACTATTATCGGATCGTGGGGCCGTCGTTCGTGATCGAGTACGACAACACACAGAACGACGCGAACCACGTGCACACGGTGTGGCACGATCGGACGAGAGATCTGGGCGGGGACGCGTTAAGCGAGCACTTGAAAAAAGATCACGGGCAGGGCCAAGGGCATGAGCACGGGGACGACCGGTGAATATGCCCGGTGAGCACGATCGCTGGCGTCGACAGCCGTGAGCTCGCTTCGGTTTTTCGTGTTCCAGCGTGAATCTAGGGTGTAGTTGGGTCTCGAATCTCTTGCGGAGGTTTTACGCTCATGCCATTCTTCGCTCACGCTGTGTCCGATTGTCACTCCCTTGTTCGCTGGTTTGTCGGGTGCGGTGCCGCACTTGCGACGGGCGCTGCCGTTGCCGCGGTGAGCGAGCCTCCTGCGGATCCGATGAAGGCGAGGACCACCTTGGGTGATGACTCGTGGACCGTGAAGCGTGTGGGCGGAGACTTGAACCAGCAAGTTCAGAAGATCCCGGCGGGGTTCCGCTCAGGGACCGCGCGGTTTACGACGCCCTTGCCCCAGGGGTACCCGGACCCGACGCCGCCAGGGTCGATCGACCTGAAAAAGTATCCGGCGGCTCGGCGGGCGCAGGTGACGAGTTCGGCGGACAGCAACGTCGGCTCGAACATGGCGTTCTGGCCGTTGTTCCAGCACATCAAGAAGCACGACATCGAGATGACGTCGCCGGTCGAGATGGACTTCACGTTCGAAGACTTGAAGACGGCGGAGAACGGCGCAGAGCCGAACGCCGACGCCGAGGGTTCGAAGCCAGCGGTCAAGAGCGCGGTGGCGGTTCCCAAGACGTGGACGATGTCGTTTCTGTACCGCACGCCAGATATGAACAAGGTTGGGACGGAGGGTGCGGTAGAGGTTGTGGACCGCGAGCCGGTGATGGTGCTGTCGGTGGGGCTGCAGGGACCGTACGGGACGGTGATCGTCTCGCGCGGTGTGGAAAAGCTCACAGAGTGGCTCGTGGCGAACGCTCAGTGGGAGCGTGCGGGCGAGCCGCGGGCGTTTTACTACAACGGGCCTGAAGCGCGGAACGCGGATAAGTGGGCGGAGGTTCAGTTGCCGGTGCGGCGAGTGGCGGGGAATGTGCCGACGGCAGGGCTGGTGGAAGAGAAGGCGGAGAGGAAGTAAAAAAGCGGCTCGGAGAGCCACTTCTACCTGGGGCGAGATCGTGCTGGGACGCGACCACGGAAAATGCCGAGAGGCGGACTCGAACCGCCGACCTGGACGTTATGAATGTCCCGCTCTAACCAGCTGAGCTACCTCGGCGTCGGGACGAATAATAGACGCGGTTCGTGAGGTGGCAAGGCGGAGTTCGCGGTCTAAGCGCGTCGAGGCGGAACCAGAAGAGTCGGCTCGGAGAGCCGACCTACTAAAGATCTGAATGCGGTTAGAACTCGGCCTGCTTGGGCGCTCTGGGGAACGGGATCACGTCGCGGATATTCTGCATGCCGGTGATGAACAGGATGAGTCGTTCAAAGCCGAGCCCGAAGCCAGCGTGGGGGACCGTGCCGTAGCGGCGGAGGTCGCGGTACCACCAGTATTCCTTGGCGGGGAGTTTCATTTCTTCGATACGGCGGTCGAGGTAGTCGAGGCGTTCTTCGCGCTGGCTGCCGCCGATGATCTCGCCGATCTTGGGCACCAGCACGTCCATCGCCGCCACGGTGTCGCCCGGGGCGCCGTCGGTGCCCGGATCGTTCAGCCGCATGTAAAACGCCTTGATGCCCTTGGGGTAGTTCATCAGGATCACGGGCTGTTTGAAATGTTCTTCGGTGAGGTAGCGCTCGTGCTCGCTCTGGAGGTCGATGCCCCATTTGATGAGGTACTCGAACTTCTTGCCGCCCGCGATCGCGGCCTCCAAGATCTTGATCGCCTCGGTGTAGGGCAGGCGCTTGAAGGGCGTGTCCAGAACGTGCTGCAGACGGACAAGCAGGCCTTTTTCGATTCGCTCGTCGAAGAACTTCATGTCGTCGGCTCGCTCGCTGAGAGCGGCTCGCACGCAGTACTTAATGAAGTCCTCGGCAATCTGACTGTCGCGCATGAGGTCGCAGAAGGCCATCTCGGGCTCGATCATCCAGAACTCGGCCAGGTGCCGCGCGGTGTTGCTGTTCTCCGCGCGGAACGTGGGGCCGAAGGTGTAGACGTTCGAAAGCGCGCAGCAGTACGTCTCGACGTTGAGCTGCCCGCTCACCGTGAGGTGGGCTTCTTTGCCGAAGAAGTCCTGCGAAAAATCGATCGGTGGGGAAGTGACGGAGTGCGAATCAGAAGAGACCGACGGCGGCATGGCTTCTTTCACTTCGCCACTTGGCCACTTCGCCACTTCGCCACTTTTCTCCTGCCGCGGCATGTTTACAAAGTCCAGAGTGCTCACTCGGAACATCTGACCCGCGCCCTCGCAGTCGCTGCCGGTGATGATCGGGGTGTGGACCCAATAGAAGCCGCGTTCGTGGAAGAAGCGATGCACGGCCATGCTCAGGCAGTGGCGCAGACGCGCGACCGCGCCGAACGTGTTCGTGCGCACGCGGAGGTGGGCCATCTCGCGAAGATATTCAAAGCTGTGCGGCTTGGGCTGGATTGGGTACTTGTCGGGGTCCTCAACCCAGCCGGTGACGCGGATAGCGGTGGCCTGGATCTCGACCCCCCCACTCTTGCCCTGGCTGGCCACCAGCGTGCCGTCAGCCTCGATAGAGCAGCCGGTGCAGAGCTTGGCGATCTCGCCAGCGTAGTTGAGCAGGTCGCCCTTGGCGACGATCTGGATGGTATCAAAGCAGGTGCCGTCGTGGAGGGCGATGAACGAGAGCCCGCCGTCGGCCTTGGAGTCGCGGCGCGTGCGCACCCATCCCTTGACGGTGAGCGCGGTGCCGACGGGAGATTTGAGTGCTTCGGACGCTTTGAACCACGCCATGAGGACCATCCTTTGCGCGGCTATGGGGCCGAACGCGGAGCGATGGTAGCGATGAGCGCGAGGAGGATCACGGCCTGCCGGGGGCGGACGCGATCACCTGTCCCTGAAGGGGTTGTTAACCCAGCCGTAGAGGTGGCCGTTGCCGGTGTTGCTGGCGCTCCAGTAGAGGGCGTGCCAGTCCTTGTCTTTACGAGTAGCGCTGACGTAAATGTCGTTGGCGCAGAAGTTCGGGGTGCTGCTGTCTTCGGCGTCGTATACCTCGGAGCGTTTGATGGTGGGTTTGTAGAGTTCGGCTTCGCCGCTGAGGTAGGCGATGTGGCCGCCCTTGTCGTGACGTTGGGTGATCTGGTCCCAGTTGCCCCAGAGGCCGTCTTGGTACTGGTCGTTATACCAGTAGGTGCTTTCTTCGATGAAGATCGGGACGCCTCGGAAGGCGACGAGGCTGGGAGCCTTTGCGGCCGCGAGCAGTTGAGGACCGTCCCCCGGCTGGGGCTGGACTGCGGCGGCGACGACTGCGCTGCCGACGTTGGCGCCGTGGGTAAAGGTGGTCATTCCGTAATCAAAGTCGAGCGCACCAGAGTTCTGATAGATGTTGTTGTCGGTGGTTCTCCGCGTGGTCCGGTTGTACTTACCGCGACGCTTGTTGGTCGGACACTCGAAGACCTTGTGGCTGTTCTCGAGAAACTGGAAGACGATGCCGGGCACTTTTTTACCGCCTTCGGTTTTGTAACACCATTTCTCATCGAGTCCTTGAGGTCTCCCGTTTTTGTCCACCTTGGCCGATCCGTACCAAGGCCAGATCCTGTCCTTGAAATCACGGGCGTAGAACTGAGCCGCGGCGGCGAGCTGCTTGGTGTTGATCTGGCAAACGAGGGTCTGCGAGATCGCGCGTGATTTGCCGAGGGAGGGGAGCAGGATGCCCACGAGGATCGCGATGATGGCGATGACGACGAGCAGCTCGATGAGGGTGAAACCGCGATGTTTGGAAGCGGGACACGAGCCAGAACGACGGGTCATACATACTCTCCGAGTTCACACACTTCAAGGTGGGCAACACGAGCCGAGAAGGGCCCCGAGACGAATGTCTCTTCGCACATGATACAAATTTTCGGCGATCGTGCAAACCTTTCTGGAACTGTTACACTCAGATTTTTGTTTGCTTTGTGATAGGTAACAAAGTCCGTTTTTGGCTCGATCCTAGAGTTTTCTCTTGTACTGCACATACTTGTCCTCGAACTCCCACCCGAGCTTTTCATAAAGTTTTCGGGCCGAATTATTGTTGTGCTCGGTCTGGAGCTTGATGCGGACAGCCCCGTCGCTGCGGGCGAAGGTTTCGGCCTTTTCGATGAGGGCGCGGGCGGTGCCGCTGCGGCGGTGGTCAGGATGAACGAAGAGATCGTTGAGGATCCAGATTTTTTTCATCCCGACCGAGGTGAAACTGGGGTAGAGCTGGGTGAAGCCGACGCCGAGGGCACGCGGGCCGAAGCCGATGAGGGCAAGGAAGACGACGCTCTCGTCGCGGCTGACGCGCTGTCCGATGTATTCGCGGGCGGCGGCGAGTTCGGCGGGCTGCTCGTAGAACTGTCGATAGGAATCGAAGAGGGGTGCGACGAGGTCGATGTCGCCCAGGCCAGCCCGGATGATTCGAACGCCTGTGGTCATGTCTCGCTCCTGTGTGCTCGTGCTGTGCGCGCGGCCGATGATGACCCGACCAGCAGCACCAGCGTAGTTCATTCGGCGCGCCGCCCGCCCGGCGCGGTCTCGTCCCATCGCGTATCCTTCGCCCTCCGTATTTTCGCCTCCCTCTTTTCCTCCACGGACCCCACCATGAAGATCCACGAATACCAAGCCCGCGAACTTCTTGTCCAAGCTGGGATCCCGGTCCCGCCTTCTCAGACGATCGATTCGATCGAGCAGGCGGCCCCCGCGTTCAAAGCCGCGACGACCGGCGGCGGGCGGGCGGTCATCAAGGCTCAGGTCCATGCGGGCGGGCGCGGCAAGGCCGGGTTTGTCAAGCTCGTGGGCACGCCCGAGGAGGCGACGCAGGCGGCGCGGTTCATGCTGACAACGCGGATGAAGTCGCCGCAGACGCCAGCCGAGGGTCTGGAGGTGCGGAAGCTGCTGGTGGGCTCGGCGGTGGATATCAAGCACGAATACTACCTGGCGATCACGACAGATCGAAAGACTCGGCGGAATGTGCTGATCGCGTCGCGCGAGGGCGGCGTCGAGATCGAGACCGTCGCGCACGATCGGCCCGAGGCGATCATCAAGGAGCCGCTGCACCCGCTGCTGGGCTTGCAGGGGCACCAAGCCCGGCGGGTGGCGTTTGCGCTGGGGTTCGAGGGCAAGCAGGTCGGGCAGGCTGTGGACATCATGCAGAAGCTGGCGAAGCTGTACGTGGACAAGGACTGCACGCTGGCGGAGATCAACCCGCTGGTGCTGACCGGCTCGGCCGCGTCCCCCGCTGCTGCTTCACAACCCTCTGGTCAGCTTCTGGCGATCGATGCCAAGTTCAACTTTGACGACAACGGCATGTTCCGACACGCTGATCTTCGCGCGATGGCGGATCCGACGGAAGAGAACCCGGCCGAGGTCGCGGCTAACAAGTTCGGGCTGACGTATATCGCGCTCGACGGCACGATCGGTTGCCTCGTGAACGGCGCGGGGCTGGCGATGGCGACCATGGACATCATCAAGCTGCACGGCAAGGGCAAAGGGCCCAAGGGCGCGGACGGCAAACCGACGGACCTGGAGCCAGCGAACTTCCTGGACGTGGGCGGCGGGGCGACGGAAGAGGCCGTCACCGCGGCGTTCTCGATCATCCTCAGCGACCCGACCGTCAAGGCGGTGATGGTCAACATCTTCGGCGGGATCATGAAGTGCGACGTGATCGCGCAGGGGATCATCAACGCGGCTCGCGGGTTCAAGAACAAAGACGGCACGGTGGGCTTCAAGGTTCCGCTGATCGTGCGGCTGGAAGGGACGAACGTCGAGGCGGGTCGTGCGTTGCTCGAGGGTGCGAAGAAAGACATCCCAACGATGCAGGCTGCGACGGACCTGACGGACGCGGCCAAGAAGGTGTGCGCTTCGGTGCGGTAGCGACGTCGGACCTCGGGTCAGAATGCTTTGAAAGCTCGACTCTCCGAGCTGATTCGTCCTTCGTTGGGACTTTATTTTGTCTGCGCTCGTTGGCCGACCGCACCGAGCGCAAGAAGTGGAAGATTCAAGGCGAAGGCTCGGCTCGAAGAGCCGACCTACCAGGCAAACCTGAGTTCGCTGTTAGCAGCCGGACTCGAAGCGGAGAACGAAGGCGTCGAAATCGTCCCCGGTGACGAAGCCGTCGCCGTCGAAGTCTGCAGCAAGATCGCCAGCGATGAACGCGTTGACATACGCGTCAAAGTCTTCCCCGGTCACGAAGCAATCGCCGTTGAAATCGGCGCGACACAGCGCGTTGTAGATCAGGTTCACGGTGGCGGTGTTTGATGTGCCGCTGGGGGTTTGCACCCGGAAGGTGATGGTGTCGCAGCCAGCGGCGCCAGCTGTGGGAGAGATGATGCGGTAGGCGTTGGTGCCGCCGCCGAGCACGGTCGCCTGCGATGGGCCACTGACGATGGTGTACACGGCGGTGGACGGATCGCTGTCGAAGTTCGCGGGGAGTTCTACAACGGCGGCGGCGCCGGTGCGGATGACTTTGGTGTAACTGAAGGCGGCGGGCAGTGTGCCGCTGGGCGAGCCGACGTCGAAGGCGAGGTTGAGCGTGGCTGGTGCGCTGCGAGAGATCCGGCCGTCGAGGTACAGGGCTTCGGCTTGGACGCTCAGAGTTCCGGCGCCGAGGTTGTGCCCGTAGATGCTGACGGGACCGTTGTTGGAGCGCGTGCCGACGACGCGTCCGTTGAGCAGGACGCGGAGTTCCTTGACGCCGACGCCGCTGGCGGTAAGGTTGAACACGCTGGGATCGGAGAGACGGGCACCGACGGAACCAATGCCCAACGAAGCGGAGCGGCCGAAATTGGAACTGACAAACGAGCCGACGAAGCGGTTGGCGGCTTTGTTGGCGGTGTTGTCGTAGGCGATGACGCGGAGGTCGTGGTGGCCGTCGGGGAGTGTTGTGGTATCGACGGTGAAGGTCTGTCCGACGAGCGCGGTGGCGATGAACTTGCCGTCGATATGGAGATCGAAGCTCGCGATAGCGGTCGAGGGCCTGGCGGTGGTTGCGCTGGGTGAGATTATGAAGGAACCGCTAGCGGTTCCGGTAGGGATGCCGGTGACGCTGACCGCGGGGAGATGGGCGAAGGGCCTGGTGAGCGGGTCGCCGTAGAGCAGGCCTTGGAAGGGGACGTACTGGCAACTGCGGAGGTATGCCTCACCGAGTGAGGCGCCCTGTCCGTAGAAATTGTGGAAACGCGCGTTGGGGAATTTGCCGGTGTAGTTGCACGGCTCCTCGACTTCTCCGGCGGAACCGCTGGCCCCGCGACGGATCCAGCTTGAGACCTTCGTTTGAGCGCCGTTGTCGAACATGGCCGCCCAACTGGTCAGGTGGTCGCAGAAGGCGCCGGGCTTGATGGTCATGCTGGCGGCATCGACATTTGCTCCCGCGAAACCCGACATGATCCCGAGGATGTCGTTTTTGCCGATAGGGAGTTCCACCCCGTCCTGCTTGACCGCGAGGTATCCCTGCGAGATAAGGTTGTTGACTGCGCCGGCGTACTGGCCGCTGCGGACGTTGCGGGCGGGGTCGGCGGTGTTGTTCTCGAAGTAGAAGGTGCCCGTGGGGCGTGTGCCGTCGGCGGCCACGCTTCGGTCGATCATGGCGAGGATCTCGGGGACAGTGTTGCCAAAGGTGCCGATGTAGCCGAGCATGGAGCTGATGTAGTAACGGCGTGCATTGCTGGCGGTGCTGGGCAGGCCCGAGGAGTACGTGACGTTGCTGTCAAAGAACTGAGCGTTGAAGTTCGAGGGGTTGTAGTACCTGCTTAGGAACTGCGAGTTCTGCGTGGCGATCGGCGGCAGGAAGTCGGCCGTGATGAACGACGTGGTGTACGCGGTCGTGATGGAGAACCGGTTGACGGGCGAGCAGCTGTCCGAAAGGATCCCGGGCGCGCTCACGAAGAACGAGTTGCCGGGGGTGACGATGATGTAGTCAATGTGGTCGCCCAGCGCGGCGTTGGTGAGATAGCCCTGGAGCCCGGGCATGTTCTGCGCGACGAAGTTGGTAAAGTTGGCGGCGTCGGGGTCCATGTAGAGGACGTTGGAGTCGGGGATGTTGCGGGCGTTTTTGTAGTAGTTCCCGACGAACATGGACTCGGCGCTGGAGGGGTCTATGAGGATGATGGCGTTCTCGGGTGTGCCTCCGGCGTGCGCGCGAGGAGCAACCATGGACGCCGAACCCGCCGCGAGGACGAGCGCCAGCGCTATGCCTCGGCTTGCGATGCCCCGGTCTGCGATGCCCCGGTCTGTGATGCCCCGATCTGTGATGTCGCGATCTGTGATGTCGCGAACCGTGGCGGCGAAGGCGCTGAGATTCGTTCTGACGGGCGACGAGTGCGAGAGGTTTGTGCGCATCGAGTGATCTCCGAAATCGTGTTTGTGGTCAGGTGCTTGGTGGCGGACCCAGAAAATATTCGAGGGCCGAAGAGTGTTCGGGCTGGGTTCTCGAACGCCCGGACTCATCAGGCTCGGGCGTGTGGGAGCGGCTCTCCCAATTCAACTGCTGCATTGTGACACACTCTACGAGCGAGGACAACCAGAATCTTCAAGGATCTCATGGCCGGGGTGTGTTGATCGTCCTGTGTTCGCTGGGCGAACGAGGTGCGAGAGTTGTTCGATTACTGAAGATTTGAGAGAATTGGCAATTTTTCTCTTGGCGCGTCGTTCTTTCGCGGGTAAGGTCGCGCTTGTTCGAGTGGCTCTGAGTGTTTCAGAGTTCTCGCCGAGCCTCTCTGATCTTGGGATCGAGGAAACGAGCGAGTGCTGGAAACAAAGGTCTAAACAGGGCACGAAGCCGCGTATCTCACAACCGCCTGTCTCGAAACCGCAAACCTTGGTTCGCGACGCGCGTTTAATAAGAGGTTCCCGGGGCTACCCAGAGCGGCCCCCGACAGTCTCTCGGACGGCCTCTCAGATTTGTGAACCGCAACGGCCGACCGTGTCCCTGGAGTCACCATGAGCCAGACCACCTTTTCGATGTCGTTATCTTCGCAATCGGTTCGTTCTCAGACCGTCGCTGCGGTAGCGTTTCTCTCGAGATCCGAGTCTGAGAGGGCCGCGCCGGTGATTTCGCGTCGTGCCCTCTTTACCGGGTTTCGGCATCGTCAGGTTGCGAAGCACGCCGCGAACCTGGGCGTGATGAGTGTGCTGGCGGGCGGGGCGTTGTCGGCGCGAGTCGAGGCCGCGCCGCCAGAGGTTTCGGGGGATGTGGACCCGGGCAGCGTGCTGGTGAAGCTGACGAAGCGGATCACGATGGGCGCGACGCTGGCCGAGTTGGCGCTGGCCAATTCGTTCGGGTATCAGGGTTATCTCGACTATCAGCTCAACGCCGCGGCGATTCCCGAGGATCCGACTTTGGTGACGCGGTTGGAGGCGTTGACTTCGCTGACGATGACTCCCCAGCAGATGCTGGCGCTTACCGCGTCGCAGGTTTCCAACGAGCTGATCGAAGCGGCGATCGTGCGCGGCGTGTGGAGCAAGCGGCAGTTGCTCGAGCGCATGGTCGAGTGCTGGACGGACCACTTCAACATCGATATCCGCAACGAATCGGACCAGTACCTTAAGACGGTGGACGACCGCGGCGTGGTGCGGCCGAACGCGCTGGGCAAGTTCTCGGATTTGCTGCGTGCCAGCGCGCACAGCCCGGCGATGCTGTATTACCTGGGCAACAACCTGAACAGAGTCGGCAAGCCTAACGAGAACTACGCGCGTGAGCTGATGGAGTTGCACTCGCTGGGCGTGGACGGCGGGTACACGCAGCAGGACGTGCAGGAGATCGCGCGCTGCTTCACGGGCTGGGGGCTGTACGGGCTCTCGGCCTCGGACCCGAACTCGGGGCTCTTCAGGTACAGATCAAGCGACCACGACAACGGGCCCAAGCTCGTGCTGGGGCAGACGATCGCCGCTGGCGGCGGGATGCAGGACGGCGAGACGGTACTGAACATTTTGTTGGCGCACCCGAGCACCCCAAAGTTCATCGCCAGAAAGATTTGCCGGACGTTGCTGAGCGAGGCGCCGTCGCAGAGCGTGATCGATTCGGTGGCGGCGACGTACACCGCCACGGGCGGGGACATCAAGGCGATGATCCGCACGGCGCTCGCGCCGAACGTGCTGGCGGACGCGCCACCCAAGTATAAGAGGCCGTTCCATGTGTTCGTGTCGGCGCTGCGTGCGTTGCCTACCGCGATCACGAGCACCTCGACGCTGCGTTCACGGTTGAACGCGGCGGGTCATGTGCCTTTTTATTGGAGCACGCCCGACGGGTATCCGGACACGCTGAACTACTGGGTTGGTCTGGTGATCGCGCGCTGGAATTTCGGGGCGGCGCTGATGGCCAACCAGATCAGCGGCGTGACGGTGAACGGGGCGTCGTTTTTCACGGGGATCACGACGGCGGCGCAGACGGTGGACAAGCTGAACGCGGCGATTTTCCTTGGCGAGATGCCAGCGGTTGATCAGGCGCGAGTCAAGGCTTACTTGCTGCCGGACAATCCTTCGGCGACCAAAAAGAACGAGGCGATCGGGCTGGCGATCGGGTCACCGTCGTTCCAGTGGTATTAGCGTGAACAGCCGGTAGGGATCGGCCTTGCGATTGGGCTGACGCGAGTGGGCCTGATTTGACTGAGGCTGATGTGGTCGTTGCGTTAAATCCTCGTCGGCGACGGTCTTGTGTTCGAGATCTTCCTTGCGATCTGCTCGGTCGGACGTTGTGGGTGAACTTCTTTGTCAAAGGATGAGCATGAGCGAGCACCAAAGCACGGCCTGCCCTGAATACGTCGAGCTCTCGCGGCGCGGGTTTCTGGGTGTTGGCGCGAGCGCGGCGATTCTGGCGTCGGCCCCGGCGTGGCTGCCGCGGGTCGCGGTCGCGAAGGACTATCGCTCGGCTCAGCGCGACGTGGTCGTTTCGATTTTTCTGCGCGGTGCGGCCGACGGGATGTCGCTGTGCGTTCCGTATGGAGACGCGGCGTACTACACGGCGCGGCCGACCATCGCGGTGGCGCGGCCTGACAGCGGTCTGGCGAACCGGGCGATTGATCTCAACGGATTCTTCGGGCTGCCGCCGGGGATGGCGGGGCTGATCCCGGCGTACCAAGAGGGGAACCTGCTGATCCTGCACGCTACGGGGTCGATCGATCCGAGCCGGTCACACTTCGATGCGCAACGGTTCATGGAACTCGGAAAGGCTCGCGATCTGGCGGTGAACACTGGGTGGCTGGGGCGGCATATTTTGAGCACGGCGCCAGCGTCGCCGGGGTCTGTGCTGCGAGCGCTGGGGATCACTTCGGGGCTCCAACTCACGCTGTCGGGCGGGCCTCAGACGCTGCCGATCCCCGACTTGGATAAGTTCGGGCTGGACGGATCGTCGACCACTGCGGCGGCGCGGCAGACGGCGTTGACGGACATGTACAGTCTCGTCGCGGACCCGCTGAAGGCGGCGGCCCAGACGACGGCGGCAACGATCACGCTGCTCAACACGATCGACTTTGCTGGCTACATCCCCAACGCGGGGTCGGTGTATCCGGCGACCGGGTTCGGCACGGCGCTCAAGTCCTCGGCGGCGTTGATCAAGGCACAGGTCGGCGTTGAGGCGATCGCGATCGACCTTGGCGGATGGGACACGCACACCGTGCAAGGGACGCAGACGGGGTATATGGCAACGCTGATGGCCCAGCTTGCGAACACGCTGGCCGCGTTCCACAACGACGTGATCCGCGGCGGCGGGCCGGGCGTGACGGTGGTGGTGATGTCGGAGTTCGGCCGGCAGTTGGTCGAGAACGGCAGTCAGGGGACGGACCACGGTCACGGGAACACGATGTTCGTGATGGGAAAGTGCATCGCGGGCGGGCGGGTGCTGGCGAACTGGCCTGGGCTGACGGTGGACAAGCTTTTCGAGGGACGAGACCTGCAGGTCACGATCGACTATCGCGACGTGCTGGCGGAGATCGCGTCCAAGCGGCTGGGGACGACGGACCTGAACTTTGTGTTCCCTAGTTTTACGCCGACGGACCGCGGCGTGGTGTCGTGCTGAGATTGCCTAGCTGAGCCGGTGAAGCGAGCGAGGTTGTGCTTTGAGGAACTTTGGAGTTGAACTTTTTGGAGTTGAACTTTTTCGGGCGAACGCCAGGTCGGGGAGCCCGCTTGTGAAGGAAACCAGCATGAATCACTCGATGCTTAAAAATCTTCGGTCCGCTCGCGCTGCTCGCGTGGGCCAGGGCGTGGGCGTGGCGTCGGTCGCTTGCGCGCTGATGATGGCGTGCGGCGGAACGGCGCGCGCGCAGTCGGATCTCTACAGCAACGGGTCGGTGAATCCAGGTGATCCGGGCTTGTCAACGGGCTCGCTGACGGGGAACGGAGTCGCGGCCCCGGGTGGGAGCGCGTGGAGCGAGGTGCAGGAACTTTCCGTGCTTGAAGCCAACGCGCTGGGCGGCGCGACGGTCTCGCTGAGCACCGGCGTAACTTCGTTCCGAATCGCGGATGATTTCAACGTCGGCGGCGCGTTCGGGTGGCGGGCCAAGTCGATCTCGCTGTTCG